>Ga0207655_1000037_pt1 | contig 354473 bp, 335 predicted proteins | sample KBSM44metaG_FD_184398 | JGI IMG/M metagenome (GOLD analysis project Ga0207655, IMG submission 184398) | Miscanthus rhizosphere microbial communities from Kellogg Biological Station, Michigan, USA - KBS M4-4 metaG (SPAdes) (version 2) | ecosystem: Host-associated > Plants > Roots > Rhizosphere... | reverse complement strand
CCACGGCCGCGCGCCTGTATCAGCCGGTTATCGGCGTCGTAGCGATAGTGCTGCTCATAAATGCCGTTGCGCCGGCTGACCAGGTTGCCCCAGGCGTCGTAACGGTAGAACAATTTCTGCCAGTGCGTCAGCCGGTTGTCGGCGATCGGCGCCAGCGGCAGGTGCGTTTCCACGTCGCTGTTGGGGCCTTTTTCACCCAGCAGGTTATCCGCCATGTCGTACACCAGCCGGCTGCCCGGCTTGCCCTGCGCGGGTTCGCGGTGCTGCAGCAGGCGGCCTTCGGCGTCGTAGCCGTAGTGCACTTCACCGCGCAGCGCATCGCTAACGCCGGCCAGCTCGCCGCGCCCGGTATAGCGGAACGCCCGCCACAGCGCGCCGTCTTCCGGCCGGGTCAGCTTGTCGTGGCCAAAGGCGCTGCTTTGCCAGCTGCGGCGCCCCATCTGGTCATAGCGCCGCTGTTGCTGCAGCGCGCCCTGGCTGCGGCCGGTTTCCCGATGCAGGCGATCGCGGGTGAACTCGCTCACCACCTGCTGGTTGAATTTGATGGCGCTGGCATGGCCGGAACCGTAATACAGCCACTGCAGGCGGTCCCCCTGCGGCAGGGTCAGCGCCTGCAGGTTGGCCAGCGCATCCCACTGGTACTGCAGCTCGCCGTTTACGCCCTGTTCGCTGAGCAGCCGCCCGGCCGCGTCGTAGCGCATGCTGACGCTGTCTTCCTCGATGCCCTGCGTCACCCCAAGCGCCGTCGGGGTGCGGGTCAGCCGGCTCAGCCGCCCCATGGCGTCAAAGCGATAATGCCATTCCGCGCTGGCGTTGCCGCGCCACGCCAACTGCCCGGCTTCGTCGAAGCGGAAGCGCTGCACGCGCTGCGCCAGCTCGCCGGCGCCGCCAGGCAGGCCAACTTCGCGATGCTCCTCCAGCAACCCCGCCGCGCCGTAGCGGTAATAATTGCTGACCTGGTCCGGCCGCTGCTCGGCCAGCACGCGCCCCACGGCGTCGTAGCTGAATTGATATTCGCCGCCGTTGCCGTTTTCCAGCCGCGTCAGCCAGCCTTGCGGGCTGTAGTGGTAACGGCGGGTGCGGTTGATGCGGTCGGTCACGCTGCTCGGCAGGCCCAGCGCGTTGTACTGCCAGCGGGTCAGGCTGCCCAGCGCATCCTGATGCTCGGCCAGCTGGCCGCGCTCATTCCAGTTGAAGCGCTCTTCGCTGCCGTCCGGCTGGATCAGGGTATGCAGCCGCCCGCCGTCATCCCACCGGTAGCGGGTCACATGGCCTTCGGCATCGGTCTGTGCGGTCAGCTGGCCCCGAGAGTCGTAGGCGTAGCCGGTCACGCTGCCGGAACAATCGGTATAGCGCGTCAGCAGCCCGCGCCCGTTCCATTCCAGCTTCACCTCGCCGCCCAGCGCGTCGATCACGCGGCTCGGCAGGCTCTCTTCGTCATCCGGGTAGTGATAGTGCGTGGCGTTGTCCAGTGCGTCCACATAGCGGGTCGGCCGGCCCAGCGCATCCCAGTGCTGGCATTCGCGGCTGCCGTCGGGATAGGTGACGGAGAACAACCGGCCGCTGTTGCGCGAGTATTGATACTGCGTGGTGCGGCCGAGCGGATCGGTTTCCGACAACATGCGGCCGTAGGCGTCCCATGTGCTCTGGCGCTGGGCGCCGCCGGGCAGCAGCACGCTGCACAGTTCGCCGCTTTGGTAGATAAAACCGTAGCGGCGCCGGTCGAAGTCGGTGAACTGCGCCACGTTGTCGTCGTCATCCAGCTGCCAGTCCGCCCGCTTGCCGTCTTCGCGGGTAGCGCTGCGGCGGCCGCCGGCGAAATCATAGCCGAAGTCCAGCCGCTCGCCGGCGCTGTTGCGATACGCCACCACCCGCGGCAAACCCGCGATCTCCTGCCACAGGTATTCGTTCAGCAGGCCGGCGGCGTCCTGGTGGCTGGCCATCAGGCCGTCGCGCCAGCTGAAACGCCGCGTCACCTCGCCGGCGCGGTTGCTCACCGTCACCAGTTGGCCTTGTTCATCGTAGCCGTAATGCGCCAGCGGCAGTTCGCCTTCGGCGGTTTGCAGCACCACCTCGCTCAGGCGGCCGTTCAGGTAGCGGCACGCCAGGCGTTGCCCGGCGCTGTCCACCAGTTCGAGCAGCCGGCCGTCTTCGTGGTAAAACAATGAGCTGGCATTGCCGATGGCGTCGGTAATCATGCTGAGGCGGCTGGGCTGGTCGCCCGCCAGCGGCGGGTAGTGGTAAATCTGTTCGCCGACGTCAAACAGCTGCCAGCTGCCGTCGTCGTTGTGCATCAGCCAACACTTTTCGGCTTCGCAGTAGGTTTTGTGCCCGCGCGGCACCAGCGGGAAGGAAACGTAATCGCCGGAAGGCGCGCGCCACACCAGGCCTTCCTGGTAGGTTTGCAGGCTGCTCTCCCAGAACAGGCTCCAGCCGCGGCCCAGCACGCTGTCGCCGGGGTTGCCGCTGCGCCAGTAGCGCTGCCAGGCCACCGGCAGACGGGAGGGCAGCACAAAATCGAGTTCGTCGTCGCCGTCGAGAAACTTCTGGCCGCTGACGATATCCACCGGCCGGGCGATAATGCCGACCGCGGCGGTGGCGGTCATCAGCGCGCCCGCCCGGCAGGCGATGCGCCCCAGCTTATTGATGCCAGGCAGCTTGCTGAGCATTTTACCCAGCGCGCCCAACTTGCCTACCGCGCCGCCCACGCCGCCGACCAGCCCGGCGAACAGCAGCGTTAAATCGGAAACCTTGTACAGCCACTCCGGCACTTCGGGTTTAATCGGCAAGGTGGTGGTAGTGCCGCCGCCGATCGATACGTTGGGCGAACCCTCCATCACCTGCGCGTCGCAGTTGGTTTTATCCCCCACGCGCGAGGCGGGCTGGCCGTTGATGCTGACGTTGTCGGACCCCTGCGCCATCTGCATGCTCGGGCCGTCGTCGCTGCACGCCACCTGGCTGAGGGTGGCGATGGCCGCCGGTTTGCCGTTGATAAATACGTTGTGCGAGCCGGTGGCAATCTTGCCCTTCGGCGTCAGGCTGCCCGCCCCGGCGCCGGCAATGCCGTCACGCGCCGCCGTGGCCGCCTCCCCGGTGAGATACCCCACCGCCAGGCTGGCGCCGATCAACAACACCCCCACGCCCACGCAAGAAGCCGCCAGGCCGGCGACAAACAGCGCGCCCGCCGCCACCGCACCGGCGGCGGCGATCAGGCCGCCGACGAGGGTCCCGGCGATCATCCCCGCCAGGGCGTGGGAATGCCCAATGGTATCGCCGACGCGCGCCGCTTCGGTCATCGTAAGTTCCTTTTACGTATTAGTGCCATCGCTTAAGCCATCCGGTAGCTGTTCAGCACCTGCTGCAGCAGCGCGTCGTCGTGCGGCGTCAGCTTGCGCGCCATCGCCAGGGTAAACACCAGCACCCGGCCATCCGTCAGCGCAAACACCGCCTGGTTCTGCCAGATGCGTTTGCCGTCGCGCAGGTAGCTGGCGCGCACCCATTCGCCGGCCAGCAGGCCGCCGCCCAAGGCCGCCGGTTCGCGGCTTTTGAACGCCCAGCCTTTCAGGCCCTGGCCCAACGCCTCCAGTTGGCGGCTGACGTAGCCGTCGAGGGCTTCCGCAGGTTGCAGCGCATCGCGGGAAATATTGATCGAAGGGGAAACCTCATCGCCGGCCAACAGCACGTTGACGGTGCGGTCGGCATAGCCTTCCGGCAAGGCAACGCTGCCTTCGCTGAAGGCGCAACGGGAAAGATCGGACATGCGGGGATCCTTTTGCATAAACAATGCTTAAGCATCGCATAACTTAGCCCTGAAATAAAACCGTCATGGCATGCCAATATTGAACGGCGTGACCACGTTCACCCTTGAGAATGCCGCACCGGCGAATTCTCCCGAAATAAACCCGTGGTATTGCAGAATTATCTGAAAGGCCGCGCGCGCATCTCTTTGTAAATCATGGTCGATCACCGCGTCGATTTTCTCCTGCGCCAGCAGTTGGCGGTTCTCGCGATCCAGATCGTGGCCGATAAACACCTTCAACGGCCGCTGCAGCCGTTCAAACGCCGTTACGATGGCGGAATTGCCGCCGCCGACGCTGTAGACGGCGTGAATATCCGGATAACGCCGCAGGGTATCCGCCACCCGTTCCAGCGTCGGCCCATGCACCCCCAGCCCGCCGCTGATCTCCAGCACCTGCAGCTGCGGCGCGCGTTCGCGCAGCCATTGCCGAAAGCCGCTCTCGCGCTCCTCTTCGCCGCGAAAGCCCTGGCTGCTGAGCACCACCGCCACCCGCTGCGGCTGCGGCGGCAGCCAGCGCGCCAGCAGATAGGCCGCGGTGCGCCCGGCGGCGCGGTTGTCCATGCCAATGTAGCTGATGCGCCGGCTTTGCGGCAGGTCGGTCACCAGCGTCACCACCGGAATACCCTGCTGCCATAGCCGGTCGACGGCGTCGTTCAGCCGCTGTTCGTCGCTCACCTTAAGGATCATCCCATAAGATCCCAGCGTGCGGCAACGCTCCAGCGTATCCACCAACTCCTCGGTGTTTGCCTGCTCGAATATATGGAAACGCAGCGTGATGCGAAACGGCGCAAAGCCGCCGAGCTGGCTGCAGAGCGCGTCGCTCACCAACTGGCTGAAGCGCTGTGGCGTATGCAGCACCACGTCGATCGTCAAGGTGCGCCCGCTGGCCAACAGGCTGCGCTGCTGGCTTTCCAGATCCTGCAGCGCCTGCTCGATGCGCCGTAACGTTTGCGGATGCACCTTGCCGCGCTGGTGCAGCGCGCGATCCACCGTCGCCTTGCTGACGCCGGCCTGCGCGGCGATCTGTTTGATCGAGAATTTCATTGCGCCCCCGAATGAGGTCTTTTTGAGGTTTTAGTGAGGTTTTGTTAACCAAATGTAGATGCTAGGGTTATCGATAGCAAGACTGCACACCAAAACAACCAACTGATTTTTAAAATTAAAAATCACAGGAGGCTATTACGATGAGTGATGATGTAAATAAAATGTTTTCCGGCGGCTGTTACGTGGTGACCGGCGGCACGCAGGGATTGGGCGCGGCGGTGGCGCAGCTGCTGGCGGAACGCGGCGCCGCCGGGCTGATGCTGTGCGGGCGCAACCAACAGGCCGGCGCGGCTCAGGTGGACAAGCTGCGCGCACTCGGCTGCAACGCCCGCTTTATTGCGGCGGACATCGCCGATCCGGCGGCCTGCCGCAGCGTGATCGCCGAGGCGGAACGCTGCTTCGGCACCCTGCACGGCCTGGTGAACTGCGCCGGGATGTCCGACCGCGGCACCATCCTCGACACCACTCCCGAGCTGTTCGACGCCATCTTCGCCGTGAATATCCGTGCGCCCTTCTTCCTGATGCAGGAAGCGATCAAAGTGATGATCAAACACCGGGTAGCCGGCGCGATCGTGAACATCATCACCATTACCGCGCACGGCGGCCAGTCGTTCCTTGCGCCGTACGCCGCATCGAAGGGGGCGTTGATCACCCTGACCAAAAACGTCGCCTTCAGCGCAATGCGCAATCGCATCCGGGTTAACGGTCTCAATATCGGCTGGATGGATACGCCACACGAAAATGAAATCCAGCGTCAATACCATGACGCCAGCGACGGCTGGCTAGCGCAGGCCGAGCGGGAACAGCCGTTCGGCCGGTTGCTGAAGCCGCGGGAAGTGGCGCGGGCGGTGGCTTTTATGCTGTCTGAAGAGTCCGGCATGATGACCGGCGCCATCGTCGACTTTGACCAGGGGGTGATCGGCTGCGGCGACGGCGGCTCACCGAAACCACAACGGCCGCTGAGCCTGTAATGGGAGAACATCATGCAGGATAATTTGTTTTTACACCCGGATCGCCTGTCGATCAGCGAGTTTGCCGCGCAATGTGAGCAACCGCTAACATTAAGCGACTATCCGCTGGCCGCCGAGGCGCAAAAAAAAGTGCTGATTTATCGCGGCCAGACGCTGCTCGACGGCGCCCAGACCGACAAAGCCGCGGTATTCGGCGAGCTGCACCGCGCGTTATCCAGCGGCCCCGGCGTGTTGGTGATTAAAAACGCTTACCCGGATCCGGCGGTGATCGTGCGCCATAACCGGGTGTTCGAGGCGATTTTTCAGGCGGAAGCCGCCAACGGCGGCGGTGGCGATCACTTTGCCGCCGCCGGCAGCAACGGCCGCATCTGGAACTCGCTGCAGAAAGCGGCGGAACAGGATGCGGACGCCTTCATCGACTATTACGCCAACCCGACGCTGGCGCTGGTGAGCGAGGCCTGGCTTGGCCCCTGGTACCAGATGACGGCGCAGGTCAACGTGGTGCGCCCCGGCGGCAAAGCGCAGCAGCCGCACCGCGATTATCACCTGGGCTTTCAGGAAAACCGCGACGTGCAGCGCTTCCCGCTGCCGCTGCAGCAGCTGTCGCAGTATCTGACGCTGCAGGGCGCGGTGGCGCATTCGCCGATGCCGCTGGAGTCCGGCCCAACTCAGCTGCTGCCGTTCTCGCAGCGCTATGCGGGCGGTTACCTGGCCTGGCGCCAGCCGGCGTTTATCGACTACTTCCAACGCCATGCGATCCAGCTGCCGCTGGAACAAGGCGACGCGCTGTTTTTCAACCCGGCGCTGTTCCATGCCGCCGGCGACAACCTCACCGCCAATCATGTGCGCATCGCCAACCTGCTGCAGATTTCGTCGGCATTCGGCAAACCGATGGAGACCGTTAACCGGCTGCGCCTGTTGCAGGCCATCTACCCGGCGCTGCGGCGGCGCCATCAGCAGGGAACCCTGGGCGAAGCCGGTCTGGCGGCGCTGGTGGCCGCCGCCGCCGACGGTTACTCCTTCCCCACCAACCTCGACAGCGATCCGCCGATCGGTGGGCTGGCGCCACAGACTCAACAACAGCTGTTGCGGCAGGCGCTGCAGGAAGACTGGGACACGCCGCAGTTCACTCAGCGGCTTGCGCGGCAGCAGCAGTTGCGCAGCGCCTGAAACCGGCTCCGCCGCTTTTTGCCGGCGGCGGAACTATTGCGGCTATACTCGGCTATTGTCCGTTTTCATCAAGGAGTTCAGGATGCTGAGATTGACCCGCTGCGCGCTGCTGTTCGGCGCGCTGGCCGCCTTCACCGCCGCGGCCGCCGACCAAACGCCGAAGTACGGCCCCGAGCTGCAGGGCTTCCACTACCCTTACCCGCTGCAGCAATTCAGCTTCACCTCACAGGGGCAGCAGTTGAAGATGGGTTACATGGACGTGCCGCCGGAGGCTGAAGCCAACGGCCGCACCGCGGTGCTGATGCACGGTAAAAACTTCTGCGCCGCCACCTGGCAGGACAGCATCAAAGCGCTGAGCAAAGCCGGTTACCGGGTAATAGCGCCGGATCAGATCGGCTTTTGCTCTTCCACCAAGCCACAGCACTATCAGTACAGCTTCCAGCAGCTGGCGCAAAACACCCAGGCGCTGTTGCAGAACCTGAAAATCGGCCAGGCGGTAATCATCGGCCATTCTACCGGCGGCATGCTGGCGACGCGCTACGCCCTGATGTATCCGCAGGCGACGGAGCGGCTGGTGCTGGTCAACCCGATTGGGCTGGAAGACTGGAAGGCCAAAGGGGTGCCGTGGCGCAGCGTCGATCGGTGGTTCGAGCGTGAGCTGAAAACCTCCGCCGAAGGCATTCGCAACTATGAGCTGAAGACCTACTACGTCGGCCGCTGGAAACCGGAGTACGATCGCTGGGTGGATATGCTGGCCGGGTTAAACAACGGGCCGGGGCACCGGCTGGTAGCCTGGAACTCGGCGCTGATCTACGACATGATCTTCACCCAGCCGGTGTACTACGAATTCAAAAACCTGCAAACTCCGACCACCCTGATGATCGGCACCGCCGACACCACCGCCATCGGCAGCGACATCGCCCCGCCGGCGGTCAAGGAGACGCTTGGCCACTACGAGGTGCTGGGCAAACAGGCGGCGAAGCTGATCCCGCACGCCACGCTGATCGAGTTCCCGGGGCTGGGCCATGCGCCGCAAATGGAACAGCCCGATCGCTTTAACCAGGCGCTGATCAAAGCGCTGCAGCCTTAAGCGGCCGGTTGGCGCCGCCGCCGCGCGGCGGCTAAACTTTCAGCTGACACTCAACTGCAGGAGACAGCCATGCGACAGATTATTGCCAGCGCGTTCGTCAGCCTCGACGGCGTGATGCAGGCGCCCGGCGGGCAGGACGAAGACCGCAGCGGCGGCTTTCGATTCGGCGGCTGGACTGCCCCCTACTGGGATGACTCCGTCGCGGCAACGATGGGCGATCTTTTCTCTGCGCCTTTCGATCTGCTGCTCGGGCGGCGCACCTACGATATCTTCGCCGGCTACTGGCCGCAGATCACCGGCGAGGCCGACCCGGTTTCCGCCGACATCGCCCGCACGTTCAATCAAGCCACCAAGTACGTCGCCACCCACCACCGCGAGACGCTGGCGTGGGAAAACAGCCAGTGGCTGGGGCTAGACATCATCGCCCGGCTGCGCGAATTGAAACGCACCCAGGGGCCGGTGCTGCTGGTGCAGGGCAGCAGCACGCTGATGCAACAGCTGCTGGCCAACGATCTGGTGGACGAACTGCGTTTGCTCACCTACCCGGTGCTGCTCGGCGGCGGCAAGCGGCTGTTCGATGACAACGCGGCACCGGCGGCCTTCACGCTGGCCCAGTCGGTGGTCTCGCCCGGCGGCGTGATCGTGGCCCACTACCGCCGCGCCGGCGCGGTGACGACCGGCTCCTTCGTGGCGGAAAGCGCGGCGGCAGCTCAGTGATAAAAGGGCCGTTCGGCCCTTTTCTCTTTTCCTTCTCTCATCATCCCGCCGGGCACGTGCTAAGGTGTGAACGGACAGCCGAAAGGAGTGACCCGATGCCAACCCGTTTCCTTATGCGCGCCTTGCGCCGCGCCGCCCTGACAGGAGTCGTTATGAGCTTATTGTGCAGCAGTGCTTTGGGCAGTTCGCTGCCGTTGTTGGAACCCGCCGCGCTAAAGGGCGACTGGCAGCTCGCCGCCATCGGCGACGGTAAAGCCGTCTGCGAAGTGCAACTGAGCGACGAAGCGGTGGCCAACACCAACGCCTTCCGCTTCAGCGCCTCCGCCGAGTGCCTGCAGCCGCTGGCGCTGAAAGAGACGCCCATCGCCTGGCGACCGACGCCGGACGGCATGACGCTGACCAACGCCGAAGGCGGCATGGTGGCCTTCCTGGCGTTGACCGCGCCAAAACGATACGAACTGATCGACCGCAACGGCCCTTCCCGCTTTGTGCTGACCCCGCGCTGACGGCGCTCAGGCCATCAGCAACCCAAGCAAGGCGCCGCCGGCCAGCACCCACAGCGGGTGGATGCGTTTGCTCATGCTGAGCGCAGTAGCCAGCGCCACGATCGCCGCCAGCGGCCAGCTTGGCGCCGAGGCTTCGGCGATCAACACCCCGCTGGCGGCCACCAGGCCAACCGTCACCGGCACCAGCCCGGCCTGCACGATGCGCCGCCACGGGCGGTCTTTAAAGCGCCGCCAGGCGCCCATCACCAACAGGGTGACGATCGACGACGGGCCAAACTTGGCGACGGAAGACACTAACAGCCCGGCCCAGCCGGCGACGTGCCAGCCAATCAGCGGCACGATCATCATATTCGGCCCCGGCGCGGCCTGCGCCATGGCGAACAGCGCGCTGAACTCCTGCGCGCTCATCCACTGATGCACCTCCACCACCTGGCGCTGCATCTCCGGCAGTATGGTCATGCCGCCGCCGAACGCCAGCAGGGAAAGCTCGGTAAAGATCATCGCCAGCGCGATCAGCACGCCGGTCATGACGGCATCCTCCACGTCAGCAGAATGCTCAGCGGTGCCAGCACCAGCATGGTCGGCAGCAGCGGCAGGCGCAGCCAGGCGATGGCGACCAGGGCCAGCGCGACTATCGCCAACGCCAGCCATTTCCCCCACAGCGGCCGCAGCATTTTCAAGCCGGTAGACAGCAACAGCCCGGCCGCCGCAGCCGCCAGCCCGGCGAACAGATGCTGAACGTGCGGATCGTTCTGAAAGCGGGCGTAAACCATGCCCAGCCCCACCACGATCGCCGTCGGCGCGCTGATCAGCCCGAGCAGTGCGCACAGCGCGCCGCGCAGCCCGCGAAACTCCATGCCCACCGCCACCGACAGGTTAATCACGTTGCCGCCGGGCAAAAACTGACACAGCCCCAACAGCTCGGTGAACTGTTCCCCGCTCAGCCAACGCCGCTGTTCCACCAGCATGCTGCGCGCCAGCGGCAACACGCCGCCGAAACCAATCAGCCCCAGCCACAGAAAGCCCAGAAACAGTTCGCCGTTGCCCGGTGCGCTCACCGGCCGGGTTTTTACCGCATTAAACTCAGACATTGCCGTTCCACATCGCTTATTTTGATGGCTGGTATCATGCGCGCCGCCGTGCCATGATGTCTAATGCATTCCAGAGCAACTAAAGATACCTTTGAGGTATGGTTATGATCGAACTGCGCCGCCTGCGGGCGTTTGTCACCGTGGTGGAAGAAGGCAATATCACCCGCGCCGCCGAACGGCTGTTTATTCAGCAGCCGCCGTTAACGCGCCTGCTGCAGGGGCTGGAAGACGAACTGGGCGTGAAGCTGCTGCAACGCCTGCCGCGCGGCGTGCGCGCCACCGAAGCGGGCGGCGTGCTGTTCGATGAGGCGCGCGCCCTGCTGGCCCGTGCCGAACATCTGACCGAGGCGGTGCGCCGTGCTGCGCGCGGTGAACAGGGGCATATCGCCATCGGTTTTACCAGCTCCGCCGCGCTGCATCCTTTCGTGCCTAACCTGCTGCGCCGCTATCGCGACATTCTGCCGGGCATCACCACCCAGCTGGAGGAAGCCGGCAGCGGTGAACTGATGGACGCCCTGATGGACGACCGGCTCGACGTCGCTTTCGTGCGCTCGCCGGCCAGCGGCATCCCCGGCTTAACCATCGAGCCGGTGCTCAGCGAACCGATGATCGCCGCCCTGCCGCTCGGCCACCGGCTGGCGACAGACGCGCAGGAGCCGCTACCGCTGACCGCGCTGGCGCACGAGGCGTTTATTCTCTACCGCCGCCCGGCGGGCCAGGGATTGTACGACGCCATCCTGGCCGCCTGCCACCGCGCAGGTTTCAGCCCGCGCATCGTGCAGGAAGCGCCGCGCCTGCCGGCCACCCTCAGCCTGGTCGGCGCCGGGTTGGGGCTGTCGATCGTGCCGGCCTCCATGCGGCGGCTGGGCGGCGATGGCATCGTTTACCGCGCCATCGCCGAAGACGCGCTGCTCAGCGCTCCGCTGTATCTGGCGCTGCGCCGCAGCCAAAGCTCGCCGATAGTCGAGCGTTTTCGCCAACTGGTGGCCGAGGCGGTATATCCCGAGAGCGGACAACTCTCTCAACAAAAATAACCATTACGGCGGGTAAAAAAGCATTCCGTTTAAGATTTATTGAGTTTAACTGGAGATTAAAATTAATTTACCCGCTTGATTAATCAAGATCGGAATAAATAATAAGGCGAAAACGTATTTGGTAACACAAACCTTGCAACAATAAACGGAAATAATAAAAACAAGCCACTACGCTTTAATGGCCGCCGTATTACCCATCGGCGGCAGCCTATTTAAACCTGCAAAAACCTCCCGCCATTTATATGGAGAAAAACCTATGCTATCGCGTCGTGACATATTGAAAGTTTCTGCCGTCAGCGCAGCCGCCGCCGGCGTTATGGGCGGCATGATGAAATCCGCCGCCGCCGACGACCACCGCAATATCGTTCCCCCCAGCAGCTATCAGCCGCCCGCCGGTGCGCAAGGCGTCTACAAGTACAAGTTTACCGACAGCAAAAAACGCAGCCTGCCCAGCGGTTGGGCGCGCGAGGCCACCGTCGAGCAGTTCCCGATCTCCGAAGGCGTGGCCGGCGTGGACATGACGCTGGAGCCGGGCGGCGTGCGCGAACTGCACTGGCATGCGATAGCCGCCGAATGGGCATTTATGCTGGAGGGGCACGCGCGCATCACCATCATCGATCCCGAGGGCAAATGCGAGGTGGCGGACTTCGGTCCCGGCGACGTTTGGTACTTCCCCAAGGGCTACGGGCACTCCATTCAGGCGTTGGCGGATGGCGCGCATTTTGTCTTGACCTTCGACAACGGGCACTTCTCTGAATTCGGCACCTTCAGCATTACCGACTGGGTGGCACATATGCCGAAAGAAGTATTGGAAAAAAGCGTGAATATGTCGGCGTCGGTATTTTCCAAAGCCAAACAGGGTGAAGCCTATATTGTCGGCGGCGCGGTTCCGCCTGCATTGCCGTTGCCCGCCAACGACGGCGGACTGAATAATTCCCCGTTGGCTCACCGTTATGAATTAATGAAGAAAAAACCTTTTTTTGAAAATGACGCCGGCAGCGTGCATCTGGTTTCTTCAAAAGAGTTTCCTATTTCCACCACCATCACCGGCATTATCGAAATCGTCAAGCCCGGCGCGGTGCGTGAATTACACTGGCACCCAAACGCCAACGAATGGCAATACTATATTTCCGGCAAGGGCAGGATGACGGTATTCAGCTCACACGGCCACGCGCAGACCGAGGAATATGCCCCTACCGACGTCGGCTACGTGCCGCAGGGCTTCGGCCATTACATCGAGAATATCGGCGAGGAGGATCTGAAAGTGCTGATAGTGCTGGACAACGGCGTTTATCAGGATATCTCATTGTCCGACTGGCTGGCCAAAACGCCGGCCTATCTGCTGGCGGATAACTTCAACAATCAACCTGACGACTGGCGGGAGCGGCCAAAAGACAAGCTGGTGATGTCGCGCCGCAGAAGCTGATGCAGCGGCGAGGGCGCATTCAGCCCCCTCGCCGCCGGTTCTTTACTACTGTTTGCGCTGTTCAGCCACCTGCTTCGCCGTGACCGTCCCCTGTTTGTCGCCAAAATGGCCGACCACAAAGTTGGCGACCGCTGCCACTTCCTCATCGGAATAGGCGCTGCCGAAGTCCGGCATCACTTCATGCTGTTCGCCAATGCTGATGCGCGTGCCCTTGAGAATAGCCTGCACCACGCTGCGGCCCTGCGGATCGTTCACCGCCGTGCTGCCGACCAGCGAAGCGTATTTGCTCTGCCGCCCCGGGCCGTTCCACTGGTGGCAACCGCTACAGTCACCGGCGAACAGCCGGCGGCCGAGTGACTGATCCTGCCCGCCCGGCAACACCGGGCTGGAAGACACGGCGCCCTTCGGCTGCAGGTTCACCGCGGCGGCGCTGTCGCCGGCGATAGGTTCGATATCCCGCAGGTATTTCACCAGCGCCAGGTTATCTTCCGGCGTCAGGAACTGCAGGCTGTTTTCCACCGCTTCCGCCATTGGCCCGGCGGCGCTGCTGCGGCCTTCCGCATGACCGGTCGCCAGATATTGCGACAGCTGTTGTTCGCTCCAACTGCCGATGCCGGTTTGCTTGTCCGGCGTGATGTTGGCGGCAAACCAGCCCTGGACCACCTCACCGCTGAGGTTTTTGCTCTGATTGATGCCAAACCCCAGATTGCGCGGCGTGTGGCACTCGCTGCAGTGGCCCAGCGCCGTCGCCAGATAGGCGCCGCGGTTCCACTGTTCGTCCTTATTGAGGTTGGGTTCGAAACGCTGTTCGTTGAAAAACGCCAGATTCCAGAACTTCATGCCCCAACGCTGGTTGAACGGGAACGACAGGTCATTTTGCGGGTTGGCCTGTTTCACCGGCGGCAGGCTGAACAGATAGGCTTTGATTGCCAGCACGTCGTCGCGGCTCAGCCCGGTGTACGAGGTATAAGGCATCGCCGGGTACAGGTTGCCCTGCGGGCCGACGCCTTCGCGCACCGCGCGCACGAACTGCTCGTCGCTCCAGTTGCCGATGCCGGTCTCCTTATCGGCGGTGATGTTGGTGCCGTAAATGGTGCCAAACGGCAGCTTGAAGGCGAAGCCGCCGGCAAACGGCGTGCCGCCGGGTGCGGTGTGGCAGGCCACGCAGTCGGCGGCGCGCGCCAGGTATTCGCCGCGCGCCAGTTTGTCGGTAATGCCGGCCGGCGCGCCGGCGATCGGCGCCGCAGGTTCCGCGCCGGTCGGCCGCAGCAGGGTGTAAAGCGCGTAACCGCCCGCCACCACCACCACGGCGACAATCAGCCATAACAGCCCTTTCAAGGCGTTGCTCATCGCATCTCTCCCTAATCCAGCGCCTTGGCGGCCTGGTGGATGGCGGCGCGAATGCGCACATAGGTGGCGCAGCGGCAGACGTTGCCGCTCATCGCCGCGTCGATGTCCGCATCGCTCGGGTTTTTGCTCTGGGCCAGCAGCGCGCTGGCGCTCATGATCTGGCCAGACTGGCAGTAGCCGCACTGCACCACGTCCAGATTGACCCAGGCCTCCTGCACCGCCTTGCCCGCCGGCGTGGCGCCAATGGCTTCGATGGTGGTGATTTTCTTGCCGACCGCGGCGGAAACCGGCGTCATGCAGGAGCGCACCGGCACCCCGTCCAGATGCACGGTACAGGCGCCGCACATGGCGACGCCGCAGCCGAATTTGGTGCCGGTCAGCCCGGCCTCGTCGCGCAAGAACCACAGCAGCGGCATATGGGGATCACCCTCGAACGTCAGCGGCTGGTCATTTACGGTTAAGCTAATCATGCTGTTCTCTCCTTGTCAGACGCTGGCGTCGCGGTTGGGTTGGTGTAACGGCAGGCTGAGCGAGGTGCGCGGCCGCCCAAGCAGCGCCAGCGCATTGCCCACCGCCGGAGCGATGGTCGGCACGCCCAGTTCGCCGACGCCGGTCGGCTTCTCGGTCGAAGGCACGATAATCACCTCGATTTCCGGCATTTCGTCAATGCGCAGCGGGCGGAAGTTGTTGAAGTTGGACTGCTCAACCACCCCGTCTTTCAGCGTGATGTTGCCGTACAGCGCCATGCTCAGGCCGTAGCCGATGCCGCCCTCAATCTGCGCGCGGATCACGTCCGGATTGACCGCCACGCCGCAGTCCACCGCGCACCATACCTTGTGCACTCGCGGAATGCCGCCTTCGCCGATCGACACTTCGGCGATCTGCGCCACCCGGGTGTCGAACGCCTTGGCGACGCCCACGCCGCGCGCGCGGCCATCCACCACCGCAGCGCCCTGCCAGTTGGCGGCCTTGGCCACCGCTCGCAGCACGCCGGCCTCGCGCGGCGCGTCGCCCATCAGCGCCAAACGCCCCTCAACCGGATCCTGCCCGGTTTCTTGCAGCAGCTGATCGATGAAACTCTCCACCGCATGGCCGGTATGGGTGCTGGCGACGGAACGCAACGAGGTCGTCGGCACCTTGCCCGGCACGATATGCGCGTCGCAGCGGAAGGCTTCGAAGGTATACGGCACCTCGCTGGCGCCTTCGACCATCATCTGATCGAGGCCGTTGACCACCAGCCCGTCCATCGCGCTGTTGCGCGCCCAGGAGTGGCCAACCACGGTGTCGGTCCAGCCCACCACTTTGCCGCCGCGAATGGCGCCGCGCAGGCGGTGCAGGATCATCGGGCGATACCAGCCGTTGCGGATGTCGTCCTCACGCGTCCACACCACCTTCACGCCGTGCCCCGGCCCAATGCCCTTGGCCGCCGCCGCCATGTCCGCCGCCAGATCCGGCCCCAGTTTCGGGTTGCCCAGATCGATGCGGCGGCCGAAGCTGCCGCCGGCCAAAATGGTTTCGATTTGCACCTTTTCCGGCGGCAGCTGGAACAGATCGCACAGCTGCTTATGATCGAGGGTTTGGATCTGGCAGCCATAGCGCGCCTTGACGCTTTCGCCGTCCCAGAACAGGTAGCCATCCAGCGGCTCCATCGGCGCATGGGCGACATAGGGGAAGGTGTATTCGGCTTCGATAACCTTGTCGGCCTTATCGAAGATCTCGTCCGGCTTACCCTTGCTCTTCGCCACCACGCCGGTTTTTTGCGCCACCTGGCGGAACTCGGCGAAAATTTCCGCCGTGTTGCGCCGCTCGGCCTGAGCGTCGTCCCACGCCACCCGCAGCCGGTCGCGGCCCTGGATCGCCGCCCAGGTGTTTTTGGCGTAGACCGCCACGCCGGTGTCGATCTGTTTTACCGCCACTACGCCCGGCACCGCCAGCGCCCGGCCGGCGTCAAAAGAGGCCACCTTGCCGCCAAAGCGCGGCGGCTTTTTGATGGTAACGGTCAGCATGTCCGGTTCGTGAATGTCCTGCGAGAACTGCGCGCTGCCGTTGGTTTTCGCCAACGAGTCGACGCGATGCAGGCCGCTGGCCTTGCCTATCAGGGTAAAGTTGGCCGGATCCTTCAGCGGCAGGCTGGCCGGGTCCGGCGGCGGCAGCGTGGCGGCCAGCGCGGCGAACTCGCCAAAGCCCGCTTCGCGCCCGCTGGCGGCATGGCTAATTTTGCCCGCCTGCACGCTGATTTCCTGCGGTGATGTTTTCCACTGCTGGGCCGCGGCCTGCACCAGCATGGCGCGCGCCATTGCGCCCATGCGGCGCATCTGCTCGTAGGCGTTGGCCACCGAACTGGAACCGCCGGTGCCCTGGAATCCGAACGCCAGATTTTTATAGACGCTGGTGTCCACCGGCGCGGCCACCACTCGCACCTGGGCCCAATCGGCGTCGAGCTCTTCGGCGACCAGCGTCGCCATTCCGGTGTAGACGCCCTGGCCTACTTCGGTGTGTTTGCTGATAACGGTAACGATGCCGTCGGCGCCAATCTGCACGAAGGCATTGGCATCAAACGCCGCGGCGCCGGGCGCAGCTGCGGCGTTCGTCCGGGCCAGCGCGCCGGTGGACGGCAGATACGCGCCGATCACCAACGCCCCGGCGCCGACGATAAACCGCCGCCGCGAAAGCGGGACTTGCGATATGGTCATTGCTCATAGCTCCAAAATGCCGAACCGCGTCAATGCGTTCGGCCAGAATCATTTTCTTATGGAATATTGTCGGCTGCGCCCAGGGTAGATGGAGCAACAGATTAATAGTTAGCGTAGCCTATTATTCAGGCAGCTTAATGTTGGACAGGTTTTTTTCGTTGGAGAATCGTGCGCTGTGCGCTGCAACCCCCGCCAATGCACGCAGGCTTGCCTGTGTTATAAGAAAGGTCTTACCGGCAACGTTATAGGCATTAAGGCCGTGTCGCAAAATAAGAGATTTCGTTTATATCGTCCATTAAAACAGTTAAACCATACTTTTGGCGATCGGTGGCTTGCTTTGAAGGCCGAGGCTTTCGCCCGTTTCTTCGGTACCCCGACCTTTTTGCTGGGGCAAACGCTGGTAGTTGGCGTCTGGATCTACCTCAACCTGGCGGGCTTCGCCAAATTTGACCCTTACCCGTTCATCCAGCTAACCCGGCGCGAACGCCTGTGATTGCCTGAACGCCGGCTATCGGTCAATTCAGATAGTCGCCGGCCAGGCGATCAAGCAGCGGCCCCAGCGCAACGCGCGAATGCTGCTGGAAGCCGTTGACGCCCTCGGCGCTCAGCAAGGCGTCCAGCACCGCGTATTCAGTGGCGTCCGCCGCGGCGGCGAACAGCGGTTCCAGCCGTTCATCCGGCAGCGCCGCTCCCTGCAGGCGGGTGGAGAACGCCAGCGCGATATCGCCGGAGCCGTGCCCCCAGTGGCTGCCCACGCGGCCCAGCCCGGCCCCGGCGCGTTTGGCGATGCGGCTAAGTTGCCGGCTGTCCAGCACCCGATCGCAGGCGATGATGATAATGACCGAACCGGCGTCCACCTGCGGCGGCGGATCCGCCAATTGCGCAGCCAATGCCGGCCCGACGCGCACGCCGCTCAGGGTGAGCGATTCCAGCGTGCCGAAGTTGGCCAGCACCAACACCCCCAGGGTAGCCCCCAGGCCCGGGCAATAGCGCGAAGCGGTGCCGATGCCCCCTTTCAGGCCGAAGCTGCTCATACCGCGCCCGGCGCCGACGCTGCCGCGAGCGAAGCCGACCGAGTGATTATCCAGCGCGCTGAACACGTGCTCCTCACGCACCGTCATGGCCTGAATATCGTTGAGATAGCCGTCGTTGCATTCCAGCACCACCGGGTTGATGGTGGCGCTGCCGCGGCCGATCTGCGGGTAGCGCCGGCAGCTGCGCCGCACCATGGCGTTAAACAGGGTGCCGACCGCAAAAGTGTTGCTCAGCAGGATCGGCGTTTGCAGCACGCCCAGTTCGTTGAGCTGCACCAGGCCGAGCGGTTTGGCGAAGCCGTTCAGCACCGCGCTGCCGCAGGGCAATGGCTGATTGAACAGATCGCCCGGCGGCATAATGGCGGTCACGCCGGTCTGGCATTCGCCGCTGTCCAGCGTGTGATGCCCCACGCTGACGCCGCTCACGTCGCACAGGCTGTCCGTCGGCCCGGGCAAATAACGCGCCCCCGGCAGGCGACGGTGGCGCCGCCAATAGCTCAGCAGATTTTCCAGGCTCTGGCGTTCAAAGGCTTGGTTGTCTGTCATGGTGACCTCGTCTGGCGCAGTCCGTTAGAAAACCAGCATATCGCGCCAGGCATCGCCCCGTAAATTGAAAGCCGAAGCGGGCAGCAAAAATAGCCTTGCCCCATCGCCGTTCATTGCCTGCACCACTTTGCGGCCGCCCCTCTGCGCCAGCCCGCGCGCCACCGCCCCGGCGAGCTGGTACGAAAATTGCAGCTTCCGGTTATGGCCATTAAAGGAGAACAACCAGATGAAAGCAATCGTCATTGGCGGCGGCATCGGCGGCCTGTGCGCCGCCATCGCCCTGAAGCGCATCGGCATCGACAGCGAAGTCTATGAAGCGGTAACGGAGATCCGCCCGGCGGGCGCGGCGATCTCCATTTGGCCGAACGGCGTGAAGTGCCTGAATTATCTCGGCATGAAAGAGCCGTTGCGCCGGCTTGGCGGCCCGCTGCATTACATGGCCTATCGGGAGTATTTACACGGCCGTACCCTGACGCGATTCAGTCTGGATCCGTTGATCGCCAGCGTCGGCGAGCGCCCCTACCCGGTGGCCCGCGCCGAGCTGCAGGCGATGCTGCTGGAAACCTATGGCCGCGATCGGGTGCGCTTTGGCAAACGCGTGTGCGGCATGGAGGAAACCGCAGACGGCGTGATGGCCTGGTTTGAAGACGGCAGCCAGGCCAGCGGAGATATGCTGATCGCCGCCGACGGCGCCCATTCGGCGATCCGCCCCTACGTGCTCGGCCACGCGGTGGAACGCCGCTACGCCGGTTACGTCAACTGGAACGGGCTGGTGACCCTTGATGAATCGATAGCGCCGGCGGACCAGTGGACCACCTTCGTCGGCGAAGGCAAACGGGTGTCGCTGATGCCGGTCGCCGGCGGCCGCTTTTATTTTTTCTTCGACGTGCCGCTGCCGACCGGGCTGGCGGAAGACCGCAGCAGCGCACGCGCCGATCTGCAGCGCTACTTTGCCGGCTGGGCCGAACCGGTGCAAAAGCTGATTGCCGCCATCGACCCCGCCGCCACCAACCGCATCGAGATCCATGACATCGAGCCGTTCGAGCGGCTGGTGCGCGGCCGCGTGGCGCTGCTGGGCGACGCCGGCCACAGCACCACCCCGGATATCGGCCAGGGCGGCTGCGCGGCGATGGAAGACGCGGTGGTGCTGGCGCTGGCGCTGCAGACCAACTCGCTGGGCATCGAAGACGCCCTGCTGCGTTATCAGGAAAAACGCGGCCTGCGGGTGAAGGATCTGGTGCTGAAGGCGCGCAAACGCTGCGACGTGACGCACGGCAAAGACATGGCCATCACCCAAGACTGGTATGAAGAACTGAAGAGCGAAACCGGCGAACGCATTCTCGCCGGCATGCGGGAGACCATTTTGGGCGGCCCGCTGGCCTGAGCCTTATTGGGTTTTTAGGGGGCAAAACAGTGTAAACGGCCGGTGCCGCTGGTGATATCCCCCTTATCCAAAATGTATTACCCGATCTGCCGACGCAATGGTCGTTTCACGGTGGGCAATGATCACCTTCGTGATATTGAGTCTCTTGATTGCCTGATTCACCACAGCTTCGCTCTCCTTATCCAGCGCGCTGGTGGCCTCGTCCAGGAACAAAATAGCCGGCTTTTTGTAGAGTGCCCGGGCTATGAATAGCCGTTGTTTTTGCCCGCCGGACAATCCTTCCCCCAACTCGCCGATCGGGGTTTCATACCCCATCGGCATACGTATGAGCACGTCGTGCAGATAGCTGGCTCGGGCACAGGCTTCCATCCAGGCGTCGTCCACCTCGTCCGCGAACCCGCAGATATTTTCCCGGATCGAGCCGGAGAACAGTTTGTCGTCCTGCATCACGCAGGCGATCATCTTGTGGTAGTTGTTGATGCCAAGCTGCCTGATATCGACGCCGTTCACCTCAACTCGCCCCGCATCGGGGGGAAACAACCCGCACAACACCTTCATCAACGTGGTCTTGCCGGCGCCGGACGGGCCTACGATGGCCACGCTCTCGCCCGGCGCAACGCTGATGTCCAGGCCATCAAAGATGGCCGGTGACTGGCTGTCGTAACGATAGCTCAGGGCATGGGTCGTCAATCCCAAAGGGTGCAGGCCCGCCGTGTAAGGGTGATCGGGTTTACGCTCCTCCCGCGGATGCAGGGCGATATCGGCAATGCGCTCGTTATGCAGGCTCATCATGCGCAGCTGCAGCAGAAATTCTGTCAGCGACCCGATGCGGTCGGAGAACTGCCCCCGAAAGGCACCGAACGCCACGAACATGCCAAGGGTCATCTGGTTATCGATCACCAGGCTGGCTCCCAGCCACAGAATAACGACCTGATCGCAGGCGGCAATGAAGGTGTTGATCCCGCCAAACAGCATGTCCATGCGGGTGACCCGGATACCGGTATTGATGGTGTCGATTTCAAGGTTAAGCCAATGGGCAATGCGACGTTCCGCCATGCCCTGCATCTTGACGGTGGCGATACCGTACAGCGTCTCCATAAAATACGAGCCGGCACGGGCCTCCCTGACCAGCGCCTCTTCGGACAGTTGGCGATAATACCCGTAGGTCAGCAGCCGCATCAGCACGTAGAGCGCGGTGAAGGCAATCACTACCCAGGTCAGCCAGTCGCCATACAGCACCATCATCACCAGTACGCCAATCACCATGATGCCGTCCATGATGGCGCCGACGATACTGGTGGTGAAGGTGCTGCGCAGCGTATCCAGGGAGCCGAAACGCGACTGAATGTCACCCAGCTTGCGCCGTTCAAAGTAGCCCAGCGGCAGGTGCAACAGGTGGGTAAACAGCCCGGATTGCCACTGCACGTTGATGAGCGTCGCCATGACCAACCCGGACCAGGCCCGCACCATGCCGATGGCGGCCCGCAACAGGATGAACATCATCAGCCCGGCGCAGATGAGCGTCAGTAATCCGCGATCCCCGGCGGGAATGGCGTGGTCCATCACCAGCTGCGTGCCGATGGGCATCACCAGGTTGATGGTTTCGAACACCAGAGACAGGCAAAAGATTTTGCCGAGCGCCCCCTTGAGGCCGTGCACGCTGCCGATCAGCGTGCGCAGGTGAATGCGGTGGCGGACGCCGTCGGCGGTGAAGGCGCTGCCGGGCCAGGCCTCAAACGCCACGCCGGTGAAACTGTGCGACAGCTCCGTCAGGCTGACGTTCCGGCGCCCGCGCGCCGGATCGTGCAGCACCGCGCGGTTAGCCTTGACGCTGACCAGCACCACGAAATGGTTGAACTCCCAGTGCAAAATGCAGGGGAGTTTCAGCGCGCTGAGCTCGTCAATATCAAGTGATATAGGGCGAGTGGCCAGCCCCAGCTGTTCGGCTATACCGGTTAACCCGGTCAGCGTGGCGCCGCGGGTCGACAGGCTGAACTGCCGGCGCAGCGCGATCAGGTCGATGTTTTTGCCGTAGTAACCGCAGATCATCGCCAGACAGGCCAGCCCGCATTCCGACGATTCGGTCTGATGCACCATCGGAACCCGCTGACGCAGCCGCAGATCCAGCTGGCTGACCAGCTGTTTGAACGTGCGCTTATTCATTGACCGGCCCCGCTGCGCTGTGCTTCATGTCGTAGAACGGTGACAGCATCCATTGATAAATCTTTCTTTTTTCGAGAAACAGCGTGCTTTGCGCTTTCATGCCGTTTTCCAGGCTCAGACGTTTGCCCTCGTAGGCAATGGCCTGTTTCTCCGGCATGACGATCACCTTGTAGTACGGCACGGCGGCGGTCAGCGCCGCTTTGGGCGCCCCCCGGTAGGTCAGCATTTCCTGCGGCGAGGCCGGGACTTTGGAGATGACGGACACTGTGCCGGCGAACTGGCCAAATTTCTCCGCCGGGAAGGCGTCATAGCGCACATTGACCTTATCTTCGGCGGCAATGTAGGGGATGGCGTCGTTGGGCACCCAAAGCACCAGGGCATAGCGATCGATGTTGTGCGGGATAATCTGCAGCAGACTGTCGCCAACGTTGACCATCTGGCCGACCGTGACGCTCAGCGAATCGATGCGGCCGCCGGCCAGCGCGCGCACGACGATCGCCCCGCCGGCATCGATGCTCAGCAATTCCTTTTGCAGCTCGTAGCGCTGCAGTTCCATCTGGTAAATCTGGTTGTCGAATTCGGCGCCCTGGATATGGATCTGGCTTTCCAGCGCGGTGATCTGCAGTGCATTCTGTTCGTTCTGGCCGGACAGGCCCAGCAGGTTGTTCTGCTGCTGGTAATACAGCGCCACCTGGTTGGTGAGCTGATCCTTATTGATCAATCCCTTGGTTTGATAGTGCCGGTAGTTCTCCATGTTCTCCTTTATGATACGCACCCCTTCCTGAGCACGCCGAAGGATGTCGGTTGAGCGCGAGAACGCGGCGGTATATTGCGCCTTCTGTTTTTCCAGCATGATGAGCGTGGCCTGCTTACTGCTTTCCAGTCGGCTGATGATTTGCGCAATGCGTGCCAGCTGGCCATCGATATCCCGGCGCTGGTTGTCGCTGACCACACCGCTACGGGTACTCTTGCTGACGTCGATCTGGTAAATAGGCGCTCCGGCGGCGATCGCCTGCCCTTCGGTGACGAATTGTTTGACCACCACCCCCTGGACGGTGGAATAGACGTTGGCGGCGCGCGGATAGGTGCTGATCTCGCCGGTCACGTTGACCCGCCGGGTATAGGTACCGGCGATCGCGAAGGTGAGAAAGGCAATGAAGAAAAACAGGCAGAGCCCTGTCGTGCCCCAAACGGGAATACCGGGTAGCAGAATGGCCCGACCACGCCATTTCATTTTCTGATTATCGATCGCTTCCTGGCGAAACATGATCAGCGTCCCTTATTGAAAGCTAATATTCAAATTCACAGGCTATTGTATTGATAATAAAACAAGCAGAACGTCAGTTAATCTGCATTTCAAGCCACTCTTTTTTATTTGCGCCACGTGGAACAGGCGCCATCGGGTGTATCTATGTTGTGTTGAAACAATGCAATCCCAAAATCAGGATTTTGCATATATTCCGCCATGCTGGATGGCTCAACCAGGCATTCAATATCAAACACCTCATAAGCCAACCCCAATAAAACCTCAACAATTAAACCCGGCCCGGTTAAGACCGAGGTGACACAATAGTCCCTTGTTATTAACTCGGTCCTCCACGGTAAGATCCTGGTCAGATAACACCTTGATTTATCATCAATATAACAGTCAAATATGCAATTGTTTCTTTCTAAAAAGCGGTATCTTTTTTTCATGGTTCTAAGGATGATCCTTACCGCCTTTGATTTTTGGTGAGAGGATATGAAATTATTAAAATAAACACCTTTAAATCTTCTGAGCGATCCGAGCGCCAATAAATTTCTATGAACGTATGTTTCACCCAATGGCAATATCATATCCAGAGAAAAATCAGCGAGATCCAGTTCGATAAGCCTTTTTATTTCTTCAAATTCAACAGCATCTAATCCCAACTCATTTTCGTCGCAGCTAATCCCGGCTTCAGACCTTACCTCTTCTGAATTTATCTTTTTTAAAAGACATATGGTTTTAAATAATAGAAACGAGTCGCTCTCGACAATGCCTTCTTTCTCTATATATTTATTTAATTTATGATATATGTTATCAATGTATGGGAGCGTATCAACATCTATATAGGTGCCGCCATACTGATAGATAATTAAAAGCCTGATAATGTCACTTGCACTGGCAATGTTATGCCTTAGTATAATCTCATAATAATAATACTTCATGAAATCATCGAAATCATTGCAAAAAAGTTCCGTTATACGCTTTTTTATAAAACCTCTACTATCAAACCATGAGTCTTCAATCGCTTTTGGCGGTCTCTGATAAGGGATCTCGTTATTGATTAAGAATTCAATAACCAGTTCATCAAAAGAAAAACCTGTCTTTATTTTGGGGTATATATACTTAAAGGCATGATTTTTTATTTTTAATTCAGCCTCAACTTTATTTTTGATTTTTTTGGCGTTGACGAAATCGCGTATGGCATTGTTTAGCAAATGACACAGCGAAGAGTCTTTGTCATACCAAAAGAATATCTGCTTATCTTTATTTGTTTTTTTCCATATGTCGATATAATGAGTATTCACTTCATTTAGGTCACCAATCCATATAAAATGCAGGGTATTTGGAACTGATGATTTTTCCATCTTTGATAAATCGATACCCAATGCCTGATGGCTCATTTAGATCACCACGGAATATAGTATGGAAAACTTGAATGATTCAGTGCTGGATTATGGCTTAGCTAAAAAAATAGACTATCGCCATAACAATAACACAAATAGAACAGAACAATAAATCACCGGAAAAATTTTTCAATGAATCCAAATAGTCATTGCTGTTCTTATTTAATTTGTTAATGGCATCGCTTTCGTTATCAGCCTCTACTTCGACATGATGCTTTCTGAATCCCTTCTGCTTCATATCCTTAATAATTTCTCGTGTAACCACGTCCTTTCTTAGCACTTTTGATTCATCACTCTTTATAAAAACAACATATTTATTCATCATATACCCCATAAAAGCACAGAATTTTACTTCTGTGCTGGGATTGCATCTGTTAATTAGCGTTTGCTTCCGAACTCTCTGGCTTCTCTCGGCCCTGTGCCATTTCCGCCATAACCATTTCCTGTAGAACCGCCATTCCCCCAGAAACCACTGGCACCGGAACCACTGCCATAAGGGCTATTTTTTGACAGGAATGACTGAGGCCCGCGGTCACCGCCGTTATTTCCGCCGCGACCTGAAGAGCCAGAGCCTCCGTTATCAGACGATCTTTTGCCACTCCCATCTCGATCCTGCCATCCGCCCGATACCGCATCGAATTGGCTACTTAGAATTTCCTTCATCAATGTTCTCCTATGGATTTACTGGGTTTACCCCTTTTAAAAGGGATGTGGTTGAAAAAGTAAAATACACTAATAACAATCCATAACCACTCTGTATTTCATAAACAAACCAATAAGCAAAGTGTATTTCAATATGGCAACCCATCATATGGTAATAAAATCCAGAATAATATACCGAACCTAATTACACGTAGATGCTATCGATTCAATTAATTGAACGCCAAATAATCTCAACGCCCAAGATTAATAACCCAATAAAGAAAAGGCGGCGAAACAGCTGCGGGCGACAATGTCGACGTGCGATGCTCCCCAGCCACATGCCGGCCAACGCCAGCCCTGGACGTTGACGGGTGGAGCCGCCACCCGTCAGATTTGCTGGTTAAAAACCTGCCGCCAACTAGAATCAATAAGCACCGCTGCTTATTCGATAAAGCCACTCCGCCAACAGGATCGGTTTAAGCCCAGGTACAGGACGTCTCGCTAAGCAGCCCCTCGATTTAATTTTATTTAAAATTATTATCATGGTGGGAATATGCCATTCAAATCACGTGCTAACCGCTCTGCCGCCCTTCCGCTTTCCCAGGCAGAAAGCTCAAGATCCGTTGAAGTAATATCCGAAACCCTATTGATGGCCTGCGCCAGCTGGGATGGCGCCGCCTACCCGCAATACCCGGCCTGTGCGCCGATGATCGGCGTCTTGCGCATCAGCGTGCCGCCGCACACCGTACTGGCCTGGCATCACCACCCGGTACCTGCGGTCGGTTATCTGCTCAGCGGTGAGCTGACCATCGAAAAAAAAGACGGCAACCAGCAAAAAACGTTCGTCCGCGGCGAAGCGATCGCGGAAGTGGTGAATAGCGTGCATCGCGGCATTGCCGGCGCAGAGCCGGTGGAGTTACTGGTGTTTTACGCCGGCGGCGTCGGCATCCCGCTCAGCATTATCTGCGAGGCATAAAAAAACCGGAGCGGCAGCGGCTCCGGTTTGGGCTATTGCAGGCGATTATTGGTCCTTCAACCCGCGGTTGATCAGCATGGGTTCGATGCTCGGCTCTTTGCCGCGCCAGTCGACGTACAGCTTCTCCAGATCCTGACTGTTGCCGCGCGACAGCACCATGTCGCGGAAGCGCTGGCCGTTTTCCGCCGTCAGGCCGCCGTGCTCGCTGAACCACTGGAAGGCGTCGTCCGCCAGCATTTCGGTCCACAGGTAGGCGTAGTAACCGGCGGCGTAGCCGTTGCCCCAGATGTGCTGGAAGTAGCTGGAACGGTAACGCGGCGGCACATAGCTGAGGTCGACCTGGTCTTTCTGCAGCGATTCGGTTTCGAACTTGTCGACGTCCTGCTGCGGCTGGTCTGCGGTCAGCATGTGCCAGTGCATGTCCAGCAACGCGGCGGACAGCAGTTCGGTCATGTCATAGCCCTTGTTGAACTTGTCGGCCTTCTTGATTTTGTCGACCAGTTCCTGCGGCATCGCTTCGCCGGTTTTGTAATGCCTGGCGAAGTGCGCGAACACTTTCGGATCGCTGGCCCAGTGCTCGTTGAACTGCGACGGGAACTCGACGAAGTCGCGCGCGGTGTTGGTGCCGGACAGGCTCGGATATTCCTGATCGGCGAACATGCCGTGCAGCGCATGGCCGAACTCGTGGAACATGGTGATCACGTCATCATAAGACAGCAGCGCCGGCTGGCCCGGCGCCGGCTTGGTGAAGTTGGCAACGTTGTAAATCACCGGTTTGGTGCCGTTGAGCTTCGACTGATCGACGAAGTTGCTCATCCAGGCGCCGCCGCCCTTGTTGTCGCGCTTAAAGTAGTCGGTATAGAACAGAGCCAACGATTTGCCGTCTTTATCGAACACTTCATAAACCTTGACGTCCGACTGATAGACCGGAATGTCCTTGCGCTCCTTGAAGCTGACGCCGTACAGCAGGTTGGCGGCGTAGAACACGCCGTTGTTCAGCACGTTATCCAGCTCGAAATAAGGCTTGATCTGCGACTCATCCAGATCGTACTTGGCCTTGCGCACCTGCTCGGCGTAGAACTGCCAGTCCCAGGCCTCTACCTTGAAGCCGCCTTTTTGCTGGTCGATCACCGCCTGAATGTCTTTGGCTTCACGCCCGGCGCGCGCGGTGGCCGCCGGCACGATGTTGCGCATAAAGCTCAGCGCCGCATCCGGGGTTTTGGCCATTTGGTTTTGCAGCTTCCAGGCCGCGTAGTTCGGGAAGCCCAGCAGCCTGGCCTGCTCGGCGCGTACCTTGGCCAGGCGAGAGATAGTCTGGCGGGTGTCGTTGCCGTCGCCCTTTTCCGCCCGCGCCCAGGAGGCGTCAAACAGCGCCTTGCGGGTATCGCGATCTTTCAGGCTCTGCAGGTTCGGCTGCTGGGTGGTGTTCTGCAATACCAGCAGCCACTGCTTGTCCAGCTTGCGTTCGCCGGCGGCCTGCGCCGCCGCGGCCAGTTCGCCCTCGGACAACCCGTCGAGCTTCGCTTTGTCGGTGACCGCCAGCGCGCCGTTCTTGCTCGCCGCCAGCAGTTTGTTGGTGAACTGGGTGCTCAGCGTCGCCGCTTCCTGATTCAGCGCCTTCAGTTTGATCTTGTCGGCGTCCGACAGGTTGGCGCCGGCCAGCTCGAAGTTTTTGTAGGTCACTTCCACCAGGCGGCGCGATTCCGCATCCAGCTTCAGCGCGTCGCGCTCCTGGTAGATGGTCTTGATGCGCGCGAACAGTTTGCCGTTCAGCATGATATCGTCGTTCAGCGCCGCCAGCTTCGGCGAGCTTTCCTCATCCAGCTTTTGCAGCGCGTCGCTGGTGTTGGCCGAGGTCATGGCGCCAAACACGTTCATCACCCGCGTCAGCAGCGAACCGGCCTGCTCCAGCGCCACGAAGGTATTCTTGAAGTTGGGCTTGGCCGGGTTATTGGCGATTTTCTCTACTTCTTCCCGCTTCTGCCTGATGCCCGCCTCGATGGCCGGCGCATAGTCGCTTTCTTTGATCAGGTTGAACGGCGGCGCCTGGAACGGCAGACGGCTTTGATAGAAGAACGGATTGGCGTTCTTTTTATTCTCATGCTGATTGGCTTCACCGGTCACGGTTGCCTCCTTCGCCTGGCCGCTGGGCAGAGCGCTGTGGTCGGCATGCGGGTGGCTTTCCGCCGCCTGGGCCTGCGCGCCCAGCGCCATGCCGATCGCCAGCATCAATGTGGATAAACGCATCAAATCGAAACTCCTCCATGTTCACAGAATAAGGTCTCACGGGAGCCATGGCGCCCTTTGAGTCACATCCTAGCTTAGGCGCAGTTATCAGTTTGAGCAAAAACAAGTGATTAGAAGTTAAACATCCGAGCCAGGCCTCGATTTATGCCCATAGCAGGCCACAATCTCTCCGGCCACCGCCACCGCGATTTCCGCCGGCAGCTTGCCTTTGACGTCCGCCAACCCCAGCGGGCAGCGCATGGCGGCGATCGCCGCTTCGCCCAGGCCCCGCTGGCCAAGCTTATATTCGAAGCGTTTACGCTTGGCCAACGAGCCGATCAGGCCGAAATAACCGGCGTCGCCACGCCGCAGGATGCGTTCGGCCAGCGCCAGATCCAGCGCGTGATCGTGGGTCATCACGATGAAGTAACCGCCCGCCGGCATGGCGTCGACCTCGTCCAGCGGATCTTCGCTGAGGATACGGCTCACCCCCGTCGGGATTTGCGCAGGGAATTGCTCCGCCCGGCCGTCTATCCAGCGCACCCGGCACGGCAACGTGGCGAGAATGTTCACCAGCGCGCGCCCGACGTGCCCGGCGCCGAACAGCGCAATCTGCGGGCGCGGCGCGATCAGCGGTTCGAACAGCACGCTGGTGGCGCCGCCGCAGCACTGGCCGAGCCGCGCCGCCAGCGGAAAGCGCTCCAGCCGCAGGCCGCTGGCGCCCTGCTGCAGCATCTCACGCGCGATCGCCAGCGCCTGAAACTCCAGCTGGCCGCCGCCGATGGTGTCGAACGCCTGTTCGGCGGTCACCAGCATTTTGCTGCCCCGGTTGCGCGGCGTAGAGCCCAGCTCATCCACCAGCGTGACCAGCACGCAGGGTTCGCCGCGCCGCCGCAGCGCGGCCAATGCCTCAATCCACTCATCCATCGCCGTTCTCCCGCACCGAGGTCAGCATCTGCTGCACGCCCCACAGCACCCGCTCCGGCGTGGCCGGCGCGTCGATGGCGGGCTGCAGGCGATAGTCCGCCAGGCTGGCCACCGCGTCCTTGATGGCGCACCACACCGAGATGCCCAGCATAAACGGCGGTTCGCCCACCGCTTTGGAATGAAACACCGTGTCCTCCGGGTTTTGGCGGTTTTCCAGCAGCCGGACGCGCAAATCGGCCGGCACGTCGCCAATCGCCGGGATTTTGTAGCTGGCCGGGCCGTTGGTCAGCAGTTTGCCGGTCTCGTCCCACACCAGCTCTTCGCTGGTCAGCCACCCCATGCCCTGCACAAACCCGCCCTCCACCTGGCCGATATCGAGCGCCGGGTTCAGCGAGTCGCCGACGTCGTGCAGGATGTCGGCGCGCAGCAGCCGGTATTCCCCGGTCAGGGTGTCGATCACCACCTCCGCGCAGGCCGCGCCATAGGCGAAGTAGTAAAACGGATGGCCGCAGGCTTTGTCGCGATCGTAGAAAATTTTCGGCGTTCGGTAGTAACCGGTGCTGGCCAGCGAAACCTGATTGAAATAAGCCTGCTCGACCACCTGTTCAAAGCTGAAGTAGCGCTCGCCGACCCGCACCTGACCATTGCTGAACGCCACCTGGTCGGCGCTGACGGCATGCTGTTTGGCCAGCATGTCGACCAGCCGCCGTTTTATTTTCTGCGCGGCGTTCTCCGCCGCCTTGCCGTTCAGATCGGTGCCGGACGAGGCGGCGGTCGGCGAAGTGTTGGGCACTTTGCCGGTGTCGGTGGCGGTGATCTGAATGCGCTCGATATCCACCTGAAACACCTCGGCGACAATCTGCGCCACCTTGGTGTTCAGCCCCTGGCCCATCTCGGTGCCGCCGTGGTTGAGCTGGATGCTGCCGTCGGTGTATACCAGCACCAGCGCGCCGGCCTGGTTCAGGAAGCTGGCGGTAAAGGAAATGCCGAATTTGACCGGCGTCAGCGCCAGCCCTTTCTTCAGGATCGGGTTCTGCGCGTTGAAATCGCGGATCGCGGTGCGGCGCGCCTGATAGTCGGCGCTCGACTCCAGCTCGGCGGTGATCTCCTGCAACAGATTTTGCTCCACCGGCTGATGGTAATGGGTGACGTTGCGCCGATCTTTGCCGTAGTAATTGATTTTACGCACCGCCAGCGGATCGCGCGTCAGATAGCGGGCGATGCCGTCCATGATTTCTTCGATGGCCATCATGCCCTGCGGCCCGCCGAAGCCGCGGTAGGCGGTATTGGAGGCGATGTGGGTTTTGCAGCGGTGGCCGACAATCAGCACGTCCTGCAGAAAATAGGCGTTATCGGCATGAAACATCGCGCGATCGACGATCGATCCCGAGAGATCGAGCGAATAACCGCAGTTGCCCGCCAGGTCGATTTTCACCCCGTTCAGCAGGCCCTCGTCGTCAAAGCCGACGTCGTAGCGAATATAAAACGGGTGGCGTTTGCCGGTGATCAGCATATCGTCGCGCCGGTTGAGGCGCATTTTGGCCGGCCGCCCGGTGAGATGCGCGACGACGGCGCAGAGGCAGGCCGGGCCGGCGGCCTGGGTCTCCTTGCCGCCAAAGCCGCCGCCCATGCGGCGCATGTCGACGGTCACCCGGTGCATCGGCAGGTTGAGCACCGAGGCTACCAGCTTCTGGATTTCGGTTGGGTTCTGGGTGGAGGAATAGACCAGCATGCCGCCGTCCTCGGTCGGCAGCACCGAGGCGATTTGGGTCTCCAGATAGAAGTGCTCCTGGCCCCCGACGTGCAGCTCGCCCTGCAGGCGGTGTTTCGCCTGCGCCAGCGCGGCATCGGCGTCGCCGCGCTGATGGCGGTGCGCCTCCTGTACCAGATAGCCTTCGCGCAATGACCGGGTGACGTCCAGCTGCGCCGGCAGATCCTGATACTCCACCCGGATCGCCTGTGCGGCGCGCCAGGCGATTTCCGGATCCTCGGCCGCCACTACCGCAATCACCTGGCCGAGGTACTCCACCTCGTCTTTCGCCAGCAGCGGGTCGCCCTGGGTCAACGGCGCGATGTCCAGCTCGCCCGGTACGTCTCGCCAGGTAATGACCCGCGCCACGCCGGGGAAATTCCCACAGGCGGAAACATCCAGACGCGTGATGCGCGCATGCGCCCGCTCGCTCAGCTTCGCCGCCAGATGCAGTTGATTGGGGAACTCCAGCCGATCGTCAATGTAGTGCGCCTCGCCGCTGACGTGTTTGTCGGCGCTTTCATGCTTGCGGCTGCGGCCAACGCCGCTGCTCAAGCCCTGGCGAAAAAACTCGGCCAGCTGTTGCTGGCTGTACGCGATGCGTTTAGCGTGGCTCATGGGCGGTCACCTCAATTGCCGTCTGCGGCTCGGTCAGCGCGATGAAATAGCGGCGCAGCAGGTTTTGCGCCACCAATAGCCGGTAAGCGCTGCTGGCGCGGAAGTCGCTCAACGGGGTGAAGTCCTGCGCCAACGCCTGCGCCGCCAGTTCCACCGTGGCCCTGCGCCAGGGCTGCCCCACCAGGCGCCGTTCACAGCGCAGCGCGCGCTGCGGTATGGCGGCCATGCCGCCGAACGCCACCCGCGCCTCGCGCACCACGCCTTGTTCGATGGTCAGATTGAATGCGCCGCACACCGCAGAGATGTCATCCTCCAGCCGTTTGGACACCTTCCAGGCGCGTAAATCCGCCGGCGCGTCGGCCGGCAGCGAGAGGCTTTCGATCAATTCGCCGGGCTGCAGCGCGGTTTGCCGATAGCCGAGGAAAAACTGGTGCAGCGGCAGCATGCGCCGTTGCTCGCCGCAGCGCAGCGTCAGCTGCGCATCCAGCGCCAGCAGCAACGGCGCGCCGTCGCCGATCGGCGAAGCGTTGGCGATATTGCCGCCCAGCGTGCCCTGATTGCGGATCTGCTGCGAGGCGAAGCGCGCCAGCAGCTCGCCAAAGGCCGGGTGGTACCCTGCCAGCAGCGGGTGCAGATCGCTCAGCGTCGCCCCGGCGCCGATCACCAGCCTGCCGCCCTCGCGCTGCGTCCGCTTCAGTTCGGCCACCTGGCCGAGCGCGATCAACAGCGGCAGATCCTGATGACGCTGGGTGATTTCCAGCGCCAAATCGGTGCCGCCCGCCAGCAGTTTGGCCTGAGGATGTTGCCGATACAGCGCCGCCAGTTCGTCGAGGGTCTGCGGCATCAGGCAGCGCTTGCCCGCCGCCTCCTGCGATCTGGCGGGTTCGATAGCCTGCAGTTGCTGCAGCGTCTGGTGTTGTTCAAGATCGAAGCCATCCGGGGCTCGCCGTTCACAGGCCTGTTGCGCCGCCGCCATAATCGGGCGATAGCCGGTACAGCGGCACAGGTTGCCGGCCAGCGCCTGCTGCGCCGATTCGCGCCGGTAATCGACGCTGTTTTTTTGCAGGCAGAACATCGACATCACGAAGCCCGGCGTACAGAATCCGCACTGCGAACCATGGCAGTCCACCATCGCCTGCTGCACGCTGTGCAGCCGGCCGTTTTGCTTCAAATCCTCCACGGTGATCAGCTGCTTGCCATGCAGCGCGCTGACCAGCGTCAGGCAGGCGTTGACGCTGCGGTAGCGCAACCGGCCGTCATGCGGCTCCGCCAGCACCACGGTGCAGGCGCCGCAGTCGCCGGAGGCGCAGCCTTCTTTGGTGCCGCAACGCCCCAGATCGCGGCGCAGGTAGTTGAGCACCGTGGTGTTCGGGTCGAGCGCCGCCTCGCTTTGCAACCTGTTATTGAGCAGAAACCGGATCATGCCGCCTCCTGGCGCGCAGGCGCCTGATACACCACCTTGCCGTCGACGTAGGTGCGGTAAATATTGCGGTCGTCCCCCAGCGTCATCAGCACGAACAGCTGGTCCGCCAGCTTGGGGCTGTTTTCATGCCGCAGCTTTTGCAGCGCCGTTACCGCCGGATCCAGCACCACGAAATCCGCCTCTTTGCCGGGGTTGAAATTGCCGATCTTGTCGTCCAGCGCCAGCGCCCGCGCGCCGCCCAGGGTGGCGTGGTAAAACGCCTCGCCGGCGGAGAGCTTGTAACGTTGCAGCTGCCCCACTTTGTAGGCCTCGCCCAGCGTCTGCAGCATGTTGAAGGTGGTGCCTGCGCCCACGTCGGTGCCGATGCCCAGCTTCACCCGCTTCCGCCAGGCCTTTTGCAGGTTGAACAGTCCGCTGCCGAGGAACAGGTTGGAGGTGGGGCAGAAAGCGATGGACGACTGAGTTTGGCACAGGCAGTCCCACTCCTGTTCATCCAGATGCAGGCAGTGGGCGAACACGCTTTTGCCGCCGGTCAGGCCGTAGCGGTGGTACACGTCCAGATAGCTGCGGCTTTCCGGAAACAATGCTTTCACCCAGGCGATTTCATCCGGATTCTCGCTCAGGTGGGTATGCAGATAGGCGTCCGGGAATTCTTCCCGCAGCCGCCGCACCTGCGCCAGCAATGCCGGCGTGCTGGTCGGCGCGAAGCGCGGGGTGATGGCGTAGCTCAGGCGCTGCCTGCCGTGCCAGCGCTCAATCAGCTCACGCGTCTGGCGGTAGCTTTGTTCGGGCGTTTCCAGCAGTGCCGGCGGCGCATGGCGATCCATCATCACCTTGCCGGCGATCAGGCGCATGTTCAGCGCCGCCGCCTGGCTGAACAGCGCATCCACCGACTGCGGATGCACGGTACCGAACACCAGCGCGGTGGTGGTGCCGTTGCTCAACAGCTGCTGCAGAAAGAAGGCCGACATCTCACCGGCGTGTTTTTCACAGGCAAAGCGGCTTTCCGCCGGGAAAGTGTAGTTTTCCAGCCATCCCAGCAGTTGGTCGCCATAAGCGCCAATCATTTCGGTTTGCGGGTAATGAATATGGCTGTCGATAAACCCCGGCACGATCAGCTTGTCGCGATAGTCGGTCACCGCAAAGCCCGGCGGCAGCAGCGCCGCGCCCTGCCGCCAGCTGCCGAACCAGACGATGGCGCCGCCGTTCAACAGCAGCAGGCCGTCGGGAATATGCCGCAGCTGCGCGTCCAGCTGCTGCGGTTCCTCCACGCAGGCGGCGATATCGAAAAAGTTGCCACGGATAGCCGTGGTGAATTGCATGCTCATTGGCCATTCCTTTTTTACCGACCACCACAGGGCATCCGGCTGAGTGAGCTCAGCCCGACGAAATATGACGGCCTTTTAACGATCGCAGGTGTTGATTTAAGAATAGCAAGCGGCGTGCCAGTTGGTTTTTAATTGGAAAATTTTTATTTAAAACAAAGGCATATTAATTAGTCATTAAATATTAGCCGGCGAAAGAAATAATACCAAAGCAAGCAAACGGTTGCTATTTCAGGGCAACCGTTTGCTTATATTCGGTTAATGACGGGTTGCACCAATAGTGGGCAGGAATAGCCCGAGCGGAAAAGAAAGCGGTTATTTCAATAACACTTCGTAGCGCGGGTTAAATTCGTCGAACAGCGGCAACGCCGCCGCCCCCAGCGCCGCGGTGTCCGCGCCGGTGGTGCCCAGCCGCACCCGCAGGCCGTCGAGGTATTTGCTGCGCACCGAACGGTGCAGCGGCGCCAGCCGCTTGATCAGCTGCCCGACGACGCTTTCCGGCATCAGGCCGCCGATAATCACCGCCTCGGCGTCGAACATGCATTCGATGATGTTGATCGCCTGCCGCAGCGCCGGCGCCGCCGAATCCAGCCAGGCGTCGAGCTTTTCCTGCGGCAACGCCAGCAGATCTTGCGGCATGGCGCGCATCGGATCCAGCCCGCAGCTCTCGTAGGCCGCCTGCAGCGAGACGTAACGTTCCAGGCAGCCCCGGTTGCCGCAGTAGCAGTCTTTGCCGCCCGGTTGCACAATCATGTGGCCGACTTCACCAGCATTGTGCGCATGGCCGGTGTAAATCCGCCCGTCGGTGAAGATCCCCGCCCCCAGCCCGGTGCCGAGATACAGATAAATAAATGAATTGAGCCGCTTGGCCACCCCGTGCAAACGCTCGCCGATAGCGGCGACGGTGGCGTCGTTCTCCAGCGTTACCGGCAGCCCGCTCTGCGCCGCCAGCTCGGCTACTACGTCGATATTTTCCCAGCCGTTGAGCGTGGTCGGCCCCACCGAGGAAATGCCTTCCACGCCAAACGGCCCCGGCATCACCACGCCGATGCCGAGCATTTTCCCCCAGGCCAGATCCGGCTGCTGGCGCATTTCTTGCAGTACATCACAAATCAGTTTCAAGGTGGCGGCAGGCTGCGGCTTTTGCACCATAATCAGCCGGTGGAAGCGCACGCTGCCTGAAACATCGACCAAGATAATCAGCAGCGATTGGTGATCCAGATGGATGCCGATGGAGTATGCGCTGTCCGGGTTCAGGGTCAACGGCGTCGCCGGTTGGCCCCTTCCGCCGGCGCGGCGCGGCAGGTGCGAGGAGAGAATGCCGGCCTGCTCCAGCTCCGTCGCGATGTTTGACACGGTTTGCGGCGTCAGCGACGTCAGCCGGGCGATTTCGGCGCGGGTCAGCTCGCCGTGCAGACGAATAGCCTCTATCACTACGCGCCGGTTATGTGCGCGAGCATGTTCAAGGTTAGTGCCGGATGTCGTCATAACTGCCTATGCAGAAAGGGAAATCGTCTTAGCAGTATGGTGCCCTCCTTTAAAGCAATCAAATTGATTTAAGTAACCGACGCCTTGCTTGCCCAATGGCTGCGGTTCAACGCTTGTTAACACCGGAGAACGCACAAATGAAAAGCCATACCCTCGCCGCTACGGCCGTCTGTACCCTGTCCGCCCTGGCGTTCGGCGCGTCCTGCGCCATCGCCGCCCCAACGCAGATCAACGCGCTGTTCATGACTCAGGCGGCCTACAGCGAAAACGACATCCGCGCCATGACCGCGGACTTCACCAAACAGCACCCGGATATCACCGTTAATCTGGAGTTCGTCCCCTACGAAGCGCTGCACGATAAAATCGTCGCGGCGCGCGGCGCCGGCAGCAACGGCTACGACGTGGTGCTGTTCGACGCCATCTGGCCGGCCGAGTTCACCAGGTTCGGCCTGCTGCAGGACGTCACCTCGCGCATCAGCGCCGCCGACAGCGGCAAGATCTTCGACGGTGCCATGACCACCGTCACCTATAAGGACAAACGCTGGGGCATGCCATGGATCCTCGATACCAAGTATCTGTATTACAACAAAGCGATGTTGGCCAAGGCCGGCATCAGCGCCCCGCCGAAAACCTGGCAGGAGCTGGCGCAGCAGGCGGAAATCATCAAGCAGAAAAATCAGGTCAAGTACCCGCTGGTATGGAGCTGGTCGCAGGCCGAAGCGCTGATTTGCGACTACACCACGCTGGTGTCGGCCTTCAAAGGCCAGTTCGTTCAGCAGGGGAAAATCAGCTTCTCCTCCCCCGGCTCGCTGCAGGCGGTCAACTACATGAAAGACTCGCTGGACAAGGGGTTGAGCAACCCGAACTCGCGTGAATATTTGGAAGAAGACGTGCGCAAGGTCTTCTCCAACGGCGACGCCGCCTTCGCGCTCAACTGGACCTACATGTACAACATGGCCAACGATCCGAAACAGAGCAAAGTGGCCGGCGACGTCGGCATCGTTCCGGCGCCGGGATCGGTCGATGGCCAGGTCGCGGCGGTGAACGGCTCGATGGGCCTCGGCATCGCCAAAGCCAGCGCGCATCCCGATCAAGCCTGGCAATACATCAGCTACATGACCTCGCAGCCGGTGCAGGACAAATACGCCAGGCTGAGCCTGCCTATCTGGAAATCTTCCTATGACGATCCCGCAGTGCAAAAAGGCCAGGAACCGCTGATCGCCGCCGCCAAACAGGCGCTAAACGTGATGCTGTCACGCCCTGAAACCGCCGATTATTCAAGGTTGTCCAACGGGTTGCAGCAGGACCTGCAGCAGATCCTGCAGGGCAAGGTCACGCCGCAGGAAGGGCTGGACGCGGCCAGCAAAAGCGCCGCGCGGCTGCGTTAAGGAGTGACCATGCTCACACTGCCTCAACGTGAGCGGCGTCAGGCATGGGTGCTGTTGGCGCCCATGCTGCTGATGATGCTGCTGCTGACCGCCTGGCCGCTGTGCCGCACCCTGTGGCTGAGCTTTACCGACGCCGCGCTGGTCGGCGACGGCGCAACCCCCGGCTGGATCGGCGCGGACAACTACCTGTATGCCCTGACCGACCCGGACTTTCGCGCCGCACTGTGGCGCACGCTGTATTTCACCCTGGTATCGGTGGCGTTCGAGGGCGTCATCGGCGTGCTGGTGGCACTGCTGCTCAACCAACAGTTTCACGGCCGCAACCTGCTGCGGGTGCTGGTGATTTTGCCCTGGGCGCTGCCGACCATCGTCAACGCGACGATGTGGCGGCTGAACTTCAACCCGGACTACGGCAGCATCAACGCCCTGCTGACCCAACTGGGGCTGATCGGCCAGTATCGCAGCTGGCTCGGCGATCCGTCCTCGGCGCTGAACGCGGTAATGCTGGCGGACATCTGGAAGAACTATCCGCTGATCGCTCTGCTGACGCTGGCGGCGCTGCAGTCGATCCCGGACGATCTGTACGAGGCGGCGCGGCTGGACGGCGCCTCGGCCTGGCGGCGGTTCCGCGCCATCACCCTGCCCGCCATTCTGGCGCCGCTGGCGGTGGCGCTGGTGTTGCGCACCATCGACGCCTTCAAGGTATTCGACATCATTTATGTGATGACGCGCGGCGGCCCGATGGACAGCACCAAAACCCTCAGTTTCTTCGTTTACCAGGAATCGTTCAGCTACCTGCGCGCCGGCAGCGGCGCCGCCTATGCGGTGCTGATGACCCTGCTGTGCGGCCTGTTGATTGCCCTGTACCTGCTGATGCTGTTTCGCCAGCGCAGAAGGAGCCTGAATGATGAAGCGTAAAATGCGTTTGCTGTTGCGCTACGGCGCCGCGCTGCTGCTGGCGACCTCGATTCTGGCGCCGATGCTGTGGCTGTTTCTGATGAGCGTCAGCTCATCCGCCGATCTGGCCCGGGTGCCGCTGGAATGGCTGCCGCGCCGCTGGGATTTCTCACGCTACGCCGGCCTGCTGTCGCTGCAGCCCGGCCAACCCGGCGCGCTGTTCCTGCATGCGCTGTTCAACAGCCTGCTGGTGGCCTGCGGCGCCACGCTGATTTCGCTGCTATTGGCGATCCCGGCAGCCTTCAGCTTTTCCCGCTACCCGGGGCGCGACGCCTGGCTGTTCGCCAGCCTGGCGATATACATGGTGCCGCAGGTGGCCTTCGTGCTGCCGCTGTACTTTATTCTGCAGCAGCTGACGCTGCTCAATACCCATCTCGGGCTGGTGCTGGTCTACTGCTCGCTGATCCTGCCGTTCCTCACCTGGATGCTGAAAAACCAGTTCGATGCCCTGCCGATCGATATCGAACAGGCGGCGCGCCTGGACGGGCTGCGCCAGTGGCGGGTGCTGCTGCGCATTACCCTGCCGCTGGCCAAGCCGGCGCTGGGGGCTTCGGCGCTGTTCGGCTGGCTGTTGGCCTGGGATGAATTTTTCTATGCGCTGCTGTTCACCAGCAATATTCAGGCGCAAACGCTGCCGGTGACCATCGCCGGTTTCACCGCCGGGCGCGCCACCGACGACGGGCTTATCGCCGCAGTCGGCATTTTGGCCGCCGTTCCGCCACTGTTTATCGCCCTTTGGCTGCAAAAGACGCTGGTCAGCGGGTTGACCAGCGGCGGCAGCAAAGGCTGATTTTAAAGGGAGAATTTTCACATGATGAATACCGCTACCAAACCCACGCTGTACGTGGTCGGCAATATCAACGTCGACCTGATCATGAGCACCCTGCAACAGTGGCCGCAGAAGGGCACCGAAGCGATGCTCGAGCACAGCGAACTGCGCCCGGGCGGTTCGGCCGGCAACTGTGCCCTGGCGCTGGCGGCGCTGGAAACGCCCTTTCGGCTGGTGGCCAATCAGGGCAACGATTACTTCAGCCCCTGGCTGGCGCAGCTGTTTCCGGACAGCTCGCCGTACTGGCCGACCTACAGCTGTGAAACCTCGCTGACCTTCGGCGTGACCCACCCGGACAACGAGCGCACCTTCTTCAGCAATCAGGGGCATATCACCCGCCTGAGCCAGGACGACGTGCTGCACCAAATCCCGCTGTTCGCCAGCAACGGCGATACCGTGCTTTTGTGCGGCACTTTCCTGTGCACCACCTTGCTGGCGGACTACCCGGCGCTGCTGCAAACCCTGCGCCGGCGCGGCTATCGCATTGCGGTCGACACCGGCTGGCCGCCGCAGGGCTGGAGCGGAACGCTGCGCGCGCAGATCGCCGACTGGCTGCCGTTTTGCGATATTTTGCTGCTCAATGAGGTGGAAACCTGCGGCATGGCCGACAGCGACGATCTCTATACCGCCGCCCGCACCCTGAACCGCCAGCAGCCGGCCGACGCCGCCTGCGTGGTGAAATGCGGCGCGGACGGCGCCCGCCTGTGGTGCGGTGAACGGCAGCTGCAGGCGGCGGCGCACCCGATCGCCGTAGTGGACACCATCGGCGCCGGCGACAGCTTCAACGCCGGTTTCCTGACCGCCTGCCTGCACGGCCACTCCGCCGCCGTGGCGCTGCGCTGGGGCATCCGCGCCGCCAGCCACGCCATCAGCAGCTCGCCGCGCCAGTATCTGGACTGGCAGACCCTGAAAACCTGCGCCGGGGAGATGATTTGATGGCACGCGTAGAACTGGTGCAAGTGGCCAAACGCTATGGCAAGCAGCGGGTGCTGAACCCGCTCGACCTGATCATTCCAGACGGCAGCTTTACCGTGCTGGTCGGCCCTTCCGGCTGCGGGAAATCCACCCTGCTGCGCCTGCTGGCCGGGCTGGACAGCCTGTCTGGCGGCGCCATCCTGTTGGATAAACAGAAGATTAACGATCTGGATCCGGCCGATCGCGATATCGCCATGGTGTTCCAGAGCTATGCGCTCTATCCGCACCTGACGGTGGCGGAAAACATGGCGTTTCACATGCAGGTGATGAAGGTCGCCAAAGCCGAACAGCACAGCAAGGTGCAGCAGGCGGCGCGCATTCTGGCGATCGAACCGCTGTTGCTGCGTTACCCGCGCGAGCTGTCCGGCGGCCAGCGCCAGCGGGTGGCGATGGGCCGCGCCATGGTGCGCAACCCGAAGGTGTTTCTGTTCGACGAACCGCTGTCCAACCTCGACGCCCAGCTGCGCATGGAGCTGCGCGCCGAAATCAAGGCGCTGCACCAGCAGTTCAAAACCACCACGGTGTACGTCACTCACGATCAAATCGAAGCGATGACGCTGGCTGACCAGATAGTGGTGATGAAAGACGGCGACATCGTGCAGCAAGGCGAGCCGCTGGCGATTTACGATGCCCCGGCCGATACCTTCGTGGCGCGTTTTATCGGCTCACCGCCGATGAACCTGCTGGAGGGGGTGATTACCGACCGCCAGGGCCGGCGCGGCGTCGCCTGCGGCACTCTGTGGCTGCAGCTGCCCGCCAAATGGCGGCTGGCGGCGCCGGACAGCCGGGTGATCCTCGGGCTGCGGCCCCATGACTTCCGCCTGGCGGAACAGAGTGAGCACCCGGCGGCTGAGCTGCGGGTTATGGAAGTGACCGGCGACGTCAGCCTGTTGCACCTCAACTGGGGCGGTTTCCGGCTGCACGTGCAGCTGGCCGGGCGGGTTGACGCGGCCGCCGGCCAGCCGCTGTGGCTGGCGCCCAACCTCGACGCCATCCATCTGTTCGACGCCGCCAGCGGCAAACGGCTAAGCGAAAGCTGACTATCTGCACGCCAGGGACGGCTTCCAACTTGAAACGATAACCATTCTCAATTATCATCCGCGCATCTTTCCTGACCAGCAATGCGAAAACCATGTCCGCCACCGCCACCTCACCTCACGACGCCCTGTCGCGTCTGTATGCGACCCACCATTCCTGGCTACAGGGCTGGCTGAGACGCAGGCTGGGGTGCGCCTTCGACGCGGACGATCTGGCGCAGGACACCTTCCTGCGCATTCTGAAAAGCGATGCGGCCGCTGCGGTCCGCGAACCCAGGGATTTTTTGGTTACCCTCGCCAAGCGGGTGATGGTCGATTTCTTCCGCCGCAAAACGCTGGAGCGCGCCTATCTGGAAATGCTGGCGCTGATCCCGGAAGCTTGCGCCCCGTCGCCGGAGCAGCGGCAGTGCCTGCTGGAAAGCCTGCAGCAGATCGACGGCATGCTCGACGGGCTGGGGCCAAAGGTGAAGCAGGCCTTTTTGCTGTCGCAGCTGGAAGGCCTGAGCTATGCCGACATCGCCCTGCAGCTTGGGGTTTCCGTCAGCTCGGTTAAAAAATACATGGCCAGGGCCACTGAACACTGCCTGCTGTTCGCCCTGGAAAACGACGCCTTCCGATGAACACCCCAATCACCCCCGAACAGCGCCAGGCGCTGAAAATGGCCGCCCAGTGGTTCGCCCTGCTGTGCGACGAAAACGCCGGCGCGCGCCAGCGGCAACAGTGGCGGGCCTGGCATCAACAGCATGAAGACCACCGCTGGGCCTGGCAACGCGTCGAGGCGCTGCAAAGCCAGCTGCAGGGCATGCCGGGCAAGTTCAGCTACCGCACGCTCGAGCAGGCCGGCAAACAGGCGGCGTTGGATCGCCGCGCCCTGCTGAAAAGCCTGCTGCTGCTGCTCGGCGTGGGCGGCGGCTGGCTGGGTTACCAATCGCCGCTGGGCCGCGAGCTGCGCGCCGACTACCGCACCGCCACCGGCGAGATCAAACCGGTGGTGCTGAGCGACGGCACGCAGATGGTGCTGAACACCGCCAGCGCGGTCGACGTGCATTACGACGCGCGGCAACGGCTCATTCGCCTGCACGCCGGCGAAATCAGCCTGATTACCGGCCGCGACGCCCGGCCGCTGTGGGTAGAAAGCCCGCAGGGCGCCATGCGCGCACTCGGCACCCGCTTCCTGGTGCGCGAGAACGGCGGCGAAACGCGGCTGACGGTGCTGGAACATGCGGTCGAAGCCCAGCTGGCGCAGCGGCCGCAGGAGAAGCGCCTGATTAACGCCGGTGAACAGGTTAGCTTCAGCGCCGGAGCCTTCGAGGCGAAACAGCCCGCGGCGGTAAGCGACGGCTGGACTCGAGGGGCGATCAGCGTCAGCCAGTGGCGGCTGGATCGGCTGGTTGCCGAACTGGCTCGCTATCGCCACGGCCGCCTGAGCTGCGATCCGGCGGTCGCCGGCCTGCGCGTCAGCGGCAGTTTCCCGCTCAACGACACCGATCGCGCCCTGGCCCTGCTCAGCCAGACGCTGCCGGTGCGCCTGCAAAGCTTCACCCGCTACTGGCTGCAAATCGTCCCCGCCTGAACTTTTTAAATGAAAATGATAAAAAATCGCATTCTTGATTGTCCCTTTCCGTTTTTCATTCGACTCCAGATAAAACACTGCAGCAATAATGAAAACGATTCGGGAGAAGCTATGCACAATTCTTGGGGAAAACGGGTGAAACCTTTGGCGATCGCCCTCGGGCTGGCCTTCGCCTCACCGCTGATGGCCGCCAGCTACAACATCCCGGCCGGTGAACTGGACGGCGCATTGAACGCCTTCGCCGCCCAGGCCGGCCTGGCGCTGTCGGTCGAGGGTACGCTGACCGCCGGCAAACGCTCGCCGGGGCTGAGCGGCAACTACGGCGCCGACGACGGCCTGAATGCGCTGCTGGCCGGCAGCGGCCTGCAGGCCAAAGCGCTCGGCAATCGGGGCTATACGCTGGTCAAGCTGCCCGCGCCGCAGAAAGAAGAAGACATCAGCGTGGTCGGCGACTGGCTGGCGGAAGGCCGCCAGATTGACGTGTTCGAACATCCCGGCGCCCGCGACGTGGTGCGCCGCGAAGAATTCGCCAAAACCGGCACCACCACGCTGCGCGAAGCCCTGAACCGCGTGCCCGGCGTGGTGGCGCCGGAAAATAACGGCACCGGCAGCCACGATATGGCGCTGAACTTCGGCATTCGCGGCCTCAACCCGCGCCTGGCCAGCCGCTCGACGGTGCTGATGGACGGCATCCCGGTGCCCTTCGCGCCCTACGGCCAGCCGCAGCTGTCGCTGGCGCCGGTCTCGCTCGGCAATATGGACGCGATTGACGTGGTGCGCGGCGGCGGCGCGGTGCGTTATGGGCCGCAAAGCGTCGGCGGCGTGGTCAACTTCGTGACCCGCGCCATTCCGAAAACCTTCGGCATGGCGGCCGGCATGCAGGGCCAGCTCAGCCCGACCTCCCACAAGGATCATCCGAAAGGCACCGGCAACCTGATGATCGGCGGTACAGCCGACAACGGCCTCGGCGCGGCGCTGCTCTACTCCGGCACCCGCGGCAGCGACTGGCGCGAGCACAGCGCCACCAAAATTGACGACGTAATGCTGAAGAGCCGCTACGCCCCCAACGAGGCGCATACCTTCAACAGCCTGTTGCAATACTACCAGGGCGAGGCGGAGATGCCGGGCGGCCTTAGCCGGGCGGACTACAACGCCAACCCGTTTCAGTCGACCCGCCCGTACGACAAATTCTGGGGCCGCCGCCAGTTGGCGAACTTCGGCTATCAGTACCAGCCGGACCAACAGCACAAGTTCGACGTGCAGAGCTTCTATACTTACACCCTGCGCAGCGGCTATTTGGATCAGGGCAAAAACCTGACGCTCTCGCCGCGTGAATACTGGGTGCGCGGCGTGGAACCGCGCTACAGCCAAAGTTTCCGCTGGGGTTCATCGGCCCATGAGGTCGGCGTCGGCTACCGCTATGTCAGCGAGTCCACCCACGAGCTGCGTTACTACAGCAAGGCCAGCGGCGGCAAGCTGCCTTCCGGCAACGGCCCGTACGACCGCGACACCCAGTCCGGCACCGAGGCGCACGCCTTTTATATCGATGACCGCATTGATATCGGCGACTGGACCATCACGCCGGGCATGCGCTACGAGCACATCACGTCGTATCAGAACAACTACATCAAAAACAACCGCCTGGACGTCAGCTACAATGCCCCGCTGCCGGCGCTTAACCTGATGTATCACCTGAACGAATATTGGAATCTGTACGCCAACACCGAAGGCTCGTTCGGCACCGTGCAATACAGCCAGATGGGCAAAGCGGTGGACAGCGGCAATATCGAACCGGAAAAAGCGCGCACCTGGGAACTGGGCACCCGCTACGCCGGCGATGCGCTGACCGGCGAGATCGGGCTGTTCCTGATCAACTTCAACAACCAGTACGATTCCAACCAGGTGACCGACAGCGTCACCGCGCGCGGCAAGACCCGCCACGCCGGGCTGGAGGGCAGCCTGCGTTACGATCTGGCGCCGTTGACGCCGCAGCTGGAGGACATGACGATTTACGCCAGCTACGCCTACGTCAACGCCACCATCCGTGAGGACGGCGCTTACCGCGGCAACCAGGTGCCGTTCTCGCCGAAGCACAAGGGCACGCTGGGGCTGGACTATACTCCGGGCAGCTGGGCGTTTAACCTCAACGGCGAGTTCCAGTCCAGCCAGTTCGCCGACAACGCCAACACCGTGGCGGAAAGCGCCGACGGCAGCACTGGCCGCATCCCGGGCTATATGCTGTGGGGCCTGCGCGCCGCCTATGATTTCGGCCCGGAAATGGCTGGCCTGAACCTGGGCGTTGGGGTGAAGAATCTGTTTAATCATCAATATTTCACCCGCGCCTATGACGACAACAACAAGGGGCTGTACGTCGGCCAACCGCGCACTGTCTATCTGCAAGGCTCGGTGAAGTTCTAAGCCTCCGGCGGGCGCGCTTGCTGCGCCCGCTAATTATCACCCGCTCAACCTCTTTTTAACCCGTGGCCGATGCGCTATGCTCGAAAATTCTTCCGGCGCCAGAATTTTTGAAACGGGATTTCTTTTATGCCTGCAGTTTGCCTGAGCTCCGCCCGGAGCCTGCCTCTATGAGCCTTTTTTCCCGCGCCAGCGCGTTGCCGCTGCTGGTGGCCGGCGCCATGTTTATGGAAAACCTCGACGGTACGGTGATCGTCACCGCCATGCCGCAGATGGCGGCTTCGTTCGGCGTGCAGCCGGTGGACATGAACATTGGGGTTTCCGCCTATATTCTGGCGCTGACGGTGTTCATTCCCGCCAGTGGCTGGATCGCCACCCGTTTCGGCGCCCGCGCGGTGTTTTCTGCGGCGGTGGCCATCTTCACCCTGGCGTCGATCCTCTGCGCGCTCAGCCCCAGCCTGCCGCTGTTTACCGCCGCGCGCATTCTGCAGGGCGTCGCCGGCGCGCTGATGGTGCCGGTCGGGCGGCTGATTGTGTTACGCAACACCGCCAAGCCGGACCTGATCAAAGCCATCGCCACCATTACCTGGCCGGCGCTGGTGGCGCCGATCCTCGGGCCGCCGGTGGGCGGTTTTATCACCACTTACGCTTCCTGGCATTGGATCTTCATTCTTAACGTCCCGCTCGGGCTGCTGGCCCTGCTGCTGGCTGCGCGGCTGATCCCGAGGGAGGCCCCGCAGCCCGGCACGCCCTTCGATATGCCCGGCTTTCTGTTGACCGGCGTCGCCTGCTTCGGCCTGATGTTCGGGCTGGACCTGATCAGCCACCCGCAGCTTTCCTGGCTGGTGCCGGTGCTGTGCGTCGGCGGCAGCCTGGCGCTCGGGCTGCTGGCGGTGCGCCACGCCAAACGCAGCCCGCACCCGCTGGTGGAGCTGTGGGCGATGCGCATAAAAAGTTACGCCGTCACCATATGGGGCGGCACGCTGTTCCGCATCGCCATCGGCGCGGTGCCTTTCCTGCTGCCTCTGATGTTCCAGCTGGCGTTCGGCCTCAGCGCATTCGACGCCGGGCTGCTGGTGCTGGCGGTGTTCGCCGGCAACCTGGTGATGAAACCCTTTACCAGCGCGGTGCTGTTTCGTTTCCCGTTCCGCACCATCCTGGTGGGCAACGGGCTGCTGAATGCCGCCACCATTTTCGCCTGCGCCTTGCTCACGCCGCAGACCCCGACCTGGCTGATTCTGGCGCTGCTGTTTGTCAGCGGCCTGACGCGCTCGATGCAGTTCACCGCCCTTAACACCCTGGCGTTCTCCGAGGTGCCGCAGCCGAAAATGAGCGGCGCCAACACCCTGTTCAACATGATGCAGCAGTTGGGCGGCGGGTTGAGCATCGCCTTCGGCGCGCTGGCGCTGCGGCTGGCGGAGATGCTGTTCCCCGGCCACGCCGCCGCCGTGCCGCTGGCCGATTTCCAACTGGCGTTTGCCGCCATCGGCGTTATCGCCCTGTTGGCGGTGGTGGACAGCGTTACCCTCAACCCGGACGCCGGCAACGAAATCCGCCAGAAAAAGTCGGTTTCCGCGCCGCGGGCGCCGAGCCTGCCGCAAAAATAAGTCGCATCTGTCGCCAATCCACGTAGTATCAACGATCCGCCTCATTTTTTCGGGGGCGGATTTTTGCCGTTTTGGCCTGAAAAGCGAGGTAATAATAATGAATCACAGTGACCTTTCTCAGTGCCGCGTTGACACCGACCGTTTGTTGATTGCCCCTTTTACCGCAGCAGACGCCGACGATGTTTACCAGGCGATTACCCCTACCTTGACGCGCTTTATGAATTTTGAGCCGGAAGAGTCGCCGGAGGCGTTCGCCAATGTCTGGCAGGGCTGGCTGCCGCTGATCCGCGAAGGCGAGGAAGTGATTTTTATCGCCCGGCTGCGCGAAGGCAAGCAGTTCGTCGGCGTGGGCGGGGTGCACAATCTGCACAGCCACACGCCGGAGCTGGGCATCTGGGTGAAAGAGAACCTGCATGGCCAGGGCTATGGCCGCGAGATCGTACAGGCGATGGCGCTGTGGGCCAGCGAACGCTACCGGCCGCAGCACTTCCTCTACCCGGTGGCCGAGCAGAATACCGCCAGCCGCCGCATTGCGGAATCGCTCGGCGGCGTAGTGGCCGGAAAGCGTGAAAACATCAAGTACGACTGCGTCGTCTACCAGGTACCGCCACAGCTGTAACCCCTCCGCGGGGCTGCTGTCCGGCTGGCCCCGCTTGCCCCTTTTTCGCTTTCCGCCGCGATAACCGCTGCCACTGCGTACGGGTTTATGCTAATGATATGCGCATGTAGGTAAAAACAGTTGAGGAACAGCAACATGATCATTTTTGTCACCGGCGCTACGTCCGGTTTCGGCGAAGCTATCGCCCGCCGTTTCATTCGCGAAGGCCATCAGGTTATCGCCGCCGGCCGCCGTATCGAGCGCCTGGAAGAGCTGCAGGATGAACTGGGCGCAGCGCTGCATATCGTGCGCCTCGACGTGCGCAACCGCGCCGCCATTCAGCAGGCGATTGAAGCGCTGCCGGCCGCGCTGCGCCAGGTCGACGTGCTGGTCAACAATGCCGGGCTGGCGTTGGGATTGGAACCGGCGCACAAGGCCAACGCCGACGACTGGGAAACCATGATCGACACCAACGCCAAAGGCCTGGTGAACATGACCCGCGCCCTGCTGCCCGCCATGGTGGAACGCAATATCGGCCACGTGATCAACATCGGCTCCACCGCCGCCAACTGGCCGTACGCCGGCGGCAACGTTTATGGCGCCACCAAGGCGTTCGTCAAGCAGTTCAGCCTCGGCCTGCGCGCCGACCTGCACGGCACGCGCATTCGCGTGACCGACATCGAGCCTGGCCTGGTGGGCGGCACCGAGTTCTCCAACGTGCGTTTCAAGGGCGACGACGGCAAGGTGAGCAAAACCTACGAAGGCGCGGACGCGCTGACGCCGGAAGACATCGCCGAGTCGGTATTCTGGGTGGCGACCCTGCCGGCGCGCGTCAATATCAACACGCTGGAAATGATGCCGGTCAGCCAGTCCTTCGCCGGGCTGAGCATCCACCGCGAGTCCTGATCCCATGCGGCGGGCACTCCCCGCCGCCTTACCCTCAGGCCGCGCGCCAGCCGGAAACGATGATCAGCATCCCCGCCAGCGCCACGCCGGCGCCGAGCCAGTCCAGCGCCGACAGTTTCACCCCGTCCACCACCCGCAGCCACAGCAACGCCGTCGCCACATAAACCCCGCCATAGGCCGCATAAACGCGCCCGCTGGCCGCAGGGTGCAGCGTCAGCAGCCAAACGAACAGCATCAGGCTGGCCGCCGCCGGCAGCAACAGCCAGGCGCCGGCGCCCTTCTTCAGCCATAAATAAGGCAAGAAACAGCCGATAATCTCGGCCAGAGCGGTAGCGAAAAACAGCAGCGTGGTTTTCAACATCGGAATCGGTTTTCTCTCGGTTAATTAAACGAAACGGCGCTTAACTGGTGCAGTCTAAGACCAGGATGGTATATTTATCGGCACGCCTGCGGGCGAGGTTATGCCAGTGCCGCCGTCATCAGGCCGCACTAACTCATAAGGATGAAACGATGAAAACACTTTTGACCCAACGCCTGCTGCCGATCGCCTTGCTGGCGCTGCTCGGCGCCTGGCAGGCCCCGGCGCTGGCCGCCACCTGCACCCAGGGCAGCACCTGTGTCACCGTCGACGGCAAAGGCAGCGGCGCGATGAGCACCGAAGAAGCGCGCCAGAGCAAAGAACAGTGGAATGATACCAAAACCCTGCGCCATAAGGTCAATACCCGCGTAGAGAAGGAGTTCGACAAGGTCGATCGCGCGACGGATGACGAAGATCGCTGCAACGACAGCGCCAACGTCAACGCCTACTGGGAGCCGGGCACCCGCAAATGTCTGGATCGCCAGACCGGGCGTCGGATTAATCCTTAATCGGCGCGATACGGGCCGCAGGCGTTAAATTCCCGCGCCGCGGCTGCTATCCTGATAAAGGAAGTTCATTGTTAAATAAGGACGAACCGATGAAAAAAGCGCTTGTATTAGCGGCTCTGTTACTGGCCGGCGCACCGCTGGCGGCCCTGGCCTCCTGCGAAAGCGTGAAGGCGGACATTTCGCAAAAGATCGTCAAGAACGGCGTTCCCGAATCCGGTTTCAAACTGGACATCGTGCCTAACGATCAGGCCGATCAGGCCGGCGGCCTGGTGGTTGGCCACTGCGAAAACGACACTCAGAAGATTGTCTACACTCGCCTGAGCAATGGCGACGAAGGTGGTGACGCGGCGCAGGCCGGCACCAGCCAGGACAGCAAGAACGCACAGTAACCCGCACTTCGGGGCGCGCCATGGCTGCGCCCCCTCGATCTATCTACGCCTGCTCCGCCTCTTCCCCCTCGCCTTGCGGCCTGCAGCGCGCCGGTATCAGCATCGCCGCCGCCAGCGCCAACAGTGAAATCATCGCCGACGCCAGGAACACCCAGTGCAGCGAAGCCGCCACCTGCTGCGTCATCAGCGCCAGGCTGTCCGCCCCCATGGCCTGGCGCGCCGCCGGCTCCATCAACTGCTGCACCGGATCGGCGGTCTGCGGCAACCGCAGCTGCAGATTGAGGTTGAGCGTGGCCCCCAGAATGGCGGTGCCGACTGCCGAACCCACCATGCGGGTAAATACCGTACAGGCGGTGGCGATGCCGCGAATGCTGTAGTGCGCCGCGTTTTGCACCGACACCAGGAAGGTGGTGTTGCACAGGCCCATGCCGGCGCCGACCATAAAGGCCGCTACCCGGCCCCACAACAGGCCGCCGCTCGGCTGCAGCATCAGCAGGATCAGCCCGCCGGCCGCCAGCAGCAGCGCCCCCAACAAGGCGGTGGTGCGGTAAGAGGTCATCAGCATCAGGCGGCCGCTCAGCGTACTGGCCAGCGGCCAGCCGATCGACATCAGCGCCAGCGTGGTGCCCGCTTCCAACGGCGTGCCGCCCATGACGCCCTGAATAAAGGTCGGCAGAAAGGCGCTGATGCCCATCATCGCCGCGCCGATCACCAACCCGCCGATATTGCCGGCGACGATCACCCGGCTTTGCCACAGCGCCAACGGAAACAGCGGTTCGGCGGTGCGGCGCTCCTGCCGGATCAGCAACGCCAGCGCCGCGGCCGACAGCGCCAACAGCGGCGCCACCCACCAACCGAGACTTTCCATCTGCAGCAGCGCCAGCAGCAGTGCCGACACGAACAGCGTCAGCCAGGCGGTGCCCGCCAGATCCAGCGCATGCTTGCGCAGTTGCTGATGGGCGGGCAGATAGCGCCAGAGGAAAAGCATCGCCAGCAGGCCGATAGGCAGGTTAACCCAGAACACCAACGCCCAGGGCAGATGCTGCACGATAAAGGCGCCCAACAGCGGGCCGATGATCGCCGACACGCCCCACACGCTGGACAGGTAGCCCATGACCTTTGGCCGTTCGGTAGCGCTGTAGATGTCGCCGATGATGGTGGAGGCGATAGGCATGATAGCCCCCGCCCCCAGCCCCTGCAGCAGGCGGAAACCGATCAGCCAGTACATGTTCGGCGCGAAACCGCACAGCACCGATCCCAGCAAAAACAGCGTGGCGCCGAAGAAGAACACCCGTTTGCGGCCGTAGAGATCGGCCAGCCGCCCATAAATGGGAATGGTGATCGCCTGCGACAGCAAATAGACCGCAAACACCCACCCCAGCAGCGAGAAGCCGCCCAGATCGCCGATAATGGTCGGCATGGCGGTGGCGACGATGGTGGCTTCGATCGCCGACATAAACATCGCCAGCATGCAGGCGATGAGGATCAGCGGACGGTGGGCGATGGGTGCAGATACGGCGTTAGTCGTCATGGCGTTAGGGTTCGATCCGGCATTTTGTTTTCAGCAGATTATACCAGCAAGCGCAAGCGCGCCGTTACCGGCGTCCACTTCTCTGTTTTTATTGATGAAAAACGCACCATTTGAACTGATAGTTACGGCGTAACGCATGAGCTGCGAAATTTTTTCAATTGCGCTTATCCCAGCGCTGATGCGGCCTGAGGCCAAAATCGGCGCCTGGGCAATCGCCCAATATTGGCCATAAAACTTGTCATGCAAAACAAGGGGATGCTATACCTTTTCCTAGCCGCGGCCTTTGGGCTTCGTGCTTTCCCTAGTTCAATTATCAGCATCTTATGCTGATAAACTCACATATTGAGCCGTCTTTCAGCATGCTATGCCGAAGGCGCCCTGCGCTCGATATCGCAACCCCATGCGAAACGCCCGTTTTGTACCGCCACGCCGCCTGCGGCAGTGGGTAACAATCAGAGTGGAACCGTGCCGCGCCGTCGGCCATTCCGCGCAACGGAGGACGCAACATCATGCAAACGTCAGCGCAATACCAGCGCCTGGCCCTCGGCGGCCTGCTGTTTTTCGCCGTCATCGCCCTGCTGGTGTACGGCATTGGCTGGGATACCCTTAAGGCGCGCCAGGAGGATCTGGTGTATCTCGGCAAACAGCATATGTTTTTGGTGGGCTGTTCGATGCTGCTGTCACTGCTGGTCGGCATCCCCAGCGGCATTCTGCTGAGCCGCCCATTCGCCCGCCGCTGGGCCGAATACGTGATGCAAATTTTTAACGTCGGCAACACCCTGCCGCCGCTGGCGGTGCTGGCGTTGGCGATGGTGATCATCGGCATCGGCGACAAACCGGCGGTAGTGGCGCTGTTCCTCGCCTCGCTGCTGCCCATCGTGCGCAACACCTATTCCGGGCTGTGTTCGGTGCCGCCGGCGCTGATCGAGGCGGCCAACGGCATCGGCATGACCGCCGGCCAGCGGCTGCGCCAGGTTGAGTTACCCAATGCGCTGCCGGTGATGTTGTCCGGGGTGCGCATCGCCATGGCGATCAACGTCGGCACCGCCCCGCTGGCGTTCCTGATTGGCGCCAGCAGCTACGGCGAGCTGATCTTCCCGGGCATCTACCTGAATGACTTCCCCACCCTGATCCTCGGGGCCGCCGCCACCGCGCTGATCGCGCTGCTGCTCGATCTGGCCATCGCCGGCCTGGGCCGCTGGCTCAGCCCGCACACCGCATCCTGACAGGAGAAAACGCTATGGCGACATGGTTGCAACGAACCCGCAACGCACTGCTGCTCTCCCTGCTGTGCGTCAGCGCCGGCAGCTGGGCCGCGCCGTTAACCCTGGCCAGCAAGAACTTTACCGAGCAGCGCATTTTGTCGGCCATCACCGTGCAATATCTGCAGGCCAAGGGCTTTCAGGTACAGCCGAAAACCAACCTGGCGACGGTAATCACCCGCAATGCGATGATTAACAAGCAGATCGACATGACCTGGGAATACACCGGCACCTCATTGATCATCTTCAACCACATCAATCAGCGCATGACGCCGCAGGAAACCTACGACAAGGTGAAAGAGCTCGACGCAAAACTCGGCCTGGTGTGGCTGCAGCCGGCGGACATGAACAACACCTATGCCTTCGCCATGCAGCGCAAACGCGCCGAACAAGAGCACATCAGCACCGTTTCGCAACTGGTGGCGAAAATCGAGCAGGTGCGCAAAACCGACCCCAAACATAACTGGATGCTCGGGTTGGATCTGGAGTTCGCCGGCCGCTCCGACGGCCTGAAACCGCTGCAGCAGCTGTATAACATGCCGCTGGATCGCCCGCAGATCCGCCAAATGGACCCGGGGCTGGTGTACAACGCCATTCGCGACGGCTTCGTCGACGCCGGGCTGGTGTACACCACCGACGGCCGGGTAAAAGGGTTCGATCTGCAGGTGCTGGAAGACGACAAGGGCTACTTCCCCAGCTATGCGGTCACCCCGGTGGTGCGCGCGGAGGTGCTGAAAAATACCCCGGGGCTTGAGCAGGCGCTGAACACGCTGTCCAAACAGTTCAATAATCAGGTAATTACCGAGCTCAACGCCAAAGTCGATATCGAATATCAGACGCCGCAACAGGTCGCCGATGCGTTCCTGAAGCAGCGCGGCCTGATCTAGGAGGCATGATGGACACCTTAATCTACGCCTGGCAAAACTGGGCTTACGTCGCGGGGCTGACGCTGGAACACCTGATGCTGGTCGGCGTCGCCGTCGGCCTGGCTATCCTGATCGGCGTGCCGCTCGGCATCCTGATCGTTCGCCACAAGTGGCTGGCCGCGCCGGTGCTGAGCCTGGCCACCATAGTGCTGACCATTCCCTCCATCGCCCTGTTCGGGTTGATGATCCCGCTGTTTTCGCTGGTCGGCCACGGCATCGGCTCTGTGCCGGCGATCACCGCGGTATTTCTGTATTCACTGTTGCCGATCGTGCGCAACACCCATACCGCGCTGGACAACCTGCCGGGCGGCCTGCGCGAAGCCGGCCGCGGCATCGGCATGACCTTCTGGCAGCGCCTGCGCTGGGTGGAAATTCCGGTGGCGCTGCCGGTGATTTTCGGCGGCATCCGCACCGCCGTGGTGATGAACATCGGCGTGATGGCGATCGCCGCGGTGATCGGCGCCGGCGGCCTTGGCCTGCTGTTGCTCAACGGCATCAGCAGCAGCGATATCCGCCAGCTGATTACCGGCGCGGTGATGATCAGCCTGCTGGCGATCGCGCTCGACTGGTTGCTGCACCGCTTGCAAATTGCGCTTACGCCAAAGGGGATTCGATAATGATTAAGTTGGAAAATCTGACCAAACAGTTTGCCCAAAAGAACGGTAAAACCTTTAACGCCGTCGACAACGTCAGCCTGGAGGTGCCGGAAGGCGAAATCTGCGTGCTGCTCGGCCCTTCCGGCTGCGGCAAAACCACCACGCTGAAAATGATCAACCGGCTGATCGCTCCCAGCAGCGGCACCATTCTGATCAACGGCGAAGACACCAGCGGGCTGGATACCGTCAGCCTGCGGCGCAAAATCGGCTATGTCATCCAACAGATCGGCCTGTTTCCCAACATGACCATCGAGGAGAACATCACCGTGGTGCCGCGCATGCTCGGCTGGGACAAAAAACGCTGCCGCACGCGGGCCGAAGAGCTGATGAGCATGGTGGCGCTGGATCCGCAACGTTTCCTGCACCGCTACCCGAAGGAAATGTCCGGCGGGCAGCAGCAGCGCATCGGGGTGATCCGCGCTCTGGCGGCCGATCCGCCGGTGCTGCTGATGGACGAACCCTTCGGCGCGGTAGACCCGATCAACCGCGAGACCATCCAGAATGAGTTTCTTGATATGCAACGCCAGCTGAAGAAAACCGTGATGCTGGTCAGCCACGATATCGACGAAGCGCTGAAGCTGGGCGACCGCATCGCGGTGTTCCGTCAGGGGAAAATCGTGCAAAACGCCAGCGCCGACGAGCTGTTGGCGCGGCCGGCAGACGAATTCGTCGCATCCTTCGTCGGCCAGGATCGTACGCTAAAACGCCTGCTGCTGGTGCAGGCCGGCGACGTGGCCGACCAACAGGAAACCGTGACGGTGCGCAAAGAGACCCCGCTGGCGCAGGCCTTCGGGCTGATGGACGACCTCGACGCCCGCTCGGTGACGGTGGTCGACGAGGACGGCAGGCCGTTGGGGTACGTCAAACGCCGTGAAGCGCGCGGCGCTCAGGGGATCTGCGCCGACAGCCTGCACCGCTTCCGCGTCTCCGCCCGGGCGGAAGAAAACCTGCGCGTGGTGCTGTCGAAGCTGTATGAGCACAACACCTCGTGGATGCCGATCGTCGATGAAGAAGGCCGCTACAGCGGCGAAATCTCGCAGGATTACATCGCCGACTACCTCAGCTCCGGCCGCACGCGCCGGGCGTTGAACCCGCAATAACGCCGCCGGGGGTGCCCGCCGCCCCCGCAATCCCGCCATCGCGCAAAGATTCGCTGGCCTTCGGCCGGGCCGCCAAGCACAATGTTCGCCGACCCTTTCATTTTTCACCAAATTTTGCCGACGCATGAAAAGATTGGTCCACCTGCACCACTATCGCGCCCTGCTGCGCAGCCTGTTTATCGCCGTGTTTCTCGGCATTGCCGCCGCATTTGCCGTTTGGTTGTTCCACCGCTCGATGATTGGCCTGGAGTGGCTGCTGCTCGGCAACGCAGACGGCAGCCTGGTGGCCGCCGCCGCCGCGCTGCCCGGCTGGCGGCGTGCGCTGACCCCGGCATTGGGCGGCCTGGCGGCCGGTCTGCTGCTGTTTATCTACCAACGCTACCGGCAGCAGCGGCCGTCGGCACCCACCGACTATATGGAAGCGATCGAAACCGGCAACGGCAAGCTGGACATCAACGCCAGCCTGGTGAAGTGCCTGGCGTCGCTGCTGGTGGTGTCGAGCGGCAGCGCCATCGGCCGCGAAGGCGCGATGATCCTGCTGGCGGCGCTGGTGGGCTCGGTATTCGCCCAGCGTTTTACCCAGGAAAAAGAGTGGAAGCTGTGGGTCGCCTGCGCCGCCGCCGCCGGTATGGCCAGCGCCTATCACGCCCCGCTGGCGGGCAGCCTGTTTATCGCCGAGATCCTGTTCGGCACCCTGATGCTGGCCTCGCTCGGCCCGGTGGTGATCGCCGCCGTCAGCGCGTTGCTGATGACTAACCTGCTCAACGGCGGCCAGGCGCCGCTGTATCTGGCGGCGCCTTTGCCCGCCCCCTTGCCGGTGCAATATGCGCTGATGGCGCTGATGGGCGTAGTGGCCGGCGCCTGCGGCCCGCTGTTCCTGTGGGCGATGTCCGCCACCGGCCGCGCATTCCGCTCGCTGCGGCTGAAGCCGCCGTTGCAGCTGGCGCTGGGCGGATTGATCGTCGGTTTGCTTTCCTTGCTGTTCCCCGAGGTGTGGGGCAATGGCTACAGCGTGGTGCAGTCGCTGCTCACCGCACCGCCCGGCGTGTTGCTGCTCGGCGCCATTCTGCTGTGCAAACTGTTGGCGATCCTCGCCAGCAGCGGTTCCGGCGCGCCCGGCGGCGTGTTTACCCCAACGCTGTTTGTCGGCGCCGCGCTCGGCTCGGTGCTAGGCCAACTGTTCGGTTTCTGGCCGGAACTGGGGGCGGCGGTGCCGCTGCTGTTGGCGCTGACCGGCATGGCGACCCTGTTGGCCGCTACCACCCATGCGCCGATCATGGCGGCGCTGATGGTCTTCGAGATGACCGGCGAGTACAGCCTGTTACCCGGCATCCTGCTGGCCTGCGTGATAGCCACGACGGTTTCGCGCGGGCTGCGGCCGGTCTCGGTTTATCACAACGCCTGAGGGGTGAGCAGCGTGGAGATGTCGAGGTAGTGCGCCAGCTCGCGCTGCTCGGCGCGCGGCAAATAGGGGATCTCCCCCAGCAGCGGCGCGGGAATGCGCTGCTGCAACGCGGCGATAGTTTCGGCGTAGTGCGCCAACCCCGGATTGATGCGGTTGGCTACCCAACCGATCAGCGGCAGGCCGTCGTTGATGATCGACTGAGCGGTCAGCAATGCATGGCTGACGCAGCCCAGCTTGATGCCCACCACCAGCACCACCGGCAGCTGCTCCTGCACCACCCATTCGGCGTAAGGGCGCAAATCGTTCATCAGCACCCGCCAACCGCCGCTGCCCTCCACCACCACCGTATCCGCCTTGGCGGACAAATCGCGCAGCCCGCTGCTCATCAACCCGTAGTTAATGTCGTCGGTGGCGTGAGCGTGAAACACCTCGTCCAGGCAGGTAATGGGATTGATTTCGCCGTATGACAGCGGCAAGGTCGAGGATGCCTGCAAAACCAAAGCGTCTTTATTGCGAATGCCTTCGCTGGTTTCCTGGCAGCGTGCGGCGATCGGCTTATAGCCGGCCACCGAGCGGCCATTCGCCGCCAAGGCCTGCAACAACGCGCGGGAAACGACGGTTTTACCGACGTCGGTATCCGTTCCTGTAACAAATAAACGCTTTAACATGACTGTAATGCCCCGGAATGCTCCGTTAACCAAAGTGTCGCCAATGCTGCGGCGAGGAAGTCGAACGGGAAAATTCTAGGGGATGCGGCCGGTGCGGGGCTTGAGATAGCTCAATCTTTTGTCGTTAATTAATAAGAAGTTCTGATGTTAGCCCTGTAACAGCTGCACCAACAGCGAACCGTTGTACAGCGCTTCTTTGACCAGCGCCGCGCCGGGCATGGTGCCCTGATTGAAGAACTGGGTAGGCTCGACCTGCAGCTGCTCGCTGTAGGCCGGCAGCGACTGCTGACGAATGCAGGAGGCGATGGCCGGGTGCAGAATTTCCGCCGCGCGGTTCAGCGGTGAACCCACCAGGATTTTCTCCGGGTTGAACAGGTTGACCATGATCGCCAGAATGCGCCCCACGCTGTGGCCAACGCCGAGGATGATGTCCCGGGCCAGCTGATCGCCCGCCAGCGCGGCGTCGCACAGCGATTCAACCGTCAGCGGCGCGCCGTGCAGGCTGGAGCTCATCGAAGAACCGAGGCGCTGCTGGGCGATTTCCAGCATGTTTTCAATGCTGGCGACGGTTTCCAGGCAGCCGTGGTTGCCGCAGTAACAGCGTTTGCCGTAGGGATCGACCTGGGTGTGGCCAATTTCCACCACCCGGTGACTGCCGCCGTGCAGCACGCGGCCGCCGGTAATCACCCCGGCGCCGACGTTATGATCGATAACCACCTGAATGACGTTTTGGCTGCCGCGCGATGCGCCGTACAACGCCTCCGCCATCGTCCAGGCGCTGATGTCGTGCTGCAGGTAGACCGGCAGGCCGGTACGGGTTTCCAACGCCGGGCCGAGCGGCATCTCCAGCACGTCATAGAACGGCATGCGATGCACCACGCCGGACGCCACGTCGATAATGCCCGGCAGCGTAATGGCGATGGCCGTCAAGCGTTCGAGTTTGCTCTGGTGGCGGATAAAGAACTGGTCGACTTCGGAGAGGATGCGTTTCAGCAGCGGATCGGGATGTTCGGCCGCCAGCGGCAGCTGTTCCTCCACCACCAGCTTGCTGCTGAGATCGCGCAGCGCCAGGGTGATGCTGCCGCGGCTGATGCGGGCGGAAAGGTAATGCCAGGCTTCGGTGTCCAGCACCAGCCCCACCGCCGGCCGGCCGCGGCTGCCGATTTCCTGGTACTCGGTTTCTTTGACCAGATGCGCTTCCAGCAGCTCGCGCACGATCTTGGTGATGCTGGCGGGTGCCAGCTGCGCGCGCTTTGACAGTTCGATGCGCGAAATCGGGCCCAGCTGATCGATTAGCCGGTAAACCGCTCCCGCATTGGTCTGCTTGATTTGATCGATATGTCCAGGCTGCCCAACCGCAATCACACACCTGCTCCTGCTATTTTTCGCGCTTCTAAATAAAGACTATCGGCTATGGTGGGGCTTTTGTAATACAGCGTCAACTATTTGATTCGTTATGTGATTTGCTGCACAAATTCACTGCATTTTACCGCCGGATCGCGGTTTATTTGCTCAGGGAAGCATTAGCGCCATCAGCGATTTGGCCGCGGCGGTCAGCGGCCGTTGGCGATGATGCACTAACCACACCTCGGTCACCGCATCCGGCTCGGCCAGCGGCAGATATTTTACCCCATCGATCCGCACCCGGCTGAAAGACGCCGGCAGAATAGAAACGCCCAACCCGGCGGCCACCAGGCCGATAATGGTCATCGCCTCACCCACTTCCTGGGTGATATAAGGCGTAATGCCCGCCCTGCTCAACAGCAGCAGGATTTCATCGTACAGCGCGGTGCCGACTTCGCGTGAGAAAAACACGAATGGCTCTTCGGCCAGATGCTGAAAGCGCAGCGCGCCGGGCGCCAACCGGCTCAGCGGATGCCCTTCCGGCACCACCGCCACCAGCGGCTCGCACAGCAGCAGATGATGCCTGAGCGCATCCGGCAGGCGGGTATTGCGCATCACGCCCAGATCCAGCTCACCGTTCAGCAAAGGTTCGATCTGTTGCTTGGTGTTGATCTCGCGCATTTTAATGTGCACCTGCAGATGCTGCTGGCGGAAGGCCCGCAGGCTGCGAGACACCACGCTGATAAAGGGCGCGGACGAGGTAAAACCGATGGTCAGCTCGCCCAGCTCGCCGCGCTCCAGCCGCGCCGCCTTTTCCGCCGCGCGCGCCACCTGATCGACCACCTGATAGGCCTCTTTGAGGAACATTTCTCCGGCCTGAGTCAGGCTGACGTTGCGGTTATTGCGCGCCAGCAGCCGCGCGCCGACCATCTCCTCCAATGCCTGGATCTGCTGGCTGAGCGGTGGCTGGGAGATGCGCAGCCGTTCCGCCGCACGGCCAAAGTGCAACTCTTCCGCCACGGCGATGAAATAGCGCAGGTGTCTCAGCTCGATATTCATACTTTAAACGTCTTAATTTGAATTATTAATATATTAGACAAAAAAATGCCCGCTCCCTATCATTTTGTTAACCAATAAGTGTCTGTTGATCTCTCCCGATGTTCGGTAAGGAAACGCTGTGACAACCCCTGTGCGTTCTGCGGCTGCAATGCCGTCGACGCTGGCCGCCAATGATGACGCGGCCGCTGCGCCAAAAGTGAAGCGATCCACCCTCAACAACAAGCTCCCCTATATTGAACGCGGCACGCCGCAATTTATGCGCGTGACCCTGGCGCTGTTCTCCGCCGGGCTGGCGACTTTCGCCCTGCTGTATTGCGTGCAGCCGATCCTGCCGGTGCTGTCGCAGGACTTCGGCGTTTCGCCGGCGGAAAGCAGCCTGTCGCTCTCGGTCTCCACCGGCCTGCTGGCGATTGGCCTGATGTTCACCGGCCCGTTGTCCGACGCCATCGGCCGCAAGTCAGTGATGGTGGTGGCGCTGTTGCTGGCGGCGATCTGCACGCTAATCTGCGCCTTTATGACCAGCTGGCACGGCATTTTGCTGATGCGCGCCCTGATTGGCCTGTCGCTGAGCGGCGTGGCCGCGGTCGGCATGACCTATCTTAGCGAAGAGATCCACCCGAGCTTCGTCGCTTTCTCGATGGGGCTGTATATCAGCGGCAACTCGATCGGCGGCATGAGCGGCCGTCTGGTCACCGGGGTACTGACCGACTTCTTCTCCTGGCGCATGTCGCTGGCGGTGATCGGCCTGTTCGCCCTGGCCGCCGCCTTTATGTTCTGGCGCATTCTGCCCGCCTCGACGCATTTTCGCGCCAGTTCGCTGCGCCCGCGCACCCTGCTGATCAATTTCAGGCTGCACTGGCACGATAAAGGGTTGCCGTTGCTGTTTGCCGAAGGTTTTCTGCTGATGGGCAGCTTTGTCACCCTATTCAACTACATCGGTTATCGGTTGCTGACGGACCCTTACCACCTTAGCCAGGCTATCGTCGGCCTGCTGTCGGTGGTGTACCTCACCGGCTCCTACAGCTCCCCCAAAGCCGGCGCGCTGACCTCGCGCTTTGGCCGCGGCCCGGTGCTGCTGGTCTCCATTATCATTATGCTGATCGGGATCCTGATTACTGCGTTGGCGCCGGTGACGGTGATATTTATCGGCATGATGTTGTTCACCGCCGGCTTCTTCGCCGCCCATTCGGTAGCCAGCAGCTGGATCGGTCGCCGCGCGCGCCGCGCCAAAGGCCAGGCTTCATCGCTGTATTTGTTCTGCTATTACGTCGGCTCCAGCGTCGCCGGCACGCTCGGCGGCGTGTTCTGGCACAGCTTCGGCTGGAACGGCGTGGTGGCGTTCATCAGCGGCATGCTGCTGCTTGCCCTGCTGGTCGTGCACTACCTGAAACGCCTGCCGGAAGCGGCGCGCGTTTAACGCCATCCCCGCCCCCTCCCGCATGAGGGGGCCTTCGCCCCTGTTTCCCTGCCAGGCCTGGACCACGCGAGAGCTGCCGTCGTCTCGTTTGCCGATGTTGCCCTTCCGTTTGTTAGGTTCATAGAGTATGTTGTAACTAAAGTGGAGGTAAAAATGGGCAAGCACGACTTAATTGGCCGCATGAACGCCTGCTTCAATGCGTTGGAACAGGCGATCGGCGCGCTGCAGCAGCACATCACGCCGTTGCGCCTGCTGGCGGCGCGGGTGTTCAGCCTGCCGGAAATCGAGAAAGGCCATGAGCACCAGGCCATTGAACGCATCGCCGTGGAACAACACCTCGGCCAGGCGGCGCGCGATCTGGCGCTGGAACACTACCAGCGGCTGTTTATCCACCACAACCGGCAAAACGTCAGCAGCAAGGCCGCCGTGCGCCTGCCCGGGGTGATCTGCCTGGCGGCGGAACGGCCGGAGTATTTGGCGCTGCAGGCGCAAATTGCGCTGATTAACCGGCTGAAGGCCGAGCTGGAGCAGATTATTACCCAGGAGTCCGGGTTGGCGCCCGAGCAGCGTTTCGAGTTTGTGCACACCCACCTGCACGGCCTGATCACCCTCAGCGCCTACCGCACCCTCACCCTGCTGACCAATCCGGATTCGGTGCGCTTCGGCTGGGCCAACAAACACGTCATCAAGAACGTCAAACGCGACGATGTGCTGGCGCAGCTGGAGAAAAGCCTGAAGGCCGGCCGCGCCGTGCCGCCGCATACTCGCGAGCAGTGGGCCGCGCTGGTCAGCCGCGAGATCGACGACGTCGGCCGCCTGCCGCAGCACGCAGCGCTGAAGATCAAACGGCCGGTGAAGGTGCAGCCGATCGCCCGGGTGTGGTACCAGCAGCAGCAAAAGCAGGTGCAACACCCTTGCCCGCTGCCGCTCATCGCCCTGTGCCAGGTGGAAAACGGCGCGGCGGTGCCGAAGATTGGCGAGCTGCTCGACTACGACGCCGCCGCGGTAAAGCACCGCTACAAACCGGAGGCCCGGCCGCTGCGGCTGCTGGTGCCGCGCCTGCACCTGTATACCGACGCGCCTACTCGCTGAGGGTATAGACCCGCAGGCGGTGGCCGTCCGGATCCTGCGCCACGAAACTGTAGCCGAAGTCCAGCGCCATCGGCGGCTGGGCGATGGTCAGCCCCATTTCACGCCACTGATTGTAGAGCGCATCCACCTGCTGCGGCTGCTCGCACATAAAGCACAGTTCGCCGCCGCCACCGCCCGCCGCCGCCGCGGGCACTACCGTATGTTTTGACCATATCCCCAGTTTAAAGCCGTTGTGCAACACAAACAGCGCAAAGGTGGCGGACAGCTCCACCGGCGCCTGCCCCAGCAGCCGCTGATAAAAGGCCGCGCTGCGTTGCGGGTGGTCTGCGTACAGAATGATCATGCCGGGCGTCGTCATCATAAAGTCCTTATGGTTGAGGGGAACCGGCCGGCTCCCGCTAGCCACAGACTAAAACGCCCTGCTGACAGTTTATGGCAGCAGGATGGCAGGGCTGCGCGTCAATGAATGCCCTCGCTCTCGCGCCACTCTTTAAGCAGCCGGCGGCGGCCGCGCGGATAACGCTGCGCCAGCGGCGTGGCCTGGCTGATGCGATCGAGGCGGAAATGGCGGAATGCCTGGCGCAGTTCGCACCAGGCGATCAGCACCTGCACCTGTTCGAAATACCCCAGCGCAAACGGCCACAGCGTGCGCTCGCTGTCTTCTCCCGCCAAAGCGCGATAGCGCACCGCCAGCTTGCGCTCCTGGCGGATAACGTCGCGGATCATCACCCGCATTTCGTCCCTCGCTGCCGGCGCCTGGACCGGGCCAATCAGCAGCGTGTTGGCGTCCAGCTCCTCGCGCAGCGCCGCCGGCAGCACGCCGGCGATCTTGGCCAGCGCGTTGTCGGCCGCCCCGGCCAGCTGGCTGTCGCCGCGCCGGCTGACCCAACGCATGCCGAGCACCAACGCTTCGATTTCTTGCTGCGAAAACATCAACGGCGGCAGCGTAAAGCCCGGTCGCAGCACGTAGCCCACGCCCGCCTCACCGGCAATGTCCGCCCCCTGCTGCTGCAGCGTCGCGATATCGCGATACAGCGTGCGCATGCTGATCCCCAGCGCCTGCGCCAGCGCGTGGCCGGCCACCGGATAGCGATGGCAACGCAGCAGTTGCATCAGGTCAAGCAGGCGCTGAGTGCGCGACATAATGCTTCTCCATAAAAAAAGGGCTTACCTCAGTAAGCCCTTAGTCACGCCCGCAGGCAATTATTTCTTCATGCTGCCGACCATATCTTCCGGGCGCACCCACTGGTCGAACTGTTCTTCGGTGAGATAACCCAGCTTCAGCGCCGCGGCTTTCAGCGTCAGCCCTTCCTTATGCGCCTTCTTGGCGATTTCCGCCGCCTTGTCATAGCCAATATGGGTATTCAGCGCGGTCACCAGCATCAGCGACTCGTTCAGCAGTTGCGTGATGCGATCGCGGTTAGGTTCTATCCCCACCGCACAGTGCTCGTTGAAGCCCTGCATGCCGTCGGCCAGCAGGCGAATGGATTGCAGATAGTTGTGGATCACCATCGGGCGGAATACGTTCAGCTCGAAGTTGCCGGAGGCGCCGCCGATATTGACCGCCACGTCGTTGCCCAACACCTGAGCGCACAGCATGGTCATGGCTTCGCACTGGGTCGGGTTGACCTTGCCCGGCATGATAGAGCTGCCCGGTTCGTTCTCAGGGATAGAAATTTCACCGATGCCGCAGCGCGGGCCGGACGACAGCCAGCGCACGTCGTTGGCGATCTTCATCAGCGAAGCGGCCAGCCCCTTCAGCGCGCCGTGGCCGTGCACCAGCGCATCGCAGGTCGCCAGCGCTTCAAATTTGTTGGGGGCGGTGACGAACGGCTGTTGAGTCAGCTCCGCCAGGGCTTTGGCGACGCGCACCGCGTATTCCGGGTGGGTATTCAGGCCGGTGCCGACCGCGGTGCCGCCCAGCGCCAGCTCGCAGATATGCGGAATGCCGGCTTCGATATGCTGCAGGTTATGCGCCAGCATCGCCGCCCAGCCGGAAATCTCCTGGCCCAGCGTCAGCGGCGTGGCGTCCTGCAGGTGGGTGCGGCCGATTTTAACGATGTCACGGAAGGCTTCGGCCTTGTCGCTCAGGGTCTTGTGCAGCACCTTCAGCTCGGGGATGAGGTGCTCGCGCACCGCGATCACCGCCGCCACGTGCATCGCGGTAGGGAATACGTCGTTGGAACTTTGGCTTTTGTTGACGTCGTCGTTCGGATGCACCCGCCGCTCTTCTCCGCGCACGCCGCCCAGCAGCTCGCTGGCGCGGTTGGCCAACACTTCGTTCATGTTCATGTTGGTCTGGGTGCCGGAGCCGGTTTGCCAGATAGACAGCGGGAATTCGTCGCTATGCCGATCCGCCAGCACTTCATCGGCGGCTTTGATGATGGCGTTGCCGCGCTCGGCGGGCAGCAGGCCCAGATCCATATTCACGGCGGCGGCGGCGCGCTTGGTCAGCGCCAGCGCATGGATCAGCGCGGTCGGCATCTTCTCGGAAGAGATGCGAAAATGCTCCAGAGAACGCTGGGTCTGCGCCCCCCATAGCCGGTCGGCCGGTACTTCGATGGGCCCCATAGAGTCTTTTTCAATACGAACGGCTGCCATCTCTGTCTCCTTTGCACAATGCCTATAATGTAGGGTAACGCCAACGCGCTTATGCCCGCTGGCACGCTCATCCAGTATAGTGACATAATAATTATTCGCATTAAGAGAGTTTTATCTCGCACCAGGCACATAATGATCATCCGCCGCCCGTCTTTTGAGAGGCCCGCTATCAGGCTATACTGCGCTGAACCCATTATTTGATCGCGCCCCGCTTCATCGCCGCGGAAACGGGGTATGATGGCTGCTTGCAGGTTGTGTTTTTAACCGTATAAAATCAGCCAGTTACTCGGCGAACGCAAAGGATGTTGACCAAGATGCAAAAAATGACCAACTCGGTGCAGAACTACGCCTGGGGCAGCCAAGATGCGCTGACCCAACTCTACGGCATCGCCAATCCCGATGGGCAACCGATGGCCGAGCTGTGGATGGGCGCGCATCCGAAAAGCCCTTCCCGCGTGGCGGACGGTAACGGCGGCCTGCGTTCGCTGCGCGAACTGATCGATGAAGACCAGCCAAAGCAGCTGGGCGCCGAGGTCGCCAGCCGCTTTGGCGAGTTGCCATTTCTGTTTAAAGTGCTGTGCGCCGATCAACCGCTGTCTATCCAGGTTCATCCCAGCAAAAGTTCAGCCGTTGCCGGCTATGCCAAAGAAAACGCCGCCGGCATTCCGCTGAGCGCGCCCGAACGCAACTACAAGGACGCCAACCACAAGCCGGAGCTGGTGTTCGCCCTGACGCCGTTCCTGGCGATGAACGGCTTTCGCGAGCTGGCCGACATCGTCTCGCTGCTGCAGCCGATCGCCGGTGCGCACCACGATATCGCCGCCTTCCTGCAGCAGCCGGATACCGCGCACCTGGCCAGCCTGTTCGCCGCCCTGCTGGCGATGAGCGGCGAGCAGAAGTCGCTGGCGCTGGCGGTGCTGAAAGCCGCCTTGAATAACCAACAGGGCGAACCCTGGGACACCGTGCGCTTTATCGCCGGTTTCTACCCGGACGACAGCGGCCTGTTTTCGCCGTTGCTGCTGAACGTGGTGCGGCTTGAACCGGGCCAGGCGATGTTCCTGTACGCCGAAACGCCGCACGCTTACCTGAAAGGCGTGGCGCTGGAGGTGATGGCCAACTCCGATAACGTGCTGCGCGCCGGCCTGACGCCGAAGTTCATCGATATTCCGGAGCTGTTGGCCAACCTGCAGTTCCGCCCGCAGCCGGCTTCCGGCCTGCTGACCCAGCCGGAGCAGCGCGACAATGCGCTGTTCTTCCCGGTCCCGGTAGAAGACTTCGCCTTCTCGCTGCACGATCTGAGCGCGGCGCCCCAGGCGCTGGCGCAGCGCAGCGCGGCCATCGTATTTTGCGTCAACGGCGAGGCGGTGCTGGAAAAACAGGGACAACGGCTGGTGCTGAAACCGGGCGAATCCTGCTTTATCGGCGCTTTTGAGTCGCCGGTCAGCGTCAGCGGAAATGGGCGTATCGCCCGGGTTTACAACCAGCTATCCTGATATCAGGGTAAATTTCTGCAAATTGGTTGCTGAAAGATAGGCTTACCTTCACAATTAAACGCCTGCGGGCGTTTTTTTATTGGCCCTATTTTGCCCATCCATCTGCAAGAGACAGATGGTTTGATAAAGGATGAACAGAACTATGAAAAAATCGTTAGTCGCTGTCAGCGTCATTGTGGTTCTTGGCGCAGCATGGACCGGGGCTTCCTGGTACACCGGCAAACTGATCGAACAACGGATGGGCGAAGTGGTGGACAACGCCAACAGCCAACTGAAAGCCTATCTGCCGAAGGCCGGGGTCAAACTGGGGTATGAGAACTACCAGCGCGGCATTTTCAGCAGCAAGATCCGCTATGTGCTGCGCGCAGACGGCAGCGTGACCACCGACGACGCCGCGCTGAAGCCCGGCGACGAAGTGGCGTTCCTGGAAACCATCGATCACGGCCCGTTCCCGTTCGCCCAACTCAAGAAATTCAACCTGGTGCCAAGCATGGCCTCGGTGCACACCGAGCTGGAAAACACCCCGGCGGTCAAAGCCCTGTTTGATATCACCAAGGGCAAATCGCTGTTCACCGCTGATTCGCGCATTTCCTACAGCGGCGATACCTCTTCCGCCATCGACATCATCCCGCTGGAATACCAGAAGGATAAATCCTCGCTGAAATTCAGCGGCGCCAAGGTGAATGCCGACGTTTCACGCGACATGAAAGCCATTGTGCTCGATGCGAACAGCGACAGCGCCGTGTTCAGCGGCCCGAACGAATTCGGCCAGACCGAGCAGGTCAGCTTCCAGGGCGTGAGCCTGAAAGGCACCAGCCACGCCAGCCAGTTCGATGTAAACCTCGGCGATCAAACCCTGACCATGAAGCAGTTCAAACTGGCGGTCGACGGTAAAGACACCGTGGCGCTGGACGGCTTCAACCTGGTGAGCAAATTCGGCGAGCAAGGCGCGAATATCGGCGGCCAGGTTGATTACACCATGGATGCGCTGAAGGTTCAGGGCAACGACTTCGGCGCCGGCAAGCTGACGCTGAAAATCGACAAGCTGGACGGCAAATCGCTGAAAGAGTTCGCTGACCGCTACAACCAGCAGACCATGGCCATGCTGCAACAGGGCCAGAGCCTGGATCCCGCCGCCTATGAGCAGCAAACCACCGACATTCTGGTGCAGAACCTGCCGCTGCTGCTGAAGGGCAACCCCACCATCAGCATCGCACCGCTGAGCTGGAAAAACAGCAAGGGCGAGAGCAGCTTCACGCTGGATCTGGCGTTGACCGATCCGGCGCAGGCCGGTTCCCCGGCCGAATCGCCAGACCAACTGCTCGCCCGTTCGGTGAAAAAGCTGGACGCCAACCTGACCATTCCGGTGGCCATGGCGACCGAGACCACGGCACAGACCGCACTGCTGCAGGGTTACAGCGCCGAAGAGGCGCAGAAGCTGGCGCAACAGCAGGTGCAGGGCATGGCGGCGATGGGCCAGATGTTCAAACTGACTACCCAGAAAGACGGCGTGATCGGCAGCAGCTTCCACTACGCCGACAACCAGGTTGATCTGAACGGCAACAAAATGTCGCTGCAGGAGTTCATCGGCATGTTCGGCCTGCTGGCCGCACCGGCGGCTGAAGACGGCGCACCGGCGCAAGAAGAAGCGCCCGCTCCGGCTCCCGCGCAATAAGTTCTCTGCAAGGGCCCCTTTCGGGGCCCTTTTCTTATCCCGCCTGATACACCGCGTCGCGGATCTGCTGCGGGTACCAACCGCACATGCCTTCAAAGGCGGTGTTGGTCAAGACCACCACGCTCAATTCCTCCTGCGGATCGCAGAACCAGCTGTGCCCGTATACGCCGCCCCAGGTCATGGTCCCGGTACGCTGTGGCGTGGTCGCCAGCCGCTCATCCACCAGCAGCGCCCCGCCGAAGCCGAAGCCCCAGCCCGGCCCCTGGGTTTGCGCCTCTGGCCCGACATGCGGGCTGCGCATCAGCTCCAGACTGTGCGGCTGCAGAATGCCCTTCCCGCCGCTGCGCAGCGTCTCCACCAGGCGCAGCACGTCATCGGCGTCGCCCACCATGCCGGCGCCGCCGGACGGATAGGCGTTTGGGTTGAGGGCGCGAGACGGCTGGAATTCCACCTCGGCGCCGAACCCTTCCGGCAACGCCACCCGCTGGCCGTCGTGCAAGCGCTGCGGCCCCCCGGCGGTGTTGTAATACGCCGTCGCCAGGTTATCCGCCTCCCGGGCATAAAAACCGGTATTGCCCAATCCCAGCGGCTGCGCCACCCAGCATTCGAACAGCTGCGGCAGCGTTTCGCCCGCCGCCTGCTCCAGCACCGCACCGAGCACGTCGATCGCCAGCGAATAGTTGAATTCCCGGCCCGGCGGCGCCAACAGCGGCGCCTGCGCCAGCAGCCGCAGATTCTGCTCCAGCGTCAGCGAGGAAAGCTCCATGCCGTCTTTGATCCCCAGAGCGTGATAGCTGCCGCCGGCGGGCTGATTAAGGCGATAATCCAGCCCGGCGGTGTGGCTCAGCAGGTGGCGGATGTTAATTTCCGGCCGCGTGCCATCGGCCAGCGCCGGGGTGAACCACGGCAGCCAGCGGCTGACCGCATCGTCCAGGCCGAGTTTGCCCTGTTCGATCATGCGCATCGCCGCCAGCGTGGTGTAAGGTTTGGACACCGACGACAGCCGGAACTGCGTCTGGCGGCGCATCGGCCGCCGTTGCTCGCGATCGGCGTAACCGCTGGCGGAAGCGAAAACCGTTTCTCCGCGCCGGGCGACCAACACCACGCTGCCCACGATGCGGCCGTCGGCGATTGCCTGCTGGCTGGCCGCCGTAATCCGTTGCGCTAATGACTGATGTTCTGCCGACATGATTTTTACTCGCTGAAGGGAAAGTAAAATCAGTCTAAAGTACCTGTCATAAAATAAAATAGGCCATAATTTAATGCATCATTAAGTACAGGTTATCAATATATGAGTTCATTGCTGCAGCTGCTGCCGTTCTTTGAAGCCGTCGCGCGTCTGGGCAGCTTCACCCAGGCGGCCAGTCAGCTGGGGGTAACGCCGCCGGCGGTGTCGCAAAATATTCAGGCGCTGGAAAGCCGGCTGGGCGTGCGGCTGTTTCATCGCACCAGCCGTTCGGTGCGGCTCAGCGACGAAGGGCGCATCTTTTACCAACGGGTTTCTCCGGCCATGAGCCAGATAGACGTGGCGGCGGACGACTTGCGCGCCCTGCGCGCTCAGCCGGCCGGCTTGCTGCGCATTACCCTGCCGCAGCTGGCCGCTTCGCTGTTGGTGATGCCGCATCTGGCGGAGTTTCAGCGCCGCTACCCTGAGGTGCAGCTGGAGCTGTTTACCGACGATCGCTTTTCCGACCTGGTGTTGGGCAGCTTCGACGCCGGTATTCGCATGCACGCCATGCTGCAAAAAGACATGGTGGCAGTGCCTATCGATCGCGGCCAACGGCGCGTGCTGGTCGCCTCACCGGCTTATCTGGCGCAGTGCGGCGCGCCGGCCACGCTGGAAGCGCTGGCTGAACACCAGTGTCTGCGCTATCGCTTCCCGGGCAGCGGCAAGCTCGAACCCTGGCTGTTTAATCTGAATGGCGAGCAGCGGGCGCTGGAGGTCAACGGCCGTTTGATTTTCAACGAGGATCGCCTGCTCAAGGACGCGGCGCTGGCCGGCATGGGCATCACCCAGCGCTTTCACGGCACGGTGCGGCACGAGCTGGCGCAGGGGCAACTGGTGGAACTGCTGGCGGAGTGCGCCAGCGAAGCGCCGGGTTTTTTCATTTATTTCCCCGCCAGCCGCCATCTGCCGCTCAAGCTGCGGGTGTTTATCGACTTTATGCGCGAGATGCGGGGCGACAGTGAGAAGCTCAGGGGCGAGCGCCCCTGAGCTGCGACAATCAGCGCTGCTCCAGCGCCTGAACGATGCGGTAAGTCGCCGCAACGCGGTCGTCGTTGGGGAACCATTTATTGGCCAGCATCACCACGCCGATCTTCTTGGCCGGGATAAACACGGCGTAGGTCGAGAAGCCGCCGGTCGAGCCGGTCTTGTTATACCAGCCGGCGGTTTGTTCCGGCTGCGGCGGCGTGATGGCGGTCGCCGCGGTGCCGTTCATGATCATGCCGGCGTTGTTGCCCTCGGTCAGCCGCGCCAGATCCACCGGATACGGGTAGTTTTCCCACATCAGATCCTGCGTGAACCCCCCTGCCTTGTAATAGCCGACGTGGGTGGCGGCCAGCGCGCCGCGCCATTTATCCGCCACTTTGACCTGCTGCATATTGGCGTCCAGATAGCGGATCAGATCCTGCGCGTTGGATTTGATGCCGTAAGACTCGGCGTCCAGCGGGCCGGGATTGACCCGCACCGGTTTGTCTCCCTTGTCGTAGCCTTGGGCGTAATTGGCCATCTGATCGGCCGGCACGTGGATATAGGTATGGCTCATGCCCAGCGCCGGCAGCAGCTGCCGTTCCATTGCCTGCGCAAATGGCTGGTTGAGGCTTTTGGCGGTGATCATTCCCAGCATGCCGATGCCAAGGTTGGAATACACCCGGACGCTGCCCGCCGGCTGCTGCGGCCGCCAGTTTTTGTAATAGGCCATCAGTTGCGCATTGTTGGTGACGTCATCCGGCACAAACAGCGGCAGGCCTGAGGTATGGGTCGCCAGATTCAACAGCGTGACGCCGTCGAACGCGCTGCCGCGCAGCTGCGGCAGATAGCGGCTGGCCGGATCGCTGAACGACAGCTTGCCCTGCTGCTGCGCATAGGACGCCAGCGTGGCGGTAAAGGTTTTGCTCAGCGAGCCGATTTCAAACAGCGTTTGGTTGGTGATTGGCTGGCCGGTCTGCTTCGACGCCACGCCGTAGTGATAGAACCGCTGTTGGCCGTCGACCGTCACGGCAATCGCCATGCCCGGTACGCCGAATTTTTTCATCAGCGGCTGAATAACGGCGTCGATATCCTGTTTTTCGGCGGCGTGGCCGGCCGGCAAGATCAGAGCGGCAAGCAACGCGGCCGCCAGGCGATTCATTTTCGTCATGGTAGAGACTCTTTGGTTGCAGGGTACCGGCCGATGGCAAAAGATTTTATTGTCATTCGACACGAGAACGTCCTTGGATGATGGTGTTGTTCCTGGGTTAATTGCGCCACTGGCGCAACCGCTGGGCAAAATATCGGGGTTTGACGCCGGGTTGACAAGCGATAATAATTTCAGCCAGCATAAAGAAAAACTTATGGCAGGCCTTAATGCGCAACCGACTCCCCCTCAACGCCCTGCGGGCATTCGAATCTTCCGCTCGCCACCTGAACTTTACCCGCGCCGGGCTGGAACTGAGCGTCACCCAGGCCGCCGTCAGCCAGCAGGTGCGCGCGCTCGAGCAGCAACTGGGCATTCAGCTGTTCCGCCGCCTGCCGCGCGGCCTGGATCTGACCGAAGAAGGCCAGGCGCTGCTGCCGATATTGAACGACGCCTTCGACCGTATCGAATCGGTGCTGCAACAGTTTGAAGGCGGGCATTTTCACGAAGTGCTGACGGTGGCGGTGGTCGGCACCTTTGCCGTCGGCTGGCTGATGCCGCGGCTGGCGGCGTTCAAAGAGGCGCATCCTTTTATCGATCTGCGGGTGATGACCAACAACAATCTGGTCAATTTGTCTGCCGACGGCATGGACTTCGCCATCCGCTTCGGCGAAGGGCGCTGGCCCGCCACCCACAACCGCAAGCTGTTTGACGCGCCGCTCACGGTGCTGTGCCCGCCGGCGGTCGCCGCGCGCCTGCGCACGCCGCAGGATCTGCAGCATGAGCTGCTGATGCGCACCTACCGCAAGGACGAGTGGGAACGCTGGTTTGCCGCCGCGCAGGTTGCGCCCTGGCGCATTAACGGGCCGGTTTTCGACTCTTCTCGCCTGATGGTGGAAGGCGCCATCCAGTGCGGCGGCGTGGCGCTGGCGCCGCACTGCATGTTCGGCCGCGAGCTGCGCGAGGGGGTGCTTCAGCGGCCGTTCGCCGCCGAGGCGCATCTTGGCAGTTACTGGCTGACGTCGCTGAAATCGCGCGCCATGACGCCGGCGATGAAGGTGTTCGTCGGTTGGATGAGCCGGCAGGCCGAGGATGAACGCCGCGGTGATTAAGCCGACCCGCGCCTGATCAGCGTCGGCGGCAGGATGACATTCTGCGGCGGCAAATCGGCGTCGCTTATGCGTTGCAGCAGGCGCGCGGCGGCGCTGCGCCCCACTTCGCGCGCCGAGCTGGAAACGAAGGTCAGCGGCGGTTCGGTCAGTTCGGCCTCCGGCACGTCGCCAAAGCCGATCAACGCCACCTGCTGGCCGTAATAGGTGTCTACCCCGTCCGAGCCGATGCTGCGGCCGCTGCGCGCAATGCCGAAATAGGCGCCGAGCGCCACCGAAGCCTTGTGGCACACGATGGCGCTGATGTTCGGATGCTGGCGCAGCAAATTTTCCGCCGCTTCGGCCGCCGCGCGCTGCCGGCAATCGCACTCGACGATCCATTCGCTGCGAAACGGCAGGCCATACTGCAGCAGCGTGGCGCAAAAACCGCCCAGCCGTTCGGCGCGGGTCAGCGAATCGCTCTGGCCGCCGAGGTAGGCAATCTGGCTGTGGCCGCGCTTGATCAGGAATTCGGTGGCCATTTTGGCGGCCTGCATGTTGTCCGGGCGCACCAGATCCACCTCGTCCAGCCCGTTGGAGCGCGCCACGCACACCAGCGGTACCCCCTGCTCGGCGGCTTTTTCCTTCAGCCCGGCCGCGGTGCGAATGCCCCCCGCCAGCACCATGCCGTCGACGCCGTGCTCCAGCAGCGTGTCGAAGCAGCGCATCAGCCCTTTGCCGTCGCGGCCGCTTTGGGTGAGGAACAGCACCTTGCCGTGGGCCTCCAGCGCCTCGCTCAGCCCGGCGGTCATCTCGGCGTAGAAAGGCTCGCAAACGTCGCGCAGGATCAAACCAATCACCCCCGATTCGCCGCCGCGCAGCGTCGCCGCCTGGCGGTTGCGCACATAGCCCAGCCGTTCAATCGCCTGATTAACCCGCGCGACCGTGGTCGGAGAGATGCGCCCCTTGCCGCTCAGCACCAGGGAAACCGTGGTGACGGAGACGCCGGCCTGCTGCGCGACATCGGTGATAGTGATTTTTTTGATGGTCATAGCCTCTGCGTAGCCGATCCTGGGCAACCTGCGTCTGATGACAAAGGGTATACCGGATCCGCTTGGTCAGTAAAACGTTTTACTGGCGCCGACATTGTCGCTGCAAAGTGCAGGCCGGAATTGTGATTAGTGGCGCATTTTTGCTAGGTAAAACGTTTTATCTTATTTTTACCTAACAGAGGTACACAGCCTTTTTGCACGCCTTTTCGCCAGGAGCCGTCGGTTATGCCAGCAGCTAAAAAACAAAAAATTACGCTCTGGGAGTTCTTCCAGAGCCTGGGCAAAACATTCATGTTGCCCGTCGCCTTACTCTCCTTTTGCGGCATCATGCTGGGGATTGGCAGCTCGCTGAGCAGCCGCGACGTCATCACCCTGCTGCCGTTTATCGGCCACCCGATCTTCCAGCTGATCTTCACCTGGATGAGCAAGATAGGCTCCTTCGCCTTCAGCTTCCTGCCGGTGATGTTCGCCATCGCCATCCCGCTGGGCATGGCGCGCGAGAACAAGGGCGTCGCCGCCTTCTCCGGCTTTGTCGGCTTTGCGGTGCTGAACCTGGCCACCAATTTCTATCTGACCACCGCCGGCATTCTGCCGACCTCCGACCCGCTGGTGCTGAAGGCCAATAACATTCAAAATATCCTGGGCATCCAGTCGATCGACACCGGCATCCTCGGCGCGGTGATCGTCGGCATCATCGTTTATCAGCTGCATGAGCGTTTCCACACCATTCGCCTGCCGGACGCGCTGGCGTTCTTCGGCGGCACCCGCTTCGTGCCAATCGTCACCACGGTGGTGCTGGGCCTGTGCGGCCTGGCGATCCCGCTGATCTGGCCGTGGTTCGCCGCCGGCATCACCGGCCTGGGCTGGGTGATCAACAGCGCCGGCGCCTTTGGCCCGATGCTGTTCGGCACCGGCGAGCGCCTGCTGCTGCCGTTTGGCCTGCAGCACATCCTGGTGGCGCTGATCCGCTTTACCGAAGCGGGCGGCACGCTGGACGTTTGCGGCCACAGCGTCAGCGGCGCGCTGACCATCTTCCAGGCGCAGCTTTCCTGCCCAACCACCACCGGCTTCGCCGAAAGCGCCACCCGCTTCCTGTCGCAGGGCAAAATGCCGGCGTTCCTCGGCGGCCTGCCGGGCGCAGCGCTGGCGATGTATCACTGCGCCAAGCCGGAAAACCGCCACAAGATTAAAGGCCTGCTGATCTCCGGCGTGGTGGCCTGCGTGGTCGGCGGCACCACCGAGCCGATCGAATTCCTGTTCCTGTTCGTCGCGCCTTTCCTGTATTTGATTCACGCCATCCTCACCGGCCTGGGCTTCACCCTGATGGCGCTGTTGGGCGTAACCATCGGCAACACCGACGGCAATATCATCGACTTCGTGGTGTTCGGCATCCTGCACGGCACCGCCACCAAGTGGTATCTGGTGCCGATCGTCGCCGCCATTTGGTTTGCCGCCTATTACGCCATCTTCCGCTTCTCCATCCAGCGCTTTAACATCAAAACGCCGGGCCGCGAGAGCGAGAGCGCAACCAGCCAAAGCGCGCCGATTGGCGCAGCCGGCAAGTCCGGCTACAACGCGCCGGCGATCCTGGCGGCGCTCGGCGGCAGTGCGAACATCGTGACGCTGGACAATTGCATCACCCGTCTGCGCCTGTCGGTCAATGACATGAGCAAGGTGGACGACGCGGCGCTGAAGGCCAACCGCGCCATCGGCGTGGTGCACCTCAACGAGCGCAATCTGCAGGTGGTGATCGGCCCGCAGGTGCAATCGGTGAAGGATGAATTAGACTCACTGATAAGCGCGGCGCAATCCGCCGCGGACCTGCAGGGAGCTGCGCATGTTTGATTTCTCCACCCCTATCGACCGGCACGGCACCTGGTGCACCCAATGGGATTTTATCGCCGACCGCTTCGGCAGCGCCGACCTGCTGCCCTTCACCATCTCGGATATGGATTTCGCTACCGCGCCCTGCATTCTCGAGGCGCTGCAACAGCGCCTGCAGCACGGCGTGCTGGGCTATAGCCGCTGGCAGCATGAGGATTTTCTCGGCGCCCTGCGCCACTGGTATCAGCAGCGTTTCGCTACGCCGATCGACACCGCCATGGCGGCCTATGGCCCGTCGGTGATTTACATGGCGGCGCAGCTGATCCGCCAATGGTCGGCGCCGGGAGAATATGTGGTCACCCACACCCCGGCCTACGACGCTTTCTATAAGGTGATCCTCGGCAACCAACGCCAATTGCTGCCTTGCCCGCTGCAAAAAGACGCCAACGGCTGGCGCTGCGATATGGCGCATCTGGAAGCGTTGCTGGCGCGGCCGCAAACCAAAATCCTGCTGCTGTGCAGCCCGCATAACCCCACCGGCAAAGTGTGGAGCCGGGACGAGCTGCAGCAGATGGCCGAACTGTGCGAGCGGCACCAGGTGCGGGTCATCAGCGACGAGATTCATATGGACATGGTGTGGGGCGAACGGCGCCATACGCCATGGAGCCAGGTGGCGATCACGCCCTGGGCGCTGCTGACCTCGGGTTCCAAAAGCTTCAACATTCCGGCGTTGACCGGCGCCTACGGTTTTATCAGCGACGACGCCAGCCGCGAAGCCTACTTCCAGCAGCTGAAGGCGCGCGACGGGCTGTCTTCGCCGGCGGTGTTGGCGGTGGTGGCGCACATCGCCGCCTATCGCCACGGCGAACCCTGGCTGGACGCGCTGCGCGACTACCTGCAAGACAACCTGACCTACGTCGCCGAGCGCCTGAATCAGGCTTTTCCGGCGCTGAACTGGCAGCCGCCACAGGCCACCTACCTGGCCTGGATCGACCTGCGGCCGCTGGCGGTGGACGACAGCCAACTGCAGCAGGTGCTGATCGAGCGCGAGAAGGTGGCGGTGATGCCGGGCTTCACCTACGGCGAGGAAGGCCGCGGCTTCCTGCGGCTCAACGTCGGCTGCCCGCGCAGCAAGCTGGAGGCCGGGTTGGATAAGCTGATTGCCGGCCTGCAGTGGCTGCGGGATCGGGCATAGCGCGTCACCGCACCGCCTGCGGGATCTCCTCCAGGCGGTGATATACCGCCAACCCCCACTCGTTGGCCACCTGCACGTCCTTGTCCGCGCCGGCGGACGCCCCCTCGATGCGGTACACCGCCTGGCACTGGGCGATCAGCCGGTGGGCCACCGGATAAAGGTATTCTTGGCAGATAGCGTCGCCGTGCTCGGTTGAACCGGCCGCGGCCGCCAGCGGCAGCGCCAGCCATTCGCCGATCACCGGCACGTGGCCGCGCTGATACACCTGCAGCGCCGCCTGCTCCAGCCGCCGCAGGTTAGCGGCGATGCGTTGCGAGTCGCCGTCGGTGCCGCTGCGGTAAGGGCCGGCAATCAAAATCAGCTGTGGGGTCATGGGCGGTTCTCCAGAGTGCGGTTAAGTGCGACATACTGCAGCAGCATGATAGTTTTGGCGTCGACGATAGTGCCCTGGCGAATCGCCTGCAGCGCTTGCTCCAGCGGCAATTCCAGCACCTCAAGATCTTCCCCCTCGGCTTCCACCCCGCCGCCGCCGTTAATCCGATCGGCCGCCCGGTATTCGCCGACAAAAAAGTGCAGCTTTTCGGTCACCGAGCCGGGGCTCATGTAGGCTTCGAACACCTTCTGCACGTTTTGCACGCTATAGCCGGTTTCCTCTTCCACTTCGGCACGGATGCGTTCTTCCGCCGAGGCGTTGTCCAGCAGCCCGGCGGCGGCTTCAATCAGCATGCCGTCGTGGCCGTTGACGAACACCGGGAAGCGGAACTGACGGGTCAGCACCACCGACTGCGCTTCGCGATTGAACAGCAAAATAGTGGCGCCATCGCCGCGATCGTAGGTTTCGCGGCTCTGCCGCTGCCAGACGCCGTCGCGGCGCAGAAAGTCGAAAGTGGTCTTTTTCAGCAGGTACCAGTCGTCGGACAACACCCGGGTTTCGACAATGCGAACCCGATCTTTGGTGGCTATCATTGATGCAACTCCGTCATGCAGGAAAGGAAATTGATACTATCGTGCAATTTCGTGTATGATCAAGATATTTCGTGCAAAGAAAATTTAACGAGGATCGCACCATGCTCACCAGCCAACGCAAAAAAATCATTCTGGAAAAACTGGCCCAGGACGGGCAGGTGCTGGCCAAGCAGCTCAGCGAAATGTTCGGGCTATCGGAAGACACCCTGCGCCGCGATCTGCGTGAGCTGGACGCCGAAGGCCTGCTGCAGCGGGTGCACGGCGGCGCGCTGCCGGTGTCTTCCGCCATCGCCAGCTTTGCCGAACGCAATAAGCTGGAATCCGGCGCCAAGCGCGCAATAGCCAAGGCCGCCGCGGCGATGATCCTTCCCGGCCAGGTGGTGATTATCGACGGCGGCACCACCTCCGCCGAGCTGGTGAAACAGCTGCCGCCCACTCTGAACGCCACCATCGTCACCCACAGCCCCAGCGTGGCGGTCGGGTTGGTTGAGCACCCTTCGGTGGAGGTGATCCTGATCGGCGGCCGCTTGTACAAGCATTCGATCGTCAGCGTCGGCGCCGCCGCGGTGGAGGCGATGTCGCATATCCGCGCCGATATCTACTTTATGGGCGTCACCGGCGTGCACCCCACCGCCGGGCTGAGCACCGGCGATCTGGAAGAGGCCTATATCAAGCGCGCGCTGGCGGCGCGAGCGGCGGAAACCGTAGTATTGGCCTCCGCCGCCAAGCTCAACGCCGCCTCGCAGTATGCCATTGGTGATATCAGCCTGGCACAGACCGTTATCGTCGAACGCGCCACCGACGACGCACTGATTGCGCCGTTGCAGCAGGCCGGCGTTAGTGTTCTGAAAGCCTGATTGGGCATTATTTGTGATTGCCATCACTTTTTTATGTAACGTGATGGCAATTTTCATCAGTTTGTTTTTATACTGATCTGCACTTTACCTACAACAAAATAACGAGTGCCAATCATGATCGACTCCCGCCTACCGCTTACCGATATCCACCGCCACCTCGACGGCAACATCCGCGCGCAAACCATTCTCGATCTTGGCCGCCAGTTCAACCTCGCGCTGCCCGCAAACGATCTGGAAGCGCTGCGCCCGCACGTGCAAATCACCCATGCCGAACCCGATCTGGTCAGCTTTCTGCAAAAGCTGGACTGGGGCGTGGCGGTGCTGGGCAACCTGGACGCCTGCCGCCGGGTGGCGTACGAAAACGTCGAAGACGCGGCCAACGCCGGCCTGCACTACGCGGAGCTGCGTTTCTCGCCCTATTACATGGCGATGAAACACCGGCTGCCGGTGGCTGGCGTGGTGGAAGCGGTGATTGACGGCATTCGTTCCGGCTGCCGTGACCGCGGCGTCGATATCCGCCTGATTGGCATCATGAGCCGCACCTTCGGCGAGGCCGCCTGCCTGCAAGAGCTGGAGGGCCTGCTGGCGCACCGCGACGGCATTACCGCGCTGGATCTGGCGGGCGACGAGCTGGGCTTCCCCGGCAGCCTGTTCCTCAGCCATTTCAACCGCGCACGCGACGCCGGCCTGCGCATCACCGTGCATGCGGGCGAAGCCGCCGGCCCGGAAAGCATCTGGCAGGCGATCCGCGAGCTGGGTGCCGAGCGCATCGGCCACGGGGTTAAGGCCGTCGAGGATCCGGCGCTGATGGACTTTCTGGCGGAGCACGGCATCGGCATCGAATCCTGCCTCACCTCCAACATTCAGACCAGCACGGTGTCGTCGTTGGCGCAGCATCCGCTGGCCAAGTTCCTGCGCCACGGCGTGCTGGCGTCGATCAACACCGACGATCCGGCGGTTCAAGGCATCGAGATCGAACACGAATACCGCGTCGCTGCGCCGCAGGCCGGGTTGACGCCGGCGGAGATCCGCACCGCGCAGGAAAACGGCCTGAAAATGGCGTTCCTCAGCGAACAGGAAAAACAGGCCCTGCGCGACAAAGTGCAAGCCTGATAGCAATGGGCGCGAAAACCGCGCCCATGTTTCATTTCGCCGTCAGCGCTTCCGCTTCCGCCCGCTGTTTGGCGGTTTTGCGCGCATAGCGCTGCGCCAACACCGCGCAGACCATCAGCTGCACCTGGTGGAAAATCATCAGTGGCAGCACCATGGCCCCCACCGCCGCGGCCGGGAACAGCACGTTGGCCATCGGGATACCGTTTGCCAGGCTCTTTTTGGAACCGCAGAACACGATGGTGATCTCGTCGGCGGTATCGAATCCCAGCCAGCGCGCCGCGTAGGTGTTGATGATCAAGACCACCGTCAGCAGCACCAGCGACATCACCAGAATGGTCAGCAGCGACCAGCCGTCGATCCGCTGCCAAATGCCTTCCACCACCGCTGCGCTGAAGGCGGTATACACCACCAGCAGTATCGATGACCGGTCAGTGAGATTGATCAGCTTGCGGTGGCGATCGACCCATTTGCCGATCAGCGGCCGCGCCAGATGGCCGATGATGAACGGCACCATCAGCTGCAGAACTATCGAGCCGATGGCGTGCAGCACGTCGGTATTGCCGCCCTGGGTATGCATCAGCGCGCCCACCAGCAGCGGCGACAGGAACACGCCGAGAATGCTGGAAGCCGAGGCGCTGCAGATCGCCGCCGCCACGTTGCCGCCCGCCGCCGAGGTAAAGGCGATAGCCGACTGCACCGTTGCCGGCAGTGCGCACAGGTAGAGGAAACCAAGGTAGACCGTCGGCGTCATCAGGCCCGGCACCATCAGGTTCATCGCCAGCCCCAGCAGCGGGAACAGCGCAAAGGTGCTGAGAAACACCACCAGATGCAGCTTCCAGTGGCTCATGCCGGCGATGATCGCCTCGCGCGACAGCTTGGCGCCGTGCATAAAGAACAGCAATGCGATAGCGGCGGTGGTCAGGCGCTCAAAGAAGGTTTTCCAGATGCCTTCGCAAGGGAAAACCGAGGCGACAATCACCACCAGAATCAAAACCAGCAAAAATTTATCGATACGCAGACGCTGCAACCAGGACATTAGGTGAAATTCCTTGCATTAAAACCGTAAAAAGGCCCGGCGTTGCGCAGGGCCGACAGAATTTTTTGTTTTTAAACCACCGGCAACGCCTGCTGCCGCTGGGCGGACTCGATACCCAGCTCGATCAGTTCCATCACGGCTATCGCATCGGCGGCCGGAACCGGGTTTTCGCCCACGCCGCTGATGGCATCGCGAATGGCGGCGTAATAGGCCGGGTAATTGCCGGGTATATTGAGCAGCGGCCGTTCGGCCAACAGCCCATCACGTGACAGCGTCACCACCCCTTCGCGCATATCATAACCCCAGTCGGCCTGCGGCAGGCGCTCGCCGGCCTTCAGCCGATCCTCCTGCGGATCCAGACCGAACTTGATATAGCTGCCGTGCGTACCCTGCACGATGTAGCGCGCGCTTTCCGCCGCGGCCAGCAGAGTGGCGTGCAGCACCACCCGGCGATCGCCATAGCTCAGCAACGCGTGGAAATAATCCACCGCCTGTGCGCCCGGGCGCAGCTCGCCCAGATCGACGAATAACCGGTCCGGCTTGCCGAACAGCTGCAACGCCTGATCGATTAAATGCGGCGCTAAATCATACCAGATCCCGCTGCCGACGCCGCCCTGTTCACGCCAGCGCTGGCGCACCTCGGGGCGGAAGCGGTCGAAGTGCGATTCGAAGTAAACCACCTCGCCTAAAACGCCGTCTTTAAGCAGCGCCTTGAGCGTGAGGAAGTCACTGTCCCAGCGGCGGTTGTGGAACACCGAGAGCAGCAAACCGCTCTGCTGCGCCTGCTGCTGCAGCGCTTTTGCCTGTGACAGCGTCACGGTAAAAGGTTTGTCTACCACCACATGTTTGCCGGCCGCCAACGCCTGCTGCGCCAGCGGGAAGTGAGTATCGTTGGGCGTGGGGATGACGACCAGATCAAGGGTGGGATCGCTGAACAGCGCCTGTGCATCGCCAACCACCGCCATCGACGGCCAGTCGGCGCGCACCTTTGCGGCATCGCTGCTGGAAACGGCCGCCAACTCAAGGCCTGGCGTACCTGCGATCAGGGGTGCATGAAAGGTTTTGCCGGCGTAGCCGTAGCCGACCAGCCCAACCCGAATTTTCTCAGCCATGGTGTTTCCTCTACAGGTTACTGACTCCAGACGGACTCTTGCGATTTGACACCATGATGCAGGCGGGAACAAGAAGTAAATGTAATGTTAATACCGGGCGATGCGCGGCCCTTCTCGCGGGCTTTTGCCGGCAACCGGTAGCCAAACGTGCTGCCTGCGCCCTTTCCCGCGCGCCATCCGTTTGATATTGATGACGAACCCCGCATTACCCGCTAAGCTATGCCGCCTGTTACCTCTGTTTCATTCAGGAAGCCGTTTATGTCCCAAGCTGAATACTCCCGTATCGGCGGTTGGTTGCTGGCCCCGATGGCCTATCTGATCGTTACCTTGCTCAGCGCCAGCCTGATGCTGCTCCTGTACGCCATGGCGATTTTCATGCCGGAATCGCGCGAATACCTGCTGACCAACGCTCAGGCTTTTACCCTGCAGTGGTATTTCTCGGTGCTGACGACCCTGGCGATGTGGTGTTTCACCCTGTGGCTGCTGTGGCTGTTCTGCCACCGCTCGCAGCGTTTCCCCAAGCTGTTCCTGGCATGGCTGCTGGTAACGGTGCTGCTGGCGATCAAAGCCTTCATGTTTGCGCCGGTGCCGGATGAAATCGCGGTGCGCAGCCTGGGCTGGCCGCTGCTGATGGCGACGCTGCTGGTGCCGTATATGAAACGATCGCAGCGGGTCAAAGGGACCTTTACCGAAAGGTGAGCGCCCTTGTAGCACGTTTTATCTGGTTTGTTGTGTAAATTTTCGCCAAAACAGGCCAAAAAGAGCAATAACCCTGCTATACATGTGTTGTCGTTACGCCGCCAATTCCCGATAATAGGCGGCTTTTATTTTTTTAGGCATCGCAATGACCGAATACCTGCTCCTGTTTGTCGGCACCGTACTGGTGAACAACTTCGTCCTGGTGAAGTTCCTTGGCCTGTGCCCGTTCCTCGGCGTTTCCAAAAAGCTGGAAAGCGCCATCGGCATGGGGATGGCCACCACCTTTGTGATGACGCTGGCCTCCGTCAGCGCCTGGGTGATCAACACCTTTATTCTGGTTCCGCTGGATCTGGTGTACCTGCGCACGCTGTCATTCATTCTGGTGATCGCCGTGGTGGTGCAATTCACCGAGATGGTGGTGCGTAAAACCAGCCCGGCGCTGTATCGCCTGCTGGGCATCTTCCTGCCGCTGATCACCACCAACTGCGCGGTGCTCGGCGTGGCCTTGCTTAACGTCAACCTCGGCTATAACTTCCTGCAGTCTGCGGTCTATGGTTTCAGCGCCGCCGCCGGCTTCTCATTGGTGATGGTGCTGTTCGCCGCCATCCGCGAACGCCTGGCCGTGGCCGATGTGCCGGCGCCGTTCCGCGGCTCTTCTATTGCCTTGATTACCGCCGGGCTGATGTCGCTGGCCTTTATGGGCTTTACCGGGCTGGTGAAATTCTAATGAGCGCGTTGTGGATTGCTATCGCGGCTCTAAGCGCGCTGGGTTTGCTGTTCGGTCTGGTGCTCGGCTTCGCCGCGCGCCGCTTTGAGGTGGAAGAGGATCCGGTCGCCGAGCAGGTCGACGAGATCCTGCCGCAAAGCCAGTGCGGCCAGTGCGGCTACCCGGGTTGCCGCCCTTACGCCGAGGCGGTGGCCAACGGCGAGATGATCAACAAATGCGCCCCCGGCGGCGAGCAGGTCATGCTGAAGCTGGCCGAACTGCTCAACGTCGAGCCGCAGCCGCTGGGCAGCGAAGCCGCCGCCGAGCCGGTGCGCCAGGTCGCCTATATCGACGAAGCCAACTGCATCGGCTGCACCAAGTGCATTCAGGCCTGCCCGGTGGACGCCATCGTCGGCGCCACCCGCGCCATGCACACCGTGATTACCGACCTTTGTACCGGCTGCGACCTGTGCGTCGCACCGTGCCCTACCGACTGTATTGAAATGCGACCGGTCGCTACCACTACCGCCAACTGGAAGTGGGACATGAAGACGATCCCGGTGCAAGTGATCCACGTGGAGCAACATGCTTAATCTGTTCGCCGCCTTTAAAAAAGACCGGATTTGGGATTTCGATGGCGGGATCCATCCGCCGGAAATGAAGACTCAGTCCAGCGGCGTGCCGCTGCGTGCCGCTCCACTGCCCACGACCTTTATTATTCCGCTGCAACAGCATCTGGGGCCGGAAGGCGAATTGTGCGTCAACCCCGGCGATCGGGTGCTGAAAGGCCAACCGCTGACCGTCGGCCGCGGCCGCACCGTTCCGGTACATGCGCCCACCTCCGGCACCGTCAGCGCCATCAGGCCGCACATCACCGCCCACCCGTCCGGGCTGGCCGAACTGTGCGTGATCATTGAGGCGGATGGCGAAGACCGTTGGTGCGAGCGCGAACCGGTGGCGGATTATCGCCAACTGCCGGCGGCGGCGCTGATCCAACGCATCCATCAGGCCGGCATCGCCGGCCTGGGCGGCGCGGGTTTCCCCACCGCCAGCAAGCTGCAGGGCGGCATGAGCGGCGTGGAAACGCTGATCCTCAACGCCGCCGAGTGCGAGCCTTATATCACTGCCGATGATCGCCTGATGCAGGAACATGCCGACCAGATTATCGAAGGCACGCAGATCCTGCGCCATCTGCTGCAGCCTAAAATCACCCTGATCGGCATCGAAGACAATAAGCCGGAGGCCATCGCGGCGCTGGAGCAGGCGCTGCGCGGCCGGCAGGGTATCGACCTGCGGGTGATCCCGACCAAATATCCTTCCGGCGGCGCCAAGCAGCTGACCAAGATCCTGACCGGCAAGGAAGTGCCGCACGGCAAACACTCTTCCGCCATCGGCGTGCTGATGCAAAACGTCGGCACCGCCTTTGCCATCAAGCGCGCCATCGTCGACGGCGAGCCGCTGATCGAACGCGTAGTGACCCTGACCGGCGAAGCGCTCAGCCGGCCGGGCAACCTGTGGGCGCGCATCGGCACGCCGGTGCAGCACCTGCTGGAGTTTGCCGGTTTCCAGCCGCAGGCGCAGCAGATGGTGGTGATGGGCGGCCCGCTGATGGGCTTTACCCTGCCCGCCCTCAATGTGCCGATCGTGAAGATCAGCAACTGCATACTGGCGCCGACGGTAAACGAAATGGCGCCGCAGGAGGATGAGCAATCCTGTATCCGCTGCGGTCTGTGCGTGGACGCCTGCCCTGCAGGCCTGCTGCCGCAGCAGCTTTACTGGTTCAGCCGCGGCCAGGAACACGATAAGGCGCGCAACCATAACCTGTTCGACTGCATCGAGTGCGGCGCCTGTGCGTTCGTTTGCCCGAGCAACATTCCGCTGGTGCAGTATTACCGCCAGGAAAAGGCTGAAATCAAGGCTATCGATCAGGAAGCGGCGCGCACCGCCGAAGCCAAGGCGCGCTATGAGGCCAAGCTGGCGCGGCTGGAACGTGAAAAACTGGCGCGCGAAGAGCGCCATAAGAAAGCCGCGGTCAAACTGACCGACAACGATCAAAACGCCGTGCAGGCCGCACTGGCACGAGTGCGCAGCAAAAACGCCGAAGCCACGGCGGCACCGGTTACCGGCCAGCTGCCGGACAACGGCGAAATGATCGCCGCCCGTGAAGCGCGCAAGGCGCAGGCGCGCGAACGCCGCGCCCAGCAGGAAACTCAGGCGATGGCTGCCCCCGCCGCCGCCGTTGACGGCGAAGATCCGCGCAAGGCGGCGGTTGCCGCGGCGCTGGCGCGGGTGAAGGCCAGGAAAGAAGCGGCGCAGACCGACAGCGCAGCGCCAGAGGTGCAGGACGCCACGCCGGAAGATCCGCGCAAGGCGGCGGTTGCCGCGGCGCTGGCGCGGGTGAAGGCCAGGAAAGAAGCGGCGCAGACCGACAGCGCGGCGCCAGAGGTGCAGGACGCCGCGCCGGAAGATCCGCGCAAGGCGGCGGTCGCCGCGGCGCTGGCGCGGGTGAAAGCCAAAAAAGAAGCGGCGCTGGCCGACAGCGCAGCGCCAGAGGTGCAGGACGCCGCGCAGGAAGATCCACGCAAGGCGGCGGTCGCCGCGGCGCTGGCGCGGGTGAAGGCCAAGAAAGAAGCGGCGCAGGCCGACAGCGCATCGCCAGAGGTGCAGGATGCCGCGCCAGAAGATCCGCGCAAGGCGGCGGTAGCGGCAGCCATCGCCCGCGCCAAAGCCAAAAAGGCCGCGCGGGAAACGGCGACCACTGAGGCAGACAAAAAGTAAGACGATAACGCCTTGCACTGCGCAAGGCGTTATTCAGTCGATAGAAATCAGGTAGGTATAATCCACTTCAATCTGGCGCATTTTGGATTCCGGCGTCCACTCCTTGGTCTGAATGATTTCCAGCTCCACGCTGCCCTTCACCTCATGCCGCAGCCCCGGCATCACATGGGACACCAGATAACCGAAGAATTGCAGGCACTCTTTGGCCGATCCCTGATGATTGATCGAGATATACTCACGCGCGGGGATATGGATATTTTCGATCTGGTGACCGGAAAGAATATCCTTGCGGTTTTCGGGCTCCACCGCCATCACGTGGGTAAATGAAAAATCATCCACGTGCTGATTGCGGACCGAATGAACGCTGTAGATGCGGTGGCAATCAACGTTCAAGCCTTTGAAAAAGTCGTTGAAAATTTCGTCTTTCATCGCCATGCAGGAGGAATACTCGATTTCCTGCTCTGTGCTGAAGTCCAGCTGGCGCGTAAAGCCCACCAGCTGCAGGTCCGGCATCATCAGGCGCTTCACCTCCGGGTAATAACCGGCGCCGTAGCTCGCTTCGAAGTTGAAGCGCGGCATCAGATTCTTCACCTCCCAGTGATCCATTGAGCGGTAACGGTTGGGGGTGGTGCCAAAGCGCTGCTTGAACATGCGGGTGAAAGTCTGCTGCGAGTCGAACCCCAGCTCATCGGAAATCTCGATGATGGAGCGACGGGTGATGCGCAGCGCCACCGCGGCGCGCGTCAGGATACGCGAACGGATATAGGTGGCGAGCTGAATGCCGGTAATGCGTTTGAACTTACGCTGCAGATGCCATTTGGAATAACCGGAAATACGCGCGACTTCGTCCAGGTTAGGCCTTTTCTCCAGATGTATCTCAACCCACTCTATTAGCTCTTCAATAAAAAAAATGTCTTCATTTGTCATTATTATGCTTTCACTAACTCAGTTATGGTCGGGATAGTAACCCACATGGATTATGCAAAAGTTGTTATTTTGTGCGAAAAAACGAACCAAAAATCACATTTCATTCATAGGGTTATCCAGTCTTACCCGGCGGATTTTTTCGAGGCATTTTCGCATCATGCAGACAAATTACCGTATTTTCCTGATGAAAAAAAATCCGATCGCGCCACGCCGATTCATAGCCCCCCTCAATGTGTGCTAAAAGCCGAATACCCTTATTATTAAGGCGTATTACCCTTGCGGCGAATCAGGTAGAATGCTCGGCTATAATTTTTACAGCGCCCTGTCGTGCGGCGCGATGAAACTGCCGCAAGTCCGGCAAAGCAAGGTGTCGTTACTCTATGAAGTTCAGGCCGATATCACCCACAGCCGCCAAAGGCTTACACATCGCCAGTTCACCTTTTACCCATAACCAGCAAAGCACCAGCCGCATCATGCTGTGGGTGATGTTGGCCTGTATTCCCGGCATTGCCGCGCAGCTGTGGTTTTTTGGTTACGGCACGCTGGTGCAGACCGCGCTGGCGATGATCGTCGCGCTGTTGGCTGAAGGCGCCATTCTGGCGCTGCGCAAGCTGCCGGTACGCAGCCGGCTGGCGGACAACTCAGCGCTGCTGACCGCCCTGCTGCTCGGCGTCAGCCTGCCGCCGCTGGCCCCCTGGTGGATGATCGTCATCGGCACCTTCTTCGCCATCGTGATCGCCAAACAGCTGTACGGCGGTCTGGGGCAGAACCCGTTTAACCCGGCGATGGTCGGCTATGTGGTGCTGCTTATCGCCTTCCCGGTGCAGATGACCAGTTGGCTGCCGCCGGACGCGCTGCGCGCCACCGCGCTGTCGTTCCAGGATACCCTGCTGACCATTTTCAGCGGCCACACCCTGCAGGGCGCCACTATTCATGAACTGCAGATGGGCGTGGACGGCATCAGCCAGGCGACCCCGCTCGACGGCTTCAAAACCGGTCTGCGCAGCGGCCACAGCGTCGAGCAGATGCTGCAGCAGCCGCTGTTCGGCGGCGTGCTGGCGGGCATTGGCTGGCAGTGGGTCAACCTCGGTTTCCTGGCCGGCGGCCTGTTTATGCTGGCCCGCCGGCTGATTCACTGGCAGATCCCGTTCAGCATGCTGGCGGCGATCGCCGTTTGTTCCGGCCTGGCCTGGATGCTGGATCCTGCCCATCAGGCGTCACCGCTGATCCATCTGTTCTCCGGCGCCAGCATGCTGGGCGCATTTTTCATCGCTACCGACCCGGTCAGCGCCTCCACCACCCCCAAAGGCCGACTGATCTACGGCGCGCTGATTGGCCTGCTGGTGTGGCTGATCCGCGTGTATGGCGGCTATCCGGACGGCGTCGCCTTCGCCGTGTTGCTGGCCAACATCACCGTACCGTTAATCGACCACTACACGCAGCCACGCGTGTACGGCCATCGTTAAGGAGCCGCGATGCTTAAGTCAATGAGAAAGCATGGCACTACGCTGGCGGTTTTCGCGGCGGTGACCACAGGTTTGACCGCGGTGGTGAACGGCCTGACGCAGAAAACCATCGCGCATCAGGCGGCGCTGCAGCAGAAAGCGCTGCTCGATCAGGTAGTGCCGCCGGAAAACTACGACAACGACATGCAAACCGAGTGCTTCCTGGTCAGCAACCCGGCATTGGGCAACGACGCGCCGCATCGCCTGTACCTGGCGCGCAAGAACGGCCAGCCGAGCGCCGCCGCGCTGGAAACCACCGCGCCGGATGGTTACTCCGGCGCGATTCAGCTGCTGGTCGGCGCCGATTTCAGCGGCACGGTGCTGGGCACCCGGGTTATCTCGCACCACGAAACCCCGGGCCTGGGCGACAAAATCGAACTGCGTATTTCCGACTGGATTTCCTTCTTCAGCGGCAAGAAAATTGAAGGCCCGGACGATAAACGCTGGGCGGTGAAGAAAGACGGCGGTATGTTCGATCAATTCACCGGTGCCACCATCACCCCGCGCGCGGTAGTGAATGCAGTGCGCCGCACGGCGTTGTATATGGAAACGCTGCCGCCTAAACTTGATAACCTGCCTGCCTGTGGAGCCAGCGAATGAGTAGTGAAGCCAAAGAATTGATCGTCCAGGGGTTGTGGAAGAACAACTCCGCCCTGGTGCAGCTGCTGGGGATGTGCCCCCTGCTGGCCGTGACCTCCACCGTGACCAATGCGCTCGGTCTGGGGCTGGCCACCACCCTGGTGCTGACGCTGACCAACGCCTCCATCTCGGCGGTGCGCCGCTGGGTGCCAAGCGAAGTGCGCATCCCGATTTACGTGATGATTATCGCGGCGGTAGTGAGCATCGTACAGATGCTGATCAACGCCTATGCCTTCGGCCTGTATCAATCGCTGGGGATCTTTATTCCCCTGATCGTCACCAACTGCATCGTGGTTGGGCGCGCCGAAGCGGTAGCCGCCAGGAAGCCTGTCGGCCTGTCGGCGCTGGATGGCCTGGCCATCGGTCTCGGCGCTACCGGCGTGATGGTGACGCTGGGCTCGATGCGTGAACTGCTGGGCAACGGCACGCTGTTCGACGGCGCCGACATGCTGCTGGGCAGTTGGGCCAAGGTGCTGCGCATCGAAGTGGTGCACTTCGACAGCCCCTTCCTGCTGGCGATGCTGCCACCGGGCGCCTTTATCGGCCTGGGCCTGCTGCTGGCGGTGAAATACCTGATTGACGAGAAAATGAAGGCGCGCAAGAGTCAGGCTCTGGCCGTCGAACCGACGTTGACACAAGGACGCGCAGAGAAAGCCTGATGAATAAGCAGAAGCGACTGGAAATTCTGACCCGGCTGCGGGACAACAACCCGCATCCGACAACCGAGCTGGTGTACAGCACCCCATTCGAACTGCTGATTGCGGTGCTGCTCTCCGCGCAGGCCACCGACGTCAGCGTCAACAAAGCGACCGCCAGGCTCTATCCGGTCGCCAACACCCCCGCCGCCATGCTGGCGTTGGGCGTTGACGGCGTAAAGGAATACATCAAGACCATCGGCTTGTTCAACAGCAAGGCCGAAAACGTGATTAAAACCTGCCGCATGCTGCTGGAGCTGCACGGCGGCGAGGTGCCCGAAGACCGCGCTGCGCTGGAGGCGCTGCCGGGCGTAGGGCGCAAAACCGCCAACGTGGTGCTCAACACCGCCTTTGGCTGGCCGACCATCGCCGTAGACACCCATATCTTCCGGGTGTGCAACCGCACTCGCTTCGCACCGGGCAAGAACGTCGATATGGTCGAGGAGCAGCTGCTGAAAGTGGTTCCCCCCGAGTTCAAGGTCGACTGCCACCACTGGCTGATCCTGCACGGGCGCTATACCTGCATCGCGCGTAAGCCGCGCTGCGGCTCCTGCATTATCGAAGACCTGTGCGAGTTTAAAGAGAAGGTATATCCCGACGCCTGATGCCTGATGCCTGATGCCTGCAGGGCGCCTCCCCGCGCCCGCCGTTAACCTCCTCGCTCTGCGGCTTATTTTTTATCAGAAATGTGATATTGCGCAGCAGTAACCCCGGTGTTATCGAGGATTTCAGCGAAAAACCCATCCCAACGTTAATTTCAAGCGGAAAATTAGTTAAAAATTGCGGTAAACATCACGCTTTCGGGATCACATTGCGTTTACAAATGCCAGCCTCATTTTCTTAAATTTCTATAATTTTACAAAACACCCCATATGCACAACAATCCAATGGATTATTCACCACCACTACCGCGATGAACCAAAAAACAGCAAATCAGCAGAATATATACCTGTTTAAATTCCGTATAGCTTTTAATCAAGATAAAAAATCGGCAAAGCATACAAACTCAAAAGTTAATACTGCATAACATTTGCAACATCGCTGCATAATCCCGCCAGCGATATATGTAACCGAATATGACAAACGGCTTGCCTCGTTGACAAAGATAGTGAACATTAACCGCCGTCATTCCATCCTATAACAACGCAGAAGGATGCAGTTCCGCATCACCTTTTGCACTTTCCCGTCTGCTTGAGTCGGGCTGCGAAAAAACAGAGGTACCAGTGTCAACAGCAAACAACAACAGCAAACAACCGGAAAGCGTGAGTCTCAACGCCTTCAAACAGCCTAAGGCGTTCTACCTGATCTTCTCGATCGAACTCTGGGAGCGCTTCGGTTACTACGGCCTGCAAGGCATCATGGCGGTTTACCTGGTCAAGATGCTTGGCCTGAGCGAAGCCGACTCCATTACCCTGTTCTCCTCCTTCAGTGCTCTGGTGTACGGCTTTGTCGCCATCGGCGGCTGGCTGGGCGACAAAGTGCTGGGGTCCAAGCGCGTGATCGTGCTGGGCGCGCTGGTGCTGGCCGCCGGTTACGCTATGGTGGCCTACTCCGGCCACGAGATCTTCTGGGTTTATCTGGGCATGGCGACCATCGCCGTGGGCAGCGGCCTGTTCAAGGCCAACCCATCTTCGCTGCTGTCGACCTGCTACGAGAAAGACGACCCGCGCCTCGATGGCGCCTTCACCATGTACTATATGTCGGTGAACATCGGCTCCTTCTTCTCTATGCTGGCCACCCCGTGGCTGGCGGCGAAATACGGCTGGAGCGTCGCCTTCTCCCTGAGCGTGGTGGGCATGCTGATCACCCTGGTCAACTTTATGTTCTGCCACAAATGGGTGAAAAAGCACGGCTCCAAACCGGACTTCAAACCGCTGCACCTGCCGAAGCTGCTGATGGTGCTGGTTGGCGTGGTGGCGCTGATCGCGGTTTCCAGCTGGTTGCTGCACAACCAGGTGATTGCCCGCTGGGCGCTGGCGATCATCTCGGCCGGCATCGTTATCGTGTTCGCCAAAGAGACCTTTGCGCTGCACGGCGCCGCACGCCGCAAGATGATTGTCGCTTTCCTGCTGATGCTGGAAGCGGTGGTATTCTTCGTGCTGTACAGCCAGATGCCTACCTCCCTGAACTTCTTCGCCATCCACAACGTGGAACACAGCATCCTCGGCGTGGCGTTCGAGCCTGAGCAGTACCAGGCGCTGAACCCGTTCTGGATCATGCTGGCCAGCCCGATTCTGGCCGCGCTGTACAACAAGATGGGCGACCGCCTGCCAATGCCGCACAAGTTCGCGTTCGGCATGATCCTGTGCTCTTGCGCCTTCCTGGTGCTGCCGTGGGGCGCCAGCTTCGCCAACGAACAGGGCATCGTCTCCGTTAACTGGCTGATCCTGAGCTATGCGCTGCAGAGCATCGGTGAGCTGATGATCTCGGGCCTGGGCCTGGCGATGGTGGCGCAGCTGGTGCCGCAGCGCCTGATGGGCTTCATCATGGGCTCATGGTTCCTGACCACCGCCGCCGCCGCGCTGATCGCCGGTAAAGTCGCCGGCCTGACCGCAGTGCCGAGCGACATCAGCGACGCGCACGCTTCGCTGGCCATCTACAGCCACGTGTTTATGCAAATCGGTATCGCTACCGCGGTGATCGCCATCCTGATGATGCTGACTGCGCCGAAGCTGTACCGCATGACCCTGGATAACGCTGAAGATACCCAGAAGAAAGCGCAGGCCGCCGCCACGGCCCACTGATTGCCGGCAGGCTAGCTACGCATTATAAAAAAACCGGGGCAAAGCCCCGGTTTTTTTATGGCAGGAAAAATAGCTGACGCCTTAGGCCGGCTTGCGGCTCAGCTGAGCCCACATGAATTCGCTGACCAGCGCACTATGGAAGGCCGCCTGTTGCTTGTCGGCCGCCGCGCTGTGCCCGCCCTCGGTATTCTCGTAGAAATACACCTGCTGATAACCCATCTGTTGCATGCGCGCCGCCATCTTGCGCGCATGCGCCGGGTTGACCCGATCGTCGCTGGTGGCGGTATAGAACAGCACCGGCGGATAAGCCACCTGCGGCTTGATATTGTGATACGGCGAAAAGGCCTTGATGTAGGCCCACTGCTCCGGTTTGGACGGATCGCCATATTCGGCGATCCAGGAGGCGCCGGCGGAAAGCTGAGTATAGCGCTGCATGTCCAGCAGCGGCACCTCACAGACGATGCAGCCGAACAGCTGCGGATACTGCGTCAACATATTGCCGACCAGCAGGCCGCCGTTGCTGCCGCCGCGGGCGCCCAGGTGCTGTGACGACGTCACTTTTCGCGCAATCAGATCTTCCCCCACCGCCGCGAAATCCTCGTAGGCGCGTTGACGATCCTGCTTGAGCGCCGCCTGGTGCCAGGCCGGGCCATATTCCCCCCCGCCGCGGATATTGGCCACCACGTATACCCCGCCGCGCTCCAGCCAGGCCGGCGCCTTGCTGCCCATATAGCCCGGCAGCAACGACACTTCAAAGCCGCCGTAGCCGTACAGCAGCGTCGGGTTGCCGCCATCCAGTTTGAGATCTTTCGCCGCAATCTGGAAATACGGCACCCGGGTGCCGTCTTTGGAACGGGCAAAATGCTGGCTGACCTGGTAGCCGCTGGCGTCGAAGTCCTGCGGCCCCTGCTTGAGCAGCTCCGCTTCGCCGCCGTCGAGATTGCCCATGTACAGCGAGGTCGGCTGCAGGAAGCCGCTGATGGTCAGGAAATAATCGTTGGTTTCCTCATCTATGCCGCCGGCGGAAATGGTGCTGATGCCGCCCGGGTTGCCCAGTGGCCGCCGCTGCCAGCCGTCGCCTTGCGGCGTCAGAACCTCCAGACGGTTCACCACGTTGTCCATGATGCTGAGGATCAGGCTCCCGCGCGTGCCGCTGTAGCCGCTCAACGCCATCTGGGCCGTTGGCGTGAACAGCACCTGCAGCTCGCGCTTGCCCGCCAAATAGTCGTCGAAATGCGCCGCCAGCAGCGCGCCGGAAGGATAGCTTTTGCCGCCCACCTGCCAGTCGCTGCTCAGTTTGATCAACAGCCATTCGCGATGGGTGTTGAACTCGGCGTCTGCCGGGATATCAATCTTGATTTTTTGATCCTGCGGCGTCAGCAGGAAGTATTCGCGGCGGTAGAAATCCAGGTTGCGGCCCACGTAGTCGCGTTCAAAGCCCGGCGTGCGATCGTGATAGGCGAATACCGCCATATCTTCCGGCTGCGCCTCATACAGCGTCTCGGCGGCGCTCAGCGGCGTGCCGCGCCGCCAGCGCTTGGCGATGCGCGCATAACCGGACTGGGTCATCGAGCCGGGCCCGAAATCAGTGGCAACGTACAGCGTATCCCGATCGACCCACGCCGCCTGGCTTTTGGCCGCAGGCAGCGTAAAACCGCCCTTGACGAAGGTTTTGGCGGTCAGATCGAATTCACGGATTTCGGTGGCGTCCCCGCCGTCCGGCGACAGCTGGATCAGGCAATAGCGGTATTCCGGCGCCAGCGGCTGCGATCCCTGGAATACCCAGTCCTTGCCCTCCGCTTTGCCCAACGCGTCGATGTCCAGCACCGTTTCCCAGGCCGGCTTGGCCTTGCGGTACTCTTGCAGCGTGGTGCGGCGCAGCAGGCCGCGCGGATTGGCCTGATCCTGCCAGAAATTGTAGTAATAATCGCCGCGTTTGCTGACCCAGGGGATCTGAGTGTCTTTATTGAGGATATCCAGCACCTGCCGTTCCAAGCGGTGGAAACCGTCGCCCTGCGCAAAACGCGTGACGGTGCGCTGGTTTTCCTGCTGCACCCACTGCTGGGCGGCCTTGCCCTGCAGCTCTTCCAGCCACAGGAATTCATCGCTGGCGGCGCTGCCGCCCTCTGCCGCCATCGCCAGGCGGATACTGTTAGGTAATGAAGTCATCGCGAATACGGCTCCTGCGGTTTGCGCACTGAGTTTAATAAACTGGCGTCGATTGCTGACCGGCAAATCAAGCTCCTTTTGAACATGAAATAAGAGGCATTTTCAACAAGGTAGGCGTTTGGCCGCGCAGAGTCAAAGGCTGCGCCCTGCGCGTTGAGTCAGGATTGAGGATAGTGGATAAGATCGTGAATGCGCACCGTTTCCTGGCCGGCATTGCGGTAAGCGTGCGGGCAATCGGCCTGAAAGCGCAGCGCCTCACCGGCGCCCAGGCTGTGCCACTGGCCGTCAACCGCCAGCTCTAACCGGCCGCTGATGACGATCACATGTTCGATCACCCCCGGCTCGTGGGCCGACGATTCGCTGAGCGCCCCCGGCGCCAGATCGATGACGAACATGTCGAAGCCCAGCTGCCTGTCGAACGGGAACAGCGGCACCACGCGCATCGCGGCATTATGCTGATTAAACACCGGCAGATCGCCATAGCGGTGCAGCGTGGCCTGCTGTTGCAGCGGCGAAGCCTCGAGAAAGGCAGAAAACGCCACGTTAAAGCCGGTGGCGATCTTCCACAGCGTCGCCACCGTCGGGCTGGACTCGCCGCGTTCAATCTGCCCGAGCATCGCCTTGCTGACGCCGGTGTTCTCCGCCGCCTGCGTCAGGCTCCAGCCGCGTTGGGCGCGCAGCGCGCGTAGGGTGTGCGCCAGATGGCCGGCAAGTTCTTGCATCGTTTTCTCCGCAGCGGTTTGGCTGCCGATTATAACCACTTGTGCGCTATAACGCACGATGCTATGCTGATTTTCACTGTGCGTTATAACGCACATTGTTACCGGAGCCCGCCATGCGTCCTGCCCTTGCTTTGCGTCATCTGACCCTGCCCGCCGTCATGGCCGGCTTCGTGGCCGTATTGGTGGGTTACACCAGCTCGGCGGCCATCATCTTTCAGGCCGCCGCCGCCGCAGGCGCCACCCCGCTGCAAATCGGCGGCTGGCTCAGCATGCTGGGGCTGGGCATGGGCGTTACCTCCATCGGGCTTTCGCTGTATTACCGCACGCCGATCCTCACCGCCTGGTCGACGCCCGGCGCGGCGCTGCTGGTCACCAGCCTGCCCGGCACGCCGATCAACGAGGCCGTCGGGGTGTTTGTCTTTGCTGCCGGCTTGATCCTGCTGTGCGGCGTCACCGGCCTGTTCGCCCGGCTGATGGACCACATACCGCAGGCGATATCGGCGGCGATGCTGGCGGGCATACTGTTGCGGTTCGGCCTCGATGCCTTCGCTTCGCTGCAGGTGAACTTCACCCTCAGCGCCGCTATGGGGCTGGTGTATCTGCTTGGCCGCCGCTATCTGGCGCGTTATACCATCGTGCTGACCTTACTGGCCGGTTTGGCGATCGCCGCGCTGCAGGGCAATATTCATCTCGCCCAACAGCCGCTGGCGTTCGCCTCGCCGGCGTTTATCGCCCCGCACTTCAGCTGGCCGACACTGCTGGGCATTGGCGTGCCGTTTTTCGTGGTCACCATGGCTTCGCAAAACGCCCCCGGCATCGCCACGCTGAAGGCGGCCGGCTACAGCGTGCCCACTTCTCCGTTGATCGCCTGGACGGCGTTGGCCGCCCTGCTGCTGGCGCCGTTCGGTGGTTTTTCAGTGTGCATCGCCGCCATCACCGCCGCCATCTGCATGGGGCCGGACGTCAACCCCGATCCACAGCGCCGCTATATGGGCGCTGTCGCCGCCGGGGGGTTCTATCTGCTGGCCGGGTTGTTCGGCGGGATGATCGGCATGCTGTTCGGCGCGCTGCCGCCGGCGCTTATCCACTGCATCGCCGGCCTGGCGCTGCTCGGCACCATCGGCGGCAGCCTGCAGCGCGCGCTGCACGATGAAAAGCAGCGCGACGCCGCCCTGATTGCCTTTCTGATCACCGCCTCCGGGGTGACGCTATTGGGCGTGGGCTCGGCCTTCTGGGGCATTGTCGGCGGCGCCATCGCCCATCTGCTGCTTTCGCTGCCGCGGCGCAATGCGGGCTGAAGGCGTCAGGCCAGCAGCTTCAGCTTGCCGGTGAGTTTGCGCACGGCTTTCTTTTCCCCCGCCAGCGCCACCCCCAGCAAACGCCACTGGTGGCTGGGCCTGGCCGCCACGCTGGCGCGAAAGGCCGCATAGTCGGTAGTTTGCTGGCCATCCAGTGGAAACAGGATGCGATCCAGCTGCGCCGCCTGCGGCTGGTGCAGCAACTCGCTCAGCTCCTGTTCGCCGGCGGCCAGCACGCTGATGCCGATCGGGATCAGCCCCGGCCAACGCAAACCATCGCTGTCTTCCAGCATGTCGCCGACCAGCGCCGGGTGGCGCTGCCCCAGCGTCAGCGCCAGCACCGCCGCTGCGTTGGCCATATTGCCCAGAGGCAAATCCCGATTGATGACGATGACGCAGCGTTCCGCTTTGAACGCGGCAGGCAAATCAGAGTACATGATGTTCTTCCTGTCTTTGAATGGGCCGTTGAGCATAACCAAGCACCGCGGCTTATTCTGGAAGCTTTGTGCAAAGATTGCGGTAGTGAGCCGGCGTTAGCCTGTAGGCGCGCTGAAACCAGCGCCCCAGATGGCTTTGATCGGCGAACCCCACCCGGGCCGCCACCTCTACCGGCCTGCCGCCGGCGGCCAATAAGCGGCGCGCCTGCGCCAGCCGCAACTGCACCAGGTAGGCATGGGGCGGCAGCCCGTAGGTTTGGCGAAACAGTCGAGTGATACGAAAACGATCGAGGCCAGTCAGCGCCACCAGCGACTCCATGCGAATGTCCTGCTGACTATTGGCATGCAGATAATCCCGAATGCGCTGCGCCTGGTAAGGCGAGGTTTCATGCACCGGCCTCCGCCGCCAGTGCAGATGACACGTCAGACCGCACAGCAGACCGTCCAGCGCATGCTGGCGCTGCAATGCTCCCAGCTGCGGCTGTTGCAGTTGGCTAAAGGCGCGCATCGTCGCCTGCGCCAACAGCCGATCGTCGGACAGCGTGGCGGCGAAGCTCAGCTGATAGCTGTCCGGCACCTGGGAAAACAGCTGGCGCAGTTGCTCATCCAGCCACCCTGGGCTGATATACAGCATCTGGTAGGTAAAGCCCTCTTCGGCCGGCGCATCACCGTCATGCACCTCACCCGGCTCGAGCAAAAATACCTGCCCGGGGGTGCTGCGATGCCGCCGCCGGCGACAGTGAAACTGCTGAACGCCCTGTTCCGTTACGCCCACCAGATAATCATCGTGCCAGTGCGGATCGTAAGCGTGCTGATGCCCGCCAAAGTGGGCGCGGATCAGTTCAATACCGGTAGGCGGGTCTTTTTTCAATGCGATCCAACTGCCCATATTCACCCCGTGACAGCTTCTTGGCAGATTATCTAAGCAGACAAATAATGCCATGTCTGGAACAAATGTGCGCCCCGGTTTGACAAGGACGCCGTCGCCGCCTTGACTTTCCTATGCCAGCCGGCCCACAGCACATTTTAGAGAGGCAAAATGACCCCTATTGAACAATGGGCGCAGGTCGATCGTTATATCGTCGACTGCCTGGTTGAACAGGACGATCCCCTGCTGCAGGCACTGGACGCCAACAGTGCCGCAGGGCTACCGGACCACGACGTGGCGCCGAATCAGGGTAAGCTGCTGCAGCTGTTTGCCCGCATGGTTAACGCCAGACGCATACTGGAAATCGGCACCCTTGGCGGGTACAGCACCATCTGGTTGGCCCGTGCCTTGCCGCCAGACGGAACGCTGGTGACGCTGGAGGCCAATGAGCGGCACGCGGCGGTGGCCCGGCGCAATGTGGCCAACGCCGGCCTGAGCGCCCAGGTGGCGCTGCGGGTAGGGCCAGCACTCCTCAGCTTGCCTCAGCTGCAGGCCGAGGCCCCGTTCGACCTGATATTTATCGACGCCGACAAGCCCGGTAACCCGGACTACCTGCAGTGGGCGCTGAGGCTATCGCGCCCCGGCACGGCGATCGTCGGCGATAACGTGGTACGCAACGGTGCGGTGACCGATGCCGCCAGCAAGGACGCCAGCGTGCAGGGGGTGCGGCGCTTCTTCGACATGATGGCGCAAGAGCCGCGCCTCAGCGCCACCGCCCTGCAAACGGTGGGCAGCAAGGGATGGGACGGATTTTCCCTCGCCATCGTCAACTATTAGGTGACATTGTCACGAGGGAGCTTATGAACGAACAAGCCACACTGCTCGCCCAACGCCTGATCCGTAACGTTGATCGGGTAGAAAAACATCGCGACCAGCGGCCACCGCTGTATGACAGCCTCGGCGCCCGGCTGGGCACCGGCACCGCCGCCAGCAAGCTGGGCGCCTCCATCGACCTGCTGGCGCCGGGCATGCGCGCCTGCCCCTATCATTTTCACTATGCGCAGGAGGAGATGTTTATCATTCTGGAGGGCAGCGGCACGCTGCGGGTGGCGGGCGAGATGCTGCCGATTGTCGCCGGCGATATCATTTTTATTCCGCCGGGGCCGGACTATCCGCATCAGATTATCAACACCTCTGATGCGCCGCTGAAGTACCTGTCGGTCAGCACGCGCGAACAGCCGGAGCTGGTGGAATACCCCGACTCGGGCAAGTTTCAGGCGATCGCGGCAGGCGGCGACGGGCAGCAGGTACGCTACCTGCAGCGCCCTTCAGCCTCGCTCGATTACTGGCAGGATGAACCCTGAGTCGCCGCCCGGCAGCGCCAGGCCCAGCGCGCGCGCCGCCAGCTCTGCCACGCGAAAATCGATGTCGGCCGCTTCGCCGTCCTCCATAAACCAGGCGGCGGAAAGGCCCGCCCAGGCCAGGATCCACTGCAACAGGCGGCGGCGCTCCAAACCGGCCAGCCGGCAGACCTGTTGCACCCGGCGGTGGAAAATGTCCGGATCGGTGGCCACGCCGTAATTGGGGTTACAGAAAATATTGGCGTAATCGAAGCCGCGCTCACCGCTCAGCCGTTTGGGGTCTATCGCCAGCCAGCCGCGTTCGCCGAAATCCAGCACGTTATCATGGTGAATATCGCCGTGCAGCACGCCTTCCTCTCGCGGGCTGGTGAGCAACTCGGCCGCCGCAGTGGCGCTGAGGCGCAGCATGCCGCCATGCGCCTGCGCCGCCGGCCACAGCGAGCTGAACCACTGATGCAAGGGGATCAGCTCCGGCGGCCGCTGCGCGCGCGGCGCATGCAGGCCGGCGATCACCCGGCACAGGATCTCCGTGGCCTGTTCATCCGCGCCGTCACGCACCAACTGCGCCAGCGAACCTTCACCCTGAGCGCGCTCGAGCAAAATGCCGTCTTCATGCCACGCCAACACCTGCGCGGCACCCTCGCCCTGCCACCAGCACATCAGCAGGCCGCCGAACTTTTCTTCCTGTTCGCGGGCGATTTTCAGCATCGCGGCGCCGCCCCGATAGCGCACCGGCATTAACAGGCTGCTGTGGGTCTCAAAGGCTTTACCGTCCGGCTCCAGCCGCCAGCGTTGCATATAGGGAACAAATAGCGGGTTCATCGCCCAGGCGTCCTTATTGCGGTGATACGCCGCCTCTTTATCCGTTGCGTGAAAGATGCGGCATATGGAAATAAATGTTAGTGATACTATTAGATATCAATAGATCACAGCGTTTTCCCGATGTTTACGCCGGTATCCTAACCAAGTTTGCCGATTTTTTTAATAAATCTCGCGAGGGGTTTTATCATGACGTCATTAAAACGCATTAATTATCCGCAGTTGCCCACCCCGGGCGGGCCCTATGTGCACGCGGTGCGCCACGGCAGTCTGCTGTATGTTTCGGGCCTGACGGCGTTCGCCACCGAGGCTCAGGGCCAGACGGCGCAGCAGCAGGCCCAGGCAATCCTGGAACAGCTGGCGACCATCGCCGCGGCCGAAGGCACCAACCTCAAGTCGCTGATCAAGATTAGCGTGTTTTTAACCGATATCGCCGACCTGCCGGCGATCCGGCCGGTGCTGTTTGATTACTTTGACGGCGCGCTGCCGGCCTGTTCTTTGATGGCGGTCAGCGCGTTGTTTTCTCCCCAGGTCAACGTGGAGATAGAGGCGGTGATGGCGGTGTAATGCGCGGGGCTACAGTGAACCTTCTTCCAGCCGGCAGGGGCCGATTTTGAACCAGGCCTTGGCAATCCGCCCCTGATCCACCTCGTAAATGGCGATCACGTCCATTTTGCCGCGCCCCTGCGGGAAATTGCGCGTCACCACTTCCTGATCGACCACCATATTGCCCACCACCATGCGTTTCACCTTCTCACCGTACAGGCTAGGCTCTTTGAAGCGAGCGACGTGGCGTTCGCGGATCGCCGCCTTGCCGCCGGCCAGCAGCGTATCCGGGTGCTCATAGTACTGCGCATCTTCCGCCCAGCAGGCGATAAACGCCTCGATATCACGGGCGTTATAGGCGTCCAGCTGCCGCTGAACCACATCTTCCGGACGAATCGTTTTACCGTTCATAACATCCTCCAGGCGAGGTTAAAGGGAAGAAATACCGCCGCACGCATCAGGATCGGTGATGGTAACCAGGCTTTGCTGCATCTTGATGACAAGGGTGCCGGCATACAGTCGTAAATTTGAATAAAAAACTACAAATAACGAATAAATAACCTATCACGCTTCAAGGTTAATTCAAGATGACGTGCGCGAAATTTAGGCGTTGGGCCTGCGGGGACAAAAACAATGCGGCGGCGTGCGTTACCCTTTGCGGCGCTTGCCAGGATTCTGCTAATTTAGCGGTAAGAAAACTCTTGCCGATGGACTGCTATGCAACAAAAGCCGGTGCTGCACGAAGCCAGACAGTTAAAGCGACTTAACGCCGCCACGCGACGCCAATCCCATATGTACAAATGGATTGCGTTGATCGCTGCGCTGGATGCGGTGCTGGTGTTTTGGTATGACCGGGATATGCGCAACGTCACCTTCTCAGGCTCGGTCGCGCTGGTGTGCGGTTATTTATGGATCCGCGATCGCAACAAGGCCCGCGGCTATCGGCGCGAGTACGACCGCAAATTCGGCAAGCACAGCGGCGGTTAAGCCTGCATCGCCTCCAACACCTTGGCGCTGTCGACAATCTGTACGAACTTGACTATCTTGCCATCACGCAGCGTATAAATATGCGCAAAGGACGCGCTGAATGATTTGCCGGTCGCCTTGTAAGTGCCATGGTAAAAACCCTGGGCGATAACGTGTTCGCCGGCGTCGTAGAAATGGTCGACATCGGCGCGATAGCCCTGCCACTCGGTTCCCAAACGCTGATGCACATTTTTGATGATCGCTTCCGGGCCAATGTAAGTGCCGGCATAGGGGAACCCGGCGGCTTCGGTCCATTCCGCATCGGGCGCCAGCGCCGCCAGCAGGTTGCGGCCATTTTCCTCGGAGCTGCCTTCATAGGTCGCACGTACGATCTCAAGATGGGTTGGCATGTCTTTTCTCCTGTGGCTGAAAGGGGGTATTCCGGCCAGGCCCCCACAGACACAGGGCTAACACCCAGCGGGGACGACCGGAATCAGACCATTGTAGGTTGCTTAATTCGCGACAAAAACCGTAATTATGGCAATAGTCAATTGCAATAGGGTAAACAATCCCCTGCTTCGGCGGCATGTTACCGGTATTTGCGGCTGCTATGATTATTGACGATTTCCCGCTATCAGGAGCAAAACGTGCATTTATCTCCCCTTTCTCCGGCGCTGCTGCTGCCGTTCGCCCCCTACCGGGAGCTGGCGCAGGCGCTGTTGCCGCTGACCTTAAGCTCCGATGACGGCTCGCACGACGTGGCGCATCTGCACCGGGTGTGGAAGAACTGCCGCCAAATCGGCGAACAGGAAGGCGGCGATCGCCGCATTCTCTGCGCCGCCGTGCTGCTGCATGACTGCGTGGCGGTCGAGAAGAATTCGCCGCAGCGTCACCTGGCCTCGCGCATGGCGGCGCAAAAGGCGTCGCTGACCCTGGAGCAGATGGGCTGGGCGGCGCACGACATCGCCCAAGTGGCGCACGCCATCGAAGCGCACAGTTTCTCCGCCGCCATCCCGCCGAAAACGCTGGAAGCGAAGATCCTGCAGGACGCCGATCGCCTCGACGCCATCGGCATGATTGGCGTAGCGCGCTGCTTTTACATTGGCGGCCGCATGCGCAGCGCGCTGTACGATGCCGCCGATCCGCTGGCTCAGCAGCGTCAGTATGACGACAAACGCTTCACCCTCGATCATTTCGAAACCAAGCTATTCAAACTGCAGGAGGGATTCCAGACCGCCGCCGGCCGCCGGCTGGCGCAGCAACGCACCGAGCGTATGCGGCATTTTCGCGACGCGCTGCTGGAAGAAATGTGACGCGCTGTTACCGCCGTTGCATCTTCAGTCACATAAATCCGCTACACTGGCGGCCAACGTTACCGAACGGGCTGCAAAGATGAAAAAACTGACGCTGAAAGAAATGACGGAAAGCGAGCAACGTGAAGTAAAAACCGAACTGGACAAGGCGCGCAAGCTGCACGGGCGCCCGCTGACCAACGCCGAGCAGAACAAGGTCAAAGATGAAGTGATAACACGCATCATGGCCGCCAGGGAAAAAATCGCCAAGGCAGTGCGCGCCGAACGCAAGGCCAACCGGGCCAAACCGAGCGGCGAAACCTTCAGCTGGTCCGCCTCGATCAGCACGCGCCCCCCGCGTTAATCGCCATCATAATCCCCGCCGCGGCGGGGATTTTCATTTATTAGATAAACTCATCCGCCCCAGGCAATCATGAATAACAATGTTATCAATCTGTTGTAAATTGACAGCCTGATGAAGAATATTCATTATCAGCCCACATCCGCTTTCGGGACGCTGCGCACGCCGCCTCCCCTGACTTTCTCATCTGGCTTCTCGCTCGGTCACAAGAAGGAACATTATATGGCCTCATTTTCCGGTATTTGGGTTGCGCTGGTTACCCCTTTCAATAACGACGCCGTTGACCTGCCGGCAACCAAACGGCTGGCGCAACACCTGCTCGCCTCCGGCGTGTCCGGGCTGGTGGTCTGCGGCTCTACCGGCGAGGCCGCCGCACTGAGCAAAGAAGAACAGCTGGCGGTGCTTGACGCCGTGCTGGAAGTGGCGCCGCCGCGCCAGGTGGTGATGGGGCTGTCCGGCAACAACATGGCCGCCACCCTGCAGATGCAGCAAGCCATTCAGCTGCGCGACATCGCCGGCCTGCTGATCCCGGCGCCCTATTACATTCGCCCGTCGCAGTGCGGCCTGGTGGATTACTTTACCCAACTGGCCGACGCCGCCAGCGTGCCGGTGATCCTCTACAATATCCCGCAGCGCACCGGCATCCCGCTGGAGCTGGCGACCCTGCGCCAACTGGCCCGCCATCCGCGCATCGCGGCGGTGAAAGACTGCGGCGGCAACCCGGACGCCACCATGGCGCTGATCGCCGACGGTGAGATTGACGTACTGACCGGCGAAGACAACCTGATCCTCACCACCCTGTGCCTCGGCGGCAGCGGCGCCATCTCCGCTTCCGCACACCTGCACCCGGAACGCTTTGTTCAGCTGGTGCAGCAGGTAGCCAATGGCGATCTGGCGGCGGCGCGCAGCAACTTTTACGCGCTGCTGCCGATGATCCACCAGATGTTCAGCTTCCCGAACCCGGCGCCGGTCAAGGCGGCATTGGCGCAGCAGGGGCTGATTCGCAACGAGCTGCGTTCACCGATGCAGGCGGCCCCGCAGGCGCTGCAACAGCAGATCGCCGCTACGCTGGCACGGCTGCAGCCGACTGATGCGCTGATCGACTAAATTTGTTAGCTAAACCGCTGTAATTTTAGCGCTATGGAACTAGGATGAGAGGTTAAGCATGCCTGTCATTCATCACTATCAAGGAGCTATCGATGAAACTGTTCTATAAAGCCGGCGCCTGTTCTCTCTCCCCGCATATCGTGCTGCGCGAGGCCGGCCTGGATTTTACGGCGGAAAAGGTCGACCTGGCGCAGAAAAAAACCGAGAGCGGCGCCGATTACCTGAGCATTAACCCGAAAGGACAGGTGCCGGCGCTGGTGCTCGACGACGGCAGCCTGCTGACCGAAGGCGTGGCTATCGTGCAATACCTGGCTGACCGCGTGCCGGATCGCAATCTGATCCCGGCGGCGGGCACGCTGTCGCGCTACCATGCGATTGAATGGCTGAACTATATCGCCACCGAGCTGCATAAGGGCTTCAGCCCGTTGTTCAACCCGAAAACGCCGGACGAGTACAAGGCCCTCACGCGCGCCAAGCTGGAGCATCAGTTCAGCTATCTGGATTCGGTGCTGGCTAAGCAGCATTTCCTGTTGGGGAGCCGTTTCAGCGTCGCCGACGCCTATCTGTTTACCGTGACGCGTTGGGCGATCGCCCTGCAGTTTGATATCCGCCAGCACGCCCATCTGGCGGCCTGGTTCGATCGCGTCGCGGCGCGGCCGGCGGTTGATGCGGCGCTGAACGCCGAAGGATTGAAGTAATATCGCCGCCCCGGCCGCAAAAGCCGGGGCCCGATGCCGATTACAGTTTTACCGCTTTGAATGCGCTGCGCGGCTGCGCTATCCGATCCTGCGCCGCCACGACCTGCAATTCGTACTCGCCCATTTGCTGCGTCGTCAGCATCACTTCATACACCGCTGCGGTAACGTGTTCCAACGCCTTGTCCAGCGCCTGGCCTTTCAGCAAACTCACCAGCAGCAGGCCGCTGGTCAGGTCACCCACGCCAACCGGCTGGCGCGCGCCGAAGTCCACCAGCGGGCGGCTGATGTGCCAGGCTTCATCCGCCGTTACCAGCAGCATTTCGAAACAGTCCGCATGATAACCGGCACGGCTCAGGTGCTTGACCAGCACCAGTTTCGGCCCCTTGGCGATCAGCTCGCGGGCGGCGCTCACCGCCTGGCCTACGTCGGCGACCTCGCGCCCGCTCAGCATTTCCAGCTCCAGCAGGTTCGGCGCGATCATGTCGCTGCACGGCAGCGCCTCTCGGCAGTGGAACTCCGCCACGCCCGGCGCCACGATACAGCCTTTTTCCGGGTGCCCCATAACCGGATCGCAGAAATACCAGGCGTTCGGGTTGGCCTGCTTGACCTGGCGCACGATCTCCAGGATATGGCCGCCCTGCTCCGGCGAGCCGATATAACCGCTCAACACCGCATCGCAGTTTTTCAACTGGTCGATATTCGCGATCCCCTGAACGATCTCGGTCAGGTGGCTGGCCGGCATCACGCAGCCGGTCCATTTGCCATACTGGGTATGGTTGGAAAACTGCACGGTGTTCAACGGCCAGACGTTGACGCCCATACGGCGCATGGGAAACTCCGCTGCGCTGTTGCCGGCATGGCCAAATACCACATGGGACTGAATAGAAAGAATGTTTTTCATTTTACCCTGCATAGCCAAAAATAAAGGGGCCTCCAGGGCCCCTTGACGTTGTTGTTCCGTTACTTCCAGTCCACCAGGCAGTAATGTTTTTTGCCGCGGCGCAGCAGCGTGTAGCGGCCGAACAGGCGGTCCGCATCGCTGAAGCGGTATTCTGCGTCAGACTGTTTTTCGCCGTTGATGGTCACCGCGTTGGAGCCGATCATGGTGCGCGCCTGGCCGCGTGAAGGCACCAGCTCGGCATTCACCAGCGCCTGCTGCAGGTCCGCCTCGCCATCCAGTTTGATGGTCGGCATGCCGTCCTGCGCCAACTGGGCGAAGTCCGCTTCGGTCATGTCGTGCAGCGCACCGGAGAACAGGCTCTGGGTGATGCGCTTGGCCGCAGCCAAGCCTTCCGCCCCATGCACCATCCCGGTCACTTCTTCCGCCAGCACGTACTGGGCGCGCGGCGCCTTGCCGCTGTTCTTGTCTTCTTCTTCCAGCGCGTTGATGTCTTCCAGGCTCATGAAGGTGAAGAACTTCAGGAAACGGTAAACGTCGGCGTCGGCGGTGTTGATCCAGAACTGGTAGAACTTGTACGGGCTGGTTTTTTCCGGCGCCAGCCAGACTGCGCCGCCTTCGGTTTTACCGAATTTGGTGCCGTCCGCCTTGGTGATCAACGGCACGGTCAGGCCGAACACCTGCTTCTGATGCATGCGGCGGGTCAGATCGATACCGGAGGTGATGTTGCCCCACTGGTCGGAACCGCCAATCTGCAGCTCAACCTGATGGCGGTTGTACAGCTCGGAGAAGTCAAAGCCCTGCAGCAGGTTGTAGGAGAATTCGGTGAAGGAGATGCCGGAATCGTCGCGGTTCAGACGCTGCTTGACCGCTTCCTTGTTGATCATCTGGTTCACGGAGAAATGTTTGCCGATATCGCGCAGGAAGGTCAGCACGTTCATGCCGCCGAACCAGTCGTAGTTGTTGGCGGCGATAGCGCTGTTGCCGCCGCAGTCGAAGTCGAGGAACGGCGAAACCTGTTTGCGGATCTTCTCCACCCACTCGTTCACCGTGTCGGTGGTGTTCAGCTTGCGCTCGGCCGCTTTGAAGCTCGGATCGCCGATCAGACCGGTGGCGCCGCCCACCAGCGCTACCGGCTGGTGGCCGGCCAGCTGGAAGCGCTTCAGGCACAACAGAGGAACCAGATGGCCCAAATGCAAGCTGTCGGCGGTCGGATCGAAACCGCAATACAGTGCAATTGGCCCTTGCGCCAGTCGCTCCGCTAACGCTTCCTCATCCGTAACCTGGGCAACGAGGCCCCGCTCTTGCAGTTGTTTAATCAAGTTGCTGCTTGCCATCAATGACTCCATGTATAAACGAATGCACCTTTGCCGGTACACGGCTTTCCGCCCAGTGGCGAAATACGAAATTCAGGGTAGCGCATAGAATAAAGCGCCGGCGACGTCAGTGCCAGCGCTTAGAAGGGATTTTCCGTCTTCAGGGTGCCAGTCGGTCAATTTTCCAGTCATTCCCGTCTCGCTGGTACAGGAAACGGTCATGCAGGCGGTTGGCGCCGCCCTGCCAGAACTCGACGGAGTCGAAATTCACCCGGAACCCGCCCCAAAAACTCGGCAGCGGCACTTCACCCTGCTGGAATTTTTGCTTCAGTTCGAGGAATTTGCTTTCCAGCACGCCGCGCGCGGAGATGCGGGACGACTGTTGGGAGACCCAGGCGCCGATCTGGCTGTCTTTCGGCCGGCTGTGGAAGTACTTCAGCACCTCCAGCGTCGACAGGCGCTCCGCCTGGCCGAGGAAGATCACCTGGCGGTCGAGCATGTGCCAGGGAAACAGCAGGCTGATGCGCGGGTTGTGCGCCAGCTGCTGCGCCTTGCGGCTGCCGAGGTTGGTATAGAACACCAGGCCTTTATCGTCGACATGCTTGAGCAGCACGATACGCTGATAAGGCTGGCCGTTTTCGTCTACGGTGGCGACGCACATGGCGGTGGGGTCCGCCAGGCGCGCATCGCAGGCCTGTTTTAGCCAGCGTTCGAACAGCTCGAGCGGATTGGCGGTCAGATCGTTACGGCGCAGCCCGCCGCGAGTATATTCACGGCGCAGGTCCGCAACATCAAACTCATTCTTTTCAATCATCTGGTTTATCAACCAACCGAAAAATGTGTCGTTACATTCTGCGCCTGCGGCGTCAGGATCTCAATCGTTCTGACGCCGCCGGCCAATCAGTTAGCCTGCACGCAGTCGCTCATCACTACCTTGCCGTTGCGTTCGAGGTAGGCGTTTTGGCCCTTGGACCAGAAAGTGTACTTGCCGTCGCTGTACTTGGCGCCGGTCAGCGCCAACACCTGCTTCAGATGCAGCTGTTCGCCGTCCATCAGCAAGCTGACTTCGCTGGCCTTGCCGTCCAGCGATACCGTCAGCGGCGTGGTGCCGCACTGATAATGCAGCGTCTGGCTGCTTTGCGGCAGCAAGTAGCTGCAACCGGACAGCGCCAGCGCGCCTGCGGCGAAAATGACCTTTTTCATGCTGTTGCTCCTTAGGGATATCAATCCATTTCTATCCTAACAGAGCTAACGACGCCCTAAAGGCAAAACCGGATAAATCCCACCGAGCAGGGTTTCGCGGCTGGCGCCGGTCACCGACGGCAGGTTGCCGGCCTGGCCGGACAGCGTGCGAAACGCCAGCCAGGCAAAGGCCAGCGCCTCCATGTCGTCGCCGCTGATGCCGAAATCGTCGGTCAGCCCCACCTCGGTGCCCGGCAGCATCGCCGACATGCGCGCCATCAACAACGGGTTGCGCGCCCCGCCGCCGCACACCAGCAGCCGTTCGCAGCCGCCGGCCAACTGCACCTGTTCGCAAATGCTGATGGCCGTCAGCTCCGCCAACGTGGTTTGCACATCCCGCGGGCTGACCGTCGGCAAACCAGCCAGCTGCCGCTCCAGCCAGGCGATATTGAAGTATTCACGGCCGGTGCTCTTCGGCGCAGGCAAGGCAAAATAGGGGTCCGCCAGCATCTGTTGCAGCAGCGGCAGGCAAACGCGCCCCTGCATCGCCCAGCCGCCGTCCTTATCGTAAGGCTGCGATAAATGGCGCCAGACCCAGGCGTCCATCAGCATATTGCCCGGCCCGGTATCGAAACCGCGCACCGGCGTGCCGGGCAGCAGCAGCGACAGGTTGGCGATACCGCCGATGTTCAGCACCATCCGGCGTTCGGTGGAATGCGCCAACAACGCCTGGTGGAAGGCCGGCACCAACGGCGCGCCCTGGCCGCCATAGGCCATGTCGCGCCGACGGAAATCGCCAATGGTGGTGATGTCGGTCAGCGCCGCAATGCGATTGTTGTCGCCCAACTGCATCGAAAAGCGCGCGTCGCCCTCGGGTTCGTGCCACACCGTCTGGCCGTGGCAGCCGATAGCGGTGATGTGCTGCGGCGGAATGCCGGTTTGCTTCAGCAAGCCGAGCACCGCTTCGCCAAACAGCGTACCCAGCTGCGCGTCCAGCCGGCCAACGGCGGCCAGCGTGGTCTGTTGCCCCTGGCACATAGCCAAAATGTCTTTCTTCAGCTGGATCGGCATCGGGTGGCTATAGCTGGCCTGCTGCGCCACCATACGTTCGTCGATCGCGGCCAACACCACGTCTACGCCATCCAGACTGGTGCCGGACATAACACCTATATAGCGGCCTGACTTCATAGCGACATCCTTTAACCCCGCACGGGGAAGCAAACTTTTAACCTGACAAATAAACCAGAATTAAAGGATTAACGCCATGAATTATGATGCCTTTTTTCATTGCCGTGAGCGCAGCGTCCGTTTGCCGGGCCGCACAGGCTTTGATTATCCGTGTTAAACCGCGGCTCAACCTGCAACGGAATCTTCCCCGGCGCTGTCATAAAGCTAAACCACGGTTTATTATTGGTTGAACAGAGGAAAGTTAAGCTGCGTGCAGCGATGGGGAATGGTGATATACGTAGCTTTACGCCATACTTTGTCTATCATTTTCACTGAATCTGGCCTGGAAAGGTTCCCCAGGTTATGGACTACTACTATCAGGAGTTTTATATGATCAAGCGTCTTCTCGTCGTTGCCATCGCCGCCGTCACTCTGGCGGGGTGCTCCAATGATTCCATGTCCGGCGACGTTTACAGCGCCTCACAGGCCAAACAGGTGCAGAACGTGCGTTACGGCACGCTGGTTTCGGTGCGTCCGGTCAAGATCCAGGGCGAAGGCGGCTCCAACATGATTGGCACTATCGGCGGTGCCGTGCTGGGCGGCTTCCTGGGTAACACCATCGGCGGCGGTACCGGCCGCAGCCTGGCAACCGCGGCGGGCGCAGTAGCCGGCGGCGTAGCGGGCGACCAGATTGGCGCAGCGGCGGGCCGTACCGACGGCCTGGAGCTGGAAATCAAAACCGATCAGAAAGACAACATTGTGGTGGTTCAGAAGGCCGGCGCAACCAAGTTCAGCCCAGGGCAGCGCGTACGTCTGGCGCAGATGGGCGATACCATCACCGTCTCGCCGCTGTAAGCTGGCGTAATCGAGAGGGTAAAACCGGAGGCTATGGCCTCCGGTTTTTCTTTCCGATGCTGTGAAATGTAATCGTACTAAAGAAAAAGAATATTATTGTTTGTTTTGCAGTTCGGTGATGTTTTGTTCCAGCTTGCCAATCAGACCTACCAACAGCTGCACTTCATCGGCGCTAATGCCGCTCAAAATCTCACTGCGCGTCGAAGTGATGACGCTGTCCACTTCCCTGATGATGGGATCGGCCGCTTCGGTCAACTTGATGCGCTTCGCTCGGCGGTCATTGGCGCAGGTATGACGTGTAATCAGCCCCTTCTCCTCCAGTTGGTCCAACGTACGAACCAGCGACGGTTGCTCAATGCCGATCGCCTTAGCCAGTTGGATCTGCGACTGCTCCGGCGGCAAACGATTGATATTGTGCAAGGTGACCCAATGCGTTTGGGTCAGCTCCAGCGGCTTGAGCCGATGATCGATGAGCGCGCGCCAAACACGAACTAATCGTGCTAAATCTGAACCTAACGTAGATTCCACTTCCCCCTCCTTATAATTAGCATGCTAACATTACCTTCCCAGAGTTTAGTCTATTTTGGGTAACTCACATTAAAAACACAAATGTATATAATGTATATTGTGGAAATAGCCACCCTTTTTAACAGCTGTTGTTTAAACGTTATGCAAATATTCAACATATTCACCCTTAGGGATTGTTAATGTGAATACATCATGGTTACACACTGCGTCTCCCCTGCCCGATTTGGTGTTAGGCGCATCGCTTTATTTTCCACCAATATTTAAAGCTTTTTTACTGGGCCTGGTTTTATGGTTACTGATACATCACCTGTTACGAGACTGGATTTATTCCGGCGAAATCTGGCATCCCATGCTGATGGATTTGTCTATTTTTGTGCTGACCGTCAGCGGTTCCCTATGGATTTTAGCGAGTTGGTAACGCATGAAGCATAAAACATTAAAGTATTTTTCGACGGTGATCGTCTGCGCCTTTGCCCTTTGCGCCGGTTGGTGGCTGTGGAATTATTATATGCAATCCCCATGGACGCGTGATGGAAAAGTGCGCGCCGAACTCGTCAATATCACACCAGAAGTTTCTGGAAGATTAGAGAAAATAAACGCTAATGACAATCAGTTCGTACCTGCGGGAAGTCTGATTTTCACTCTCGACCCGGTGCCGTATCAGATCGCGCTCGCCAGCGCCGAGGCCGCGCTGGCGAAAGCGCAGTCCGATCTGGCCAAGGCGGAGCATGAAGCCGCACGCCGGCGCGGCCTGCCGAGAAGCGTTATTTCCGCCGAAGACATGGACGAGTCAAATTTAGCCGCACAGGCAATGAAAGCCGCCTATAAAGCCGCCCAGGCCAATCTGGAACAGGCGAAATGGAATTTAAGCAAAACCAAAATTTACGCCCCGACGGACGGATACATCACCAATTTACAGGCGCGGGTAGGAAACTATGCCAGCGCAGGAACGCCGCTGGTGGCGCTGGTGGACGTTCACTCGTTTTATGTGCTCGGTTATTTTGAAGAAACCAAGCTGAAGCATATAAAAGAGGGCAATAAAGCGGATATCGTTTTATATAACGGCAACATTCCGCTGCAGGGGCAGGTGGAGAGTATTGGCCGCGCCATTTACGATCAAAGCGTCGACAGCAGCGGCGATTTATTAATGGACGTCAAACCCAACGTGCCCTGGGTTCGCCTGGCGCAGCGCGTGCCGGTGCGGATAAAGTTGCTCAAGGTTCCCGCCGATTTGCCGCTGGTGGCGGGCACCACCTGCACCATCTCAATTCATCAGTAAGGCTAAAGTGTGAACCTGCCGTTTCTTGAGTGGAGCCGGACCCCGTGGGGCAAAGCGACCGGCGGCCAATGGCGTTATGCGCTGCGCAACTCCCTGGCGATGTGCCTGGCGCTATGGGTGGCCTTCGCGCTCAACCTCGACGAGCCCTACTGGGCGTTGACCTCCGCCGCAGTGGTCAGCTTCCCCACCATGGGCGGCGTGATCAGCAAGAGCATCGGCCGCATTATCGGCAGCCTGTTCGGCGCCGCCGCCTCGGTGGCGATCGCCGGGCACTGCCTGAATGATCCCTGGCTGTTCACGCTGTTTATCGCCAGCTGGATTGGGCTGTGCACCTATATCTCCAACCATTATCAGAACAACGCCTCCTACGCCTTCGCGCTGGCCGGCTATACCGCCGCCATCATCGCCTTCGCCACGGTCAACGTCACCGATACCCAACAGATTTTCGATATCGCCCAGGCGCGGGTGTGCGAGGTGATCACCGGCATTCTGTGCGGCGGGCTGATGATGATGATCCTGCCCAGCACCTCGGACGGCGAAGCCCTGCTGACCTCGCTGCGCCGCATGCAGCTGCGGCTGCTGGAACACGCCGCCATGCTGTGGCAGCCGGAGGTGACGGCGCAGATGCGCACCTCGCATGAAGGCGTCATCGGCCAGATCCTGACCATGAACCTGTTGCGCATCCAGGCGTTCTGGAGCCATTACCGGCTACGCCGGCAGAACAACCTGCTCAACTACCTGCTGCACCAGCAGCTGCGCATTACCAGCGTGATATCCAGCCTGCGCCGCATGCTGCTGAACTGGCCCGATCGCCCCGCCAACCTGATGCCGGTGCTGGAACAGCTGCTGACCGAGCTGCGCGATCCCGACACCGACAAATACCGGCTGGCACGCATCCTGCAGCAAATTGCACCGCAGGATGCCGCAGATTACCGCCACCGCGCCTTCTGGCTGCGGCTGCGCCATTTCTGCTGGCTCTATCTGCGCAGCAGCCGCTGGCTGTGGCGGCTGGAAAGCGCGACGCCGGTGAGCGACATCCAGCCGCCGCACGTCACCTCGCTGGCACGCCATACCGACAGCTATGAAGCGGCCTATAACGGCCTGCGCACCTTCCTGTGCATCATCATCGGCTGCGCCTACTGGATCAACACCCAGTGGGACGCCGGCAGCTCGGCCCTGACCCTGACCGCCATCAGCTGCGTGCTCTACTCCTCAACGCCTTCGCCGATCAATAGCGTCACCACGCTGCTCAAGGCGGTGCTGCTGCTTTCCGTCGGCTGCTTTGTGGTGAAATTTGGCCTGATGATTCAGATCGACGACTTTTGGGTGTTCTGCGCCTTCCTGCTGCCGATCCTGGTCACCATGCAAATGCTGAAACTGCAGAACCCGCGTTACGCGGCGCTGTGGGGCCAGCTGATCGTGTTTATGGGGTCGTTTCTCACCGTTACCAATCCGCCCAGCTACGACTACCAGTCGTTTATCAATGACAATATCGGCAAGATTGTCGGGGTGCTGCTGGCCGGCCTGGCGTTCCAAATCCTGCGCCCCAGCTCGGACAAGCGCAAAAGCCGCCGCATCATCCGCGCACTGCGGCGCGACTTTATCGATCAGCTGAGCAAGAAACCGCAGCAGAGCGAAAGCCAATTTGAATCGCTGATCTATCACCGCATCAGCCAGCTCAATCAGAGCCAGGATCAGGAAGCGCGCAGCTGGCTGCTGCGTTGGGGCGTGGTATTGCTGAACTGCAGCCATATCGTCTGGCAACTGCGCGACTGGCAAACCCGCTCAGACCCGCTGTCGGCGGTGCGCGACGTGTGCATTCACTGCCTGCGCGGCATCATGACCGAGAAAGGCGTACAGCACAGTTCGCTGGACGCCACCTTGCAGGAGCTGCAGCGCATGAGCAACGCGCTGGCGCACCACCCGGAGCAGGCGGCGCGCGACCTGGCCGGTTTGATCTGGCGGCTCTATTGTTCGCTGCAGCAGCTGCAGCAGGCAATTACCCCGCCCGAGCCGGCTCAGGCCGCCGCAGCGCGTTGATCATTTAATCACGCCGCAGGCGAAACGCTCGCCCCCGCCGCCCAGCGGCATCGGATGATCGGCGCTGTTATCGCCGCCGGCGTGCACCATCAACGCCTTGCCTTCGATTTCGCTGATTTTTTTCAGCCGCGGCGCCAATACCGGATAAGTGGCCGTGCCGTCGTCGGTGACGTAAATGGCCGGCAAGTCGCCCAAATGGCCGTCGCCATAAGGCCCGAGGTGTTTGCCGGTTTTTTGCGGATCCAGATGGCCGCCGGCCGCCAGCGCCGCCACTGCCTTACCGTCCTTCATGCCCGGCTCGCAGCTGCCTTTCTCGTGCACGTGAAAACCGTGCACCCCGGCCGGCAGCGCTTTGAGCTGCGGCGTAAACAGCAGCCCGTATGGGGTTTCGCTGATGCTGACCTTGCCGATATCCTGGCCAATGCCCTGCCCGGTCACCAAATTCATTTTCACCTCGACCGTCGCCGCCTGAGCGGCGCCGCAGGCCATCAGGCCAAGCGCCGCATACCAATAACGTTTCATCAATCCATCTCCTTAACAAGGTTGTGAACTTTCAGTATAGGAGAATGCGCGCCACTGCCGGCCGGCAGCGCCAATCTTGCCGTTTAATTCGCATTATTAATATTTCACGCTAATAATAATTTGACCGATGTTGGTCCTCTGACCAGCTGTGGTTCGGCATACCTGTACTCTACCCCGCGGCCGAAGCCTTTGATGAAGAAACGGGGCCAGGCAGCATACTCATAAGGAACTGTTATGGGCATCTTTAACTACAAAGATCTTGATGAGTCCGAATCAAAGACATTGTTTTCCGACGCGCTGGCGATCTCTACCTACGCCTATCACAATATCGATAACGGCTTCGATCAGGGCTACCACCAGACCGGGTTCGGCCTGGGGTTGCCGCTGACGCTGCTGACCGCGCTGATCGGCAGCACCCAGTCACAGGGCGGCCTGCCCGGTATCCCCTGGAATCCCGACTCTGAACAGGCGGCGACCGAAGCGGTAAATAACGCCGGCTGGTCGGTGATCGGCGCCGACCAGTTGGGCTACGCGGGCAAGACCGACGCGCGCGGCACCTATTATGGCGAAACGGCGGGCTACACCACCGCCCAGGCCGAAGTGCTGGGCAAATACGACAGCGGCGGCAATCTCATCTCCATTGGCATCTCCTTCCGCGGCACCAGCGGCCCGCGCGAATCCCTGATAACAGATACCATTGGCGACGTGATTAATGACCTGCTGGCGGGATTTGGCCCGGCCGGTTACGCCGACAATTACACGTTGAAAGCCTTTGGCACGCTGCTGGGCGACGTGGCCAAATTCGCCCAGGCAAACGGCCTGACCGGGGATGATATTGTCGTTAGCGGCCATAGCCTGGGCGGCCTGGCGGTAAACAGCATGGCGGCGCTCAGCGACGATAACTGGGGCGGTTTTTATTCTCAGTCCAACTACCTGGCCTTCGCTTCGCCGACCCAGTATGAAGCCGGCGGCAAGGTGCTCAACATCGGCTATGAGAATGACCCGGTGTTCCGCGCGCTGGACGGCACCACGCTGACTCCGGCCTCATTGGGGGTGCACGATGCGCCGCAGGATTCAGCCACCAACAATATCGTCAACTTCAACGACCATTACGCCTCCGCCGCCTGGAACCTGCTGCCGTTCTCCATCCTGAATATCCCCACCTGGCTGTCTCACCTGCCGTTCTTTTATCAGGACGGTTTGATGCGGGTGCTCAACTCGGAGTTTTATTCGCTCACCGATAAAGACTCGACCATCATCGTTTCCAACCTGTCCGACGTCACCCGCGGCAATACCTGGGTGCAAGATCTGAATCGCAATGCCGAAACCCACACCGGACCGACCTTTATCATCGGCAGCGACGGCAACGATCTGATCAAGGGCGGAACCGGCAACGATTATCTCGAAGGCCGCGACGGCAATGATGTTTTCCGCGACGACGGCGGTTACAACATCGTTTCCGGCGGCAAGGGCAATAACGTCTTCGATACCCAGCAGGCGCTGAAAAACACCCAGGTAGCCTACGACGGCGAGACGCTCTATCTGCGCGACGCCAAAGGGGGCATCACCCTGGCGGACGATATCGGCACGTTGCGCAGCAAGGAAACCTCTTGGCTTATCTTCAGTAAAGAGGTGGATCACCAGGTCACCGCCGCCGGGTTGAAATCGGACGCCGGCCTGCAGGCCTATGCCGCCTCCACCAACGGCACTGAGGGTAACGATACTCTGCAGGCCCGGGTCGGCGACGCCTGGCTGTTCGGCAAGGACGGCAACGATACGCTTCTCGGCCACGCCGGCGGCAAGCTGACCTTCGTCGGCGGCAGCGGCGACGACACGCTGAAAAGCGCCGGCGGCCACAACACCTTCCTGTTCAGCGGCGAGTTCGGCAGCGACCGGCTGTACAACTTCAGCGCCACCGACAAACTGGTGTTTATCGGCACGCAAGGCGCCAGCAGCAACATCGGCGACTATATTTCTCAACAGGACAACGATCTGGTGTTGTCCTTCGGCGCCAGTAAAGTCACGCTGGTTGGCGTTGCGTTGGATCACTTTAACGAAGGCCAGGCCGTGCTGGCATAAATGACGGGCGTAAAAAAGCCGGGCGGCCCGCGCTGCCCGGCTTTTATTTTTGCCGATTAAGGCACGTCGTAGCCCAGCGCCGCCTTGCGGATACGGAACCACTGCTGGCGGCTCAGCGCCAGACGCTGCGCTTTCAGCGCCGAACGTACGCGCTCAATCTTGCCGGAACCGATAATCGGCAGCGGCGCAGACGGCAGGCGCATCACCCAGGCATACACCACCTGTTCGATGGTCTCGGCGCCGATTTCCTGCGCCACCGCCTGCAGCTCGTCGCGCAAAGGCCGGAATTCGGCGTCGTTGAACAGACGCCCGCCGCCCAGGCAGGACCAGGCCATCGGTTTGATACGCAACTGCTGGCACTGATCGAGAGTGCCATCGAGGATCGCCGGTTGGTGGATCGGCGAAATCTCCACCTGGTTGGTCACCAGCGAAAACGGCAGACGCGACTGCAACAGCTGGAACTGCGCCGGGGTGAAGTTGGAAACGCCGAAATGGCGCACCTTGCCGCTCTTGTGCAACGCCGCAAAGGCTTCCGCCACTTCATCGGCGTCCATCAGCGGATCCGGGCGGTGGATCAGCAGCAGGTCGAGGTAGTCGGTATGCAGATGCTGCAGCGACTGCTCGGCGCTGTGCACGATATGGTCGCGGTCGGTAATGTAATGGCCAATCGGGTTGCCCGGTTTGGCGGTAGTGGCGATGCCGCATTTGGACACCAGCTCTAGCGACTGGCGCAGCGCAGGCTTCAGCCGCAGCGCCTCGCCAAACGCCCGTTCGCAGGCATAACCGCCGTAAATATCCGCATGATCGGCGGTGGTCACGCCCAGCTCAAGATGCTGCTCAATAAACCCCAGCAACTGCTGAGGGGTCATGCCCCACTCCATCAAACGCCAGTAACCGCAAATCATGCGGGAAAATTCAGGCCCCTGCGGCGCGAGTCGAATACGATCTACCATTGCGAAAACCTCATGACATTAGTTGACGCCAGCATACACAAGCGGATGCGCAACTGGAAAGCGGAAAGCCGCCCTAACGTGCGGCAGATCAGGAAAGGATTAAAACAGCGACGGTTGCTCCGGCTGAGGCTCATCGGGCTGTTTATTGGCCCGCTGCAGGCGCAGCAGGCGTTGGCGGCACAGGCGCAGCACGTCGCGTTTTTGCGCGTCGCTCATTTGCATCCAGCCGAAGCGCTCCTCGCGGCTGCGCAGGCAGCCACGGCAAAAACCGCGCTCGTCGGCCTGGCAGATGCCGCGGCACGGGCTGGGAATGTCGAAAAACTCAAGCTGCTGCGCCACGGGGCCTCCTGCATTCTCTTGCTAATTGAAGACGTCATCGACGCCGCTGGCAAGTGTCTTTTCACACTTGCGGCGAAAATAGTCGCGCAAATAGCGCAACGCCTGGCGGTTCCTCTCCGGCATCGCCCGTTCCAGCGTCAGGGCATGCAACCGCAGCGGCGCAGGGCGCCATTCCGGCATCAGGTGGATCAACTCGCCGCGTTTGAGTTCGTCGCCGATTTCATACAGCGGCTGGAAAGAGATCCCCAGCCCAGCCTGGGTGAAGGCGCGTATGACGTTCATGCTGCCGCTGATAATCTGCCCTTCCTCAAGGCGCAACTTCACCTGCTCGCCGGACTGATGATGCAAATTCAGGTGCACGCCGACGTAACCGCTGGAAATCCAGCTGTGCCGCACCAGGTCCTGCGGCTTTTCCGGCACCCCGTGCTGGCTGAGGTAACGCGGCGCGGCGCACAGCACTATCGGCCATTCCGCCAGCGGGTGGGCTATCATGTTGGCGTCCGCCAATTGGCGGTTGACCCGTAGCGCAATGTCTATCCGCTGTTCAATCATGTCGACGATGCGATCATCCGCCAGCACGCGCAGCCTCAGCTTGGGGTGCGCCTGCAGCAGCGGCGCCAACGCCTCGGCCAGCGGCCGGCCGCCGATACCGACGGTGCTGGCGATGCGCAGCTCGCCCACCAGCGTATCCCGCAGCTCCGCCAACCGCTGCTCGGCCTGCTGCGCCTGCAGCAGCATCGCCTCGCAGCCGGGATAGAACGCCTCGCCCGCCTCGGTCAGCGCCAGCCGGCGGGTGGAACGGTGCAGCAACGGCACGCCGAGCGCTTTCTCCAGCGAACGCATATGCTGGCTGACCGCCGACGGCGTCATGCCCAGCCGCCGGGCCGCGCCGGCCAGCGATCCCTCCGCCACCACGGTGGCGAACACGGCCATTCGATTGAGTTTATCCACGATTATGAAGTTTTACTTAATCAAGAAAGCATGAATATGGCACTAATCAAGTCTATTGTTAAGGACTAGAGTAGAACTCAGCAGCAGGCCAAGCGGCCTGCACAATGACAGTGAACGCATTTCCGACAGGAGCAAACAGATGAAAGTAGCCATTATTGGAGCAACGGGTTTTGTAGGCCGCCGCGTGGTGGATGAAGCGCTGTCCCGCGGTTTGCAAGTGACGGCGATCGCCCGTCAGAAGAAAGACCTGCCGGAGAACGCCAATCTGACCGTCGCGCTGGGCGACATCGCCGACACCGCCTGGCTGGCGAAACAGCTGAGCGGCCAGGACGCAGTAATCAGCGCCTATAATCCGGGCTGGGGCGAAGACGACCTGTATGAAAAAACCCGCCGCGGCGCGCAGCAGATCCTCAGCGCGATAGCGCAGGCCGGCGTGAAGCGCCTGTTGGTGGTCGGCGGCGCAGGCAGCCTGGAAGTGGCCCCCGGCGTTGAGCTGGTAGATACCCCGCAGTTCCCGGAAAATATTCGCCCGGGCGCACAGGCGGTGCGAGATTTACGCAACCAGCTGCGCGATGAATCTACGCTGGACTGGACCTATCTGTCCCCCGCTGCGCTGCTGGAACCGGGCAAACGCACCGGCCAGTTCCGCCTTGGCACCACCCAATTGCTGATGAACGGCCAGGCGCCGGCCAGCATTTCGGTGGAGGATCTGGCGGTGGCGATTGTCGACGAAATCGAAAAACCGCAGTTTATCCGCGCGCAGTTCACCGCCGCCTATTAAGGATACGGCCAGGCTCCGGCCTGGCCTCCCCATAAAGCCCCCCGCCAGTAATCTGATTCTCTAAGGTTTTCTTAAGTTTCATCCTGTATATTTCGACGCATTACCTACTATCAGGATCTAGATTTGGCAATGTGGTTACGTCAACGCTTAGAGTGCAACAGCCTCGGTTTTATCCTCGCCAGCGCCCTGTTTTTCACCCTGTTCCAGAACGCGTTATTCCTGCACCAGGCCTGGTCATATATCCGCTTCGATGACCTTCACAGCATGATTTTCGCCGCCACCATGCCGGTGGTGATCTTCTGCGCGCTAAACATCATCTTCAGCGTGCTGACCGTGCCCTTCCTGCGCAAACCGCTGATGATTTTCTTCCTGCTCGGCAGCGCGGCGGCCAACTACTTCATGTACAGCTACGGCGTGGTGATCGACGGCAACATGATGCAAAACGCCTTCGAAACCAACCCGCAGGAAGCGACCGCGCTGCTGACGCCGCGCATGGGGCTGTGGCTGGCGCTGCTCGGCATCCTGCCGGCGGTGGCGGTCTGCTTCACCCACATCCGCAAAACTCGCCCCTGGTGGTACATGCTCGGGCTGCGCGCCGCCAACGTGATGCTGTCGCTGGTGGTGATCCTGATTATCGCCGCGCTGTTCTACAAAGATTACGCTTCGCTGATCCGCAACAATAAAAGCGTGGTGAAAATGCTGACGCCGTCCAACTTTGTGTCCGGCACCATCAAATTTACTCAGCAACGCTATTTCACCCACAACCTGCCGCTGGTGAAAATCGGTGAAGATGCGCATAAAGGCCCGCTGATCGCCGGGCAGCAAAAGAAAACGCTGGTGATCCTGGTGGTGGGCGAAACCGCCCGCGCCGAGAACTTCTCGCTGGGCGGCTATGCGCGAGAAACCAATCCGCGTCTGAAACAAGACAACGTGGTGTATTTCAAAAACGCCAGCTCCTGCGGTACCGAAACGGCGATTTCAGTGCCCTGCATGTTCTCCAATATGCCGCGCAAAGATTACGACGCCACGTTGGCGACCCACCAGGAAGGGATGCTCGACGTGCTGGCGCATGCGGGCGTCAACGTGCTGTGGCGCGAAAACGACGGCGGCTGCAAAGGCGCCTGCGACCGCGTGCCGCATGTGGACATGACCAAGATGAAACTGCCGCAGGACTGCGACGGCGATGTCTGCATGGACCAGGTATTGCTGTACAAACTGAACGACTACATCGGCGGCCTGAAGGACGACGGCGTGATCGTACTGCACCAGATGGGCAGCCACGGGCCGGCCTATTACCGCCGCAGCACGCCGGAATTCCAGAAGTTTTCGCCCACCTGCGACAGCAATCAGATCCAGGATTGCACCCACGAGCAGCTGGTGAATACCTATGACAACTCGCTGCTGTATACCGATGCGATGCTGGACGACACCATCAAGCTGCTGCAGCAGTACAGCGACAAATTCAACACCGCGCTGGTTTACCTCTCCGATCACGGCGAATCGCTGGGCGAAAACGGCATGTATCTGCACGGCACCCCTTACGTGTTCGCCCCGAGCCAGCAGACCCACGTGCCTTTCCTGATGTGGATGTCGGCCGACTACCAGCGCAATTTCGGCATCGATCGCCAATGCCTGACTGCGCTGGCGGAAAAGGACGAAGTTTCGCAGGACGACCTGTTCCACACCCTGCTGGGCATGCTGAACGTGCAAACCCGCGAGTATCAGCCGCAGCTGGATATCCTGCAGCGCTGCCGCAGCGGCGCATAAGGGCTTAACTTCCACGCCCCGCTGGGGCAAAATACCCTACAGACCACCGGCGTTCCGACGCCGGTTTTTTATTCTTCTTGACCTAGACCAATCGGTCTATTATGCTCATCGCCATTATGACTAAATCAACGCATTGCCCCGTGGACACACGTGAACACCTGCTCGCTACCGGCGAAACCCTCAGCCTGCGCCTGGGCTTTACCGGCATGGGGCTGAGCGAACTGCTGGCCACCGCGGGCGTGCCTAAAGGCTCGTTCTACCACTATTTTCGCTCGAAGGAAGCCTTCGGCGAAGCGATGCTGCAGCGCTATTTCGCGCACTACGACGCCGAAATGCAAAAGCTGTTTAACGATGACCACAGCGATGCGCGCCACCAACTGCTGAGCTATTACGCCCAGGCGATCAGCTACCACTGCCGCAGCGAATGCCATAACGCCTGTCTGGCGGTGAAGCTGTCCGCCGAAGTGAGCGACCTGTCGGAACCGATGCGCCATGCGTTGGAAACCGGCACTTCACGGGTGGTCGGCCACCTGCAGGCGGCCATCGAACGCGGCATCCGTGAAGGGTCGCTGTCGATTGCCATGAGCTCTGCGGCCACGGCGGAAACGCTGTATTCGCTGTGGCTCGGCGCTTCGCTGCGCGCCAAAATCCGCCGTTCGCTGGCGCCGTTGACCAGCGCGCTGGAAAGCATTGAGTTGCTGTTGCGCCCGCCGCAGCAGTGAGCGTAACACCCTGAACTTACGCGACATGACGGTTTTGAGTTTTTGTCAGTCAGTTACTAGTCGACCGGTCTATTAAACATAGGATGCATCATGAAGATTGAAAAATTGTTCTCCCCGCTGAAGGTTGGCGCCACCACCCTGCCCAACCGCGTGTTTATGGCGCCATTGACGCGCCTGCGCAGCATCGAACCTGGCGATATCCCGACGCCGCTGATGGGTGAGTATTATGCTCAACGCGCCAGCGCCGGGTTAATCGTGACCGAAGCCACCCAGATTTCTTTCCAGGCGAAGGGCTACGCCGGCGCTCCGGGGCTGCACACGCCAGAGCAGATCGCCGCGTGGAAAAAAATCACCCAGGCGGTGCATGACAAAAACGGCCACATCGCCGTGCAGCTGTGGCACGTGGGCCGTATCTCCCACGATAGCCTGCAGCCGGGCCATCAGGCGCCGGTAGCGCCATCCGCGATCAATGCCGACAGCCGCACTACGGTGCGTGACGAAACCGGCGCCTGGGTGCGGGTGCCAACCTCTACCCCGCGCGCGCTGGAGCTCAACGAGATCCCGGGCATCGTCAACGATTTCCGCCAGGCCACCGCCAACGCGCGCGAGGCCGGCTTCGATTACATCGAGCTGCACGCCGCGCACGGTTATCTGCTGCACCAGTTCATGTCGCCGGCCTCCAACCAGCGCACCGATCAATACGGCGGCAGCATCGAAAACCGCACCCGCCTGACGCTGGAAGTGGTCGACGCCGCCGTCGCCGAATGGGGCTCCGAGCACATCGGCATCCGCATTTCGCCGCTGGGCCCGTTCAACGGCCTGGACAACGGCGAAGATCAGGAAGAAGCCGCGCTGTACCTGGTGGAAGAGCTGAACAAGCGCAATCTGGCCTACCTGCACATCTCCGAACCGGACTGGGCCGGCGGCAAGCCTTACTCCGACGCCTTCCGCGATTCGGTGCGCGCCCACTATAAAGGGGTGATCGTCGGCGCCGGCGCCTACACCGCCGAGAAGGCCGAAGATCTGATCAATAAAGGCTTTATCGACGCGGTGGCCTTTGGCCGCAGCTATATCGCCAACCCGGATCTGGTGGAGCGCCTGCAGCAGCATGCCGCGCTGAACGAACCCAAGCCGGAAACCTTCTACGGCGGCGGCGCCGAAGGCTATACCGATTATCCGTTCCTGACCAACTAACGAACCTTTATCCCCCCCAGCGGCCATGACAGCATCATGGCCGTTTTTTTTCGGTCAACAGGTGTGACGCTGTCACTCACACTGCGTTGAATTCCCTTGTGCGACAACGCTATACTGATGTTTCGCCTCGACCCACCCGCCGTTGGCAACGGCACAGCCAATCAGAGGAATTATGCGCTTACTCCATACCATGATCCGCGTCGGTGATCTGCAACGCTCCATCGACTTCTATACCAAGGTATTAGGCATGCGCCTGCTGCGCACCAGCGAGAACCCGGAATACAAATATTCGCTGGCGTTTGTCGGCTACAGCGATGAAAGCGAAGGCGCAGTGATTGAACTGACCTACAATTGGGGCACCGAAAGCTACGAAATGGGCACCGCATTCGGCCATCTGGCGCTGGGCGTCGACGATGTGGCGGCCACCTGCGACGGCATTCGCCGCGCCGGCGGCAAAGTGACCCGAGAAGCCGGCCCGGTCAAGGGCGGCACGACGGTGATCGCCTTTGTCGAAGATCCGGACGGCTATAAGATCGAACTGATCGAGAACAAGCACGCCGGCCACGGCCTCGGCAAGTAAGGCTACCCCAGGGCGCAGCGGCGCCCTTCTTTTTATCCCGTGATAAGCGCCTGCAACCGGGCGCAAAATTTGCCATAATGCGCGCTGCATTCGATGAAGATAAGAAACTGATGGCCGAAAAAAGTGATCTTAACGCCCTGAGTGGTCGTTTTCGTGGGTTTTATCCCGTAGTAATAGATATTGAAACCGCCGGTTTTAATGCCAAAACCGACGCGTTGCTGGAAATTGCCGCCGTCACGCTGAAAATGGACGAGGACGGCTGGCTGCAGCGGGATGAAACCCTGCACTTTCACGTTGAGCCTTTTGAAGGCGCCAACCTGCAACCGGAGGCGCTGGCGTTCAACGGCATCGATCCGCACAACCCGCTGCGCGGCGCGGTCAGCGAATATGACGCGCTGCACGCCATTTTCAAAGCGGTGCGCAAAGGCATCAAGGATCGCGGCTGCAACCGGGCCATTATCGTGGCGCACAACGCCAACTTCGATCACAGCTTCCTGATGGCCGCCGCCGAGCGCGCCAGCCTGAAGCGCAACCCGTTCCACCCGTTCGCCACCTTCGATACCGCGGCGCTGAGCGGGCTGGTGCTGGGCCAAACGGTGCTGGCGAAAGCCTGTATCGCCGCCGGCATGCCATTTGACAGCAGCCAGGCGCATTCGGCGCTGTACGACACCGAGCAAACCGCCCTGCTGTTTTGCGAGCTGGTCAACCGCTGGAAACGCCTCGGCGGCTGGCCGCTGGCCGCCGGCGATCTCGACGACTGACAAAAAAATCGGGCGGCCCAGTCTGCACTGGCGCCGCCCGATATGCGATGGCAACAAGCCGCCGGCCGATTAAGGCTGTTGGTCTTCCTGCTCTTTGTATTTCTCTGCGGTTTCTTTGATCAGCTGCTGCAGTTCCCCGCGCTGATACATCTCGATGATAATATCGCAGCCGCCGACCAATTCGCCGTCAACCCACAGCTGTGGGAACGTCGGCCAGTTGGCGTACTTAGGCAGCTCGGCGCGGATGTCCGGGTTTTGCAAGATATCAACGTAGGCAAAGCGCTCGCCGCAGGCGGACAGCGCCTGAACCGCCTGTGCGGAAAAACCGCAGTTTGGCAGCTTTGGCGAGCCTTTCATGTACAGCAGAATCGGGTTCTCAGCAATCTGGTGCTGAATTTTTTCAATCGTCGTCGTCATTTATTGCTTCCTCAGGCCACATCTCATGGCTACAACATGCATCACACGGGCTATTGTAGCGGCTGGAACAGCCGCAAGAAAACGCCATCTTTTGCAAGGGCATTCACCCGCCGCCGATCGCGCTTCACCGGCAACGCCATTCCGGTTAAAACATACGCTCAGAATAACATTTTTAATCCGACCATTTCACTAATATATTTTGGCGGCCCAACCGCCCGCTTTATAATATCCACGGAAACGAGGTGATGTTTTTTTATACATCAACGGGTTGATTTTAAACCAAAAAAAATGCTATTAACTTTTTCTCACAATATGGATTATCATTTATGAGTTCTTCGCTGTTTTATATGGCGAAATTCGGGAATACTGTGACTCTTTCGATATCCGTTTCGGGGCCAAGGTTGGTGACATCGACATGCGTTTAATTCTTACGCTTTTTGTGCTGTTATTTACGCAGCTATTCTTCAATTTGGCGCACGCTGCGCCACAGGCGCGTGTTGCCGCCGAGCAGCGCAAGAGCCATGTTAATGAAGCCCGGCCGGATGACCGCAAAAAAAAGAAAGCGGTAAAGGCCGGCAAAAAAGCCAAAGTCACGGCAAGCGAGAAAAAAACCAAGATCGCCAAGGCCAAACCCGAGAAAACCGCTAAAAAGATTGTCAGCGCCAAGTCGAAAGCCAAACCCCAGAAAATCGCCAAGATCAAAGTCACCCCACCGAAAAAGGGCTACAAAAAAGGCTACGGTCGCCACCGCGAAGCCGGTATGGCAACCGCCAAACTGGTGCTCGATGATAAGCCGCTGAAGCTCAGCCCGGCGCATAAAAAACGCTATCAGCACGCCAAACAAACCGCCATGGCCAAGCTGATGGATCAGATGGGCAAGCCTTATCGTTGGGGCGGCAGCTCGCCGCGCACCGGCTTTGACTGCAGCGGCCTGATTTATTACGCCTATAAGGACGTGGTAAAAATCAAGATGCCGCGCACCGCCAATGAGATGTATCACCTGCGCGACGCCGCGCCGATCAAGAAAAACGAACTGGAAAGCGGCGACCTGGTGTTCTTCCGCATCAACAACCGCGGCGTGGCCGATCATGTCGGCGTTTACCTCGGCAACGGCAAGTTTATCCAGTCTCCGCGTACCGGCGAAGAGATCCGCATCAGCCAGCTCGACAACGACTACTGGCAGAACCACTACATCGGCGCCCGCCGGGTAGTGACGCCGAAAACCATCCGCTAATACCAGGCTGGCGCGATACGCGACCGAAATGCCTAGAGAACCTCCGGGCGTTGGCGTACCGGACCTGTGCTGCAGAAAAACGCGGATAACCGCCGGGGAGAGCGACGAGGCGCAGCAAGCTGCGCCTTTTTAATACCGGGGATTCAGTTCAACGCGGCGGTGAAGCTGAAGGCAATGATCACGGCCAGCGCACACAGGGTGGTGAACAGCGACATCTTCAGATCGGTATCCATTGCTACTCCTTCTCAGATAGGCTTTCCCAAGGATAAAAGGCGCACAATTACTACGTCAAATCATTTTCCCACAGTTCGCCAATAAAATCTTGTTATCATTTCCCTGTTTATAATACCGATTACCTCTTCCCCTTTTGCTCAATATGCGACAAAATTCGCAGTTCACAACTGCGTACCGGCAACAATGCCCCTCCTGACCAAGCGCTGACGACTTCAATACACTAAAAACTCAGTTTTCGCTTCTCTGGAGGAGGATCTACGCAGGCAAACGATTAACATCACACTTACATGCTGCAACATGTAAGTTCAGGAGTCATTTCTTACATGGCAACGATTAAAGATGTGGCCAAACGCGCTGGCGTTTCCACCACCACCGTTTCGCACGTCATCAATAAGACTCGTTTCGTCGCCGAAGAGACCAAAGCGGCCGTGTGGGCCGCAATCAAAGAACTGCATTACTCGCCGAGCGCCGTAGCGCGCAGCCTGAAGGTCAATCACACCAAGTCGATCGGCCTGCTGGCCACCTCGAGCGAGGCGCCCTACTTTGCCGAAGTGATTGAGGCGGTGGAAAACAGCTGCTACAGCAAGGGCTATACGCTGATCCTGTGCAACTCGCACAACAACCTGGACAAGCAGCGCGCCTACCTGGCGATGCTGGCGCAAAAACGCGTCGACGGGCTGCTGGTGATGTGCTCGGAATACCCGGACCAACTGCTGGGCATGCTGGAAGACTACCGCAATATCCCAATGGTGGTGATGGACTGGGGCGCGGCGCGCGGTGACTTTACCGACACCATCATCGATAACGCCTTCGAAGGCGGCTACCTGGCCGGCCGTTATCTGATCGAACGCGGCCATCGCGATATCGGCGCCATTCCCGGCCAGCTGGCGCGCAACACCGGCGGCGGCCGCCATCAGGGCTTCCTGAAGGCGATGCAGGAAGCCAATATCGAGGTGCGCGACGAATGGATAGTCCAGGGCGACTTCGAACCGGAATCCGGTTACAAGGCGATGCATCAGATCCTGTCGCAAAAACAGCGCCCGACCGCGGTGTTCTGCGGCGGCGACATCATGGCGATGGGCGCCATCTGCGCCGCCGACGAATTGGGCCTGCGGGTGCCACAGGATATTTCGGTGATCGGCTACGACAACGTGCGCAACGCCCGCTACTTCACCCCGGCGCTGACCACTATCCACCAGCCCAAGGAGCGTTTGGGCGAAATGGCCTTCACCATGCTGCTGGATCGCATCATCAGCAAGCGCGAAGAGTCGCAGGTGATTGAGGTGCATCCGAAGCTGATCGAGCGCCGTTCGGTCGCCGACGGTCCGTTCATCGACTACCGCCGCTAATCGCCGCTGCCGGGAACCCGCGCGGCTTCCGGCAGCGTTTCACCCAGCCACTCCTGGTTCAGGGTTTCACTGTCCCCCAGATATTCCAGCAGCCAGGCCATCGCCGGTGAGGGTTTATCCTGCTGCCAGGTCAGGCAGCAGGGGCTGGCGGGAAACGGCTGCTGCAGCTGCAGCGCCACCAGTTCGCCCCGCTGCACCAACGGCAAAACCCGGTGGGCCGGCATCATGCCGACGCACAGCCCGGCGCACAGGCAATCCAGCGCCGAAACCCAATCCGGCACCACCAGCCGCCGCTGGTTATCCAGCGTCCAGGTTACGCGCTTCGGCAGGTTGCGCGAGGTATCTTCCAGGCACAGCGAGGGATAGGGCCGCAGCTGGTCGTCATGCAGCGGGCCGGCCAACTGCGCCAGCGGGTGCCCTGGGCTGGCCACGCACAGCCAGTTCATATACCCCATATCGCGGAAGGCAAAACCGCCGCCGACCGGCACCGCGCGCGTCGCACCGATCGCCATCTCCGCCCGCCCATCGACCAGCGCATCCCACACGCCGTTGAATACCTCCGGCTGAACCTGCAGTTCCACGTCGGGAAAGTGCCGATAAAAGTCCAGCACCAGCTGGCGGCAGCGCTGCGGTTTGACGATGATGTCCACCGCGATGTTCAGCTGGCCGCGCCAGCCGTTGGCCACCTGCTGGCACTGCCGGCGGGTGTCGAGCATTTTTTTGATGACAACCCGCGCATCCTTGATAAACAGCACGCCGGCCGGCGTCAGCTCCACGTCGCGATGGCGCCGCTCGAACAGCGGCACCGCCAGCCACTGCTCCAGCTGGCGCACCGTATAGCTGACCGCCGACGGCACCCGGTGCAGCTCCTGCGCCGCCGCGCTGAAACTGCCGGTGCGCGCCACTGCGTCCACCACTTCCAGAGAGTATTCAGACCACATTGTCTTGCCTTCAATTTTTTTAACAGCACTTTGCAAATATTACCGTTTCACAAGCAGAGATCCAGCCGGATACACTTGCCGGCGCTAAAAACCTGCGACAACAAAATATTAACGAGAAATACCATGCGAAATTCCTTTGGCTTTATGTTCTATCTCGCCGGCCTGAGTATGCTGGGTTATCTGGCGACCGACATGTACCTGCCCGCCTTCGGCGCCATGCGGGAAGAGCTGCAAATTTCCGCCGGCGCCATCAGCGCCAGCCTCAGTATCTTCCTGGCCGGCTTCGCCTTTGCGCAGCTGCTGTGGGGGCCGCTCTCCGACCACCTGGGCCGTAAGCCGGTGCTGCTGATCGGCCTGGCGCTGTTCGCCCTCGGCTGTCTCGGCATGCTATGGGTGCAAAATGCCGTGCAGCTGTGGTCGCTACGCTTTATTCAGGCGATCGGCGTGTGCTCCGCCGCGGTGACCTGGCAGGCGTTGGTGGTCGATCGCTACCGCGACGGCAAGGCCAACCGCGTGTTCGCCACCATCATGCCGCTGGTGGCGCTGTCGCCGGCGCTGGCGCCGCTGCTGGGCGCCTGGTTGTTGAACCATAGCAGCTGGCGGACGATCTTCGCCGTGCTGCTGGGCATCACCGTACTGCTGCTGTTGCCGACCCTGCTGCTGAAAGAAAATGCCAAACCGCAACCGGCGGCCAGCGCCGAAAAGAACCGCGGCGTCAGCTTCTGGCAGCTGTTGAAGTCGCCGGTATTCAGCGGCAACGTCGCCATGTTCGCCGCCTGCTCGGCCGGCTTTTTCGCCTGGCTGACCGGTTCGCCGTTCATCCTTGGCGACATGGGCTACAGCCCGAATGATATCGGCCTGAGTTATGTGCCGCAAACCCTGGCCTTCCTGCTCGGCGGCTATGGCTGCCGCGCCGCGTTAAAACGCATTAATGGTAAAGCCCTGCTGCCCTGGCTGTTGGTAACCTACGGCATAAGTATGGTGGCGCTGTATCTGGTGGCGACGCTAACCGAACCGACCCTGACCACTTTGCTGATCCCGTTTTGCGTTATGGCACTGGTTAACGGCGCCGGCTACCCGATCATGGTGGCCAATGCGCTGACGCCGTTCCCGGAAAGCAGCGGCAAGGCGGCGGCGCTGCAAAATACCCTGCAGCTGGGCCTGTGCTTTGTCGCCAGCATGCTGGTTTCGGCGTTTATCGCCCAGCCGCTGTTGGCGACGGTAACGGTGATGGTTTCCACGGTGATTTTGGCCGCGTTGGGCTATTGGCTGCAGCGGGGAAAAACGGCCGACGCGGAGCAGAAAGCGCCGCGGGAACATGCTAACCAGGCGTCATAATTACCTGGGTTAATAGTCACTTAAAGTATATTTTTGCCGAGCGCGATTTACGGTTGAGTAAGCGCCTCGGCACGCCTATACTCAAAAACAACCTTTTAAAGTAACACCTTATAATCTCTATATCTCAAGTAGCTATTGTGTACGCGTATGGCGTCACACTTTTTTTAAGGATGTGTTTATCCTGCGCCCTTTGCGTTGGGAGCCTTCTTAAAATTTTCCTCTGTTCATAGTCGGATATCAGACGCTGCGGGTAATTTTTCCGCGGTAAACGTATGTGCCCGCAGAAATTGTCTAAGCTTTTTCCTAGCGGGTCATCAGTCAGAAGAAGGTGATGGAGAAGCTATGAGTTCATCGTGTATAGAAGATCTGAGCATTCAGGATAACCAATGGTACCGTATCGCTCATGAAATGCTCGGCATGGCCGGTATTGAAATCAACGGATCGCGCCCCTTCGACATTCAGGTTAAAAACCCCGATTTTTTTAAACGCGTGCTGCAGGAAGGTTCTTTGGGGCTGGGCGAAAGTTATATGGACGGCTGGTGGGAGTGCGAGCGGCTGGATATATTCTTTCAACGCGTGGTCAGCGCCGGGCTGGAAAAGAAACTCCCCCACCATCTTAAAGATACGCTGCGCATAGCCGCCGCGCGATTAACCAATCTGCAGTCGAAGAAGCGCGCCTGGATCGTCGGCAAAGAACATTACGATCTGGGGAACGATCTCTTTACCCTGATGCTCGATCCTTATATGCAATATTCCTGCGGCTATTGGAAAGACGCCACTACGCTGGAACAGGCGCAGGAAGCCAAGCTGAAAATGATCTGCGAGAAACTGCAGCTGAAACCCGGCATGCGGCTGCTGGATATCGGCTGCGGCTGGGGCGGCCTTTCCGCCTATGCGGCGAAAAACTACGGCGTTTCGGTGGTGGGCGTGACCATTTCCGCCGAGCAGCAGAAGCTGGCGCAGCAACGCTGCGCCGGGCTGGATGTGGAAATTCTGCTGCAGGACTACCGCGATTTGCATCAGCAGTTTGAACGCATCGTTTCCGTCGGCATGTTCGAGCACGTCGGTCCGAAAAACTACCGCACCTATTTCAAGGTGGTCGAACGCAATTTAAAACCGGACGGTTTGTTCCTGCTGCACACCATAGGTTCCAACCGGACAGATATGAATGTTGATCCCTGGATCAACAAATATATCTTCCCGAATGGTTGCCTGCCGTCGGTCAGCCATATTGCCGAAGCCAGTGAAGGCCATTTCGTGATGGAAGACTGGCACAATATCGGCGCCGATTACGATCGCACGCTGATGGCCTGGTATGAACGTTTTAAACAGGCCTGGCCGCAGCTGGCCCAGCGGTATTCGGAACGTTTCGAGCGCATGTTCAGCTATTATTTGAACGCCTGCGCCGGCGCGTTCCGTGCGCGTGATATTCAGCTGTGGCAGGTGGTATTCAGCCCGAAAGGCGTCGAAGGCGGTATCCGCGTCAGCCGCTGATTGACCCCGCGTAAAAAAATAGCCCCGGCGTTAAACCGGGGCTATTTTTTTACGCGGGCAGCAAACTGCGCATCAGCCGCAATAAACGCGAATGATTTTATCGTCGCTGTCGCCAAGGAAGTTCAGGCGACGCAGGTTAAAGTCCATGGTCACCGCCGAGTTGTACGGAATGGCGCGAACCTTGCCATCAATTTGCAGGCCCTCCAGCGAGGCCATCGGTTTGCCGACATAGCTCTGATACTGCGACGCGCCGCAGGTATCGTCCGCGTCGGCCGTCTGCGGATCAGCGCCCTTCTCCGGTGAACTGCTGCAGGCGCTGAGCGCCAGCAGCGCGGTTAACATTAACGTTTTCCCATAAAACTTCACGCGTATGCTCCTCTCTGGTTATGATGCGGTCCCGGCGACGGCGCCCGAACCTGGGTCAGTCTTTGTGCGTAGGCGCCAGGGCCGCCTCGCGGCTGGCGAGCACCCGCTCCACGGTGTCCACCACCGCCTGGGTTTGCGGATCGATCTCGATATTCACCTTGTCGCCCAGGCGTTTTTTACCCAGGGTGGTGCGCTCCAGCGTTTCTGGGATCAAATGCACGCAAAAACGGTTATTCACCACTTCGCCGATGGTCAGGCTAATACCGTCGATGCCAATAAAGCCTTTATGCAGGACATATTTCATTAATTCGGCATTCGGCATACGCAGCCACACCTGGCGGTTATTTTCCGAGGTGTAAATCTTGGCGACTTCCGCCGTGCAGATAATATGGCCGGACATCAGGTGGCCGCCAATTTCGTCGTTGAATTTGGCCGCGCGTTCGATATTGACCACGTCGCCCAACGCCAGTTCGCCGAGGTTGGTCAGACGCAGCGTTTCTTTGATCAGATCGAAACTGACGCGGTTGCCTTCGACCGCGGTCACGGTCAGGCAGCAGCCATTGTGTGCGACCGACGCGCCAAGCTCCAGCCCAGGCAGCAGCTCGGCAGGCATCTCAATCACGTGGGTGCGGAAGTTGGGTTTCTCATCAATGGCGACCAGCGGCGCGGTGCCCTGTACGATACCGGTGAACATGTATGCCTCTTCTTTCTGAAAGTGTTAAAGCGCTTCCGGCAGTTTGCCCCAGATGGCGCGGAAAACCAAATCCGCCGAGGCAAAAAATCTGCGTGTGCGCATTTAATAACTATTTGATCACAACGTTTGCTTAACGACGCCGAGCAGGTACAATCTTTTTGACAAAATTCCGCTATTTTTAATTGTTGTCCTCTCGCGACGACCCTCCCTCCATCATAAATAAATAGAAAGGTGTATGCGTGCAGAAGTACTTAATTGAAGCGCGTAGTTTATTGGCTCTCGCTATCCCGGTGATCATCGCGCAAATATCACAAACCGCAATGGGCGTGGTGGATACCATTATGGCCGGCGCCTACAGCGCCACGGATATGGCGGCGGTCGCGGTCGGCACCTCGATCTGGCTGCCGGCGATCCTGTTCGGCCACGGGCTGTTGCTGGCGTTGACCCCGGTTATCGCCCAGCTCAACGGCGCAGGCCGCCGCGACCGCATCGCTCACCAGGTGCGCCAGGGTTTCTGGCTGGCTTCCGGCGTCTCGGTGCTGCTGATCGTGGTGCTGTACAACTGCAAGTTCGTCATCGACATGATGCACAATATCGATCCGCAGCTGGCGGACAAAGCGGTCGGCTATTTGCACGCCATCATGTGGGGCGCGCCGGGCTATCTGTTCTTCCAGGTGATGCGCAACCAGTGCGAAGGCTTGTCCAAAACCAAACCGGGCATGGTGATCGGCTTTATCGGCCTGTTGGTTAACATTCCGATCAACTACGTCTTCATTCACGGCCTGTTCGGCATGCCGGAACTGGGCGGCGTTGGCTGTGGCGTGGCCACCGGCAGCGTGTACTGGATTATGTTCCTGCTGATGCGCTGGTACGTCACGCATGCGCCGTCGCAACGCGATGTCAAACGGCAGGAAAGCGATAACGGCGCACCGGACTGGGCGGCGCTCAAACGCCTGGTCGGTATCGGCCTGCCGGTGGCTTTGGCGCTGTTCTTCGAAGTGACGCTGTTCGCCGTGGTGGCGCTGCTGGTCTCGCCGCTGGGCATTGTTTCCGTCGCCGGGCACCAGATTGCGCTCAACTTCAGCGCACTGATGTTTGTATTGCCGCTGTCCCTCGGGGTCGGCGCCACTATCCGCGTCGGCTACAGCCTGGGCCAAGGCTCGGTGGAGGGCGCTCGCGTGGCCGCCTACTCGGCCATCGGCGTCGGGATCGCCATGGCGACCTGCACCGCGCTGTTCACCGCCACTTTCCGCGAACAGATAGCCCTGCTGTACAACGACAGCCCGGCGGTGGTGGCGATGGCTTCGCACCTGATGCTGCTGGCGGCGATTTATCAGATCTCCGATTCGATTCAGGTGATCGGCAGCGGCATTCTGCGCGGCTACAAGGACACGCGCTCGATCTTTTTCATCACCTTTATCGCCTATTGGGTGCTGGGCCTGCCGAGCGGCTACCTGCTGGCGTTGACCGACATCGTCGTGCCGGCGATGGGCCCGAGCGGTTTCTGGTTCGGCTTTATCATCGGCCTGACCTTCGCGGCCATTATGATGGCGCTGCGCATGCGCTGGCTGCAGAAACAGCCGGCGGCGTTAATCCTGCAACGCTCAACCCGCTAACCCCCTGCCGGCGGCCGATTTCTCTCCGGCCGCCGGCTTCCTCGTCAGCCTTTGCGGAAAAAACCGCCTGACTGCACACAAGCGCAGCAATCGCGTGAAATACCGGATAAAATTGCGCTTTTCCCCTTGCCAGCAGGCAGGTAGCTCGTTAATATTCGTCCCCGCTGTCAGCCATGACAGACAGGAAAAGATGCGTCCGTAGCTCAGTTGGTTAGAGCACCACCTTGACATGGTGGGGGTCGGTGGTTCGAGTCCACTCGGACGCACCAAATTCCTGAAGCAGTACAGTGCGTCCGTAGCTCAGTTGGTTAGAGCACCACCTTGACATGGTGGGGGTCGGTGGTTCGAGTCCACTCGGACGCACCAAAATCTGAAGCAATACAGTGCGTCCGTAGCTCAGTTGGTTAGAGCACCACCTTGACATGGTGGGGGTCGGTGGTTCGAGTCCACTCGGACGCACCAAAATTTGCCATCACCGGTTCTTCCCTTCCGTGCAAAACTTCCGTTGTTTTATCTCCGCCCAAGGTTGCGTTACCCTTAGTCTCCCTCGCCCATCAGGAGTGCATCATGACCACATTTATCGCCAAGACCGCTTTTCAGCCGCTGGATAATGGCCTGGCCCGGCGCGAAGGCACGATGAGCGACGGCCTGGCGGCGGTGGAAGTGCGTTTCGCGGCCGGCGCTTTCGGCCAACTGCAAAAGCGCGATCGCGCGCTGCAAACCCGGGTGTTATCGGGCGAGTTCGAGTTCACCGTCGGCGGCGACACGCAAATTTTGCTCACCGGGGAAACCCTGGAGGTTCCGGCCAACGTCGCCAGCGGCTGCTTCTGCCTGGCGGCCGGTACTCTGCTGGAGATTACCCAGACCACGTGATTGCGCCACGCACAGCAAGGTTATTTGCGCAACAACCGCCCTCAGAAGATGAACATTTGCGCCACATTTGCTGGCGATTTAACGGATCGGATAGAGGCCAGCGGTTTTTTATTTTGTTTCCCGCCGCTTAGCCTTTATAATGCGCAACGTCTTTCAGTTGAATGGTTTCAGCCCTTGATCTGCGAAAACGCAATAACAACATATTGTCACCTCACCCCGTTGCGCAGCATCCCCGCACCCCGGCGCGGGCCGAATTTTTCCGCACCACTTCAACTGTCGTCACCTATCCTTAACGATGTTTGCACCACCAGGCACGATTCAAATTCCTTACCCGTGGCTTTGCCACCGGTTTACTTCGTTTTTTTATCCATCACAACTTGTAGAAAACTCCGTCATGAAAAAGACCAAAATTGTTTGTACCATCGGTCCAAAAACCGAATCGGAAGAAATGCTGACCAACCTGTTGAACGCGGGCATGAACGTTATGCGTCTCAACTTCTCCCACGGCGATTATGCAGAGCACGGCAACCGCATCAAGAACATGCGCGCCGTAATGGCTAAAACCGGCCTGAATGCCGGTATTCTGCTGGATACCAAAGGCCCGGAAATCCGCACCATGAAACTGGAAGGCGGCAAAGACGCAGCTCTGATCGCCGGCCAAACCTTCACCTTCACCACCGACCAGAGCGTGATCGGCAACGGCGAACGCGTTGCGGTAACCTACGCCGGCTTCTCCGCAGACCTAAAAATCGGCAACACCGTGCTGGTTGACGACGGCCTGATCGGCATGGAAGTCATCAACGTGACCGAAAACGAAGTGGTTTGTAAGGTGCTGAACAACGGCGACCTGGGCGAAAACAAAGGCGTTAACCTGCCGGGCGTTTCCATTCAACTGCCTGCGCTGGCGGAAAAAGACAAACGCGACCTGATCTTCGGTTGCGAACAAGGCGTGGATTTCGTTGCTGCGTCCTTCATCCGCAAGCGTTCCGACGTGCTGGAGATCCGTGAACACCTGAAAGCCCACGGCGGCGAGCAGATCCAGATCATCTCCAAGATCGAAAACCAGGAAGGCCTGAACAACTTCGACGAAATTCTGGAAGCCTCCGACGGCATCATGGTTGCCCGCGGCGATCTGGGCGTTGAGATCCCGGTAGAAGAAGTTATCTTCGCGCAGAAGATGATGATCGAAAAATGCAACCGCGCGCGCAAAGTGGTGATCACCGCAACCCAGATGCTGGATTCGATGATCAAGAACCCGCGCCCTACCCGTGCGGAAGCCGGTGACGTAGCCAACGCCATTCTGGACGGCACCGACGCCGTTATGCTGTCCGGCGAAAGCGCCAAGGGCAAATACCCGCTGGAAGCGGTCACCATCATGGCGACCATCTGTGAGCGCACCGATCGCGTGATGCCGAGCCGCATCGACAGCCTGAACGACAACCGCAAACTGCGCATCACCGAAGCCGTCTGCCGCGGCGCGGTCGAAACCGCAGAGAAGCTGGACGCGCCGCTGATCGTCGTTGCCACCAGCGGCGGCAAGTCTGCCAAATCCGTGCGCAAATACTTCCCGAACGCGGTGATCCTGGCGCTGACCACCAACGAAGTCACCGCCCACCAGCTGATCCTGAGCAAAGGCGTGATCCCACAGATGGTCAAGGAAATCGCCTCTACCGACGACTTCTACCGCATCGGCAAAGAAGCCGCGCTGGCCAGCGGCCTGGCGCAAAAAGGCGACGTGGTGGTGATGGTTTCCGGCGCGCTGGTGCCAAGCGGCACCACCAATACCGCCTCGGTACACGTGCTCTAATATAAACGTGACATAATTGTCTTGACGAAAACGCCGCTTTGCGGCGTTTTTTTTAGCAGCAGTAAACAGTTTTTTCAAAAACGCAACCGTGCACTGCTCATTATTTGGCTAATTACAAATCAGAGTAGTCCCATGGAATCCGGCTGTTTTCCCTCGTTTTTTTAACTATTTTGTAAAAGCAGATGCAAGTTTGAGCGAACGATCAAAATAAAGCGCCTCAATACAAAAAAATTATTCTCTTTCGAAAAAAGTTTGTGTAATACTTGTAACGCTACATGGAGATTAACTCAATCTAGAGGGTGTTATAATGAATCGTACTAAACTGGTACTGGGCGCGGTAATCCTGGCTTCCACTATGCTGGCAGGCTGCTCTAGCAACGCTAAAATCGATCAACTGTCTTCTGACGTTCAGACTCTGAACGCTAAAGTTGACCAGCTGAGCAACGACGTGAACGCAATCCGTTCTGACGTTCAAGCAGCTAAAGACGACGCAGCACGCGCTAACCAGCGTCTGGACAACCAAGCTCACGCTTACAAAAAGTAAGATAGCTTCGGTTATTGAAACGGCGCACATTGTGCGCCGTTTTTTTTGGCCGCAACTCCCCCAACCCCACCGTTTCACCCATTGCAACGCAAAAAAAAGAGGCTCAGCGCGCTGAACCCCTTGGCAAATTCTCAGCCTTATCTCGTATTTAATTCACCGAACTGATAGGTGCCCCGCCGAATGGGCTTTTATTCGCCGCAGGAGCCGCTGCAGGCGTCAAACTCACCTCGGACGGGTTCTGCCCCAGGTTAACCAGTACCGGCATCCCTGAGCGGCGTACAACCGCGCTGTCGAACACTGCCTTATCAGTCTGGCCATCGGCGGCAAAGCTTTTCTCGTCTTTGGACAAGGCGATCGGCATGGTCTGCGGGTCGTCGCTCTCTACGCGCGACAGCGGCTGATGCACTTCCACATAGCGTTTGCCGTCCGGCTCAACCGAAATCTTCACCGGATCGTTGATCACCTGCACGCGGGTACCGCGCGGCACCATATTGAACAGCGCCTCAATATCCGCCGGGCGCAGGCGGATACAGCCGGAACTGACGCGCATGCCGATGCCGAAGTTGGCGTTGGTGCCGTGAATCAGGTACTCACCGTGGCCCATCGCCAGGCGCATGGCGAACAGCCCCATCGGGTTTTCCGGGCCGGCCGGCACCACCGCAGGCAGCGTTACGCCCTTAGCCTGATAGCGCTTGCGGATATTGGCGGTCGGCGTCCAGGTCGGGTTAGGGATCTTCTGGCTGACCGACGTTACCTGCAGCGGCGTATGCATGCCGGTCTGGCCGATACCGATCGGATAGACGATCACCTTGTTCTCGCCTTTCGGATAGTAATACAGGCGCAGCTCCGCCAGGTTGACGACAATCCCTTCACGCTTGGTATCCGGCAGCAGCATCTGGGTTGGAATGGTCAGCACGCTGCCCGGCTTTGGCAGGAAGGGATCGGTGCCAGGGTTGGCCTCCAGCATGCCCAGCAGGCCAATTTTGTAATCGGCGGCGATCGCTTCCAGCGGGCGACCGTCGTTCGGCACGGTATAGGTGGTATTCTCGCCGATCAGGCGGCTGTCCGGCGGCGGCAGCGGATACTCGGTCGCGCTGGCAGCCTGGGTGCCGGTCAGTACGGTGGCAAATAGCATGCCCATTAAACTCAACGCACGTTTCATTATCATCCCTATATTTTTTATTACGGTTCGGCCTCAAGGCTAACGAGCACTTGGCGGTGGGTAAATCAGACAATACCTGATTAATACTAGCAACGCTGGCACCAAAGGCAATAAGTCCTCTAAAAATCAACATGTTATAACGTAATTGCCGCATGCGATTGTCAAGCGTTCGTCAAGAGATAAGCTGCTGATATGTCACTGAATTAGCACAAACAAGGGGATGGCGTGAAGGGATTGTAAAGACTCATTGACAATAGCAATAAACCAATGAGTCTTTATAAATTCAGAGGGAAATCGGCTCAGGCCAGCAGGGCGGCCTTGCCGCGGATGGCGCGGATCATCGCCTCCAGCCCCTGAGAGCGCGACGGCGTCAGATGCTGGCTGAGCGCCAGCTCGGCGAAGAACGGCCGCACGTCGAGATCGACAATCTGCTGCGGCGTCAGCTGCTGGTAAAGGATAAATACCACCGCCAACAGCCCTTTGACAATCGCCGCATCGCTGTCGCCGTGAAACTCCACCAGCCCCTGCTCACTGCGGTTCAACACTATCCACACCTGGCTCTGGCAGCCGGAAATCAGGTTGCCGGGCCGGCGCTCGGCGTCGTCCAGCGCCGGCAGTTTAGCGCCCAGCTCGATCACGTACAGGTACTTCTCCTCCCAATTCAGGCAGCGGGAGAAATTACGCACCAATTTATCTTTGTCCGGCAAATTCGCCATGAGGATCCTTTCAGTTACGCCGGGTTCGCCCCGGCCTAGCCCAATAGCTGATGAATACGCTGCAAACCGGCCACCAGCCGGTCTACCTCTTCCCGCGTATTATATAACGCCAGCGAGGCGCGGCACATGCTCGGCACCTGATAAAACGCCATCAGCGGCATAGCGCAGTGATGGCCGGTGCGAATGGCGATGCCGTACTGATCGAGGAAGCTGCCGACGTCATAGGCATGGTGTTCGCCCAGATTAAAGGCTATCACCCCGGCGCGATCCGCCGGGCCGTAGATTTTCAGCGTCGGCACCTGCTGCAGCGCCTCAAGCGCATAGTGCATCAGCGATTGCTCGTAGTCGTGGATCGCCTCCAGCCCCAGCGCATTGACGTAGTCGATCGCCGCCCCCAGCCCCATAATGCCGGCGGTATTGGGCGAACCGGCCTCAAAGCGCCACGGCGGTTCGGCGAAGGTAGTGCCGTTGGTCAGGCTGACCTGCTGGATCATCGCCCCGCCGCCTTCCCACGGCGGCATCTGTTGCAACAGCGCCCGGCGGCCGTACAGAATGCCAATGCCGGAAGGCCCGTACAGCTTATGACCGGAGAACACGTAGAAATCGCAGCCCAGCGCCTGCACGTCAACCCGCTGATGCATCACCGCCTGCGCGCCGTCCACCAGCACCTTCAACGCCGGCGCCAGCGCCTTGGCCCGGGCGATGATTTCACCGATCGGATTGACGCAGCCCAATACGTTGGACACCTGAGTGAGCGCCAGCAGCTTGGTCGACGGGTCGATCAGGCCCGGCAGCTGCGCCAGATCCAGGGTGCCGTCCGCCTGCAGCGGCCAGACCCGCAGGTTCAGCCCGCGCTCCTGCGCCACCATCTGCCAGGGCACGATGTTGGCGTGGTGTTCCATTTCGGTGATGATGAGGCTGTCGCCCGGCTGCAGCAAGTGGCGGCCGAAGCTGTTGGCCACCAGATTAATGCCCTCGGTGGTGCCCTTGACGAACACCGTCTCTTCCGGCGAGGCGGCGTTGATAAACCGCGCCACCTTTTCTCGCACCGCTTCCATCTCCTGCGTCGCCTCGGCGCTCAGGGTGTGGATGCCGCGGTGCACCGCGGCATAGCCATGGCGATAAAAATCCAGCTCGCGGTCGATCACCGCCTGCGGTTTCTGCGCGCTGGCGGCGCTGTCGAGGTAGGCCAACGGCCTGCCGTTGACCTCGCGCGCCAGCAGCGGGAAATCGCTGCGCACGCGCTCAATCGGATAACTCATGCGGCCTCCCCCGGCAGGCGCTGCGCGATGCGCGCCAGCACCCATTCACGGATGGTTTCATTGGCGATGCCTTCGGTCAGTTCGGCGGCGAAGGCGAAGATGATCATTTGCTGCGCCGCGTGCTGGTCGATGCCGCGCGACTGCAGGTAGAACATTTGCTCCTCATCGATGCGCCCGACGGTGGCGCCATGGCTGCACTTGACGTCGTCGGCGTAGATCTCCAGCTGCGGCTTGGTGTCCACTTCCGCCACCTTGCCCAGCAGCAGATTGTGGTTGTTCATCTGGCCGTCGGTCTTGATCGCGTGCTTGGCCACTTTGATCATGCCGTTAAACACCGCTTTGGCGCGATCGCTGACCACGGTTTTGTGCAGTTGGCGGCTTTCGCAGTAGCCTTTGTTGTGCTCCAGATAGGTGCGGGTATCGCATACCTCTTTGCCGACCGGCAGTACCAGGCTGTTGATGGCCAGAGTGGCCCCCTCTCCGTTCAGCTGCGCGCTGGTGTTATGGCGGGTCAAACCGGCGCCCAGCAGGAAGCTGTCGCTTTTCACCCGCGCATCGCGGCCAATCACCAGATCGTTATGGGCGAAGTGGTAGCTCGGCTGGCTCTCGAACGCCAGCTTGCAGTGCTGCAGCGCGGCGTTGTCCGCCACGTTGGCGGTCAGGCGCGCGCCGGTGAAGTGCGCGGCGCCGTCCAGGCTGACGTAATGCTCGATCACCTCGGCCTGCGCGCCGCGCGCAATCTCCAGATGATGGCGATGATGGACGGTATTCACCTCACCCTCGGTTCCGCGCCCGCTGCTGATGTGCAGCAGATAGAGCGGCCGTGCGGCGGTCTTGCCGGCCGCCAGCCGTATGATGCTGGTTTCCTGCGCCAGGCTTTCGGTCAGATGCAGGAACACTTCCGGCTGAATCGGCTCCGGCAGCGCCTGCGGGATGCCGTAGGCGGCCGAATCGAACTGGTAATCACCCAGATCGCTGTCGCTGAGCGCCGCGCTGAAACGGCCGTCGACGAACACCAGGCGATAAGCCTCGATGTTCAGCGCCAGCGCGTCGCGCTGCGCTGCGGTGACCGGCTCGGCCTGCGGATCGAGGAACCGCTGCTCCAGCAGCCCTTCCAACGGGGTGTATTTCCAGTTTTCGTGCTTACGCGTCGGCCAACCGAGGCGCAGCGCCTGCTGCCAGTGCGCCAGCGCATGGGCGGAGTGTTCGCCGCCGCGGGCTTCGAACAGGCTGTACAGCTGCTGCAGCGCGCGTGAATTATTGTTCGTCGGCAAGCCAGCCATAACCCTGCTCCTCCAACTGTTTCACCAACGAGAAATCGCCGGATTTAACGATGCGGCCCTGGGACAGCACGTGCACGTAGTCCGGCTTGATGTAGTCCAGAATGCGCTGGTAGTGGGTGACGATGATGAACGCGCGCTTGCCGTCGCGCAGCGAGTTAACGCCGTTGGCGACGATCTTCAGCGCGTCGATGTCCAGACCGGAGTCGGTTTCGTCGAGGATGCACAGATCCGGCTCCAGCGCCGCCATCTGCAGGATGTCGTTGCGCTTTTTCTCGCCGCCGGAGAAGCCGACGTTAACCGAGCGGGTCAGCAGGTCGGGCGGCATATCCAGCAGCGCGATTTTCTCTTCGATAAAGTCCGCGAAGTCGAAACGGTCGAGCGGCTCCTGTTCACGGTACTTGCGCACCGCATTGACCGAGGTCTGCAGGAAGAAGTGGTTGCTGACGCCGGGAATTTCCACCGGGTACTGGAACGCCAGAAATACCCCCTCGCCCGCGCGGTCTTCCGGATCCAGCTCCAGCAGATCCTTACCTTTGAAGCTGACTTCGCCTTCGGTCACTTCGTACTCTTCACGGCCGGCCAGGGTGGCGGAGAGCGTGCTTTTTCCCGAGCCGTTCGGCCCCATGATGGCGTGCACCTCGCCCGGTTTGATCTCGAGATCCAGACCTTTGAGGATCTCGTTGCCTTCCACGCTGACTTTCAAATTCTTGATGCTTAACATGCAGTGTCCTCAGGTAGCGCTGTGCGCTAAAAATTCGGCGGTTAGCCCACGCTGTGTTCCAGGCTGATGGCCAGGAGTTTCTGCGCCTCGACGGCGAACTCCAGCGGCAGCTCGGAGAACACGTCCTTACAGAAGCCGTTGACGATCATCGAGATGGCGTCGTCTTCGCTGATGCCGCGCTGCAGGCAGTAGAACAGCTGATCGTCGCCGATCTTCGAGGTGGTCGCCTCGTGTTCCAGCTGGGCGCTGTTGTTGCGCGCTTCAACGTACGGGAAGGTGTGGGCGCCGCTGTCCGGCCCGATCAGCATCGAGTCGCACTGGGTAAAGTTACGGGCGTTTTCCGCCCCCGGCAGGATTTTCACCAGGCCGCGATAGGTGTTCTCGCTGTGCCCGGCGGAGATGCCTTTGGCGATGATGGTCGACCTGGTGTTTTTGCCGATGTGGATCATCTTGGTGCCGGTATCCGCCTGCTGATGGCCGCTGGTCAGCGCCACCGAGAAGAATTCGCCGATCGAGTTGTCGCCCTGCAGGATCACGCTCGGGTATTTCCAGGTGATCGCCGAGCCGGTTTCCGACTGGGTCCAGGACATTTTTGAGCCGGCGCCTTCACACAGCGCACGCTTGGTGACGAAGTTCAGGATGCCGCCCTTGCTCTCCCCGCCGGAGAACCAGTTTTGCACCGTCGAATATTTCACCTCGGCGTCTTTGTGCAGGATAACCTCCACCACCGCCGCGTGCAGCTGGTAGCTGTCGCGCACCGGCGCAGAGCAGCCTTCGATATAACTGACGTAGCTGCCTTCGTCGGCGATCAGAATGGTGCGCTCGAACTGACCGGTTTTAGCGGCGTTGATGCGGAAATAGGTCGACAGTTCCATCGGGCAGCGTACGCCCTTCGGCACGTAGACGAAGGTACCGTCCGAGGCCACGGCGGCGTTCAGCGCGGCGAAAAAGTTATCGTTGGACGGCACGACGCGGCCCAGGTATTGGCGCACCAGATCCGGGTATTCCTGAATGGCTTCGCCGAACGAGCAGAAGATCACCCCGCTTTCCGCCAGCTTTTCACGGTAGGTGGTGGCCACCGACACCGAGTCGAAGATGGCGTCCACCGCCACCTCGCTGCCTTCGCGCACCGGCACGCCGAGCTGATTGAACGCCAGTTCCACTTCGCTGGTCAGGTAGTCTTTTTCCGTCGCGGCGCCAGGCTGTTGCTCCGCGCCGGGCTGTGAGCCGCAGGCGTCGTCGCAGCTGCCGCAGGAGGGCGCCGAATAATAGCTGTAATCCTGGTAGTTCAGGCGATCGTAGTTGGCCTTCAGCCAGTGGGGCTCTTCCATCTGCAGCCAGGCGCGATAGGCCTCGAGACGGAATTCCAACATCCACTCGGGCTCGTTGCGCTTGGCCGAAATGGCGCGCACCACGTCTTCGTTGATGCCCTTGGCCAACTCATCGGTGGCCAGCTGAGTGAAGAAACCTTCTTTATAGCGACCTTCGCTGACCCAAGCCTGTACTTCATTAGGCATTTCTACATTGCTTCGTGTCATGTTGATTGCATCGCTCAAACGCCAAAACTCTCGCCGCACCCGCAGGCATGCTGAGCTTTAGGGTTATTGAATTTGAATATCTGATTCAGCCCTTCACGGACGAAATCCACCGTGGTGCCATCGATAAACGGCATGGCTTTCAACGGCACATAGAGTTTGGCGCCTTCACGCTCAAACAGCAGGTCGTCATCGGCCGGATCGCGGGTCAGATCCAGCACATAGGCGAACCCGGCGCAGCCGGATTGCTTCACCCCTAGCTGCAGCCCCTTCACCTGCGGATCCTGTTGCATCAGTTTAGTAATTTGTTGTACGGCGCTATCGCTGAGCGCAATGCCTTGCCAGACATTTTCATCCAGAGAAAAAGTGCCGACATTTTCCGTTTGCATAGGGTCTACCTCACACTCGTGTTTGACCACAGCCAATCTGGGTTGCTTATATGTTAGTGATAACGATTATCACTTCAACCGTTTGTTTTGCGGGGGTATCCGTCGCCGGCGCGCTTTTCCGCTGCGGCGTGCGGCAAGCGCGCGGGACAGCTGCGGCGCCTGGCGCGATATTGCGGAAAGGAGTTCATTTTATCCCTATGAATTTATTGCACATCCTGCATCACCGTACCGCTTTCCCCGGCGGCCCGCCGGCTTTACAGCAGCGCGGAACATTGCCGATTTAAACATTCATAGAAAATACCTATTTCTGTATTTTGTCTGTCGTAAAAATGCGTTTAACGGCAATAACCGGTATTTTCAGCCCGCCCCATGGGATAAAGTTTAGTCGTTACTGAGTATATTGGGTCGCCGCCGGCCTATTGCACCCCAGCGGCCAATAAAAAATTCAACAGAAGGATTGATCGCAAACGCAGCAGTAAATATGATAATGATTATCATTCAATTGTGATTTGAGCGCGGGCAAATGACTATTTCGATCAATGCATGGCTGCTGGGCAAGATTGATGACTACAAATTCAGCGTGCGGGACGCCACGGTAGATTTCTACATGGCGGAGGCGGCGCTCAGGCGACCGGAATGCAACGTTAACCACCTGAAGCGCTACAACAGCGTCAGCCTCACCATGGCCAACCTGTGCCTGGAGAACGGCGACGACGAAAGCTATCTGCATGCGCTCAGCAAGCTGCACAACCGGCTGATCGTGGAGATCAACAACCCGCAGCGCTGCCAGCTGTTTCGGGTACAGAGCTACCACTTTGCCCGCCATACGCTGACGCTGATCTGCCAGAAATATGCGATGGAAGGCACCTGGGAAAAGGCCAACGCTTTCCAAAAGGACTTCGTCAAGCGGGTGCCTTTCCAGCTGTAGGCCCGCAGGCGAACCGCCTGCGGGAAGGGACTGTCAGTCAATCACCGCGGTGGTCAGGCGCGATGTGCAGCACAGGCGATCGCGCGGGTCGAAAATCTCAATCTGCCACACCTGGTGCCGGCGGCCAACGTGCAGCGCACGGCACACGCCGCGCACCTGCCCATCAAACACCGCCCGCAGGTGGTTGGCGTTGATCTCCAGCCCCACCACCTTTTGCTCGCCTTCGCTGCACAGGTAGCCGGCCATAGACCCCATCGACTCCGCCAGCACCACCGACGCCCCGCCGTGCAACAGCCCGAATGGCTGGCGGGTGCGGCCGTCCACCGGCATGGTGGCCTCAAGGAAGTCATCGCCCAGTTGGGTAAACTCAATCCCCACGTGGCTGACCATACAGCCTTCGCCGGCGCGGTTCAGTTGCTCCAGCGACGTTTCACGTTTCCACAGTTTCACACAATCATCTCCAGAAGTGCCTGTAATGGGTGGCGCACGCCGTTGCCTTCGATACGCTTCACCTGGCTGCGGCAGGAATAGCCGGTCGCCAGGCAGCGTTGCCGCGGCAGGCGCTGCAACGCCGGATGCCATGATAGCTCATAAATGCCGAGCGAGTTCTGCAGGTTCTTCACTTCATGCCCGTAGGTGCCGGCCATGCCGCAGCAGCCGACGCTGACGTTCTCCAGTTTGGCGCCGAAGCGGGCGAAGATCGCCGCCCACTGCTGGCCGCTGGCCGGCAGCGCGGTGGTCTCGGTGCAGTGACCGAACAGGTACCAGGGTTCGCCGGTCGCCGGCTGTTCGGCGCGTTCCGCCACCAACTGCTGCAGCCATTCGTGCACCAGCTGCACCTGGAAATCACCGCGTCGTTCGCCGAGGATCTCGTTGTATTCATCGCGATAGCACAGCACCAGCGCCGGATCGACCCCCACCAACGGCATGCCGAGCTGCGCCACGCGGTTGAGGAAGTCGGCGGTTTTGCGCGCGGTGCGGGCAAAGCGGGTGAGAAAACCTTTAATATGCTGCGCCTTGCCGTTCGGCGAGAACGGCAACAGCACCGGTTTATAACCGAGCTTTTCCACCAGCCGGACAAAGTCCGCCACCACTTTGGCGTCGTAATAGCTGGTGAACGGATCTTGCACCACCAGCACGTGCCGTTCGCGCTGTTCGGCGCTCAGCCCTTCCAATTGTTCCAGCGTCAGGGTGACGGCGCTGTGGCCGGAAAGCTGCTGGCGCAGCGTCGGGCTGGACAGCATCGGCAGATCGACCATGCCGATGGCGCTGCGGCTCATTTCGCGCACCCAGGGCTGGCGGAAGAAGAAGTTGAACACCTTCGGCGCCCTGGCCATCAGCGGCGTGTAGCTCTCCACTCCGGCCACCATGTAGTCGCGCGCCGGGCGCAGGTAGCGGGTGTGATACAGCTGCAGGAAGCGCGAGCGGAAGCCCGGCACGTCTATTTTGATCGGGCACTGGGTGGAGCAGGCTTTACAGGCCAGGCAGCCGGACATCGCCTCTTTCACCTCATGCGAAAAGTCATACTCGCCCTTACCGGCGTACCAGCTGTTGCGGGTTTTTTCGATCAGGCCGCGGAAGCTGAGGCGCTGCTGCGGCAGCTGTTTTTCCAGCGCCAGCGGATCGACCCCCTGCTCTGACAGCAGGCGCAGCCACTCGCGCACCAGCGCTGCCCGCCCCTTCGGCGAATGAATACGGTTGCCGGTAATCTTCATCGACGGGCACATCGGGCTGCGCACGTCAAAGTTGAAGCACAGGCCGTTGCCGTTGCATTCCATCGCGCCACGGAACGAAGTGCGGGTGGCAATCGGGATCTGGCGATCGAAAGTGCCGCGTTTTACCGCATCCACCTTCATCATCGGCGCATCCAGGTTCAGCGGCGCGCAGATCTTGCCCGGGTTGAGTCGGTTATCCGGATCGAACGCCGCCTTGATGCGGCGCAGTTCTTCGTACAGCGTTTCGCCGAAGAATTCCGGGCTGTATTCGGCGCGGAACCCTTTACCGTGTTCACCCCACAACAGACCGCCGTATTTGGCGGTCAGCGCCACCACCTGGTCGGAAATCTGCTTCATCAGCACCTCCTGCTGCGGATCGCACATGTCGAGCGCCGGCCGCACGTGCAGCACGCCGGCGTCGACGTGGCCGAACATGCCGTAGCTCAGGTTGTGGCCGTCCAGCAGTTGGCGGAACTCGACGATGTAATCCGCCAGATGTTGCGGCGGCACGCAGGTATCTTCGGCGAACGGGATAGGTTTGGCCTGCCCCTTGGCGTTGCCCAACAGGCCAACGGCTTTTTTACGCATGTTATAGATGCGCTCGATGCCCGCCAGATCGCCGCAGATCTGATAACCAATCACGCCGCCCTGCCGCTGTGCAATCAGCTCATCCAGCCGCCGACACAGGCTTTCCATCTGGCCGTCGATCAGTTCTTTGTCGTCGCCGGCGAACTCTACGATGTTCAGACCGAGCATCTCTTTGTCCGGCACATTGGTGATCAATTCGCTCACCGAATGCCAGACGATGTCTTCCCGCGCCAGATTCAGCACCTTGGAGTCGATAGTCTCCACCGACAGCGCCTTGGCTTCCACCATAAAGGGCGCGTTACGCAGCGCGGAGTCAAAGGAATCGTATTTCACGTTCACCAGCCGGCGCACCTTCGGCAGCGGCGTGATGTCCAGCCGCGCCTCGGTGATAAACGCCAGCGTGCCCTCTGCGCCGGTCAGAATGCGCGTCAGATCGAAAGTCTGCAGATCGTCGCTCAGCACGTGGCGCAGGTCGTAGCCGGTCAGGAAGCGGTTGAGCTTGGGGAATTTCTCCAGGATCAGCGCACGCCGGTCGCGGCAGCTGTTCAGCACCCGATGGTAGATGCGCCCTTCGGCGGTGTCTTCCTGGGCAATCGTTTCCGCCAGCGGCGTGGGCATGGCGCGGGTGTCGATCATTTCGCCGCCCAGCAGCACCGCCCGCAGGCCAAGCACGTGATCGGAGGTTTTGCCATACACCAGCGAGCCCTGCCCGGAGGCGTCGGTATTGATCATGCCGCCCAGGGTGGCGCGGTTGCTGGTGGAAAGCTCCGGCGAGAAGAAATAGCCGAACGGCCGCAGGTACTGATTGAGCCGATCTTTGATCACCCCGGCTTCAACCCGCACCCACCCCTGTTCGACGTTGATTTCCAGAATGCGGTTCATGTGGCGCGACATATCGACCACAATGCCGGTATTGAGCGCCTGGCCGTTGGTGCCGGTGCCGCCGCCGCGCGGGCTGAAGGTCAGCGCCTTGAAGCGCTCTTCCGCCGCCAGGCGGGCTATCAGGGCCACGTCGCTGGTGGATCGGGGGAACACCACCGCGTCCGGCAGCAGCTGGTACACGCTGTTGTCGGTCGCCATCGTCAGCCGATCGGCGTAGCTGGTGGCGGTATCGCCGTTAAATCCGTTTTGCTTCAGTGCTTCCAAAAAGTCGAGCACCCGTTGAACGAGGCCGGGCGCCTGAGAAATTTGTGGGATCATTCGCTTTTTTGACCCTGTCTGTCTATTTTTTATGCGCCAATGAACGCTGAATCGGGTCTTTATTCAGACCCACCCTATTTTTTATTGATGGTAAAAACTAACATACTCGTTTAGTGAAGGCATTCACATTATTGCCCTTATTGCCGCACCGTCGGCGGCGCGGAAAAACGCGCCGTTGGCTGTGAAAATCGGCCGAGATGCACCATGATTAAACGGTGCCAAGGATTTAACTGACCAGGATGAGAACCCATTGATGCCACTTCCGCACTCGCGTTACGACTTACCGCGAATTATTTTCGGCGTGCTGTTTATCGCCATCATGATCGTCGCCTGTTTTTGGGTCATTCAACCGTTCATTCTCGGCTTTGCCTGGGCGGGCATGGTGGTGATCGCCACCTGGCCGCTGTTGATCAAGCTGCAAAAGCTGCTGTGGGGCCGCCGCTCGCTGGCGGTGGTGGTGATGACGCTGCTGCTGATCCTGCTGTTCATCCTGCCAATCTCGCTGATGATCAGCAGCCTGGTGGACAACAGCGGCCCGGTGATCGCCTGGGCCAGCACGCCCGGCAAGCTGCATATTCCCGATCTGGCCTGGCTGCAGTCCCTGCCGATGATCGGCGACAGGGCCTATAACAGCTACCACACCATGGTCAACGCCGGCGGCGCCGCGCTGCTGGCCAAGGTGCAGCCGTACTTCGGCCAGACCGCCACCTGGTTTGTGGCGCAGGCGGCGCATATCGGCCGCCTGTTGCTGCACTGCACGCTAATGCTGCTGTTTAGCGTGCTGCTGTATGCGCGCGGCGAACAGGTGGCGCTGGGCATTCGCCACTTTGCGGTGCGCCTGGGCGCCGACCGCGGCGACGCGGCGGTGCTGCTGGGCGGCCAGGCGATCCGCGCGGTGGCGCTGGGCGTGGTGGTAACGGCGCTGGTGCAGTCGGTGCTTGGCGGCATCGGCCTGGCGGTAAGCGGCATTCCGGCCGCCACCCTGCTGACGGTGCTGATCTTCATCTGCTGCGTGGCGCAGCTGGGGCCATTGCTGGTGCTGGTGCCGGCTATCATTTGGCTGTACTGGACCGGCGACACCACCTGGGGCACGGTGCTGTTGGTGTGGAGCTGTGTGGTGGCCACGCTGGATAACGTGCTGCGGCCGGTGCTGATCCGCATGGGTGCCGATTTGCCGATGCTGCTGATCCTGTCCGGCGTGATTGGCGGGCTGTTGGCCTTCGGCCTGATCGGCCTGTTTATCGGCCCGGTGGTGCTGGCGGTGTCTTATCGCCTGCTCACCGCCTGGATGGACGAAGCGCCGGAGCCAAGCGCCGATCTGAAAGAAGTAGAAAAAAATCTGGAAGAGATGTAATTCCCTCCTCTGCCCGGTACGCCGGGCAGAATATATTCCCCCCTTTAATTATTCCTAACTCCTTTGGGTAATATGCGCAAAAATATAATGCGGCAGAATACGCTACCCGCCAGGCGTTAATTAAACATGCCGGATAAATACTTCTTTTCCGGCCGGGCAAAAAAACCACGCCGGAAAAAATAAAACGTAACGATGCTATTGATTAGGATGATTCTTAATGACTAATCGCGCTGAAAAATCTAGTATTATGGCCATCTATTGCTTCAAATCACTGATTTTAAAGCAACCTTTCTAAACAATGTAATGCCATACATGTGAATTGCTGTGTGTAGTCTTTGCCCATCTCCTATGATGGGCTTTTTTTTATTGTTTTTTCGACAATATGTTTATTTTCCAACCTGCTTGTTACATTAGGAAATAAAAAAGCCGCAACCTCAGGCTGCGGCTTTTACATCAAATAATCCCTAAGGCATTATTTTTTCTTCGACAGATTAATCCAGGTTTGCACCACGGTATCCGGGTTGAGCGACAGGCTGTCGATGCCCTGCTCCATCAGCCATTCGGCGAAGTCCTCATGGTCGGACGGCCCCTGGCCGCAAATGCCGACGTACTTGCCGTGGCGTTTGGCGGCCTGGATCGCCATCGACAGCAGTGCTTTCACCGCCTCGTTGCGCTCGTCGAACAGCTCGGACACCACGCCGGAGTCGCGGTCCAACCCCAGCGCCAGCTGGGTCATGTCGTTGGAGCCGATGGAGAAGCCGTCGAAGTGCTCGAGGAACTGGTCCGCCAACAGGGCGTTGGACGGGATCTCGCACATCATGATCACCTTCAGCCCGTTCTCGCCGCGCTTCAGCCCCTGGCGCGCCAGCTCGGCCACCACCGCTTCCGCCTGCGCCACGGTGCGTACGAACGGCACCATGATTTCGACGTTGGTCAGGCCCATTTCATTGCGCACGCGTTTCACCGCTTCGCACTCGAGCGCGAAGCAGTCGCGGAAGCTGTCGGCCACGTAACGGCCGGCGCCGCGGAAGCCCAGCATCGGGTTCTCTTCGTGCGGTTCGTACTTCTCGCCGCCCACCAGGTTGGCGTATTCGTTCGACTTGAAGTCGGAGAGGCGCACAATCACCCGCTTCGGCCAGAAGGCCGCGCCCAGGGTGGCGATGCCTTCGGTCAGGCGGCCGACATAGAACTCGACCGGGTGGTCATAGCCCTGCATCAGCGCGCGGATTTCGTTCTGCAGCGCCGGGGTCTGCTGATCGAACTCCAGCAGCGCCCTCGGGTGCACGCCAATCATGCGGTTGATGATGAACTCCAGCCGCGCCAGGCCCACGCCTTCGTTCGGCAAACGTGCGAAGTCGAAGGCGCGATCCGGGTTGCCGACGTTCATCATGATCTTCAGCGGCAGATCCGGCAGTTCGGTCACTTCGGAGCTCTGCACGGTGAAGTCGAGCATGTCGCTGTACACGAAGCCGGTGTCGCCTTCGGCGCAGGAGACGGTGACCTTCTGCCCGTCTTTCAACACGTCGGTGGCGTGGCCGCAGCCCACTACCGCGGGAATGCCCAGCTCACGAGCGATAATCGCCGCGTGGCAGGTGCGGCCGCCGCGGTTGGTGACGATAGCCGCGGCCTTCTTCATGATCGGTTCCCAATCCGGGTCGGTCATGTCGGTCACCAGCACGTCGCCCGGCAGGATGCGGTCCATCTCGCTGATGTCGTGGATCACCTTCACCGGGCCGGCGCCGATGCGGTGGCCGATAGCGCGCCCTTCCACCAGCACTTTGCCGGAGCCGTTGAGCTGGTAGCGCTCCATGGTCTGCTCGTTGGAGCGCACGGTTTCCGGACGCGCCTGCACGATCAGCAGTTTGCCGGTGTGGCCGTCTTTCGCCCACTCGATATCCATCGGGCGGCCGTAGTGTTTTTCGATCAGCATCGCCTGATGCGCCAGCGCCTGCACTTCGTCGTCGGTCAGAGAGAAACGGCTGCGCTGCTGCTCCGGCACGTCTTCAATGCGTACCTGCTTGCCGTGATCCTGCGACGGCGCGTACACCATGCGGATTTTCTTCGAGCCCAGGTTGCGGCGCACGATCGCCGGATTACCCTTCTGCAGGGTAGGTTTGTGCACGTAGAACTCGTCGGGGTTCACCGCGCCCTGCACCACCATTTCACCCAGGCCGTAGGCCGAGGTAATAAACACCACCTGATCGAAACCGGACTCGGTATCGATAGTGAACATCACGCCCGACGACGCCAGGTCTGAACGCACCATGCGCTGCACGCCGGCGGACAGCGCCACGCCGCGGTGGTCGTAGCCCTGATGCACGCGGTAGGAAATCGCGCGGTCATTGAACAGCGAGGCGAATACGTGCTTGATCGCCACCATCACGGCGTCGATGCCCTGCACGTTGAGGAAGGTTTCTTGCTGGCCGGCAAAAGAAGCGTCCGGCATGTCTTCGGCAGTGGCCGAAGAGCGCACGGCGAACGAGGCTTCCGGCTGGCCGTCGGAGAGCTGTTGGTACGCCTGGAGGATTTCACGCTCGAATTCCGCATGGAACGGCGTGTCGATCACCCATTGGCGGATTTGCGCGCCGGCCTTGGCCAGCTGGGCAACGTCGTCAACGTCAGTTTGATCCAGTAACTGATAGATGCGCTGGTTAACACCGCTTTGTTCGAGAAAATCGTTAAACGCCTGCGCGGTGGTGGCAAAACCGTTTGGCACGGCCACGCCCAAGTCGGAAAGGTTGGTGATCATTTCACCGAGGGAGGCGTTTTTGCCGCCGACGCGGTCAACGTCGTGCATGCCAAGCTGGTTGTACCAAAGCACATTCCGCAAGTCTGGGCCATTGTTGGACATCGAGACAATCCTTATTGCTATCAGTAGGGTATAGACGGATTTAATTCGCTTGCTATCTCAGCGCCGCTAAAAACGGAGCTGGACCAGACTAGCACAATGATCCCCAGGAAATGGAAAGGTGAATCGATCAACCGGCTGAAGAAAATGGATTTTAAGAGAATTACCTAACCGTCTGATTTTCATGGGAACCGTTCCCAACGACACTAAAAGCTTAATTCTCAACAAATTAAGTAGTTTTTAAACTTTCGGTTAACACGCCAGGCAATCGATACCCTCCCGGCCGGTTTGCGCTGAACGAGGCGCATAGTCACAATTTTTTCGCTAACCTCTTTACCGGCGGATCCTCCGCGGCACATGATGTCTCTTAGTGGTTAATGCAGGAACACCGTTTTCAGGTAAGGAGCCTCGGGTGGAAAGAAGCGTTTTTTATATTTCGGATGGCACGGCGATTACCGCCGAGGTGTTGGGCCACGCGGTGCTGTCGCAGTTTCCGGTGACGGCCACCACCTTTACGCTGCCGTTCGTCGAAACCGAGGCGCGCGCGCGGGCGGTTTGCCAGCAAATTGATGATATTTACCGTGAAACCGGCGTCAGGCCGTTGGTGTTCTACTCCATCATTTCGCCGGAGGTGCGCGACGTGATCGTGCAAAGCCAGGGATTCTGCCAGGATATCGTGCAAGCGCTGGTCGGCCCGTTACAGGACGAACTGGAGGTAGAACCGACGCCGGTGCCGAACCGCACCCATGGGCTGACCGCCAACAACCTCGGCAAATACGACGCGCGCATCGCCGCCATCGATTACACGCTGGCGCACGACGACGGCATCTCGCTGCGCAACCTCGACCAGGCGCAGGTTATCCTGCTGGGCGTTTCGCGCTGCGGCAAAACCCCCACCAGCCTGTATCTGGCGATGCAGTTCGGCATCCGTGCCGCCAACTACCCGTTTATCGCCGACGATATGGACAATCTGCACCTCCCCGCCTCGCTGAAGCCGTTTCAGCACAAGCTGTTCGGCCTGACCATCGATCCGGAGCGCCTGGCCGCCATTCGCGAGGAACGGCGCGAAAACAGCCGCTATGCCTCGCTGCGCCAATGCAGAATGGAAATCGCCGAGGTGGAGGCGCTGTTCCGCAAAAACCAGATCCGCTATCTCAATACCACCAACTACTCGGTGGAGGAAATCTCGACCAAGATCCTCGACATCCTCGGCATGAGCCGCCGCATGTTCTGATTCGCGCCGGCAGGGGCTGCCCTGCCGCTTATTTCAGCGCCGGCGGTAATTTTTGTGCTTTTTTTAGCGGTCTTGATCAACAGAACACAATCTCTACGGTTGAATTCAGCGATTTTTGCGTTATTGTGATCGCCATCACTTCCCGGCACTCCTGCCGCAGAGAAGAACAGTTTCCAGAGAAAACCATGCACAAAACAGATGAACTGCGGACCGCGCGCATCGACAGCCTCGTCACGCCGCAAGCGCTGGCGGACAAGCTGCCGATCTCGGCGGATATCGCAGATAACGTGACCGCGTCACGAAAACGCATTGAAAAAATCCTGTCCGGCGAGGACAAGCGCCTGCTGGTGGTGATTGGCCCCTGCTCTATCCACGATCTCGACGCCGCCATCGACTACGCCGGCCGCCTGAACGCCCTGCGCGCGCGTTACCAGGATCGCCTGGAAATCGTGATGCGCACCTATTTTGAGAAACCGCGCACCGTGGTGGGCTGGAAAGGCCTGATTTCCGATCCGGCCCTGGACGGCACCTTCCAGGTTAACCGCGGCATCGAAATGGCGCGCCGCCTGCTGTTGGAGGTCAATCAGCTCGGCCTGCCGACCGCAACCGAGTTCCTGGATATGGTGGTTGGCCAATACATCGCCGATTTAATCAGCTGGGGCGCCATCGGCGCGCGCACCACCGAAAGCCAGATCCACCGTGAAATGGCTTCCGCGCTCTCTTGCCCGGTCGGGTTCAAAAACGGCACCGACGGCAACACCCGCATCGCGATCGACGCCATCCGCGCGGCGCGCGCCGGCCACATGTTCCTCTCGCCGGATAAAAACGGCCAGATGACCATCTACCAGACCAGCGGCAACCCTTACGGCCACATCATCATGCGCGGCGGCAAAACGCCGAACTACCACGCTACCGACATCGTGGCCGCCTGCGATAGCCTGCGCGAGTTCGATCTGCCGGAACACCTGGTTATCGACTTCAGCCACGGCAACTGCCAGAAGCTGCATCGCCGCCAGTTGGACGTTGCCGAGAACGTCTGCCAGCAAATCCGCGCCGGTTCCGCCGCCATTACCGGCGTGATGGCGGAAAGCTTCCTGGTGGAAGGCACGCAGAAAATCGTCGCCGGCCAGCCGCTGACCTATGGCCAGTCGATCACCGATCCTTGCCTGAGCTGGTCCGACAGCGAGCAGCTGTTGGCGATGCTGGCGGATGCGGTGGATACCCGCTTCTGACGCGCTGCCGGGGCGTCTGGCCCCGGCTTTTCGCCTCTTCGCCGCTCATCTATACTGGTAACCATTCCCGCAGCAACCCTATGGAAAGGATCGGAGCCCCGGCATGATTCACTCACTGTTATCCATCCCCTGCGTCACGCTGCAGGGAGAAGCCAAAACCCTGGGCGACTTTCGCGCTCGCGCTTATCTGGTGGTCAACACCGCCAGCAAATGCGGTTTCACGCCCCAGTACCGCGGGCTGGAGAATCTGTGGCAATACTACCGCGAACGCGGGCTGATGGTGCTGGGCTTCCCCTGTAATCAGTTCGGTTCGCAGGAACCCGGCGACCCGCTCGAGATAGCCAACTTCTGCACCCTGAACTACGGCGTCAGCTTTCCGCTGTTCAGCAAGATCGAGGTTAATGGCCCCGGCGCTCACCCCCTGTTCAGCGAGCTGAAACGCCTGGCGCCCGGCGTGATGGGCAGCCAACGCATCAAATGGAACTTCACCAAATTCCTGCTGACCGCCGACGGCCAGCGCGTGACCCGCTTTGCCCCCATCACCAAGCCCGAGCGCCTGTTCGACCGCATCGAAACCCTGCTGTAACCCCTCGATTTTTTACGGGCCGAACGCCTTCGGCCCGCTGCTGGACGCATTTTCCGTAAAAAGGTTCCATCCGTAAGAAAATTTTCCTTGATGTAACCTTTCGTTCACATGATAATGATTATCACTTTGATATTAATTACCATTTAATAGCGTGCTTTATAAACAAAATGACGATGGATAATCCCAACAACCACCGCCCTTCCACCGCCAGGCCTTCCAGCGGGCAGGCTGCGGACGCGCCCCCTTGTTACGACAGCGCCCAGCTGCTTGGCGCCGATGGCGTGGCGGTTATTACCCATCAGGGCCAGCGCTATCAACTGCGGCAAACCAAAGCCGGAAAATTGATCCTGACCAAATAACGAAAGATCCCTCTAACGCCAGCCACCCCGATCTTTTGATCCAGGCAGCCAGCAAATCTATTGATATGTTTAAAACATACGGAGAGTTGCCCCATGCCTCTGACAATTTCCACCCGGCTGCGTTTTTCCGCATTGAGTCTGGCGATTGCCTGCGCTCTGCCTACGGTGGCCTTTGCACAAACCACCAGCACAGCACCTTCCTCCGCCAAGGCGGAGCCCACCCGAAAAGCCAAAACCGCCGACGAGACCATGACGGTGACCGCCACCGGCAACCCGCGCAGCAGCTTTGAAGCGCCGATGATGGTAACGGTGATCGACGGCGACACGCCTGAAAGCCAGACCGCCGCCACCGCCGCCGATATGCTGCGCCGCGTGCCCGGCCTCACCGTTACCGGCACCGGCCGCAGCAACGGCCAGGACCTGATGATGCGCGGCTACGATCGCCGTGGCGTACTTACGCTGGTGGACGGCATTCGCCAGGGCACCGATACCGGCCATATCAACGGCACCTTCCTGGATCCGGGGTTGGTGAAGCGCATTGAAGTGGTGCGCGGCCCCGCCGCCCTGCTGTACGGCAGCGGCGCGCTGGGTGGCGTGGTGTCTTATGAAACCGTCGACGCCGCCGATCTGCTGTTGCCGGGCCACGATAGCGGCTACCGGGTCTACGGCACCGCCGGCAGCGGCGACCACAGCCTGGGCATGGGCGCCAGCGCCTATGGCAAAACCGACAACCTCGACGGCCTGCTGTCGTTCGGCACCCGCGACGTCGGCGATTTGCGCCAGGGCAACGGTTTCGATGCGCCAAACGATGAAACCATCAGCAACGTACTGGCCAAGGGCACCTGGAAACTCGACGATAACCAGTCGCTCAGCGGTAATCTGCGCTATTACAACAACCGCGCGCAGGAGCCGAAAAACCCGCAGACGCCGGACGCCTCCAGCGGTAACCCGCTGACCGACCGCTCGACCATTCAGCGCGATGCGGCGCTGAGCTACAAGCTGAAGCCGGTTGGCCAAGAGTGGCTGGATGCCGAAGCCAAAATCTACTATTCCGCCGTGGAAATAAATGCGCACCGGGCGGGTAGCGATGACGAAAACCGCAAGCAAACCACCCGCGGGGCCAAGCTGGAAAACCGCACCCGCCTGTTTGCCGACAGCTTCGCCTCGCACCTGTTTACCTACGGCTCCGAGGCTTATAAGCAGGAACAGACCCCTGGCGGCGCCACCGAAAGCTTCCCGCAGGCAAAAATCAATTTCGCGTCGGGCTGGCTGCAGGACGAGATTACGCTGCGCGACCTGCCGGTCACCTTACTCGCCGGTACCCGCTACGATAATTACAAGGGCTCCAGCGACGGTTACGCCGATGTGGATGCCGACAAGTGGTCGTCTCGCGGCGCCGTCAGCGTCACCCCAACCGACTGGCTGATGCTGTTCGGCTCCTATTCCCAGGCCTTCCGCGCGCCGACCATGGGAGAAATGTACAACGACTCCAAGCATTTCTCGATCCCGATGGGGCCCACCACCATTACCAACTACTGGGTGCCGAACCCGAACCTGAAGCCGGAAACCAACGCCACGCAGGAGTATGGTTTCGGGCTGCGCTTTGACGATCTGCTGCTGGCCGACGACAGCCTGCAGTTCAAAGCCAGCTATTTCGATACCAAGGCCAAAGACTACATCGCCACCGACGTCACCATGGAGTTGGGCCGCGGGCCGCGAGGTCCTTATTGCATCAGTTGCACCACCTTCTCGACCAACATCGACCGCGCCAAAATCTGGGGCTGGGATGCTACGCTCAGCTACAAGACACCGCTGTTCGGTTGGGATCTGGCCTATAACCGCACCAGAGGGAAAGATGAAACCACCGGCGACTGGCTGAGCACCATCAACCCGGACACCGTCACCAGCGCGCTGGACGTGCCGCTGGGTGAAACCGGCCTGTCTACCGGCTGGGTCGCCACCTTCGCGCAGCGCTCTACCCACGTGGCCGCCGGCACCGCTGAACAGGCGGGTTACGCCGTCAACGATTTCTATCTGAGCTACAAAGGGCGCGAGCGCCTGCAGGGCGTAACCACCACCCTGGTGTTGGGCAACGCCTTCGACAAAGAATATTACTCGCCGCAGGGCATTCCGCAGGATGGCCGCAACGCCAGGCTGCTGGTCAGCTACCAGTGGTGATTTTTTGATTATCTGGCGGGCAAGCCGCTTGCCCGCCGCTTGACTCACGGCACAGGAGATCAACCTTATGAGCAACACCCTGTATGAGCGCTACCAACAGGCCAAAATCGATAATCCAGGAAAATACGCCCGCGACCTGGCGGAAATCCTCGGCGTCAGTGAAGCGGAACTGACCCACGCCCGCGTCGGCCAGGATACCCGCCGCCTGCAGGCCGATGCCCGCACGCTGTTGACCGAACTCGAGCAGGTTGGCGTCACCAAGTCCATCACCCGCAACGGCTATGCGGTGCATGAGCAGGTGGGCCGCTACCGCAATCAGCACCTGAACGGCCATGCCGGCCTGATCCTCAACCCACGCGAGCTGGACCTGCGTTTGTTCCTCAACCAGTGGGCCAGCGCCTTCGCCATGAGCGAAACCAACAAGCGCGGCGTGCGCCACAGCATCCAGTTCTTCGACCATCAGGGCGATGCGCTGCATAAGGTCTACACTACCGAAGAGACCGATCTGCCGGCCTGGATGGCGCTGGTCGAGCGCCACCTGAACGCGGAAAACCCGGCGCTGGAATTGCAGCCTGCGGCCGCGGCGGCGGAACTCCCGGCGCCGCAGGATACCGGCAGGATCGACCGTGAATGGCGCGAAATGACCGACGTCCATCAGTTCTTCCAGCTGTTGAGCCGCAATAAGCTGACGCGCCAGCAAGCATTTCGCGCCGTCGGTGACGATCTGGCCTATCAGGTGGATAACGGCGCGCTGTCGCAGCTGTTGAACGCCGCGCAACAGCTGCAGAACGAAATCATGATTTTCGTCGGCAACCGCGGCTGCGTGCAGATCTTCACCGGCCAGATCGAACGGCTGATGCCGCAGGAAGGCTGGATCAACGTATTCAACCGCCGTTTCACCCTGCACCTGATTGAAAATGCGATCGCCGAAAGCTGGATCACCCGCAAACCGACCAAAGACGGCATCGTCACCAGCCTGGAGCTGTTTGCCGCCGACGGCACGCAGATAGCCCAGCTGTATGGTCAACGCACCGAAGGCCAGCCGGAACAAACCCAATGGCGCGAGCAGGTCGCCGCGCTTGCCGCCAAGGACATCGCCGCATGAGAACTTCATTGACCCGTCGCCTGGCGCTGGTCATTGCGCTGGCGCTGCCGTTAACCGCTACGGCGGCGCAGCGCATCGTCTCGATAGGCGGTGACGTCACCGAAATTGCCTTCGCACTTGGCGCGGGCGATGAAGTGATAGCGCGAGACAGCACCAGCCTGCACCCCGCGGCGGTGAAAAAGCTGCCGGACGTCGGCTATATGCGCCAGCTGAACGCCGAAGGCATTCTGGCGCTGAAACCGACGTTGGTGCTGGCCACCGAACTGGCGCAGCCGGCGCTGGTGCTCAAACAGCTGGCGGATAGCGGCGTTAGGGTCGTCACTGTGCCCGGTGACACCACCCTGCAAGCCGTGCCGAAAAAAATCACCGCAATCGCCGATGCGCTGCAGCGCAGCGAACAGGGCAAACAGCTCAGCGCCCGCTATCAGCAGCAGCTGGCGGCGGTCAACACCCGCCCGCTGCCGGTCAAGGTGCTGTTCGTGATGAGCCACGGCGGCATTACGCCGATGGCCGCCGGGCAACACACCGCCGCCGACGCGGTGATCGCCGCCGCCGGCCTGAAAAACGCCATGCAGGGCTTCGAGCGCTATCGCCCGCTCTCCCAGGAGGGAGTGATCGCCAGCGCGCCGGATTTGCTGTTGGTCACCACCGACGGCGTACGCTCGATAGGCGGCCAGGAGCAGCTGTGGTCGCTGCCGGGTCTGGCGCTGACGCCGGCCGGCAAAAATCGCCGCCTGTTGATCGTCGATGACATGGCGCTGTTGGGCTTCGGTCTGGAAACGCCGGCGACGCTGGCCAGGCTGCGCCAAGCGGCGGAGCAAAAGTGATGCGCTGCCGCACCTCACCCCAGTTGGCCATTGCCGGCCTGCTGGTGCTGCTGACCCTGCTGGCGCTGGTGGCCGCCAACATGGGCGCGCTAACGCTGTCGTTCCGCACCCTGTGGCGTGAACCCTTCAGCGACGCGTCCTGGCATATTTGGTTGAACATCCGCCTGCCGCGCGTACTGCTGGCGGTGGTGATCGGCTGCGCGCTGGCGGTTTCCGGCGCGGTGATGCAGGGGCTGTTCCGCAATCCCCTGGCCGATCCCAGCCTGCTGGGCATCAGCAGCGGCGGCGCGCTGTTTGTCGCGCTGATTATCGTCATGCCGCTGGCGCTGCCGCCGGTGATCGCCTTGTACGGCCACATGCTGGCGGCCTTTCTCGGCAGCCTGCTGGTTTCATTGCTGATCTACGGCATCAGCCGCAGCGGCCACGGCAGCCTGTCGCGCCTGCTGTTGGCGGGCATCGCCATCAACGCCCTGTGCATGGCGGCCATCGGCGTGCTGTCTTACGTCAGCAGCGATCAACAGCTGCGTCAGTTCTCGCTGTGGATGATGGGCAGCCTCAGCCAGTCGCAGTGGCCGACGCTGATCGTTTCCGCTTCGCTGATCCTGCCCGCCGCGCTGATGACGCTGCTGCAGGCGCGCCGGCTGAACCTGCTGCAGCTGGGCGACGAAGAGGCCCATTATCTGGGGGTCAACGTCCAGCGCGCCAAGCTGCAACTGCTGCTGTTGAGCGCGCTGCTGATCGGCGCTGCGGTGGCGATGAGCGGCGTGATCGGCTTTGTCGGGCTGGTGGTGCCGCATCTGGTGCGCATGCGGCTGGGTGGCGATCACCGTTGGCTGCTGCCCTGTTCCGCACTGGGCGGCGCCTGCCTGCTGCTGGTCAGCGATACGCTGGCGCGCACCCTGGTGGCGCCGGCCGAAATGCCGGTGGGGTTGATGACCAGCCTGATCGGCGGTCCTTACTTCTTGTGGCTGGTGATGCGCCAGCGGGAGCCTGCGGGTGGATAACACCGCATACCTGACGGCCCAGCAGCTGCGTTACAGCATGGGTTCGCGCCGGTTGATCAACGATGTGTCACTCAGCATCGCCAGCGGCGAAATGGTGGCGATTATCGGGCCGAACGGCGCCGGAAAATCAACGCTGATGCGCCTGCTGACCGGTTATCTGACGCCCGGCTGCGGCGAATGCCGGTTGCTCGATCGGCCGCTGGAGCAATGGCAGCCGCAGCAGTTGGCCAAGGTGCGGGCGGTGATGCGCCAGCACAGCGATTTGGCGTTTCCTTTCAGCGTGGAGGAAGTGGTCGGCATGGGCCGCTCACCGCATGGCAAGCGCGATCGGCAGCCGGCGATACAACAGGTGATGGCGCAAACGGACTGCCTCGAGCTGGCGCAGCGGGACTATCGCCGGCTCTCCGGCGGCGAGCAGCAAAGGGTGCAGTTGGCCCGCGTGCTGGCGCAGCTGTGGCAGCCGCACCCCTCACCCGCCTGGCTGTTCCTCGACGAGCCCACCTCAGCCCTGGATCTGTATCACCAGCAGCATACGCTGCGGCTGCTGCGCTCGCTGACGCGCCAACAACCGCTTGGCGTTTGCTGTGTGTTGCACGATCTCAATCTGGCCGCGCTCTATGCCGACAGAGTTTTGCTGCTGCATCAGGGGCGGCTGGTGGCCACGGGCACGCCGCGGGAAGTGCTGCAGGCCGACATTCTCACCCGCTGGTATCAGGCGGATCTGGGGGTGGTGCAGCATCCGGAAGTGGCGCTGCCGCAGGTATATTTACGGCAATAAGCATCAGGGCGCACTTCGCGCCCTTTTTTGTCTTTTCAGCTTGAACAGGAAATCTCAAGATACTTGCCCCAATCCGGCGGCAAAGCGGCGAGATCCTCATACTCCGGCCCATCGGCGAACGGCGTCAGCAATGCCTGGTGCAGCCGCGCCAGCCGGCCGACATCATCCTTCTCCGCATCCTCTATCGCCTGCTGCGCCAGATAGTTACGCAGAATAAGGCGCGGGTTCACTGCTTTCATCGCCTGCTGCCGCTCGCTGTCGCTCACCTGCTCTTGCTGCAAACGCTCGCGATATTGCCGATACCAGAGGTCGAAGGCCGCGCGATCGATAAACTCATCCCGCAGCGGCGACTGCGCCTGCCGCTGTTCGGTTGCGCTCAGCAAGCGGAAGGTGCGGGTATAATCCCGCCCTTCTTGCGCCATCAGGCTCAGCAATCCGGTCAGCAGATCGTTATCCTGCGTCGATTGGGTAAAGAACCCCAGTTTGGCGCGCATCTGTTCGCCGTAAGCGCGCATCAGCGCCGGCTCGTAGGCCGCCAGCGCCTGCTGCAGCTGCTCGGCGCTCATCAGGCCGGACAACGTCTGCGCCAAACGATGCAGGTTCCACAGCGCCACCGCAGGCTGGTTGTCAAAGGCGTAGCGCCCCTGATGATCGGAATGGTTGCAGATATAACCCGGCTGGTAATCGTCCAGGAAACCGTAGGGGCCGTAGTCGATAGTGACGCCCAATATCGACATGTTATCGGTGTTCATGACGCCATGCGCAAAGCCCACCGTTTGCCAATGGGCCATCAGCCGCGCCGTACGTTCCACCACGTCGGTGAACCAAAGCAGATAACGATCCTCTTGATCCTGCAACTGCGCCCAGTGGCGAGCGATAACGAAATCCGCCAGTTGCCGCACCTGTTCAGGCTGTTTGCGGTAATAAAAATGCTCGAAGTGGCCAAACCGCACGTGGCTTTCCGCGACCCGCAGCAGCATCGCGCCGCGTTCGGGCCGTTCGCGGAATACCGGTTGATCGCTGGTGACGACGGTCAGCGCTCGGGTGGTGGGAATGCCCAGATGGTGCAGCGCCTCGGAAGCCAGGAACTCGCGGATCACCGAGCGCAGCACCGCGCGGCCATCGCCCATGCGGGAATACGGCGTCAGCCCGGCGCCCTTCAGGTGCCAATCTCTGTGGCTGCCGTCCGCCAGCACCTGCTCGCCGAGCAGGATACCGCGGCCATCGCCCAACTGCCCGGCCCAAACGCCGAACTGGTGGCCGCTATAGACCTGCGCCAAAGGCTGCATGCCCGGCAAAAGCGTCTCCCCCGCCCAAATCGGGGTTTTGTCTTGGGTAAATTCGCTTTCGTCCAGCCCCAGTTCTCGCGCCAGCGGCGCGCTGTGATACAGCAGACGCGCGCCCTTTAGCGGCGTTGGGGTGAGTTCGGTATAAAAACCGGCTAACTGTTGGTGATAAGCGTTGTCGAACTGCGGCATAGGCCCTCCGTTTACCCTTAGTGTAGGGCCTGAAGGCGGGGATTAACACAGAGGAAAAGCAGGGAAAACGCATCTGTCTGCAGCCAGAACAGATGCGTGGAGATCAGCGTTTACGCCGATGCGGCTTAAATGCCCTTGAGCGCTGATTAAGGAAATACTTTATCAGCGAGAATACGATAATGAATAACAGCGCCGGAATCACAGCAAACATCATCCAGTCCATTATTTACCCCATTGTGTGTAGTATTTTATCAGTTATTTTTATTGAACTCGTCGGGCATCGCCCGCAAAGCCTGCAGGTTATCCACACCAACGCTGGGCCATAAAAAACCTTGCAGACCAAAAACGCCGGCGTGTCTGAGCTTATTAAAGTACTCTTTTTTCTCTATTCCTCCGACGATCACCCCCTTGCAGAGCAGATTGATATTCTTTAGCAACGAGTCGATGACAACGTCATATCCCTGATGGGTAAACAGCTGCCAGTAAAAACGCTTGTCGATCTTTACATAGTCAAACAGGCCATCATAGAGTGCGGTTAACGTCGCCTTCCCCGAACCGAAATCGTCCAGCCACAGCGTAAACATCTCGCTTAATCGGCTTACGTTTTCATTGTTTTTTCCGGCGGATAAATTCGGAAAACCCTCACTAATTTCAAATGCAATAAATGGGCATTGCCTGATGCGTTGACACAGTTGCCGATCGGAAAGAATCAATTCAACAACCACTTCTTCGATATTGATGGTCAGCAACACATCATGCCGGTTAAACCAGGCGGCGTGTTGCTGCGCGAGCATCAATTGCTCATTAAATAACTCAATCCTTTGAGCGGGGCTCAATAAATTAATCCCAATTTCGGCAGGCATGGCCAAATCGCCATCCAGGCTATTGAAACGGCTCAATATTTCCACCGCCAGCAGCCTACCCTCCATTGAGTAAACGGGTTGAAAAACATAGCTACTAATAAAGTCAGCTTCGAATTGGATTTTCATTTTAATGCCACAGGCTGAATGGCTAGCGTCTCATCGTATATCAATATATTTTATCGATCAATCCCTCTGGGATTAATCGGAAATATCAATGTAATTACCAATAAGTTATCATTTAATTGATAGTTTAAAGCTATATTCACTTCGGAATTTGCCAAGTAAAAAGCAGTTTGGCTTATGGCGCGCCAAGGCCAGGCTGGCCAGATTTAAAGAATATTTCACTTAAGTGATAGCGGCATGTTAAAAATTTGACTTATCACCTTTGTTTTTGTTAAGAAAAATCCTAAATGAAAAAAAATAACATCCTCGTTCACCCCCACTATGAGACCAGGCACGAAGAGAACTGATTAAATTTAATAACGCTTCAATTCCCGCTGTTATTCTCGCTATTGAAAAAGCCCAAAAGTGCCCGTCTTGATTTTTGACGAATTTATGCATGGGTTCGCTGCAGATCCTTTTAATTGGGAACATAAAAAAGGGGACGAGCTTCCTCGTCCCCCGGCGGCGCTTTGCGGCGTTATTTTACGGTTTCGATCAACCATTGCCGCAGTTCCAGCAATTCGTCCGACCGCTGCGGGAACTGCGCAATCAGGCCGTCGCAACAGGCGGCCAAAGCGTCGCTGCGATAAGCGCGGCCTACCAGCATTTCCGCCAGCCTTTGCAGCGGCGCCGGGTTCAGGCTGTCGGTGAAGACCTGCGCCCGCACGATGCTCCCCTGTTCCACATCGAAGAAAAGGTCCACGCCCCCCCAGACAAAACGCTCGTTAAGCAAGTGGCTGAAGGCCGGGGCTTTGCCGAAGTTCCATTCCCAGCTGCTTTGTTTGGCGAACTGAGCGGCAAAATCGGGCAGGTCTGGGAACACGTCCGGGGAAATGACTTCTGGCGCGACGCGCTCGCCATAATGGTTGAAAAAGGCCTCGATGATCGCGTCGCATACCTGCTGGTGGCTGACGTCCGGCAGAAATTCTGCCAGATTGGCGACCCGCGAGCGCACCGAAGTGATGCCTTTGGCCTGCAGCTTTTTCGGATCTGGATTAAGGTAATCCGCCAGGCGATCGAGGTTAGCGTTCAGCAACAGCGTGCCGTGATGAAAACCGCGATCCTGCGTTTCGCGATAGGCCGATCCCGAGATCTTGCGCGGCCCAGAGGCAGTTTCCATCACCAGATCGTTGCGCCCCGACGCGCTGGCGGTCACGCCCAATTGCGCCAAGGCCTGCAAAATAATGCCGGTAGAAACGGTTTTATCGTAGCCCGGTTTGCCGGCCATAAAGGTAAAGCAGCTATTGCCCAGATCGTGAAATACCGCCCCGCCCCCGCTGCTCCGGCGCGCCAGCCGTATACCGTCTTGCTCCATGCGCCGGGTATTGCACTCTTTCCACGGGTTTTGCGACTGGCCAATCACAACGGTTTCGGCATTGCGCCAGAGGAACAGAATTTTTTGGCTGGTCATTTCGCGGAAGATGCACTCTTCAACCGCCAGGTTGAACCAGGGATCGTAGGAATCGGAAATCAGCAGGCGTAAGTTATTCATGGCGGCCACCCTTTAAGTCGTGATGCCGCCATGATACACAAATCAACGGGTTAAGGCTAAATGCGCCGCGCCTGCCAGTAAACGCGCTTCCAGTAGACGTTGTCCAGCGAGGAGCGAATAACGCCGCGGCTGGTCGAGGCGTGAATAAACTGATCGTTGGTGTCGTAGATGCCGACGTGCAGGCCGTTTTCACCGCCGCCGGTTTTGAAGAATACCAAATCGCCCGGCATCAGCTCATCGCGAGAAACCTTGGTGCCCAGCGAAGTCTGCTCCTCGGTCGAGCGCGGCAGCTGCATGTCGAAACGGTCGCGGAAAGTGCGATAAACAAACCCGGAACAATCTACGCCGCCGCGATCCATCCCGCCATAGCGATATGGCGTGCCGTACCACTGGCGCAGCTGTTCATTCAGTTGGGCGACCACCACGATAGAATCGGCCAGCCGCCCGCTGGGCGGCGGCGCATGGCTGCTGCACCCGGCAAGAATCAAACTGGCTAATAAAAACCACACACGCATCCGCATAATATCCCTTCATTGAACCCGTTGCGCATCATGCCGTCCGGTACAACACACCACACCGCCAGCGAGGCAAAGCCGATACCACGTAAGGAGAGCGCTATTTGGCGTTAATTTATCTCCCGCGCAGGGAAAAAGGCAAGCGCTGAGAAGGAGATAATAGCATTAACGCCGGTATTCGCCCTATTCGGGGGTTTTTGATGCGGGCTTGCTGTTAATCAACAGCACGCCAAACAGGATGAATAACGTACCCAGGGATTTCAGCAGGGTGGCGGATTCGTTGAACCACGGCAGGATCACCGCCGCCAGATAGACCAGCGCATAGCTGAGGCTAAGCAACGGATAAGCGCGGTTAAGCGGCAGGTAACGCAAGGCGAAGAACCAGCACAGCATCGACAGCGCATAGCCGAAGATACCGCCGCTGACCGCCAGGAGCGGCAACCCGTAATCGCCCAGCAGCGCCGGCGTAACGTCGGCGAACGACATCAGCGGGATTTGCGCCATGCCCCACTTCATCAACAGCTGCGCCAGCGTCACCAGCAGTACGCTGGCGCAGCCCCAGGCGTAGCCCTTCATGCGTGCACGCTCATCAACAGGATCCCCAGCATAATCGAGGCCACGCCGCACCAGTGGCGCGCGGTGGTAGGTTCATGAAACAGCCAGCGCGCCGCCAGCGTCACCAGCACGAAGTTGAAGCTGAGCATCGGGTAGGCCAGGCTGAGCGGCAAACGCTGCAACACATTGAGCCACACCGCCATGCCGAGCGCCAACAACAGTACCGCCAGCGCCAGCCAGCGCAGCGTGCTCTTCAGCCGCTGCGCGTCCGGCTGCTGCCAGCGTTGCGCCGCCTGTTTCTGGCACAGCTGCCCACCGCAGGTGAGCAGGCTGACCACGACCACCAACAGAAAAGCGATCATGGCTGTTGTTTATACCAGACCAGCGCCAGGCGATTCATCACCTCAACCTTGTCAGGCGCCGGCAGATGCTGTTGCTCGATGCTTTCGCCGCGCGACAGCTGCAGCACCAGAGAGACATCACCCTGCTTGCGCGCCTGCGCCAGCCACTGCGGGAAGTCGGCATCGCCGATCAGGTGGTCTTTGGCATCCGGATATTCCAGGCCGTAGGCAACCTCACCTTTTTGACTGTACATCAGCACGTCGCTGCGTTTCAGCTCCCAGGCCAGCCCTGCGGCTACCCCTACGCTGTCGGTCAGCACGTAACGGCTGTTCCCCAGCTCCGCCATATTAACGCGAATGAAATTCTGCGGCAGCTTGGAGTCGGTGACCTGTTGCGGGATGGCATAACCGATCAGCAGGCACAGCAACAGCGGACAAGCCGCCGCCCAGCGCCACCGCCGCGCGTTGTCACCGGCGGAGACGACGGCGAACAGCAGCCAGCCGCCGAAGGCGACGATGCCAATCACAATCTTCGGCCATTCCTGTGCGGTGAACAAATGCACCTTAGGCAGCAGGCCGGAGCCCAACACCACCAGTGCCAGCACGCAGATCAGGCCGAACAGCCCGTTCAACAACGCATTGACCCTGAACATTTTGCTGCGCAGCGACGCGGCGTAGTCCTCGGCATAGGCCGCCATCAGCAGCGCCAGCGGCGCCATGCACGGCAGAATGTAGGTCGGCAGCTTGCCCTTGGCGATGCTGAAGAAGATCAGCGGCATCACGACCCAGCTAAGCAGGAAGAACAGCTCCGGGCGCTGAACGCGTTCACGCCAGCCTTTCAGCAGCGCGCCCGGCAGCAATGCCAGCCAAGGCAGCACCGCCGCCATCAGCACCGGGATGTAGTACCAGAACGGCGCCTTATGCTGCGCGTTATCTTCCGCGAAACGCTGGATATGCTCCACCCAGAAGAAATAGTTCCAGAAGTCCGGCTCGCGCTGGGCAATGGCCAGCGCCCAGGGCAGGCTGAGCAGCAGCGCGACCAGGATCGCCACCGGGCCGAACAGCAACAGATCCTTGATGCGCTTTTGCTGGATAACGATCGGGATCACCGCGATCACCGGCACCGCCAGCGCCAGGAAGCCTTTGGTCATAAAGCCCATGCCACAGGCCAGGCCCAGCAGCGCATAACCGCCCAGCTTGCCGGTGGCCGAGGTGGTCTTCAGCGTCAGGTAGTAGCTGACCATCGCCGCCGTCAGCCACAGGGCGATCATCGGATCAAGCACGCTGTAGGTGCCGATGCTGAACACCAGCACCATCGACAGGAAAATCAGCGCCGCCAGGCAGGCGCGGCGCGCATTGCGCCACATCAGCATCGCCAGCGCAAACACCAACAGCGCGGTCATGCCGGTACTGAATACCGAACCGAAACGCACCGCAAAATTGGTGTCGCCAAACAGCCATTGGCTAACGTTATTGAACCAATAACCCGCCACCGGCTTTTCAAAATAGCGCAGCCCCAGCAGGTGCGGCACCACCCAGTCGCCGCGCTGCAGCATTTCGCGGCTGATCTCGGCATAGCGGGTTTCATCCGGCTGCCACAGCAGCCGGCCATTCAGAGGGATCAAATACACCAGAGCAAAAAAAACGGCCAGCAAAATGGCCCAGGATCCTTTTAGCGCCTTCATGAATCGTCCTTCACATCAGTTTGACAACCCAGCCAACCTTCGCGGCCGGGGAAAGGAGCGCGCTTGATGCGGCCCAACGGCAATGACGCCAAATCCTGCGGCAGCAACGCGCTCAGCGGGCAGAATTCGATGCCCTGCCGCTGCGCCCGTTGCAATAACTGTTCGAACATCGCCGCCTGCGACATGCCCTCTACTTCGGTATGAATGGTGTAAACCGGCACGCCGCGATCGTTTTCAATCGCGCGCAGGATGTAGTCGTTGAAATCGGCCATGCTGACCTCGCTGCCGATCACTTCGTCAAAGGTCGGTAGCGTCACCGGGATTTGCACCGTGCCCAGCCGATCGTCGCTCAGCACCGGTCTGAACGGATGGGTGCCGCGGCAGTCGCTGTTGTAATGGAAACCGAAGCGCTGTTTCACCTCCAGCACCCGCGTATCCGCCCGCCATCCCGCCACCGCGGAACACCTGACCGGCTGGCCGGTGCTGGCGTTCAGGGCGTCAACCCCCCGTTGGACCTGCTGCGTCAGCTGCGCCTCCGACCAGCGGCCGACGTTGGCCTGCCAGCCCTGATGATCCCAGGCGTGCAGCCCCACTTCATGGCCTGCCTCGGCGGTACGCTTCATCAACGGCCCCAGCGCGCGTGAAATATTGCGCCCCGGCCAGGCGGTACCGGCCAACAGAATGTCCCAGCCATACAGTGAGGCGGCGTTCGAACGCAACATTTTCCACAGGAATTTCGGACGCAAAAGGCGCCAAAGATGGCGCCCCATGTTGTCCGGCCCGACGCTGAAGAAGAAGCTGGCCTGTATGCCGTACTTCTCGAATAGATCCAGCAACTGCGGCACCCCTTCCCGGGTGCCGCTGAAGGTATCTACGTCAACTCGCAGACCGACTTTCTTCATGCACCCTTACCTTCCTGAACGGTAGTCCGCAAGAAGTAGTCCAGCGTGTCGGCAACGGTTTGCTGCATCTCGATCGTCGGCTGCCAGCCCAGCAGACGGCGGGCATTTTTGATGCTCGGCGTACGGTGTTCGACGTCCTGATAGCCTTTACCGTAGTAGCTGCTGCTTTCGACGTCCTTGAAGCCGGCAAACGGCGGGAAGCGGTCGCGCAACGGATGGCGGTTGAAGCTTTCCAGCAGCATTTCCGCCAGCTCGCGGATGCTCGCTTCGTTGGTCGGGTTGCCGATGTTGACTATCTGGCCGTCGCACAGGCCGTCACGGTTCTCGATAATGCGGAACAGCGCTTCAATGCCGTCGTTGATGTCGGTGAAGCAGCGTTTTTGCGCCCCGCCGTCCATCAGTTTGATCGGCGAACCTTCCACCAGGTTGAGGATCAGCTGGGTGATGGCGCGTGATGAACCGATGCGCGCGGCATCCAGGTTATCCAGGCGCGGCCCCATCCAGTTAAACGGACGGAACAACGTGAACTTCAGCCCTTCTTTGGCGCCGTAGGCCCAGATCACCCGGTCCAGCAGCTGTTTGGAAACCGAGTAGATCCAACGCTGCTTGTTGATCGGCCCCACGATCAGGCGCGAGTGGTCCTCGTCGAACTCTTTGTCGTCGCACATGCCGTACACTTCAGAGGTGGACGGGAAGATGATGCGCTTGTTGTACTTCACGCAGTCGCGGACAATCTTCAGGTTTTCTTCGAAATCCAGCTCGAATACGCGCAGCGGGTTGCGGGTGTACTCGATCGGCGTGGCGATCGCCACCAGCGGCAGCACCACGTCGCATTTTTTAATGTGGTATTCGATCCACTCTGAGTGGATGCTGATATCCCCTTCCACAAAGTGGAAGCGCGGGTTATCGAGGAAACGGCTGATCGCGTCGGAGCCGATGTCCAGGCCGTAGATATCGTAACGGTCATCACGCAACAGGCGTTCCGTCAGGTGGTTGCCGATAAAACCGTTAACCCCCAGGATCAGCACGCGGGTGCGGCGCTGCATCACGGCATTCGGCTTGGCGGCCAGGCGCACGTCGGTAACGATGCCCATTTCCTGCGCCAGGCGGCTGCCCTGCACATACAGACCGCTTTCATTCTGCCCGGCGACGATCTCCAGCGCGCCTTCGCCACAGGCGATAACCAGCGGCACGGTGCTCAGCACGGTGCCCGGTTGCTTGTCGTGCTGGGTTTCCAGCACGCGGGAACGCCAGACGATCAGTTTGCGCTGGCCGAGATAGCTGAACGCGCCCGGGTAAGGTTCGGTGACCGCACGGATCAGATTATTGATTTCCCGTGCGGATTTATGCCACTGGATCTCACCGTCGGCCGCGGTGCGGCGGCCAAAGTAGCTGGCTTCGGCTTCGTTCTGCCGGGTGAACGCGGCAGTGCCGTTTTTCAGCTTCGGCAATTCGTCCTTCAGCAGGCCTTGCGCCGCCTCCAGCACTTTTTTGTGCAGCGTCAGCGCGGTATCTTCCGCGGCGATCGCCACTTTGCGCTGGCCGACAATGTCGCCGGCGTCAGGACGTTTGACCATTTTATGCAGCGTGGCGCCGGTTTCGCTTTCGCCGTTCACCAACACCCAGTTAACCGGCGCGCGGCCGCGGTAGCGCGGCAACAGTGAACCGTGCAGGTTGAAGCCGCCCAGCGGCGCCAGCGAAAGGATTTCGTCGCTCAGCAGGTTGCGATAATAGAAGGAGAAAATCACGTCCGGCTGCAGTTGGCGAATGCGGTCAACCCACAGCGGGTGGTTAACGTCCTCCGGTGCGTAGACCGGCAGATCCAATTCGGCGCCAACGCGCGCCACAGAGGAGAAGAAGTTGTTCTCACCAGGATCGTCAGTATGCGTGAATACCGCTTGCACGTCATAACCTGCCTCAGTCAGCGCTTTCAGGCCGGCGCAGCCAATATCATGGTAAGCAAATACAATAGCTTTCATCATTCTTCTTCCTGAGTATTGTGGGCCTGCTGATCGCCGACCACTTTCTGAACAAAATAACGGGGACGAGCGCGCACGTCGGTATAAATGCGGCCGATGTACTCTCCCAACAGACCCAAACCGACAAACTGGGCGCCAATAAAGGTAAACAGCACCGCGAACAGGGTGAACACCCCGTCGGCAGCCCATTCCCGCCCGAGGAGCAGGCGCAGCGCAATCAGCACCAGCGCCAGTACGAAACCGGAAAGCGCCACCACGCTGCCCACCACGCTAAGCAAACGCAGCGGCGTGGTGGTCAGGCAGGTGAGCAGGTCGTACATCAGGTTGATGAGCTTCATCAGGCTGTATTTGGAATCGCCAAACTCGCGCTCGGCATGGCGCACGTCAATTTCTGTGGTACGTCTGGCGAAGGTGTTCGCCAGAATCGGAATAAAGGTGCTGCGTTCGTGGCAGTGCAGCATCGCTTCTACGATATGTCGACGGTAGGCGCGCAGCATGCAGCCGTAGTCCCCCATCGATTTGCCGGTGGCGCGCTGGATCATCATGTTGATGATGCGGGAGGCGCTTTTGCGGAACCAGGAGTCCTGACGGTTGGCGCGCACGGTGCCCACCACGTCGTAGCCCTCTTCCGCCACGCTGACCAGGCGTGGGATCTCTTCCGGCGGGTTTTGCAGATCGGCATCCAGCGTAATGACCAGATCGCCGGTCACCTGGTTGAAACCGGCCATGATCGCCGAATGTTGCCCGTAGTTGCGGTTCAGCAACACCGCGACCACGTGGCTGCCCGGCTGTTCTGCGGCGGCGGTCAGCATCTCGGCGGAATTGTCGCTGCTGCCGTCATCGACCAGAATGATTTCATAGGGTTGCGACAATTGTTTACAGGCGGCGGTGGTACGTTCCAGCAAAGCAGGCAGGCTTTCCTGTTCGTTGTATACCGGAATAACCACCGACACTTTTTTTATCGGTTCAACGCGAGACACGTAAAGACTCCACAACAGAAGACAAGGCATCGACCACGCGATCAACATCGGCGTCGGTCATATCGGGGAATAAAGGCAAGGTGCATAGCCGCGCCGAATTCCATTCGGTATTGGGCAGCGACAGCTGCGGGTAACGTTCGCGATAAAATTTTTGCGTGTGCGCGGCGCGGAAATGCAGCCCGGTGCCGATGCCCACCTCTTTCAGACGCTCCATCAGCTGGTCGCGGTCGATACCGCAGCGTTCGGCGTCGACGCGCACCATAAACAGATGCCAGGCGTGATCGTGCGGGTAGTCCGGCAGCCCCAACGGCTGGAACGGTGAGCCTTCCAGTGCGCGCAGGTAGCGCTGCGCCAGGGCCTGACGGCGGGCGTTAAGCTGCGGCAAACGCGCCAGCTGCACCACCGCTATCGCCGCGTGAATATCGGAAAGATTGTATTTGTAGCCCGGCTCCACCACTTCAGCCTGAGGCTTGCGCCCCAGTTGCTGGCGGTCGAAGGCGTCCACCGCCAAACCGTGGAACTTCAGGCAGCGCACGCGATCCGCCAGCGCGTCGTCGTCGGTGGCAATCAGCCCCCCTTCGGCGCAGGTCAGGTTTTTTATCGCGTGGAAAGAGAAAATCGCCGTGCCGCGCGCCCCTACCCACTCGCCGTTGAACCGGGCGCCCACCGCATGGGCGGCGTCTTCGATCAGCGGGAGCTGGTGGCGTTCGGCCACCTCGCGCAGCGCGTCCATCTGCAGCGGCGCGCCGGCATAGTGCACCGGCACTATGGCTTTGGTTTTCGGCGTAATGGCGGCTTCGACAGCGGCGGCGTTGACCATCAGCGTCTCACGATCAACGTCAATCATCACCGGCGTCGCGCCGAGCAGTTCGATCATGTTGAGGGTGGAAACCCAGGTTTGCGAGGGAGTGATAACTTCATCGCCCGGCCCAATCCCCAGCGCCATCAGGGTGATGTGCATGCCGGCGGTGGCGGAACAAACGGCAATGGCGTGTTTGCAGCCGAAGGTAGAGCAAAACTCGCTTTCCAACTGCTGATTTTGCGGCCCGGTGGTGATCCAGCCGGAACGCAATACCTTTTCAACCGCCGCGATTTCTTCATCGCCGATCGCCGGGCGAGAGAAAGGTAAAAATTGATCCATAGTTAACCCCAAACGTATCGGACATCTTTTAATGACACTGTAAAACTCTTTTATTTAACGAATATTAAACGCCAGAGAAAATCGTTCCTGGTGGATTAACTCACAATGTACGGCGGCAAGCTTAACTAAACCTTAAGACGAGACTTATTATCAGTTGGATTATCTGATAGGTAGGTGCCATCATCATCACTTTATAATTGATTGTTAAATCAATAGATTATAGTTATAAATAATTATTTACTTATTTTATTTGCAACAACAACAGCGTAGCACGTCATTGACGGCTTTCAAGAGAAACAGAGGAAAAATGAGATGAAATCGAAATAATAGCCGGCCATTACTCGGCTATTTATATCAACTATGTTTAATTTTCGTTTAAGCGACGATTACCCTATGCCGTTCTGGTCATGATCCAACGCTGATCCCCTACCGCCTGCAAATGGAAATCAACATCATAAACAGAGGAAAGCAGCGCCGGTTCCATAACCTCAGTCGTGGCGCCCTGCGCCGCCAGCCGACCGGCGTGAAGCAGCCATACCCAATCGGCCTGTTGCAGAGTATGGTTCAGGTCATGAGCGCAAACCAACGCACTGCGACCACTCTGGCAAAATTCTCTCAACAAACGGTCCAGCGCCACTTTTTGCGCCACATCCAGACTGTTGGTCGGCTCGTCCAGCAGCAGCAGCTTGCTGTGCGGATTAACGCTCGGCCATACCTGCAGCAGCACCGCCGCCAACCGCACCCGCTGCCATTCGCCGCCGGACAATTGGGTCAGCATGCGCGGCAGTTTGTCCATCAGCTTTAACCGCTGGCACAGATAGAGAATGGCGCTTTCCACGGCAGTCTCGGCCGCGCCGGCCGGCCGGTGCAGCGCCAAATATTGAAATACCGGCATCAGGGCGACCGGCGGCTGCTGTTGGCTAAGATAGCCACGATGCAGCGCCAGTTCGCCGCCCTGATAGGCGGCCAGCTCTCGCCCGGCCAACCGCACCTCGCCCATGCCCGGCAATATGCCGGCCAGCCGCGCCAACAGCGTGCTTTTGCCGGCGCCGTTCGGGCCAATCAGGTGCACCTGCGCCCCGGCGCCAATCTGCGCTGAAAACGGAGCCAGGCGCCCTTGAACCCCAACCTGAGCGAGTTGCAACATGCCTGCTTACCCTGCCAGAGCCTGTTTGACCGCCGCCACCAGCGTCGGATCTTCCGGCGTCGTATCCGGCGAGAAACGCTGGATCACCGTGCCGTCGCGGGCGATCAGGAATTTTTCGAAGTTCCACAGAATGTCGCCGGGTTGCTTCGGCGCTCGCCCCTTGCTGGTCATGCGCGCCAAGAACTCGCTGCCCTCCGGCGCCTGCGCATGTGGCTGAGCGGCAATCAACGCCCGGTACAGCGGGTGACGGTTTTCGCCGTTCACCTCTATCTTGGCGAACATCGGGAACTGCACGCCGAAGGTGCCGCGGCAAAACGCCAGGATCTCTTCATTGCTGCCGGGCTCCTGCCCCAAAAATTCATTGGACGGAAAGCCCAACACCTCAAAGCCCTGCGAGCGGTAAGTTTCGTACAGCGCTTCCAGGCCTTCATACTGCTTGGTCAAACCGCATTCCGAGGCCACGTTGACCACCAACAGCACCGACCCCTGATAGGCATCCAGCGTCGTGTTTTGATTTTCGATGGTTTGCAACGGCAGGCTATAAATTGACTGACTCATCAGATCTCATCCTCTGGTTTTATTGGCGGGAGAAACAGAAAATCTACCTTACGCTTTTTACCCGGATCAGCAACCAGATAAACAGCGGTGCGCCCAGCGTGGCGGTGACCACGCCGATTGGCAGCTCGGCCGACAGCAGCGTGATGCGCGCGATCACGTCCGCCGCCAGCAACACCCCGGCGCCGGCCAGGGCGCAGCCCGGCAGCAGATAGCGTTGATTGGTCAAGCCGCCGAGGCGCAGCATATGCGGTATCACCAAACCGACAAAGCCGATCACCCCCGCCAGCGCGACGCTGGCGCCCACCAGCCAACCGATCGCCAGCACCAGCAGGTTGCGCCACAGATGCAGCGAAAGCCCAAGCTGACGCGCCTGCACTTCGCCCAGCGCCATGAAATTCAGCGCTCTGCCCTGGCAACACAGCCACAGCAGTACCGGCAGCAGCGCCAGTACCAGCCATTGTTGCCGCCAGTCGACCCCGCCGAAGCCGCCCATCATCCAGTACATCAGCTGGCGCAGATCGAGGCTGGAGCTGAAATATACCGCCCAGGTCATCACCGCGCTGCAAACAATGCCCAGCGCCACCCCGACCAGCAACAGGCGTGCATTGGTCAACCGCCGGCGGCGGGCGAAACCGAGCAAGAGAAAGGTCATGACCAATGCGCCGAGGATGGCGCTCAGGCTCATCAGGGCCACCGGCAGCAGGCCGTTGCCCAGCAACACCGTCAGCACCAGCGCCACCCCGGCGCCGTTCGCCACCCCCAGCAGGCCGGGTTCCGCCAGCGGGTTCTCAAACAGCGCCTGCATCACCGCCCCCGCCACCGCCAGGCTGGCGCCCACCAGCATCACCGCCAGCGCGCGCGGCAAACGCAGTTGCCAAACAAACAGCTGCGCCTGCTCGCTGAACCACTCAGACGGCCAGATCCACTGGTCGCCGGCGCTGAGGCTAACCACAAAGGCCACGGCCACGCCCAGGGTCAACAGCGCCAGATGGCGCTTGTCGCGATGGCGCTGATCGTGCAGCAATAGGGTAAAGGTCTGGCTGGTCGGCATAGATGCGGCGGTTCCCTGCTGGCCGCGAACGCGGCCGAATAATGACGTCTGGGTCGAATATTAGGGGGTTAACGCCGTTAGGGGAAGCATTGCGTATGCAACCGTGCAGGAAAACGGCGGCTGGCTCTGCCCGCCACCCTCAGGTGATGGCAAAACCCGCCGCCGGACACTCAATTAACGATGCGAGTCATGGCCATTTTGCGGGTAAGGCCGGCCATTACCACGATTATCGTGACCACGCCCGTTATCACCATCGCGATCGTCGTGACGATTACCGTTATCATGGCTGTCGCGATCGCCATGGAACGGATTGCCGCCACGTTCCGCCCCCCGGTGCTCATAACCGCGCGGCGGGGAAGATTGCCAGCGGCCGCCATCCCAATACATGCCGTGCTCGTTGCGCTCGCCGAAGCCGCGGCCCTGGTGAGCATGCCACCACTGCGGCGGACGCCAGTCGTAGCCGTCCCAGTAGTAGCCCCGCCGATCCTGGTCCCCCAGGTGCAGCGAAACGCCCGGCACGTTGATATCGATGGAGACATCGGCCTGCGCCGCCACCGGCAGCAACAGCGGTAAACACACCAGCAACAGGATTTTTTTCATTTTTGCACTCTCGTTTTATTTTCTTGCTGACGTGGTTATAACAGTGCGGTTATTTGCCGCCTATCTCGCCAATGCCTATTTTCAGATTGTTTTCGGCTCCCTTACATAATTCATACACTCTTTTGAAGGGCGTTTAATTATTATGACCGCTAACAAGGCTTAACGAATAACTGACGTCCGCGCGCGGCGAAGCTATTTATCATTAAGCCGACACCCACCAGAGAGGCATTATTATCATGATTAAACGCATTGGACTGTTGTTGGCCCTTGTCGTACTGAGCTCCGCGCTGAGCGCCTGCTGCTATGGCCCGCACTGGGGCGGCGGCCACCGTGGCGGTGGCCCGGGCCATCATTACAACCATTATTGATTAACAAGTGGAGATATTAAGTTTTAATAAACTTGATATAAGAATAATCCGTATCACGGTGGTTTTATTTTTTGAAATAAGATTAACACCAAATTATATTGCGCTGGATCCTGATTAGGAATAAACCGAATTTTAGCCCACCAAAGAAAAAGGCCGCAGAAGCGGCCTTTTTTGGTTTTACGTCACTTACTCTTTCGGGCTGGCGTTCTCCACCCGACTTTTCAGCTTTTGACCTGGACGGAAGGTCACCACGCGGCGCGCCGTAATCGGAATGTCTTCGCCGGTCTTCGGGTTACGCCCCGGACGTTGGTTCTTGTCACGCAGATCAAAGTTGCCAAAACCTGACAGTTTTACCTGTTCACCGTTTTCCAGAGCCCGACGGACCTCTTCGAAAAACAGTTCCACCAGGTCTTTGGCATCCCGTTTGCTAAGCCCAAGCTTTTCAAACAGGTGTTCTGACATTTCAGCTTTAGTAAGCGCCATAGGTTCAATCCCTCAAGGATGCTTGGAATCGCTGTTTTAGAGCCTCTACGCATTTTGCAACGGTAGCGGCTATCTCCTCTTCTTCCAGTGTACGAGCGGTATCCTGCAATACCAGACTGATAGCCAGGCTCTTATAACCCTCTGCCACGCCCTTGCCACGGTACACATCAAACAAGTTTACGCCAACTACCTGATTTGCGCCAACTTTCTTACACTCCGCCAAAATATCTTCTGCGGCGACGTTTTCAGCCACTACAACAGCGATATCGCGGCGGTTTGCCGGGAAGCGAGAAATCTCCCGCGCCTGAGGCACGGCGCGGCTTGCGACCTTGTTCCACTCCAGTTCGAACACCAGGGTGCGGCCGTTAAGATCCAGTTTACGCTCAAGTTCCGGATGAACTACACCGATGAAACCGACGCGTTCGCCGTGTAAATAAATCGCCGCACTTTGCCCCGGGTGCAGAGCCGGATTGGCCTCGGCCCGGAACTGAATTTCGGATAATTTACCGGTCAGCTCCAGAACAGATTCCAGATCCCCTTTTAAATCATAGAAGTCGACCGGCTTGCGCGCCAGATCCCAGTGTTCATCGTGGGTGTGGCCGGCAATGACGCCCGCCAGCATGACATCCTGACGGATACCCAGATTTGCCGCAGTATCAGGCACAAAGCGCAGGCCGCTTTCGAACAGGCGCAGGCGAGTTTGCTGGCGGTTTTGGTTATACACCACCGCAGACAGCAGGCCGGTCCACAGCGACAGACGCATAGCGGACATTTCAACCGAGATGGGGCTTGGCAGGATCAGCGCTTCTTCGCCCGGGTGCAACAGCGCCTGCACCTTAGGATCGACGAAACTGTAGGTGATAGCTTCCTGAAAACCGTGATCAACCAGCATGGTCTTCACGCGTTTCAGCGTCAGATCGGCCTCGCGGTGCTTGGTCATCACCAGATCGGCGCGTACCGGCACGTCCGGAATATTGTTGTAGCCGTAAACGCGCGCTACTTCTTCCACCAGGTCTTCTTCGATTTCCATATCGAAACGCCAGCTCGGCGCAACCGCCAACCAGTTATCCCCCTGCTCGGTCACCTGGCAACCGAGGCGGCGCAGAATGTCGCTCACCTGCGCACTCGGCACCACGTGGCCAATCAGGCGGTCCAGCTTCTCGCGGCGCAGCAGAATGGTGGCGCGCTTAGGCAGCTGGTTTTCATCGGTAACATCGATCACCGGGCCGGCCTGGCCGCCACAGATGTCGATCAGCAGACGGGTAGCGCGCTCCATCGCTTTATACTGCAGCGCAGGATCAACGCCGCGCTCATAGCGGTGGGAAGCATCGGTGTGCAGACCCTGACGGCGCGCACGGCCGGTAATCGACAGCGGGCTGAAGAAGGCGCACTCCAGCAGCACGTCCTGCGTCTCGTCGTTCACGCCAGAATGTTCGCCACCGAAGATGCCGCCCATCGCCAGCGCTTTTTGATGATCGGCGATCACTAAGGTATCGGCATTCAGCTTGGCTTCGTTGCCGTCCAGCAGCGTCAGGGTTTCCCCTTCTTCAGCCATGCGCACCACGATGCCGCCTTCGATGCGACTCAGGTCAAAGGCGTGCATTGGCTGGCCAAGTTCCAGCAGCACGTAGTTGGTGACGTCGACCACCGCATCGATGGAGCGGATGCCGCAGCGGCGCAGCTTCTCGCGCATCCACAGCGGGCTGGTGGCTTTGACGTTGATGCCTTTCACTACGCGGCCAAGGTAACGCGGGCACGCCTGCGGCGCATCGACGCGGATTGGCAAAGTGGCGTCGATGGTGGCGGCTACCGGGCTCATGTCCGGCTCGGTCAGCGCTACCTGGTTCAGTACGCCCACGTCGCGCGCTACGCCGATAATGCCCAGGCAATCGGCGCGGTTTGGCGTCACGCTGATTTCGATGGTGTTATCGTTCAACTGCAGATAGTCGCGGATATCGGTACCGATCGGCGCATCCAGCGGCAGTTCGATGATGCCGTCGTGATCGTCGGAAATGCCCAGCTCGGAGAACGAACACAGCATGCCTTCAGAAGGCTCGCCACGCAGCTTGGCCGCTTTGATCTTGAAGTCGCCAGGCAGCACGGCGCCCACGGTCGCCACCGCCACCTTCAGGCCGGTGCGGCAGTTAGGCGCGCCGCAGACGATGTCCAGCAGGCGATCGCCGCCGACGTTGACCTTGGTCACGCGCAGCTTGTCGGCGTTCGGGTGCTGGCCGCACTCGACCACTTCGCCCACCACCACGCCGTTAAAGGCGCCGGCGACCGGCTCCACGCCGTCCACTTCCAGGCCGGCCATGGTGATTTGATCGGATAATGCTTCGCTGCTGATGGCCGGGTTTACCCACTCGCGCAACCAGAGTTCACTGAATTTCATGTGATATTCCCGCCTTACTTAAACTGTTTGAGGAAACGCAGATCGTTTTCGAAGAACGCACGCAGGTCGGTGACGCCGTAACGCAGCATCGTCAAGCGCTCCATGCCCATGCCGAAAGCGAAGCCGGAGTAGATTTCCGGGTCAATGCCGACGTTGCGCAGTACGTTCGGGTGCACCATGCCGCAGCCCAGAACTTCAAGCCATTTGCCGTTCTTGCCCATCACGTCGACTTCTGCCGAAGGTTCGGTGAACGGGAAGTAAGACGGACGGAAACGAACCTGCAAATCCTCTTCAAAGAAGTTGTTCAGGAAATCGTGCAGCGTGCCCTTCAGGTTGGTGAAGCTGATGTCCTTATCAACGATCAGGCCTTCCATCTGATGGAACATCGGGGTGTGAGTCTGATCGTAGTCGTTGCGATAGACGCGGCCCGGCGCAATGATGCGGATTGGCGGCTGCTGGTTCTTCATGGTGCGGATCTGCACGCCGGAGGTCTGGGTGCGCAACAGGCGCGTGGCGTCGAACCAGAAGGTATCGTGGTCGGCGCGCGCCGGGTGGTGCCCGGGGATATTCAGCGCGTCGAAGTTATGGTAGTCGTCTTCGATTTCCGGGCCGGTCGCCACGGAGAAGCCCAGCTCGCCGAAGAAGGTTTCGATGCGATCGATGGTACGGGTTACCGGATGCAGTCCGCCGTTTTCCATACGGCGGCCCGGCAGGGAAACGTCGATGGTCTCGGCAGCCAGACGCTCGTTGAGCGCCGCAGTTTCCAGAGCGTTTTTACGCGCGTTCAGCGCGTCCTGCACCGCCTGCTTCGCCTGGTTGATCACGGCCCCCGCTGCCGGGCGATCTTCCGCCGGCACGTCGCGCAGAGACTGCATCTGCAGGGTGAAATGGCCTTTCTTGCCTAAATATTCGACGCGTACCAAATCCAACGCGGCAACATCCTGGGCATCTTCTACGGCTGCCTTGGCATTGGCAACCAGCTCTGCGAGATGTGGCATTGCTTTCCTCTTCCTCTGGCCGATATGGCCCTAAGTAATGACTGATAATTTATGTTATCTGGCCTAAGTCATACCCACAGGATTTCAAGCTACAGCCAGGCGGCAAGTGGGTGAATCCCCGGGAGCTTAGATAACTAAGTGACTGGGGTGAACACACGCGGCCAACGCCGCTGTAGTTTGAAAGACAAAGGGTATGGCTAAAAACAAAAAAGCCTCCACAGGGGAGGCTTAGGCGCTACTTTTCGTTTCTTTTCTTACGCGCGAAGCCTCCTGAAATCAGGCGCTAAAGTAAAAAAAGAAACGAAAAATAGCAGCGTGCATGATTGCGTTACCTTGTCGATGATTGTCCACCAGTGATATAGCGGCGGCCAATAAAAGTCAATATTCGTGGTTGAAAACAAAGATTAAAAGAGGGAGCAAGCTCCCTCTTCTACTGACTTACGCCAGAGCTGCTTTCGCTTTTTCAACCAGTGCGCCGAAGGCCACTTTGTCGAAGACTGCGATGTCAGCCAGGATCTTACGGTCAATTTCAATAGAGGCTTTTTTCAGGCCGTTAATGAACTTGCTGTAAGACAGACCGTTCTGACGAGCAGCTGCGTTGATACGTGCAATCCACAGCTGGCGGAACTGACGCTTACGTTGACGACGGTCACGGTAAGCATACTGGCCTGCTTTGATTACTGCCTGGAAGGCAACACGATATACGCGCGAACGGGCACCGTAGTAGCCTTTCGCCTGCTTCATAATTTTCTTGTGACGTGCGCGTGCAATTACACCACGTTTTACGCGAGCCATATGCTCTCTCCTAAAGTCTTATTCTAGATTCAAAAAAAATGGCTTATGCGTACGGCAGGCACGCGGTAACCAGGACCAGATCGTTTTTAGACACCATGCCTTTCGGACGCAGGTGACGTTTACGCTTGGTTGCTTTTTTGGTCAGAATATGACGCAGGTTAGCATGTTTACGCTTAAAACCACCGCTGCCGGTTTTTTTGAAGCGTTTGGCTGCACCACGTACAGTTTTAATCTTTGGCATTTTAATTAAATCCACTTCGCATTGTTAAACAACGAATCAGTTGGGCGAATAAAACCCACACAACGCAAGCGCTGCGCGGGTTCGATTACTTGGAAGCCTTACTGTTTCTTCTTCGGTGCGAGCACCATGATCATCTGACGGCCTTCGATCTTCGTAGGGAAGGATTCGACAACGGCCAGATCAGAATCTTCACACAGGTCTTTACGGACGCGGTTAAGCACTTCCATACCGATCTGTTGGTGCGCCATTTCACGCCCGCGGAAACGCAGGGTGATTTTGGCTTTATCGCCATCTTCCAGAAAGCGAATCAGGTTGCGTAGTTTGACCTGATAGTCGCCATCATCGGTGCCAGGACGGAATTTGATTTCCTTGACCTGAATAACTTTTTGCTTCTTCTTCTGTTCTTTGGTCGACTTGCTCTTCTCGTAGAGGAATTTGCCGTAATCCATGATTCGGCAAACTGGCGGTTCGGCATTTGGGCTGATTTCTACTAAATCAACGCCCGCTTCCTCAGCTTTTTCAAGAGCTTCATTCAGACTGACAATACCAATCTGCTCGCCATCGACGCCGGTTAGGCGAACTTCTTGCGCGCGAATTTCTCTGTTAATGCGATTAGGACGCGCCGGTTGAACTCGTTTTCCGCCTTTAATACTTTATTCCTCCAGTTGATGAAGACTACGGCTGCGGATCTCTTTCAGCAGCTTGTCTACGACTTCGTTTACGTCCAGGCTTCCCAGGTCTTTGCCACGGCGGGTACGAACGGCAACTTTGCCTGCTTCGACCTCTTTATCACCGCACACCAACATGTAAGGGACTCGACGTAAAGTATGTTCGCGAATTTTAAAGCCAATCTTCTCATTTCTCAAGTCCGCTTTAACGCGAATACCCGCATCCTGCAGTTTTTTGGTCAATTGCTGGACGTAATCAGACTGGCTGTCGGTGATATTCATCACCACCACCTGCACCGGAGCAATCCAGGTCGGGTAGAACCCGGCGTATTCTTCGGTAAGAATACCGATGAAACGTTCCATGGAGCCCAAAATGGCGCGGTGAATCATTACCGGCACTACGCGATCGTTGTTTTCGCCGACATACGACGCGCCTAAACGGCCCGGTAAGAAGAAATCGAGCTGCACGGTACCACATTGCCATGCGCGATCCAAACAATCATGCAGGGTAAATTCAATTTTTGGTCCGTAGAAGGCGCCCTCACCCGGCTGATATTCAAACGGAATACCGTTTTCAGTCAGCGCGGCGGCCAGGTCTTCTTCCGCACGGGTCCACATATCGTCAGTGCCGATGCGCTTCTCAGGGCGGGTGGACAGCTTGACCGCGATCTTGTCGAAGCCAAAGGTACCGTACACATCATAGACCATGCGGATGCATTCGTTCACTTCGGCGCGCACCTGCTCTTCGGTACAGAAGATGTGGGCGTCGTCCTGGGTGAATCCGCGCACGCGCATCAAACCGTGCAGAGAACCCGAAGGCTCGTTGCGGTGGCAGCTGCCGAATTCGCCCATACGCAGCGGCAAATCACGGTACGACTTCAGGCCCTGGTTGAAGATCTGCACGTGGCCCGGGCAGTTCATCGGCTTGATGCAGTACTCGCGGTTTTCCGACGAGGTGGTGAACATGGCATCTTTGTAGTTTTCCCAGTGGCCGGTTTTTTCCCACAGCACACGGTCCATCATGAACGGCCCTTTCACTTCCTGATACTGGTACTCTTTGAGCTTCATGCGCACAAAGGCTTCCAATTCACGGAAAATGGTCCAGCCGTCGTTGTGCCAGAACACCATGCCCGGCGCTTCTTCCTGCATATGGTACAGGTCGAGCTGTTTGCCAATCTTGCGGTGATCGCGCTTGGCCGCTTCTTCCAGGCGTTGCAGGTAGGCGTTCAGCTGCTTCTTGTCTGCCCAGGCGGTACCGTAGATACGCTGCAGCATTTTGTTTTTGCTGTCGCCGCGCCAGTAAGCGCCGGAGGTTTTCTGCAGTTTGAAATGATGGCAGAAACGCATGTTCGGCACGTGCGGGCCGCGGCACATGTCGATGTATTCTTCATGGTGATACAGGCCAGGACGGTCGTCATGGCTGATGTTCTCATCCAGAATCGCCACTTTGTAGCTTTCGCCGCGCGCGGCGAAGGTGTCGCGGGCTTCTTGCCAGCTGACCTTCTTCTTGATGACGTCGTAATCTTTGTCGGCCAACTCATGCATCCGCTTTTCCAGCAGATCCAGGTCTTCCTGCGTCAGGGTACGGTCGATGTCGACGTCGTAGTAGAAACCGTTGTCGATCACCGGACCGATGGCCATTTTGGTGTCCGGCCATAGCTGCTTGATGGCGTGGCCCAACAGGTGCGCACAGGAGTGGCGCATGATTTCCAGCCCTTCGGCGTCCTTGATGGTCACGATCGCCAACTGCGCATCGGATTCAATCAGGTCGCCGGCGTCGACCAGCTCGCCGTTCACGCGGCCGGCAATGCAGGCTTTCGCCAGGCCAGGGCCGATATCGCGGGCAACGTCCAGGGGGGAAACGGGGTGATCGAAATGACGCTGACTTCCGTCAGGAAGAGTAATAACAGGCATTAATGATTCCTTATCTACAGTGGTGACCCACACGACAGATCACATGAAGAAATACAATATCGTTTAACTACATGAAGTTATCGACGCTATCCAGCTTTACCCTGCCAGATATGTACACGCATAGGGACACAAATTTAAAATGTCCTATGTTGTGACGCCATAACGGAACAGTGAGTCTATCACTTTAGAAAGGCCATCTTCCATAGAAGGATTAATCAAAGTTTATTCAGCCGGCGGGCGGGCTTAAAACAGGGGAGGAAAACCTCCCCTCACGCATTAATACCAGTCAAATTTAGCCGGGAAGCAGATCTGCACCGTAATGCTGCTGCCGGGTTTGAAGTCGCTCATTTTCAACCGCGCCGCATCGGTGCATTCGCGATCCGAATGCAGGTAAAGCTGCTGATTGTTCATGGTGACGCCCTTGACTTCTTTCTTCTGGCTAAAGCTGCCGACAACCGTACCGGCGCCATTCTTGACGTCGATCTTCTCGGCGGTAACGATACTGTAACCAGACACCATCGAGGTCGTGCCTTTGATGCCGGTCGGCGAGTCCGGATCAATCTTGGGCAACCAGACCACGGACAGCAGGCCGTTATCGCTGGCGGCATTGGCGGGGATCGGGATTTCCACGCTGATATAACCCAACCCGCTGAACCATTGCGCATTCGCATTGATCGAAGCCACCGTCACGCCGGCGGATTTCAGGCTGAGCTCCAACTGGTCTACGCGCCACTTAAACGCTTTCTCCAGTTTGCCTACGTCATTTTCATTGAAGATCAATGGGCGCGTAAACACCCGGTCCATAAAGTTGCGCCAAACCCACCAGCCTTTGCCGTTATTGTCGTAAACCAGGCATTCACTCAGCGCGCTATCGCTGTTGGTGATCCCTTTCCACTTCTCCAGATCATCGCTCCAGATGTTGAAACGTTGACGGGTGTTGCTGTGGGTCATCCCCTGCGAAGTCGGCCGATAGGGCGTGCCTTGCAAGGTCACCTTGCGGGCGCCAATCACCCCTTCGGCGACCAGATTCGGGCACGTCGCATAGTCTGGGTTAAAGGTATCCAGGCTCTTGTAGAAGTCGTTCGCATCGCTCCAGGCCTTGTTGTGCTCAATGAACCCAACGCGTTCGATGTAAGCGTTCTCTATGATGCCATAGTAGTCCTGCCCCTGAATGCGCGGCGTGTAGACGGGCACGCGCGGCGGCCCATAGACCTTCATGTCCTTGATTTGGACGTTGCAGTTGCCGCGTTTGTAGCGGGAGAAGTTGATGAAGAAACGGCCCGCGACGCCGCGATACGGATCTTTACCATTGTAGTCCGACACCTTGCCCTGGAAGTCAGTCGCGGTTAAGCGGCCGCCTTTCGCCACCGGCTCGGAGTTGCCCGATTTATAAAAATACTGGTTGAAGAACTCGTCGAGAAGTTTATGACGATCCGTATACCCCGGGGAAGGATAAGAGCCGTTCAGGAATTCAAAGGTGGTGTAGTCGCACCAGCCCATCGCGTAGACGTCAGTACCGTCCACGTAGGGCGGAACCCATTTGCCGCCGGCCCAGGTATCGTTACGCGTCAGCCACATGCCGCCGATGATGATGCCCGCCATGCAGGATTCCAGAGAGGTGGCACCGGCAAAAGTCACGGCATCGGAGCCTTGGGCAATGAACGGGAACCCGCAGTTGTTGAAGATCAGATCGCGGAAATTAATTCGATAGAACAGAACGCCATCCGACAGGCAGCCGATAAATGCGGATGAAACAACGGTGTTAATCAGACCGACGCTGCGTACGGCAGCAGTCATACGAGTTTGCTCAGGATAACCTGCAACGCGCCAGCAGATGCCGATCGCCTGGTTAGCGTCAATCAGGCCATCGCCCCGCTTCCAGGTAAAGATCAACGAAGAGCTGAGGTTGCCGAGACCTTCCAATACGACGTAGCTCGGAATATCCAATACAATCGGCATAGTATGAATAGGTTCCGGATCGATATTCTTTTCGCCTTTAGCGATGAAATTAGGCGACACGGTGCCATCGTCATACGGCAGTTCATACACCGTAGGCCCCACCGACTTCAGGTTGTAGCCGCCTTCATAATAGAGCTTGCTGCGGTTGTGCGCTTTTACCGCAGCAATCGCAGCACGGAATGCCGGGGCAGAGTCGTGTTGGCTGTCGACGGAGGCCGGCAATGCGCCAAACATATTGGCATGCACTTCATTTTCCAGGATACGCTTCCAATAGAACCCCTGGCCCGCAGCGACAATGCCGCCATCATCGGTTGCGTTGCTCAGGTGGCCAACAAACTCACCGCCGCCAAGATCCTTATCTTTATGCCAACTGCGCAGCCTGACTTTTTCACCCTCTGCCGAAGGCGACAACAGGCGCAAACTCTCGAAACTATCTACTTCAGCCATGGTGCCGGCGGCGAATTCATTATTATCGCTCATGGTTCAAACCCCTTATCGAATGGATAGCCCGATTGCGACACCTGAATGACGTTGCTCACGTCTCTTTCCAATATGACAAACGGACAGGTAACTGTATTTATATACAGTAAACTAATTTTATCCATTCACAGAGGCGGCGCCAATTCACTGTCGTTGTGCCCTCAGCCAGACAATCGTTATAGCAAGCCGTTCAGCATGGACTTACACCGGCGCCGGGGATTGCCGCATATAGCCCAAGGTCGCCATCAGGCAGAACCCATACCCCACCAACTCGCAGCCCTCTTCCACCATGTTTTTCACCACCCGGTTGTAACCGTCCAGCATCAGTTCTTGCCACAGCACATGCATGCCGAACAAACGTGAAAACACCAGGATGCACAGCAGGCCGGCGCACATCATGCCGTAGTTGGGGTGGCTCACGAAATGGACCAAACCGCGCAGCGCGGCGGCACGGTGGCGCACGCCAAACGCCAGGCAGACCAGCGTCACCGCCAGGGCGAACCACACCCAGGCGCCATGCCATAGCAAGTCGAAGGCGAAGTCCATCTCGCGGATCAACATGCAGAGAAAGAAGCCGCCGATCAGCGCCCATGCCGGGCGATAAGCCGCTTGTCGGCGTGCGGCGATGAAGAAGCTTGATGAAATGACGGCCAGCATTGACTCTTGTGCGATTTCGGTCAATGAGGTTTCGTAAACGAAGTTATGCAGCCAATGCACGTCGATGAAAATCAGGCCCACCAGCGCCGCCAGGAAGACGCTCTGGAGCAGAAAGGTGGCGGCTTTTCCCAGTAAAGTTTTCAGTTCTTGATTCATAATCACACTCATTATTATTTACAGCGCATCTATGGTATCCATCTGTCCTCAGGGATCGTAGCAATTGATGCCTAATGCCCCGCTCGCCGGCTCAGCAGGCCATTAACCGCACAGTAGGCATAGGGCGCCCCATTGCCGCCAATGACGCGGCAGGCTACTCTTTGCTGTGCCGCCGCATGGCGGTTCACACTTTGCACAGGGAATTTGATGACATGACGAGTATTCTGCAGTTATTCCAGGCCATCGGACTGGGTTTGGTGCTGCTGCTGCCGCTGGCCAACCCGCTCACTACGGTGGCGTTGCTGCTGGGTTTGTCGGGCAACATGACGCGCGAAGAACGCAATCAGCAGTCGCTGATGGCGTCGGTCTACGTGTTTTTCATCATGACGGTGGCCTTCTACGCCGGGCAAGTGGTCATGAATACCTTCGGCATTTCCATTCCCGGCCTGCGCATTGCCGGCGGGCTGATCGTCGCCTTTATCGGCTTCCGCATGCTGTTCCCGCAGCAGAACGCCGACGAAACGCCGGAGGTGGAAAGCAAAACCCATGAGCTGCGCCAAAAAACCTCAACCAATATCGCCTTCGTGCCTTTGGCGATGCCCAGCACCGCCGGGCCGGGGACCATCGCGATGATCATCAGCTCTGCATCGAGCGTCAAAGAAAACACGCTGGGATTCGCCCACTGGGTACTGTTGGTGGCGCCGGTGGCGATCTTTTTGTCGGTGGCGGTGATCTTATGGGTCTGCCTGCGCAGCTCCGGCGCCATCATGCGCCTGGTGGGCAAAAGCGGCATTGAGGCTATTTCGCGCCTGATGGGCTTCCTGCTGGTGTGTATGGGGGTGCAGTTCATTATCAACGGCGTGCTGGAGATTATCGCCACCTACACGCCGGGCGCCGCCTGAGCATAAAAAAAAGGGCGCGATAATCGCGCCCCTTCTGTTTTACCCGCATTCAAACCAGGTTGTAGATCAACGCCGACAGCGCAATTAATCCCATCACCAGCACGAACAGGTTGCTCAGCGCCCGATAACGGCGCATCGCCGGCACCGCGCGCACCGCATACATCGGCAGGATAAACAGGATCGCCGCAATCAACGGCCCGCTGATGGTCTCGATGATGTGCAAGGCGCTGGGGTTCCACACCGTCGCCGCCCAGGTGAGCAGGAACAGCGCCACCGCAGAGAGGCGGTGAGTCAGGCGTGAGCTCAGCGGCTTGCCGACCGCACGCGTCAGCCCGTCGATCAGGCTGGTCGCGCCTTCGGTCACGCCCAACGACGTGCCGAGATAGGATTTGGCCATCGCCAACATCGCCATCACCGGCCCAAGATAGGCGATCAGCGGGTTGGAGAACTTGTTGGCCAGCGTGGTCAACACGGTGATGTTTTGCTCTTTCGCCTGCTGCATGTCTTCATGCGACAGGCTCAGCACGCAGCTGAACACGAAGAACAGCACGGTAACGCAAATCAGCACGTAGCTATAGCGCATGATGCGCGCGCAGCGGCGCTCGGCCTGGTCGCCATACAGGCTTTTCTGGGTCGAGGCGAAGGAAGAGATGATAGGCGCATGGCTAAAGGAAAACACCATCACCGGTACCGCCAGCCACAGCGAGTGCCACAGCGCCGGGCTGTCGAACGGGGTGCTGACCAGACCGTTGACGAAGTTGGCGGTTTGCCAGGTCGGCACCAGGTACAGCGAGATGCCCATCAGGAACACCAACAGCGGGAACACCAGCATGCCCATCGCGGCAACGATGCTGTCCTTGCCGCGCAGCAGCACCAGGTTAAGCGCCACCACCACCGCCAGGCTCAGCCAGATGCGCGGCAGCGGCTGCACCTGGAACTGGTGGATCAGAAAGCTGTCGAGCGCATTGGTGATCGAGATGCTGTACACCAGCACGATCGGGAAAAACGCCATCAGGTACAGCACCATGATGATCTTGCCGGCCAGCACGCCGAAGTGCTCCACCACCACGTCATGAATGTTGCCGTCGCGGCTGGAGCCGGAGAGCACAAAGCGGCTCAGGGCGCGGTGCGGTAAATAGGTGAGCGGGAAAGCGAACAGCGCCATCAGCAACAGCACCAGCGGGCCATTCAAACCGGCGTTAATCGGCAGGAACAACGTGCCTGCGCCTACGGCGGTGGCATAGAGGCCGAACATCCAAACGGTGTCGGTTTTGTTCCATTTGTTCGGCTGAGCGGTCGCCAGCCTGCCCGAATCGGGGGAAATCGTACTCATGAGACAGTCTACCTTAATCTGCAGCGACAACGATTGCGCTTAACGGGATATCCTTCTCCGCGAGTTTTTTAATATTAATCAGTGAATTAAAGCGATATTTCATACTTGCGACTGATGGAAGGACGGCAAAGGATAATGAAAAACGGCGTCCGGGTCTATGTTTTATCGGCTGATTGAGTGATTTGCGAGCATAAAATGCTGGAAAAATCGTCGCACCCCCGCAAAAACTAGGGCCTCTCGCGAGGCCCTAAAGGAGTTACTTATTGGCGTCCGGATGGTCCGGTACCGCCGCGCTGCCCATCTCTTTCTCGTCGCGGATCATCGTGCGATCCTTACGCACATCGGCCACGTCGGCGGCGCTCACCGGCTTGGCGCTGTTGCCCCAGCTGGAACGGATGAAGTTCACCACGTCCGCAACCTGCCGATCGTTCAGCCGCCAGCCGAACGGCGGCATGGTGATGTTGGACACCGCCCCCTTCACCGCCGGCGTAGTGTTGCCGGTCAGCACGATGTGGATCAGCGAGGTCGCGTCCTCGGTCTGCACCACCGGGTTGCCCTTCAGCGCCGGGAAGGCGCGTTTATAGCCCACGCCATCGGTGCGGTGGCAGGCGGCGCAGTTATCGACGTACAACGCCGCTCCGGGCTTGCTGTCGTCGCCGCGCCACAGGTCCTTGGCGACGCTGTCTTCCACCGGTGCCGCCTGCTGCTGGCCGTCTTTCGCCGGCAGCGATTTCAGGTAGCGCGCAATCGCCGTCAGGTCTTCGTCGCTCAGATACTGCAGACTGTGCTCCACCACGTCGCTCATGCCGCCGAACACGATGGACTTGTCATTGCGGCCGGTTTTCAGGAATTCGGTCAGCTCGGCTTCGCTCCAGCTCCCCAACCCGTCCTTATGGTCGCCGCGCAGGCTGGACGCCACCCAACCGTCGATCGGCGCATTGCTGCCGGACAGATAGTCGTCGCCGTCGTTATTGCTCAGCGCCTTCTCTTGCATGGTGATGCTGCGCGGAGTGTGGCAGGCGCCGCAGTGGCCCAGGCCCTCAACCAGATAGCGGCCGCGTTCGAGAACAGGATCCGCCTTCGCATCGGCAACAAAGTCCGCCGGCGCCGGGGCAAAAATGCCGCGCCAGATGCTCAACGGCCAGCGCATCGACAGCGGCCAGGGGATATCGGAATCCTTGTTGGCCTGCTCTATCGGCTGCACGCCGTGCATGAAATAGGCGTACATGGCGCGCATGTCGTCCTCTTTCACCAGCGCAAACGACGGATACGGCATCGCCGGGTACAGGGTGCTGCCATTTTTGGCTACGCCCTTGCGCACCGCGTTATCGAAGTCTTCGAAGCTGTAATCGCCGATTCCGGTTTTCTTGTCCGGCGTGATATTGGTGGAGTAAATGGTGCCGATCGGCGTTTCCATCGCCAGACCGCCGGCGAAGGTTTTGCCGCTCTTGCCGTTGGTATGGCAGGCTACGCAGTCGCCGGCGCGCGCCAGATACTCGCCGCGTTTGATCAGCTCACTGCTGACCGTCACATCCTGCGCCCACGCGGAAAAACTCAGTGCACTGAGAACCAGTGCCGGTACAAATGCTTTCATCGCTCGCCGTCCTTATGCCTGCACCAAGGGGCCTGGGTTCTTCAAATACTGCTCGCGAATGGCGCGGGCAGACCAGTAAGCCAACGCGGCCACGGTGCCGGTCGGGTTGTAGCCCAGCCCCTGCGGGAAGGCCGATGCGCCGATCGAGAACACGTTGTGCACGTCCCAGCTCTGCAGATAGCGGTTCACCGCGCTGGTCTTGGGATCTTCCCCCATCACCGCGCCGCCGTTCATATGGGTGGTCTGGTAGCTGGTGGTGTCGAAGTGGCTGTTGGCGTTTTTCGGGCTGCCGGCGATCAGTTTCGGATTCATCGCCTTGGCGATCGGCGCCATCTTGTCGTACATGAACTGCGCCATCTTGACGTCGTTTTCCTGCCAGTCGAAGGTCATGCGCAGCAGCGGCTGGCCGAACACGTTCTTGTAGTTGGGATCGAGATCCAGATAGTTGTTGCGGTACGACTGGTGCGCGCCATGGGCGTCCATCGAGATGTGATGGGTATAGGCATCCGCCACCGCCGCTTTCCACTTGCTGCCCCAGGCCGGGGTGCCCGGCGGGGTCGGCAGGCCGGAGATCGGCTTGGTGCCCGCCTGGTTGACCCAGAACGGCGAACCGCCGACGAAGCCTTCTTTGGCGTGGTCAAAGTTGTCGGCGTTGAAATCGTCCACGCCCACGCCGTTACCGCCGGCGCCGATGAACGGGTTGGTGAATACGTCCTTGTCGAAGAACGCCTTGATGGTGGTCATGTTCTGGTAGGCGAAGTTGCGCCCGACCACCCCTTCGCCGGTCACCGGATCGTAAGGCTTGCCGATGCCCGACAGCAGCATCAGGTGCACGTTGTGGAACTGGAACGCGCCCAGGATCACCAGCTCGGCCGGCTGTTCGATTTCACGGCCCTGCGCATCGATATAGTTCACCCCGGTGGCGCGGGACTTATCGTCGGTCAGATTCACCTTCAGCACGTTGGCGTTGGTGCGCAGCTCGAAGCGTTTCTCCATGCGCAGCGCCGGCAGAATGTTGACGTTCGGCGAAGCCTTGGAATACATGTAGCAGGCGTAGCCGCTGCAGAAACCGCAGAAGTTGCACGGCCCCATCTGCGCGCCGTACGGGTTGGTGTACGAGTCTGAGGTGTTGGCGGAAGGCAGGTTATATGGATGATAGCCCACCTCCAGCGCCGCCTTTTCGAACAGCTGGGCGGAGAAGGTATTCTTCTGTGCCGGCAGCGGGAAATCGCTGGAACGATCGGCCGCAAAGCGGTTGCCGCCCTTCTGCGCTACCTTCTGGCCCTTGATGGTCCAGGCGGTGCCGGAGGTGCCGAACACTTTTTCCGCCTTGTCGAAAAACGGCTCCAGCTCATCGTAGGTCACGCCGAAGTCCTGAATGGTCATGTCCTTCGGAATAAAGCTTTTGCCGTAGCGTTCTTCGTAGTGGCTGCGCATGCGCAACTCGATAGGATCGACGCGGAAATGCACGCCGGACCAGTGCAGGCCCGCACCGCCCACGCCGGTTCCCGGCAGGAACGCCGCCAGCTGACGGTAAGGCACCGCGGTCTGGCTGCCGTTGTGGCGGATGGTCACCGTGCTTTTCGACAGATCCTGGAACAGCTTGCGGCGGATGTTATAGGTCAGTTCGTCGATCACCTGCGGATAGGAACCGTCCGGGTAGGTGTCGCGCATCGGGCCGCGCTCCAGCGCCACCACGTTGAGGCCCGCCTCGGTCAGCTCTTTGGCCATGATCGCACCGACCCAGCCGAAGCCGACGATCACTGCGTCTACTTTTTTCATTACCGTTGCCATGGTTAGCCTCTCTCCCCACGAATTGATACCGGTGGGAAGGGATATCGCTCCCCTCGCTCAACCCAGTCCATAAAGTCGGCGCGCGCGCCAGGAAAATTAATCAGCTTCCAGCCGACCATGTCTTTATTGCCGCCATGGATCGGATCGCTGAAGAAACCTTCGCGGGCGTTTTGCAGCAGGTAAGAGAAGAACAGCTTGGCCGGTAACTGCTCGAATTGCGCATCGCCGGACTCAAACTTCTGCAGCATAGCGTCCTGCTGCGCGGCGTCCAGCTCGGCAAACGCTTTACCGGCGGTTTTCTTGCTGTAGGCGTCGGCATCGGCGATGCCGAGGTTGTAGATTTGCTTCGGCACCAGCGGCAGCTGGTAGCCCATTTCCTTCGGCGCGTCCGGGTTGAATGGCCCCTGCATGTACCAGATGGAGCCGGTGGCGTACGGGGTGTTCATCTGGCGGTCGATAAACTCCGGCACGCCGGCTTCCAGCGCACCGGGGCCGCGCTCATCGGCCGGGATCAGCCGCGCAACCGCCGCCTTGACGAACGCCCACTCTTCCGGGGTGAAGAAGGTCGGTTGGTAATCGGTGGTTTTTGGGGTGTCTGCTGCAGCAACCGCAGGGGCTGGCGCCGTCAGGGCGCTAACGCCGCTGCCGCCGATCACCGCCGCAGGAATTAAGGTCATCGATTTCAGCAAAAAATCGCGCCGTGAATTGTTAGTTTTATCGTTCGACATGTCACATTCCATCCAAAGATAATCACAACTATTTAACCTCAACCTTGCGGTCGATACGGGTTTTTAAAATAATTTGTTACTTATTTGTATATTTATTGAAGACCACAATGTGAGCACTGGCAAAAATGTTACCGGTAACTTACTGAATAAACGTAAAGATTTTGCCGTTAGTGTAAATTTAACTTTTTGTGCGGTTTTTCAGGTAACAGGATGGGAAATAACGAGAAATGAGAGATGGGTCGCCATTTTGGCGGTGGTTCAGGATAAAAACGGCCGCATAAAGCGGCCGTTCTTGCCAAGGCTGGGGGTTACTGCGACATCGCCTGATAGGCGGTGGTGACCTTCCACAAATAGCGCGGCGCCTGCGGGGCCGGGTGCTTTTTCTGGATGTGTTGATAAAACTCATCCGGGCTCATCTGGTTGATGCGGTTCACCGCCACGCGCTTATCCGACGAGAAGGTGCGCAGCATGGCGCCCGCTCCGTTAACGTAAGAAACGATGGTGGCATAACGCAACGTCTGTGGGTTGTTGATCCCGGCTAGCTGCTGGCTTTGAAGAATATTGATATAGGCCGTTCCCAGATCAATATTGACCGCCGGATCCTTCAACTCACGTGAGCTTGGCTGCCCGTTTCTTCCCTTCATCCGATAGGCGTCGCGCCCGGCGGTAGAAGCCTTCAGCTGCATTAATCCCACGGCGTTCGAGGTGCTGACCACATTCGGGTTAAAGCCGGACTCCACCTGAATAATCGCCTTGATTAAAGTCTCGTCAACGCCATAGTTGCTGGCGGCCTGACGAATGTAATCGTTATAGGCTACCGGCGTGCCCGTGCGGTTTACCGGAGCCTGCGGAGGGGGCTGCTTCAGCCAACCGCCGCGCGTGGTGCCACTGCCTGAAATATTGCTCGCCGTTTGCGGGTCTTTGGCGCACCCGGACAAAAGCAAAATTGCCGTCAGACAACCTATTTTGGTTTTCACAGAATCCCTCACTCCTTTCAATGGGTTGCGTAGCATATACAACTTGTAAGGACGCCTGCATTAATTTTTTGGTCTAATCTCAAGCTATCCATATACCAAGAGGTGATTTATGAGTCAATCTGCAACGACATGCTTTGTGGTGACTTTTCACTACCAGGAAGCAGGATTAACTGATTTGGCCAAGCTGACGGGGCAATTAACCCGAGATGGATTTGTCACGTCGGTGACAGACGAAAATGGCGTTCACCATGAGCTGGGCAGCAACAGCTTTGCTTTTATAACCCCTATGAATCAAGAGGATGTACAACAGCTGGCGCAAGGCCTCGGGCAGGTAGCCTTGGGAAAAACGCCCGAGGTGGAGATCTGCACCTATGATGACTACGTTAAGCAGTTACATACTGATACATAAAATGCTATAACTCACCAGACGGTATTATTTTTTTTCAGTTGAGAGAATAACCTGCCGTCAACCTTCAGGTGACGCTTGACTTTGCTCTAATTGATATTGATAATCATTTTCATTTGAGCCAGGAGACGTCACCATGCTATTGAAAGTTAGTGTCTTTCCCTACAACCCCTTCACTCGGGCCGCCGCTTTTTTCCGCCCTTTCGCCCTGCTGTGCCTGCTGCTGAGCGCCGGCCTGGCAAGCCAAGCCGCGCTGGCCGAGAAAAAGCTGCGCGTGGTGACCACTTTCACCATTATTCAGGACATCGCCCAAAATGTGGCGGGTGACGCCGCTGTGGTGGAATCCATCACCAAACCGGGGGCGGAGATCCACGACTATCAACCCACGCCGCGTGATATCGTCAAGGCCCAGCACGCCGATCTTATCCTGTGGAACGGCATGAATCTTGAGCGCTGGTTCCAGCGCTTCTTCGAAAATATCAAGCAGGTGCCTGCGGCGGTCGTGACCGAAGGCATCACCCCGCTGCCGATCCGCGAAGGCCCGTATAACGGCAACCCGAATCCACACGCCTGGATGTCGCCAGGCAACGCGCTGGTGTATATCGAAAACATCCGCAAGGCGCTGGTGCAATACGATCCGGCCAACGCAGAGACCTATAACCGCAACGCCAAAGCCTATGCCGCCAAAATTGGCGCGTTGGACGCCCCGCTGCGCGAACGCCTGTCGCGCATTCCGGCAGCGCAACGCTGGCTGGTCACCAGCGAGGGCGCCTTCAGCTATCTGGCGCAAGATTATCAGCTGCAGGAAGTTTATCTGTGGCCGATCAACGCCGACGAACAGGGTTCGCCACAGCAGGTGCGCCGGGTGATCGACGCGGTGCGCGCACACAAAATCCCGGTGGTGTTCAGCGAAAGCACCATTTCGGACAAGCCCGCCAAACAGGTGGCGAAAGAGACCGGCGCCAAATATGGCGGCGTGCTGTACGTCGACTCGCTGTCGGCCCAGGGCGGCCCGGTGCCGACCTATATCGATCTGCTTAAGGTCACCGTAGAAACCATCGCCAAAGGATTTGATCAATGACCACCGAGCTGTTTGTCCGCCCTGAGCTGAGCGTGGACGATGTGACAGTCACCTACAACAATGGCCATACCGCCATTCACAACGCCAGCTTTACCCTCAGCGGCGGCTCGATCTGCGCGCTGGTCGGCGTTAACGGCAGCGGTAAATCCACCCTGTTTAAAAGCATTATGGGGTTGGTCAAACCCACCACCGGCCGGGTGCAGCTAAGCGAAAAACCGGTGGCGGACGCGCTGAAAAAGAACCTGATCGCCTATGTGCCACAGACCGAGGACGTCGACTGGAACTTCCCGGTGCTGGTGGAAGACGTAGTGATGATGGGCCGTTACGGCAAGATGAACTTCCTGCGCATCCCTTCGAAAGAAGACCGGCTGCGGGTCGACAAGGCGCTGGAGCGCGTCGGGCTGAGCGAGCTGCGCGCCCGGCAGATCGGCGAGCTTTCCGGCGGGCAAAAGAAGCGCGTGTTCCTGGCGCGCGCGCTGGCGCAACAGGGCACGGTGCTGCTGCTCGACGAGCCCTTCACCGGCGTTGACGTCAAGACCGAAAACGCGATTATCGACCTGCTGCGCGCGCTGCGCGACGAAGGCCACCTGATCCTGGTATCCACCCATAACCTCGGCAGCGTGCCGGAATTCTGCGACCGGGTGATCCTGATCAACCGCACGGTGCTGGCCGCCGGGCCGACGGAAACCACCTTTACCCAGAGCAATCTGGAGCAGGCCTTCGGCGGCGTGCTGCGCCATATCAACCTGTCCGGGCCGGATCTGCACGACGACAACGATCCGCGCACCGTTACGGTACTGACCGACGACGAACGCCCTGCGGTGTTCTACGGTCACACCAAGAGCGATCCGCCGGCGCAAAGCCAGCCAAAGGAGAAACAACCCTGATGCTGGAACTTCTGCTGCAACCTTTCGACTACAACTACATGGTGAAAGCCATTTGGGTCAGCGCCATCGTCGGCGCCGCCTGTGCGTTCCTGTCGGCCTATCTGATGCTGAAGGGCTGGTCATTGATGGGCGACGCGCTGTCGCATTCGGTGGTGCCCGGGGTAGCCGGCGCCTACGCGCTCGGCCTGCCCTACGCCGCTGGCGCTTTCTTTACCGGCATGCTGGCGGCGCTGGCGATGACGCTGGTACGCCACGTCACCCGCCTGCGCGAAGACGCGATTATCGGCTTTATCTTCTCCACCTTCTTCGCCGTCGGCCTGCTGATCGTCTCCCTTAATCCGACCTCGGTCAACGTGCAGTCGATCATCTTCGGCAACATTCTCGGCATCGCCGACGAAGACGTACTGCAGGTGGAAATCATCATCGGCGTGTCGTTGATTATCCTGTGCCTGCTGTGGAAAGACCTGCTGGCGGTGTTCTTTGATGAGAACCACGCGGTGTCTATCGGCCTGTCGCCGCTGCGGCTGAAGATCCTGTTCTTCACCCTGCTCAGCGCCTGCACCGTGGCCGCGCTGCAGACCGTGGGCGCCATTCTGGTGATCGCTATGGTGATCACCCCGGGGGCCACCGCTTACCTGCTGACCGACCGTTTCAGCCGCCTGCTGCTCATCGCCATCGCCATCGGCGCATTGACCAGCGGGCTCGGCGCTTACCTGAGCTTCTTCCTCGACGGCGCGACCGGCGGGGTGATCGTCACCCTGCAAACGCTGGTGTTCCTGGCGGCGTTCTTCTTTGCCCCGAAACACGGTCTGCTGGCGTCTAAACGCCGCGTGGCGCGCGAACAACCCGGAGGACACTGATGGAAAACCTGTATCAACTGCTCAGTGAACCCTTCGCCTACCCGTTTATGCAGCGGGCTACCCTCGCCGCCATCGTCACCGGCGTGGTCTGTGCGGTGCTGTCGTGCTACCTGGTGCTCAAGGGCTGGTCGCTGATGGGCGACGCCATTTCACACGCGGTGTTACCCGGCATCGTCGTGGCGTTTGTGCTCGGCATTCCGCTGGCGATTGGCGCCTTTCTGTCCGGCATTTTCTGCGCGGTGGCCACCGGTTACCTGAAAGAAAACAGCCGGGTGAAAGAGGATACGGTGATGGGCATCGTGTTCTCGGGCATGTTCGCCTTCGGGCTGGTGCTGTTTTCACGCATCGACACCGACCAGCACCTAAGCCATATCCTGTTCGGCAACATGCTGGGCATTACCGACGGCGAGCTGAAGCAGACGCTGCTGATCGCCGGCTTCACTCTGGCGGTGGTGCTGCTCAAGCGCAAAGACTTCATGCTGTACTGCTTCGATGCGAATCATGCGCGGGTGATTGGCCTGCCGGTGAAGCTGCTGCACTACGGGCTGCTGTGCCTGCTGGCGCTGACCATCGTCGCCTCGCTGCAGGCGGTGGGGGTGATCCTGGTGATCGCCATGCTGATCGCGCCGGGCATCATCGCCTTTATGCTGTGCCGCAGCTTCGACCGCATGCTTTTCGTCGCAACGGCGGTGTCGGTATTCTCCTGCGTGCTGGGCACGCTGATCAGCTTTCACATCGACGGCGCGACCGGCCCCTGCATCGTGATCGTTCAGGCGGTGCTGTTCGTTATCGCATTGGTTTACAGCAAATTACGCCCGTTACGGCGTCACCAGGAAGCCTTGATCGGCAACCAGCCCTGATTAAGGCGCGGCGGCCCGCCGCCGCGCCTTTCAACCTCCCCGCCCATAAGTTGCAACCGGAGTTGCGTCTAAATTAATCAATAGGGTATATACTTTGTGCAGGCGCGCTGATGAAAAAATCACCGCCCGTTGGCGCCAGCTGTGCGCCACGTCGAGTTTTCACCATGGGAAAGACGCTAACCTAATGAATTCACAGGCAGCACAGAGGGGGATACCATGTGGCAAGCCGTTAGCCGTCTGTTAAGTGAACATCTTGGCAGCGCAGAGATCCGCGAAAGGACTGAACTGCCCGGGGGAGACATCCACCCGGCGTGGCGCGTGAGTTACGGTGACAACGAGGTGTTTGTGAAATGCGACGCCCGCGAGCAGCTGCCGATATTTACCGCCGAAGCCGATCAGCTGGCGCTGCTGGCGCGCAGCAAGACCGTGCGGGTGCCGGAGGTGTACGGCGTCGGCAGCGATCGCGACTACAGCTTCCTGCTGCTGGAGTATCAGCAGCTAAAACCCCTCGACGCCCATGGCGCCTATTGCCTGGGCCAACAGCTGGCCCATCTGCACCAGTGGAGCGAACAGCCGCAGTTCGGCCTCGACTTCGACAACGATCTGACCACCACCCCGCAACCCAACGCCTGGCAGCGCCGCTGGTCGGAATTCTTCGCCGAACAGCGCATCGGCTGGCAGCTGCAGCTGGCGGCGGAAAAAGGCATGACCTTCGGCGATATCGAAGAGATTGTCGATCGGGTATATCTGCGTCTGCACCACCACCAGCCGCAGCCTTCGCTGCTGCACGGCAACCTGTGGCCGGCCAACTGCGGCATGACGGCCAACGGCCCAATCCTGTTCGATCCGGCCAGCTACTGGGGCGATCGTGAGTGCGATCTGGCGATGCTGCCGCTGTATCCGGAGCTGCCGACGCAAATTTATGACGGCTATCAGAGCGTCTGGCCGCTGGGCGCCGGCTTTATCGAACGGCAACCGCTTTACCAGCTGTATTACCTGCTCAACCGCAGCAACCTGTTCGGCGGCCAGCATCTGGTCATCGCCCAGCGCGCGGTTGATGCGCTGCTGCACCCGGAAACGCCCTAAAGCGACGGGGGCGCCGCCGGCGCCCCGCCCAGGTTACACGGAGGCGCCTGCCAGCTGCCCCAGCAGCTTAATCACAAACCAGGCGACCACGGCGATCGCCACCGGCAGAATATACAGCGGAAAGTACTGCAGGAAGATGGTGTGATGCGGCAGCGTGATGCGTTCTTCCAGCTGCTGGCGCGTGTGCCCTTCCGCACCCTTGGCCTGTTCCAGAATCATCTGGTCCTCCAGCCCCTCGCGGATAAATTTGACCTGGCGTGACATGCGCGCGCCGGAAGCCTGCAACGCCAGACCGACGAAGATCAGAATATAGATAATGATGAACATCAGATTAGCGCCGCTGAACAAGCTCTTATCGACGTCCGGCACCGGCGAGTTGTACCAGAAAACATTCAGGAACGGCGTATTGAACCGCACCATGTCCACCATCACGTGCACAAAGTCCAGCATCACCGCATTAATGCCTTTGGTTTTTTCACTGTGCTGATAAACAAAACCCAACAGTGAAATCAGCGTCGACAGCAACGCCGGGATAAAAACGACCCATCCGAGAATGCGTTTCACAATGGCGATGCGCCCGGCCTGTTGATACGTCATGTGTTCCCCTTGTTAGCGACGTAACCTAATCGGCTAAGTCTACCTGCAGTTGGCAAGACTCGCCCACCGTTTTCTTTATTTCGGCTGTGCTGCACGCGTAGCCGGAGAATTCGAAATCAACCGTTTAACGCCTGCAACCGCGCCGCCAAAAGCGTTATGCCATTTGAACCCACCGGTGTCGATGCTAAAGTAACGGGCACATTCACCGGCACCGGCAAGAGTTAACCGTTAATGGCCTATTCGCAACGCATTGAAACCGCAATTTTTGATATGGACGGCTTGTTGATCGACTCAGAGCCGCTGTGGCTGCAGGCCGAACTGGATATCTTCGGCGCGCTGGGGCTGGACCTGTCCGATCGCCACCGGCTGCCGGACACCCTGGGGCTGCGCATCGATTTGGTGGTGAAGATGTGGTACCAGGCGATGCCGTGGCAAGGCGCATCGCAAGACGAGGTTTCCGCACGCATCATCGAGCGCGCCATTGAGCTGGTGCATGAAACGCGCCCGCTGCTGCCCGGCGTGCGGCAGGCGCTGGAGCTGTGCCGCGCCCAAGGCCTGAACATCGGCCTGGCCTCCGCCTCGCCGCTGCATATGCAGCGACAGGTATTGAAAATGTTCGACCTCGAAGGCTACTTCGATCAGCTGGTGTCCGCCGAGTACCTGCCGTACAGCAAACCGCATCCGGAAGTGTATCTGATCGCCGCAGAGCGGCTGGGCAGCGACCCGTTGCGCTGCATCACGTTGGAAGACTCGTTCAACGGCATGATCGCCACCAAGGCGGCGCGCATGCGCTCCATTGTCATTCCCGCCGCCGAATTGCGTCAGGACCCGCGCTGGGCGCTGGCCGACCATAAACTGGACAGCCTGGAACAGTTAAGCACCGTGCACTTCGCATGACTCGCCTGCGCCGGCACGCCGCCGGCGCCCTCCTCAACCTCACCCGCGCTTTCCAGCAAAAAACACGCCTTAAAAATAAATAAAACATTATTTCATTTTTATTGAATTCGCATATCAACATCTCTATGCTGAAGGCACAAAGAAAGCGCCGGGCGAACGACACGCGCTGTCACTGCCACGCAGCGCCGCCGTTTGCCCGGCGCTTTCTCCCGCACTCCTTCACTCAGAGAGGCAATGAGATGGACGTCCGTCAAAGCATTCATAGCGATCATGCGCGTCAGCTCGACACCGCCGGCCTGCGGCGTCAATTCCTTATCGAGAAAATCTTCGAGGCCGACGCCTGCACCATGACCTACAGCCATATCGACCGCATTATCGTCGGCGGCATCAAACCGGTGGTTAAAACGGTGAGTATCGGCAGTGAAGTGGGCAAGCAGCTGGGCGTCAGCTACTTTCTGGAGCGGCGTGAACTGGGTGTCATCAACATCGGCGGCGCCGGACTGATTGTCGTCGACGGTGAAGCCTACGAACTTGGGCCGCAAGAGGCGCTGTACGTTGGCCAGGGCGCCAGAAACGTCGAATTCAGCAGCTTCGATCCGGCCCGGCCGGCCAAGTTCTACTACAACAGCGCGCCGGCCCACACCCATTACCCCAACCGAAAAATCACCCTGGCCGAAGCCTCGCCGCAGACGCTGGGCGATGACGCCACCAGCAACCGCCGCACCATCAACAAGCTTATCGTGCCGGAGGTGTTGCCCACTTGTCAGCTCACCATGGGCCTGACCAAGCTGGCGGAAGGTAACCTGTGGAACACCATGCCGTGCCACACCCACGAACGGCGCATGGAGGTCTATTTCTATTTCGATATGGACGACGAGACCGCCGTGTTCCATATGATGGGGCAACCGCAGGAAACCCGACATCTGCTGGTGCACAACGAGCAGGCGGTGATCTCGCCCAGCTGGTCGATTCATTCCGGCGTCGGCACCAAACGCTACGCCTTTATCTGGGGCATGGTGGGCGAAAACCAGGTCTTCGGCGACATGGACCACCTTGCCGTCAGCGAACTGCGCTGATCCCCCGATAACCGACTGCGCGGCGCCTGGCCGCGCGGTAAGAGAGCCTGAGCATGATCCTTGATTCCTTCGATTTAAGCGGCAAAGTGGCGCTGGTGACCGGGTGCGATACCGGCCTGGGCCAGGGTATGGCGATCGGGCTGGCGCAGGCCGGCTGCGACATCATCGGCGTCAACCGCAGCCATCCGCAGCAGACCCTAGAAAAGGTCAATGCGCTCGGTCGCCGCTTCCTCAATTTACAGGCCGATCTGAGCAGCATTGAGGTCATCGCGCCGCTGCTGGAGCAGGCGGTCGGCGAATTCGGCCGCATCGATATACTGGTTAACAACGCCGGGATTATCCGTCGTGAAAACGCCATCGATTTCAGCGAAAAAGACTGGGACGATGTGATGAACCTGAACATCAAAACGCTGTTTTTTATGGCTCAGGCGGTGGCGCGCCAGTTTATTCGCCAGGGTGGCGGTGGCAAGATAATCAATATCGCTTCGATGTTGTCCTTCCAGGGCGGCATCCGGGTGCCGTCTTACACCGCCTCCAAAAGCGCGGTGACGGGCGTGACGCGCCTGCTGGCCAATGAGTGGGCGCGGCACGGCATCAACGTCAATGCCATTGCGCCCGGCTATATGGCTACCAACAACACGCAACAGCTGCGTGCCGACGAAGAACGCAATCAGGAAATACTCGAACGCATTCCCGCCGCGCGCTGGGGGTTGCCGCAGGACATGATGGGGCCAGTGGTATTTTTGGCGTCGCCCGCCTCAGATTACGTCAACGGTTATACGCTGGCGGTGGACGGCGGCTGGCTGGCGCGCTGAGCCATGTCTCTTCCCGCTATCGCTTCAGGCCCTGCATGCAGGGCCTTTTTTATAGCCGCAGCGCAAAAAACGCACCTCACCTCAGCGGATCGCGTAACAAGCTGTTGTAAAACCGGGGAAAATAAACAATTGGTTACAGGGTAACTGCTTCCGCTACTGTTAATTTTCTCATATACTGGATAAATTACCAGTTTACCAGCCGGAATAGCAACTGCATGACCGCGGAAGGACATCTCATATTCTCTGTCGCTTGCGCGATCTTCGCCAAGAAGGCCGAGGTGACGCCAGAACTGGCCACCGGCGACTGGTGGCACATCATTCCGGCCGCGCTGCTGACCTCGCTGCTGCCCGACATCGACCACCCCAAATCGGTGCTGGGCCAACGGCTGCGCTGGATCGCCATCCCTATCGCCCGCGCCTTCGGCCACCGCGGCTTCACCCACAGCCTGCTGGCGATCGCCGGCGGCATGGCGCTGTTTCAGTTGGACGTGCCTCGCAGCTGGCCCATTCCTCCCGACGTGCTGCACGCCATGATCATCGGCTACTTCAGCCACCTGCTGGCCGACATGCTCACCCCCGCCGGCGTGCCGCTGCTGTGGCCCTGCCGCTGGCGTTTCCGCCTGCCGCTGCTAAATTCTCAGAAAGGCAACCAGCTGGAGCGCGCCCTGTGTCTCTGCCTGGTGGCTTTTGCCATCTATTGGCAGGGCGGGTGCACCATCCCGGTGCAGTCGTATTTCGAGCAGATAAAAAATATCAAACTGTGATCGCGATCACTGGCCAATTAATCACCAGAAAGAATATTAATTAAACAAATATAAACAAAAAGCTATATCAAATTCCATTTGGATATAAGTAGGCCATTCACCAAACTGTTAGGATATTTACATCGCTACATGCAGGTCCGTAGCCATTTTTATATAAGAAAAGATTATTGGAGACATTGGGGATGAATCTTCCGCTCGTAATTAACGTGGTGGTCTTTGTCGCCCTCCTTTTGCTGTTGGCGCAAACCCGCCACAAGCAATGGAGCCTGGCGAAAAAAGTGCTGGTCGGTCTGGCGATGGGCGTGGTGTTCGGCCTGGCGCTGCAGCTGGTCTACGGCTCGGACAACCCGGTGCTGAAAGAGTCCATCAGCTGGTTCAACATCGTCGGCAACGGCTATGTGCAACTGCTGCAAATGATCGTCATGCCGTTGGTATTCGCCTCTATCCTGAGCGCGGTCGCCAAGCTGCATAACGCGTCGTCGCTGGGTAAAATCAGCTTTCTGACCATCGGTACCCTGCTGTTCACTACGCTTATCTCGGCGCTGGTGGGCGTGCTGGTGACCAACCTGTTCGGCTTGACCGCCGAAGGCCTGGTGCAAGGGGCGCAAGAAAGCGCACGGTTGACCGCTATCCAAACCAACTACGTTGGCAAACTGGCCGACCTGACCGTGCCGCAAATGGTGTTGTCGTTCATTCCGAAAAACCCGTTTGCCGATCTGACCGGCGCCAGCCCGACCTCGATCATCAGCGTGGTGATTTTCGCCACCTTCCTCGGCGTGGCTTCGCTGCAGCTGCTGAAAGACGACAAACCGAAAGGCGAGCGCGTGCTGGTGGCTATCGACACCCTGCAGGCCTGGGTGATGAAGCTGGTGCGTCTGGTGATGAAGCTGACCCCATACGGCGTACTGGCGCTGATGACTAAAGTGGTGGCCGGCTCTAACGTTCACGACATCATCAAGCTCGGCAGCTTCGTGGTCGCCTCTTACCTGGGGCTGGCGATCATGTTTGCGGTGCACGCCGTGCTGCTGGCCTTCACCGGCGTTAATCCGATGAAGTTCTTCCGCAAGGTGTGGCCGGTCATCACTTTCGCCTTTACCAGCCGCTCCAGCGCCGCCAGCATTCCGTTGAACGTTGAAGCGCAGACCCGCCGCCTGGGCGTGCCGGAATCCATCGCCAGCTTCTCGGCTTCGTTCGGCGCCACCATCGGGCAAAACGGCTGCGCCGGCCTGTACCCGGCCATGCTGGCGGTGATGGTTGCGCCAACCGTTGGCATCAACCCGCTGGATCCGCTGTGGATCGCCACCCTGGTCGGCATCGTCACCATCAGCTCCGCCGGTGTGGCAGGCGTTGGCGGCGGCGCCACCTTCGCCGCGCTGATCGTGCTGCCGGCGATGGGCCTGCCGGTCACGCTGGTCGCCCTGCTGATCTCGGTCGAGCCGCTGATCGACATGGGGCGCACCGCTTTGAACGTCAATGGCTCCATGGCTGCCGGCACCATCACCAGCCAGCTGATGAAGCAGACCGACAAAGCGATTATGGACAGCGAAGACGAAGTGGAGCTGGCTCACCGCTAAGCGGTCTGAGTTCAGCACTAAAAAAAGCCGGGGCCATCGCCCCGGCTTTTTATTGCCTGCCAAATAACGCTATGGCCGTTCACCCGCCGCCAACCGCCGGTTGATATCGGCAATCGCCGCAGGCAGTTCCGCCAGCGTGTCTATCACATAGTGAGCCCCGGCGGCATACAGCTTATCCGCCGCCGCCGCACGCCGCCGCGCAACCTCAACCGCCGCCATCCGTTGATACTCTTGCCAGGTGGCGCCAAACTCGTTGCCGGACACCGCCAGGCCAACGCTCCACATGCCGGCGTTCAGCCCCTCGGCGATACCGGGCACGGCGTCGTCCACCTTCACGCAGTGCGCCACCGCATCGACGCCCAACGCTATCAGGTTCTGTAGCGCCATCCAGGGCCCTGGCCGGCCACCGGCCGCCAGAGAGTCGGTCGCCACCCAATAATCCGGCGCATAGCCGCGCTCGGCCGCCGCCGGCGCCAGCACCTCCATCACCGCGCGCGGGTAACCGGAGCAGGAACCGATCTTGATCCCCTGCTCACGCAGCCCGGCAATCACCTGCGGCACACCGGCGATAGGCTCGGCGAAATCGACCACCTTGGCGATTTGCAGCGGCATAAAAGCCTGATACAGCGCATCAATGTCTTGCCGGCTCATCGAACGCCCCAGCTGCCGCCGCCAGCGTGCGTCTACCGCCGGCAGCTTGCCCAGCGCCTCAATATGCTGCCACTTTCCTAACCCCATCGGAATACGCGCCTCGGCCAGCGTGATGTCGATATCGAAGGTCTGCTTGAACGCCTCGACGAAAATCTGCGTCGGCGCGAAAGAGCCGAAGTCCACCGTGGTGCCGGCCCAGTCGAGCACTACCGCATTAATCTTGTTCATGTTTATCCTTATCGATTCCAGTACATCGACTGCCCGACCGCGTCCAGCAAACGTTCTATATCCTGCGGGTAAATTTCGCCGATATTGCCAATGCGGAAGCAGTCGTTTTGCGACACCTTGCCGGGGTAAATCACGAACCCCTGCTGCTTCAGCCGCTGATAAAACTCGGCAAAGCGGTAAGTTTGCGCCTCAGGCGAATAAAACGCGGTGATGATCGGCGAATGCAAAGCCTCATCCAGCAACGGGGTAAAGCCCAACGCGCGCATGCCGGCCACCAGCCGCCGCTGATTGGTCTGGTAGCGCCGGTGCCGCGCCGCAATGCCACCCTCCTGCTCCAGCTCATGCAGCGCCTGCGCGAAAGCCAGCACCGTGTGGGTCGGCGAGGTGAAACGCCATTTGCCGGCATGCTCCTCCATGCAGCGCCATTGCGCATACAGATCCAGCGACAGCGAACGCGAGCGGCCGGCGCACTTCTCCAGCTCACAGCGGCGTGCGATGACAAAGGCGAACCCCGGCACGCCTTGAATGCATTTGTTGGCGGAGCTGATCAGGAAGTCGATGCCGAGCGCATCCACATCCAGCGGAATACCGCCAAAGCTGCTCATGGCGTCGACGATGAAGGTTTTGCCGTTGCGCGCCGCCAGCCCGGCGACTTTATGTAACGGATTGAGCATGCCGGTGGTGGTTTCGCAGTGCACCATGGCGATATGGCTGATGCGCGCATCGTTTTTCAGCACCTCTTCCAGCGCCAGGGTGTCCGGTTCATTCACCTCGCCGCAGTGGAAGGCGTGATGGTCGATATCCATCAACCGCGCCATTTCAACCATCCGCGCGCCATAGGCGCCATTGTCGATAATCAACAGCTTATCCTGTGGGCCAATGACCGTGCCCAGCACGCCCTCTACCGCAAAGCTGCCGCTGCCCTGCAGCAGCACCGAGGTGTAGCCGGACGACGGCGTAGCCAGCGCCACCAGTTTTTGCCGGATACTCTGCACCACGCCAAGGTTGTAGTCTTCATCCCAGGTGCAGCTGTCGAACAGCATCGCCTGCTTCACCGTTTTCGAGGTGGTCAGCGGGCCGGGGGTTAACAGCAGATAGTTATGATCGGACATGTCAATCACCATTTGGTCTATACCAGATTGCGATGATTGTGGCGGTAAATTCGCCTGCGGGTCAAACGGCAAAGCGCGGTGAAACAAAAAATTCATCTGCGCATGTATAATGGGCGCGTGCCGGCATGCCATAGCGAGATGAAATGAAACAACTTCAGGGCGAGATGGCCCACTACCTGCAGATCAAGGAGCAGCTTCAGGCGCGCATCAGCGGCGGCGGGCTGCGGGCCGGCGACAAGCTGCCTTCGGAGCGCGAGCTGTGCGCTATCTTCTCCACTACCCGCGTCACCATTCGCGAGAGCCTGGCGCAGCTGGAGGCCACTGGCGCCATCTACCGCGCCGATCGCCGCGGCTGGTTTGTCACGCCGGAACGGCTGTGGCTGGATCCGACGCAGAACACCAACTTCCACAGGCTGTGCCTGGAACAGGGGCGCACGCCGCGCACCCTGCTGCTGTCCGCCGAGAAAACCAGGGTGCCGTCCGAGGTAATGCCGCCGCTGGCGCTGGAGCCGGGGGATCAGATCTACCTGTTGCGCCGGGTGCGCTACGCCGATGAACGCGCGATCTGTTACTGCGAAAACCACTGCCTGCCGCAGCGGGTGCCGGAGCTGCTCAGCCGGGATCTCAACGGCAGCCTGACCGAGGTGTACCAGCAGCACTACGATCTGCGCTATAGCAGCATGCACCTGTCGTTTTACCCAACCGCCCTGCCATACGGCGCAGCCACCGCGCTGGGAGCCATGGTCGGCCTGCCGGCGCTGTTGCTGCGGCGGCTTAATTATGACCAGCACGGCCGCATTCTCGATTTCGACATTGAATACTGGCGCCACGATAGCTTGCGCATCGAAGTCGACACGCTGTAACCCTTCCGCTTTGCGCCGGTCTTAAACGACCAGGGGCGCTGCAAATGCAGCGCCCCTGGGTTTGCCATGCCGGCCGTCAGAACGGATAGTGGTGATAGCCCTGCTGCTCGGAGATATTGCGCGCAGCGGTATGCAGCCGCTTCACATAGTCCGCCTTGGCGTCCTCAGAGAAGCGCAGGGTTGGGAATGAGATGCTCAGCCCGGCGATCACCACGCCAAAACGGTCGAACACCGGCACCGCGATGCAGCGCAGCCCTTCTTCCTGTTCTTCCACGTCTTCGCCGAAGCCCTGCGCGCGCACCTGATCCAGGACCGGCAGCAGTTCGGCGGCGCTGGTCAGGGTATGCGCGGTGCTGCGGGTAAACTCAATCTGTGACAGGATTTCTTCCACTTCGGCGCGATCGCGCCAGGCCAGCAGCACCTTGCCGATCGCCGTGCTGTGCAGCGGGTTGCGGCGGCCAATGCGCGAATACATGCGCAGGTTATACATCGAGTCGATTTTATGAATGTAGACGATGCTGTCTTCATCCAGCGCGCCGAGGTGAATAGTCTCGCGGGTATGGTTCGACAGCTCGCGCATCTGAATATCGGCGCTGCGGATCAGATCGACGTTCTGCAGCGACTTGGCGCCCAGTTCGAACAGCTTCAGCGTCAGCGCGTATTTTTCCGACTCCCCCTCCTGCGACACGTAGCCCAACGACTTCATGGTCTGCAGGAAACGGTAGACGGTGCTTTTGGACATCATCACCCGCTGGGAAAGCTCGGTAATGCCGATCTCGCGCTCGTCGCCCAGCGCCTGCAAGATACCGAACACTTTCATTACCGATGAAACAGAATCCGGTTGTTTATCTAGATCTGCGTTAGCCATGATGAATACCCTACTCAGCTGTTTCTGTTTTAGGAAATTTGAACAAGGGTTTCAGTATAAACGGAACGTTTGGCGCCACGCAATGCGCGGCCGAGATAAATGGCTGAGGCCAAAAGGCTTAAAACCTGGCGCCTCATTGTCGCTTACAATTATGCGGATAATGCGCATGCAATCGCAGACGAATATGATTAGCATGGTAATACTCCCCCGGATTAACGCTTTCGAGACCAACATGCGTTCTTGTACCGACGGCCTTCCCGTCCCGCAACGCTACGGCGCGATTGTCGCCATCGCGCTCGGCATTACCGTTTCCGTGCTCGACGGCGCCATCGCCAACGTGGCGTTGCCGACCATCGCGCGCGATCTCAACGCCAGCCCGGCCAGCTCGATCTGGGTGGTTAACGCCTACCAGCTGGCGATCACCATCTCCCTGCTGTCGCTGGCTTCGCTCGGCGATCTGGTCGGCTACCGCCGCATCTACCAGGGCGGCCTGCTGGTGTTCAGCATCACCTCCCTGTTCTGCGCCCTGTCCGACTCGCTGGTCACGCTGACCATCGCCCGGGTGCTGCAGGGCTTTGGCGCGGCGGCCATCATGAGCGTCAATACCGCGCTGATCCGCATCGTCTATCCGCAGCGCTTCCTCGGCCGCGGCATGGGCATTAACTCGCTGATCGTCGCCTGCTCATCCGCCGCCGGGCCAACGGTGGCGGCGGCAATTTTGTCGGTGGCTTCCTGGCAGTGGTTGTTCGCCATCAATTTGCCTATCGGCATAGTGGCGCTGCTGTTGGGTATGAAGTTCCTGCCTGCCAACGGCCAGAAGAGCGGCAACCAGCGTTTCGATCCCACCAGTGCGCTGCTGAACGCCCTGACCTTTGGCCTGCTGATCACCGCCATCAGCGGCTTCGCCCAGGGCCAAAGCCTGACGCTGATTTTCTGCGAAATCGCGGCGCTGCTGGCGGTAGGCTGGTTTTTCGTGCGCCGCCAGCTGCGGCAGGAATTTCCTTTACTGCCGGTCGATCTGCTGCGCATTCCAATTTTCGCGCTGTCGATGGGCACCTCAATCTGTTCCTTCGCCGCTCAAATGCTGGCGATGGTTTCGCTGCCGTTCTTTCTGCAGGGCGCGTTGGGGCGCGACGAAGTGGCCACCGGGCTGCTGCTGACACCCTGGCCGCTGGCGATCGTGGTGATGGCCCCCATCGCCGGCCGGCTGGTGGAACGGGTGCACGCCGGGCTGCTGGGCTGCATCGGCCTGGCGGTGTTTGCGTTGGGCCTGTTCCTGTTGGCGCTGTTGCCGAACCACCCATCGGATCTGGACATCATTTGGCGCATGGTGCTGTGCGGCGCCGGTTTCGGGCTGTTCCAGTCGCCCAACAACCACACCATTATCTCCGCCGCGCCGCGCAACCGCAGCGGCGGCGCCAGCGGCATGCTCGGCACCGCTCGCCTGCTGGGGCAAACCTCCGGCGCCGCGCTGGTGGCGCTGATGTTCAACCTGTTTCCCACTTCAGGCACCCACGCTTCGCTGATCCTGGCCGGGGTGTTCGCCACTCTGGCAGCAGCGGTAAGCGGTCTGCGCATCACCCAACCGCGCGCGCAGCAGGCCGAAGCCGGCCAGCCAGGCAAATAGCAGACATAAAAAACCCCGGCGAGCCGGGGTTTTTCACATTCAGGCGATTACTTCAGGTACTGGCCGGTGCGCAGCGCTTCGATACGCTTATCGAGCGGCGGGTGCGACATGAACAGCTCGCTGAACGACTTGGATTTGCCGTTGATGCAGAACGCCATCATGCTGCCCGCTTCCTGCGGTTCGTAGCTGGTTTTCAGGCGCTGCAGGGCGGCGATCATCTTCTCGCGGCCCACCAGCTTGGCGGAGCCGGCGTCGGCGTAGAACTCACGGTGGCGCGAGAACCACATGGTGATAATGCTGGCCAGGATGCCGAACACCAGTTCCAGCACCATCGACACCCCGAAGTAGATCATCGGGTTGCCGTTACTTTCCCCTTCGCCGTCGCGGTTGCCGAGGAAACCGGCGGCCACCTGTGCGATCAGACGCGAAATGAAGATGACGAAGGTGTTCACGATGCCCTGGATCAGCGTCATGGTCACCATATCGCCGTTAGCGACGTGGCTGATTTCGTGCGCGATGACCGCTTCCGCCTCGTCGCGGCTCATGCTTTGCAGCAGGCCGGTGCTGACGGCGACCAACGAGGCGTCGCGGCGCGCGCCGGTAGCGAAAGCGTTGATGTCCGGTGCGTGATAGATGGCGACCTGCGGCATGGCGATGCCCGCCTGCTGCGACTGGCGGCGCACCGTTTCCAGCAGCCAGTTTTCGGTTTCGTTACGCGGCTGTTCAATCACTTCCCCGCCAACGGAGCGCAGCGCCATCCATTTGGACATCAACAGCGACACGAAGGCGCCGCCGAAGCCGAACAGACCGGCCATAATCATCAGGCCCTGAACGCTACTGGATTGGATTCCTGTCAGGCTGAGCACCAGCCCGAAAACCAACATCACCGCCAGGTTGGTGAGCAGGAACAGAGCTATACGCATCATAAAATGTTTACTTCCTCATAAATGTTAACAAAACGCTGTCTGCGATACCCTAGATCGTATGGGCATTCGCCACAGTTTCAAGAGTTGTGCGCCATTAACCTACTAAAAATACGAAACTTTACAAAAACGGCGCGCCAATCAGGCCTGGCGAATTGTAAACGATTGTTGCGCATGGCGACGGATTTTTTGCCATAAATCAGCGCCGTTTGCCCTTCAACCGCCCAAGATGGGTATCGGTAAAATCGGTGGCGTATTTCAGCCCATAGCCCAACGCGCGATCAAAACCTATGTGCGCGCTCCAAATCAGCGCCGCCATCAGCCAGGCGACGTTGCCGCCGAGTATAAACAGCAGGCCGCACAGCGCCGGTCCGGCATAGCTGTGCGCCAGGTTGTAACACAGCGCCCCCGCCTTCTTGCCAAGCAGGTAACCGGCAAAGGACAGATCCGGCAGCAGGAAACACAGCGCAAACCGGCCCCAGCCCAAATGCAGGTGCTGATAAGCCGCTACGCAGACGGCCAGCACCAGCAGGGCCTCCAGCCGCAGCGTATTGCGCACGGCACTCGTCATTTCGCCTCTCATTGCCTCTCTCCTGCGGCCTGGCCGCCGCCATAAAAAAACGCACCCGAGGGTGCGTTTTTAGTGATAGTGCCTCGGCCTTACTTGGCTGCCGCGGGTTGCTGAACCGGCTGATCTTTTTCAAGATGCGCCAGGTCCAGCGCGATATGCACGGTTTCATCCAGGTACGGATCCGGTTCCTGGTAATCCTTCGGCAGATCGTCCAACGACTTCAGCGGTTTCTTGCCGGCGCGCTGCAGGCGATCGTTAATGCGTTGCAGGCGGGTCGCGTCGTCGTCATGGTTCTCTTTCTCGCGCACGGCCAGATTGAGCGACACCATGTTGCGTTTGTCCTTCAGCGCCTTGTAATGCGCGATATCCTGCGCAATGTACTGGAACTCAGGATCCTTGGCGATGCGTTGCTCGTGATCTTTCAGCAATTCGGGTTCGAACGTCGTCATGTCGCCGGTTTTGCTGTAGGTCGCCGCATTGATGCTGTCCCACGGCATGGCGTTGTCTTCAAACGCTTCGCCGGTTTCCGCCGGATCGACGCCGGTCGGCATCAGAATGTCCGGAGTCACCCCTTTACGCTGGGTGCTGCCGCCGTTCACGCGATAGAATTTCTGGATGGTGTATTGCACCGAACCCAGCGCCGGCCACTCTGGGCGCAGCATCTGATCGTAAATGCGGTTCAGCGAACGGTACTGCTGCACGGTGCCTTTACCGAAGGTCGGTTCGCCGACGATCAGCGCACGGCCGTAATCCTGCATCGCCGCCGCGAAGATCTCGGAAGCGGACGCGCTGAAGCGGTCAACCAGCACCACCAGCGGGCCTTTGTAGTAGGTCACGCCGTCGGTGTCGGCGTCTTCGCGCACTTTACCGTTGTTGTCGCGCACCTGCACCACCGGGCCGCTCGGAATGAACAGGCCGGACAGCGACACCGCTTCGGTCAGCGCGCCGCCGCCGTTGGTGCGCAGGTCGATGATCACGCTCTTGACGTTCTGCTTGGCCATCTTCTGCAGCTGCACTTTCACATCATCGGTCAGGCCGACGTAGAAGCCGGGGATGTCGAGCACCGCCACCTTCTCTTTGCCGACGGTCTTGATGGTCATTTTCACCGCGCGGTCTTCCAGGCGGATGCGCTCGCGAGTCAGGGTGACGACGCGGGTCTTGGTGCCTTTACCGGCCGGCAGGATTTCCAGGCGCACCTTGCTGCCCTTCGGCCCTTTGATCAGGGACACCACGTCGTCCAGACGCCAGCCGATCACGTCCACCATGGCCTTGCCCGCCTGGCCGACGCCGACGATGCGGTCACCCACGGTGATCGCCTTGCTCTTCGCCGCCGGGCCGCCCGGCACCATAGAGTTGATCAGCGTGTAGTCGTCGTCCATCTGCAGCACCGCGCCGATGCCTTCCAGCGACAGGCTCATCTCGGTGTTGAACTGTTCGGTGTTGCGCGGAGACAGATAGTTGGTGTGCGGGTCGATTTCGTGCGCGAAGGCATTCATCGCCAGCTGGAACACGTCTTCGCTGTTGCTTTGCGTCAGGCGCTTGATGGCGAACTGATAGCGCTTGGTCAGCGTGTCGTGGATTTCTTTTTCGGTCTTGCCGGTCAGCTTCAGGTTCAGCTCGTCATAGGTGACTTTGGCGTCCCACAGGCTATCCAGCTCGGCCGCGTCTTTCGGCCACGGCGCTTTGCTGCGGTCGAGATCGATAGTGCCGTTGCCGGTAAAGTTCATTGGCTTTTCCAGCAACGACAGCGCATAGGTATAACGCTCAAAACGGCGTTTCTGTGCCAGATTGTACAGGGCGTAAAACGTATCCAGCTTACCGCTTTTCAGCTCTTCGCCGACCTGGGTTCGTTTGGCGGCGAATTGCGCCACGTCGGATGCCAGCAGCACGTTATGGCTGTAGTCCAGCATATTCAGGTAGCGATCGAAGATCTTGCCCGAAAAGTCCGCGTCGAGGGCAAACTGGCGGTAATGGGAGCGAGTGAAGCGCGAGGTTACGCGCTCACTCACCGTAGCGTGCTGAGGTTCCTGATGCAGTTGAGGCAGCTGATCGAGGCGGATGTTGGCTGGTTCCGCTCCGTAACTGACACCCGCCCACAACAGACCCGCGACCGCTGTTAATCTGACAAATTTGTTCATGCCTTGGTTGGCCTCCGTATCAGAACTGCAAGTGTTCTGCGCGCACAATCATCGCCAGACCGGAAGAGAGCTGCACACGTACGCCATCTTTAGCGATTTCGAGTACGGTAGCATCCATCGCGCTCTTACCTGCTCTGACTTTGATTTCCTGGCCAATTTGCAGTTTAGAGATATCCGTGACTGGCGCATAACGCGGCTGGTTTTCCTCTTTTGCTGCACGAGGTTGACGAGCTTGCTGTGGGCGAGTTTGTGGGCGTGGCTTGCGGTTCTCCGGCGCGGCTCCGCCTTCGCGGCGTGCAGCGGGCTTTTTACCGGCTGGGCGCGCGCGGCGTGGCTCTGCCTCGGCGGATTCACCGGCGGCCTCACGCTTTTTGGCGTTTTGTTCGGCACGCTGTGCCTGAACGCGCGCTTTGGCTTCTTCAAGCTGCTGGCGAGCATGATCGACATGCTGCTGCTCCAGTTCACCGCACGGGTTGCCGTCCAGATCGACGCGCTGCGCGCCAACCTTGACGCCGTACAGATACCGCCAGCTTGAGGTGTACAGGCGCAGGGCAGAACGCAATTGCGTTTTGCTGAGGTTCTCTTCCCCCTGCACGCGCTCTACCAAATCCTGAAAAATACCGATTTTCAGCGGGCGAGCTTCGCCTTCGGCGCTAAAGCAGAGCGGAAAACGCTCGGCAAGAAAAGCAATGACTTCTTTACTAGAGTTCAACTTAGGTTGATTTTCCATGAAATTTCCTGATTACAACGGGTTTGCCAACCAGCGCAGGCATGAACAGGCGTCATTATAATGACGCCATCGGTAAATGCCACGTTAACCGTAGATCAACTTGCCGTTACAGTGACATATTTCGCACTATCACACTGTTCCAGCTGCGCGCAAAGCCCCGCCACCACTGCTTTCAGCCCCAGTTCGTCCGCTTCGTCGAAGCGTTGATAAACTGTGCTGTCGATATCAAGAACGCCGATAACCCGGCCGCCGACGTGCAGCGGCAGTACGATTTCTGCATTGCTGGCCGCGTCGCAGGCGATATGGCCCGGAAATTCATGGACATCGCCGACGCGCTGCACGCGGTTTTCCGCCACTGCGGTGCCGCACACCCCTTTGCCGACCGGAATGCGCACACAGGCGATTTTGCCCTGGAACGGCCCCAACACCAGCTGGTTGCCCTCCATCAGGTAAAAACCGGCCCAGTTCACGTCGTCCAGCCGTTCGTTGATCAACGCGCTGGCGTTGGAAAGCGCGGCGATAAAGTTGGTTTCCCCGTCTAACAGCGCGCTCAAATCACGTTTTAATTCCGCGTAGAATTGTTCTTTTGTCATGTGTTAACCATTAAAACAATAGAGATGGCCAGAAGCCTAACGCTTAGGCTCTATAAAATAAGCATTAAATGCGTATAGCCACAAGGTTATTCATCTGCCGCTTCACAAAACCCCGTCGGTCAGGGTATGTTTGCCGCTCAGAAACCCTGTTTACCCTGTTTTGCCGCCCGGCGCTTTACCTTATGAGGCACTGGCAGGCTTATTTTTCAGCTACGCTAAGAACTCCGGCGAGCTTCAGAGCAGCTTTTGTCATGATGAAGATACACGCGATCACCGGCCCCCTTTCCAGGGCTCGCCACCAGCGTTGTTGCGAATGCGACCTGCTGTTCGTGTTGCCGCCGCTGAGCGGCAATCAGGCGGCCTACTGCCCGCGCTGCAACGCCAAGGTGGTGCACGGCCGCGACTGGTCGATGACCCGCCTGACCGCCATGGCGATCGCCATGCTGTTGCTGATGCCGTTCGCCTTTGCCGAACCGCTGATCAGCATCCGCCTGCTCGGCACCCGCATCGACGCCAGCCTGCTGGAAGGCATCTGGCAGATGAGCCGCCAGGGCGATCCCATCACCGCCAGCATGGTGGCATTCTGCACCATCGGCGCGCCGCTGACGCTGGCGCTGTCGCTGCTTTATCTGCGCTTCGGCCACGCGCTCGGCATGAACCTGCGCCCGGTGATACTGATGCTGGAACGGTTGAAAGAATGGGTGATGCTCGACATTTACCTGATCGGCATGGCGGTGGCGGCGATTAAAGTGCAGGACTACGCCGATATTCAAGCGGGCAGCGCGCTGATCGCCTACCTGTCGTTGACGCTGCTGAGCATCCTGACGCTGATCCACATCAACCTCGAGCAGCTGTGGGAGCGCTACTACCCGCAGGAACAACCGGAAGGCCCGCCGGCGGCGCTGCACGTTTGCCTGTCGTGCCACTACACCGGCTACCCTGATGAACGCGGCCGCTGCCCGCGCTGCCATGTGCCGATGTGCCATCGCCAGCCCTACAGCCTGCAAAAAACCTGGGCGGCGCTGATTTCGGCGATGATTCTGCTGATCCCCGCCAACCTGCTGCCGATCTCAATCATCTACGCCAACGGCGCGCGCCTGGAAGACACCATCTTCTCCGGCGTGGTCTCGCTGGCGACTTCCGGCAACGTGCCGATCGCCGCCATCGTGTTTATCGCCAGCGTGCTGGTGCCGTTTACCAAGGTGCTCGTGCTGCTCACTCTGCTGTTCAGCATCCATTTCAAGACGTCGCACAGCCTGAAGACGCGCATCCGCCTGCTGCGGCTGGTGACCTGGATCGGCCGCTGGTCAATGCTCGATCTGTTTGTTATCGCTTTGATGATGTCGCTGGTCAATCGCGACCAGCTGTTATCTTTTACTATGGGGCCGGCCGCCTTTTACTTTGGTTCGGCGGTCATTTTAACTATTCTTGCCGTTGAGTGGCTGGATAGCCGATTGATTTGGGATGCACATGCAACAGGAAACGCCGACTACACCGACTGAAGCGCGGGTCAAAAACAAGCGCCGCATTTCACCATTTTGGTTACTGCCGTTTATCGCCCTGCTGATCGCCGGGTGGCTGGTCTATAACAATGTCCAGGAGCGCGGCGCCACCGTCACCATCGACTTCCAGTCGGCGGCGGGCATCGTCGCCGGCCGCACCCCGGTGCGTTACCAGGGGGTGGACGTCGGCACGGTGCAGAAGATCAGCCTGAGCAAGGATTTGCGCAGCATCGTGGTGGAAGCCAGCATCAAGAGCGATCTGGAAGATTCGCTGCGCGACGGCACCCAGTTTTGGCTGGTGACCCCCAAGGCTTCACTGGCCGGGGTGTCCGGGCTGGATGCGCTGGTCGGCGGCAACTACATCGGCATGATGCCCGGCAGCGGCAAAGCGCAGACCCACTTTACCGCGCTCGATACCCAACCGAAATATCGGCTGAACACCGGCGAGCTGATGATCCACCTGCACGCCAGCGATCTGGGCTCGCTCAATACCGGTTCGCTGGTGTACTACCGCAAAATCCCGGTCGGCAAGGTGTATGACTACACCATCGCCGAAGACAACAAAGGCGTGACCATCGACGTACTGATCGATCGCCGCTTCGCCAACCTGGTGAAGGGCAGCAGCCGTTTCTGGAACGTGTCCGGCTTTAAGGGCGACTTCAGCCTGTCCGGCGCGTCGGTGCAGATGGAAAGCCTGGCGGCGCTGGTCAACGGCGCCATCGCCTTCGACTCCCCGCCCGACGGCCAACAGGCCAAGGCCGATCAAAGCTACACCCTGTATCCCGATCTGGCCCACAGCCAGCGCGGCGTCAACATTCAGCTGGATCTGCCAAGCGGCAACAACCTGAGCGAAAACCGCACGCCGCTGATGTATCAGGGGCTGCAGGTGGGCACGCTGACCAAGCTGACGCTGCAGCAGGACAGCAAGGTCACCGGTGAACTGACCATCGATCCGTCGGTGGTGGATCTGATGCGCAGCGGCACCCGCATCGTGATGCGCAGCCCGCGCATCAGCCTCAGCGACGCCAAGCTCAGCCAACTGCTGACCGGCACCACTCTGGAACTGGTGCCGGGCGACGGCGAGCCGCAGCAGCATTTCAACGTGCTGGACAGCAACGAGACCTTGCTGCAGCAGCCGGGCGTGCTGACCGTGACGCTGAATGCGCCGCAGAGCTACGGCATCGACGTCGGCCAGCCGCTGATCGTGCACGGCGTCAAGGTCGGCCAAATCATGAGCCGCACCCTGACCGGCAGCGGCGTGGTGTTCACCGCCGCGGTAGACGCCCAGTATCGCAGCCTGCTGCACAAGGACAGCAAGTTCGTGGTCAACAGCCGCGTCGACGTCAAGCTGGGGCTGGACGGTATGGAAGTGCTCGGCGCCAGCGCACAGGAGTGGATCGACGGCGGCGTGCGCATTATTCCCGGCAGCAAAGGTGAACCGGGCGGCCAATACCCGCTGTACGCCAACGCCGAGAAAGCCGAGGCCGGCATCGTCGGCAACAACCCTGCCCCAACCCTGACGCTGAGCGCCGTCAGCCTGCCGGACGTGCAGGCCGGCTCCGTGGTGCTGTACCGCAAGTTCCAGGTGGGCGAAATCGTCAACGTGCGCCCGAAGGCCAATGAATTCGAAGTGGACGTCTACATCAGCCCGGAATATCGCAAACTGCTGACCCGCGAAAGCATCTTCTGGGCCGAGGGCGGCGCCAAAGTGCAGCTGAACGGCAACGGACTGACGGTGCAGGCTTCGCCGCTTAACCGCGCGCTGAAAGGCGCCATCAGCTTCGATAACCTGCAGGGCGTAACCCTGAACAAGGGCGCCAACCGGGTGCTGTACGCCAGCGAAACCGCCGCACGCGCGGTGGGCAGCCAGATTATCCTGAAAACCTACGACGCCAGCAAGCTGTCGGCGGGCATGCCGTTGCGCTATCTCGGCATCGACGTCGGCCAGGTGGAATCACTGCAGCTGGCGCCGGAACGCAACGAAGTGCTGGCCAAAGCGGTGCTCTATCCGGAATACGTGCAGAACTTCGCGCGTTTCGGCAGCCGCTTCTCGATCGTTTCGCCGGAGATCTCCGCCGCCGGCGTCAGCAACCTAGATACCCTGCTGCAGCCTTATATCAACGTGGAACCGGGCCGCGGCCGCGAACTGCGCACCTTCGAGCTGCAGCAGGCCAGCATCACCGACTCGCGCTATCTCGACGGCCTGAGCGTGATCCTCGACGCCGCTGAGACCGGTTCGCTGCAGATAGGCACGCCGGTGCTGTTCCGCGGCGTGGAGGTTGGCATCATTACCGGATTCTACCTGGGCGCCATGTCCGACCGGGTGCACGTCGCGCTGCGCATCAGCAAGAAATACCAATATCTGGTGCGCAACAACAGCGTGTTCTGGCTGGCCTCGGGTTATAACCTGCAGTTCGGCCTGACCGGCGGCGTGATCAAGAGCGGCACCTTCCAGCAGTTTATTCGCGGCGGCATCGCCTTCGCTACGCCGCCGACCATTCCGGTGGCGCCGCAGGCGGTACCCAACAAGCACTTCCTGCTGAATCCGGAAGAGCCGAAAGACTGGAGAACCTGGGGCACCGCCATTCCACGCAATTAACCCCGTATTTCCGCAGGGGCCCGGCATGCCGGGCCCCTGTTTTTTTCCGCTTTGTGGTACACTCCCGCCCTTATCTATATTGCTGCCTGAGAGTTCGCCCCGTGGCCAAATCCGCCTCCGTTTTTCTGCCCCCCGCTTTCCTCGACGCGACCCGCGCCATCATGCCCGCCGCATTGTCGATGGACGATTTTATCGCCGCCTGCCAGCGCCCGCTGCGCCGCAGCCTGCGGGTTAATACTCTGAAGATCGCCGTCGCCGATTTTTTGACGCTGGTGCAGGGCTACGACTGGCGGCTGGAGCCGATCCCCTGGTGTGCCGAGGGTTTCTGGATCGAACGCGAAGATGAAGAACTGCGGCTGGGCAGCGCTGCCGAACACCTGAGCGGCCTGTTTTATATTCAGGAAGCCAGCTCCATGCTGCCGGTCAGCGCGCTGTTCGCCGGCCGCGAGACACCGAAGCGGGTACTGGACGTTGCGGCGGCGCCGGGTTCCAAAACCACCCAGATCGCCGCGCTGATGAACAACCAGGGCGGCATCGTCGCCAACGAATACTCCGCCAGCCGGGTGAAGGTGCTGCACGCCAACATCAGCCGCTGCGGCGTGAAAAACGCCGCGCTGACCCATTTTGACGGCCGGGTGTTCGGCGCGGCGCTGCCGGAAAGCTTTGACGCCATTTTGCTGGATGCCCCCTGCTCCGGCGAAGGTGTGGTGCGCAAGGATCCGGACGCCATGAGCAACTGGTCGCCGGAAAGCGTCGCCGCCATTGCCGATACCCAGCGCGAGCTGATCGACAGCGCTTTCCACGCTCTGGCGCCGGGCGGCGTGATGGTCTATTCCACCTGCACGCTTAATGCGCAGGAAAACCAGCAGGTGGTGGCATGGCTGCTGACGACCTATGGCGATGCGGTGAGCGTAGAACCGCTGGGCGAACTGTTCCCCGGCGCGCGCCAGGCGCTGACCGCAGAAGGCTTCCTGCACGTCTTCCCGCAGATCTACGACAGCGAAGGCTTTTTCGTGGCGCGGCTGCGCAAGAATCACAGCGTCGCGCCGTTGGCGAAACCGAACTACAAGCTGGGTAAATTCCCGTTCAGCCCGCTGTCCGGCAAAGATTCCGCCGAGATCGCCTCGGCCGCGGCGGCATCGGGCTTGGCCTGGGACGACGCCGGCCGGCTGTGGGCGCGCGACAAAGAAATCTGGCTGTTCCCGGCGGAACTGGAACCGCTGACGGCCAAAGTGCGTTTTTCACGTATCGGCCTGAAGCTGGCTGAGCGTTTCCCCAAAGGCTTCCGCTGGCAGCATGAGGCGGTGATTGCGCTGGCGAGCGCCGAAAGCCAACGGTGCTTTGAACTGGACGCCGCGCTGGCGCAGGAGTGGTACCACGGCCGCGATCTGTACCCGGAACACCCGCCGGAAGGAGACGAGTGCATCGTCACCTATCAGCAACAGCCGCTGGGCATCGCCAAACGCATCGGCAGCCGGATAAAAAACAATTTGCCGCGTGAGCTGGTACGCGACGGCGCATTGGATTTTCATCTGTAACCATTTTAAATGCCGGGGGCACTGCTCCCGGAAAAAATAACGCTAATAATATTCCTACTCTCATCTATTATTATTCTAATCATTTAGCCCCGTCAGCATTTCCCCGTCGCAGCCCCCTAAATGCGGCATTCGTGCAAAATAAAGAAAGTTTTTAGCCTTTTATCAAGACAATTCCTAATTCTTATCCTATTAATTAAGCTGTAGGTAAATTAATGCGTTTAACTCAGCTCTGGGTGGCGTCTTTGCGGGCTTCTCTTAATACGGCAAGGAAAATAATATGAAAAAAACTCTGATGGCATTGACCTCGGTGGCCACCCTGCTGTGCGCCAACGGCGCGGCCAATGCAGCGGGCACCATTCAGGGCAATCTGGGGGTGACCTTAACCATCGGCGCCGGTTGCGTGGTGGGCGGCGGAAACAGCAGCGGCTCCGTCAACGACTTCGGCTCCATTAGCTTCGGCACCTATTCTTCGCTGGCCAACATTATCGACGCCAGCGCCACCGGTTCGGGCGGCGCCGGCACGCTGTCGCTCACCTGCACTACCGGTACCAACTATACGGTGGCGCTGAACAATGGCCTGCACGTCACCACCGGCAACCAACGCCGCATGGCCAGCAGCGCCGGCGCCTTCATCAATTACAACCTGTATCAGGACTCCGCGCGTTCAACCGCCTGGGGCTCCGGCGCCGCGGCGCTGAGCGGCACCGGCACCGGGGCAGCGGTGCCGCTGATCGTCTATGGCCGCGTACCGGCCGCCGGAGCCACACCCGCCGCGGACACCTATGACGATACCGTCACCATGACGGTCACCTGGTAAAGGTGCGGCGGGCGCTTTTCTGCTGCGGCGCGCTGGCGTTCAGCCTGGCGGCGATGGCTGACAGCAAAACCGCCACTATTGGCGTCAGCGCTACCCTGGTGAGCGCCTGCGAGGCCGGAAGTTCGTCGGGCGGCAGCATCAGTTTCGGCTCGCTGAACTTCGGCACGCTGTACTTTCTCAGCACCGCCGTCAGCGTCGCCGGGCAGCAAAACGCCGGCGCCATTCGGGTTAAGTGCAACAACGGCACCAGCTATAGCGTTTTGCTTGACGGCGGACAAAGCGGCAATACCGCTGCCCGCTACCTGCAGAGCGGCGCCGGGCAGCGGGTGTATTACAACCTGTACACCAGCGCCGCCCACAGCACCGTCTGGGACAATTTGACCGGGGTAGCGCAAACCGCCAACGGCGCGGATAACTGGCTGCCGGTGTATGGCATGATCCCGGTTCAAGCCACCCCCGCCGTCGGCAGCTACACCGATACGGTACAGGTTACGATCAATTGGTAATGGCGATGCGCGTTTCAATTTACGGGTTGGCATTCTGTCTGCCGCTGTCCGCGGCCCTGGCTGACACCGGCGTCAACGATCTGAGCAAGAGCCAGCCGTTTACCGTCAACGCATCCGTGGTGAAAGGCTGCGTGCTGGGCAGCGGCGTCAGCGACGTCACCACCTTCGGCAGCCTGAACTTCGGCCAAATATCCTCTCTGAGCAGCAACGTCAGCATCGTTTCCAGCGTCGGCGCCGGTTCGGTGCAGCTGCGCTGCAACCCCGGGTTGAGCGTCACGCTGGCGCTGGGCATCGGCAACCATATCACCGGCTCCATTGCCGCCGGGCGCAAATTGCAGAACGCCACCACGGCCGAAACCCTGCTTTACCAGCTCTATCAGGACAGCAACTACTCCACCCTGTGGGGCGATGGCGGCAACGGCGGAACGGCGCAGACCCTTTCCGCCACCGGCAGCACCCAGGAAATCAAGGTTTACGCCCGTCTGTTTTCGACCAGTATCCTGCCCACCAGTGGCGTATACAGCGATACGGTCTTACTGACGGTAACTTATTAAGTTTTTTGGAATAAGGATTTAGTTATGCGCAATTCCTTCCGTCTGCCGCTGACCGCGGCGCTGCTGCTGGCCGGTTCGTCGCAGGCGCTGGCCGCCGCGTCCATTCTGATCTGGCCCATTGATCCGGTCATTGAGGATCAACAACAGGCTACCGCGCTGTGGCTGGAAAATCGCGACAGCAAGCCGGTCTATATGCAAATCCGCGTGCTTGGCTGGCAACAAACCGCCGGCAAAGACGATTATCGCAACCAGAGCGAGGTGATCGCCAGCCCGCCGGTAGCCTCGATCGCTCCGGGCAAGCGCCAGCTTATCCGTTTGATCAAACAGTCTGCGCCCGCTGCCGGCCAGGAACGTGCCTATCGCGTGCTGATCGATGAAGTGCCGATCAAGGATCCGTCAAGCGGCGCTACGCCCGACGGCGCGCAGATGGGGCTGAAGTTCCAGATGCGCTACTCGGTGCCGCTGTTTGTCAGCGGCAAAGGCATTTGGACCAAACAGGACAGCGAAAAACCGCGCGATTACGCCAGCGCCAGCCAACCGCAGCTTAGCTACCGCTTGCTGCAGCAAAGCAGCCAGCGTTGGCTGGAGGTGCGCAACCAGGGTGCGGTGCATGCGCGCATTTCCAAAGTCACGCTGCAGGGCAAGACCCTGAATCCCGGGCTAATGGGCTACGTGCTGCCCGGATCGCAGATGCGTTTCGCCCTGCCGCCCGCCGGCAACTTTAGCGGCGGCGCGCTGCAGGCGACGGTCAATGACAACAAACAGCCCGTAACCCTTTCGTCTCACTGAGGCTCAAGTGCGGTTAACAGGGATCCCGTCGATGCGGCAATTCAGGCTGAAGCCGCTGGCGCTCGCCGTGCTGGGCATGGCGGCCGGCGTCTGGCTGCCGTTTGGCCATGCCGACGACCTGCCGCCGCCGCCCAGCGCCATCACCATGCCGGACGCCACGCTGTATCTGGAGCCGGTGGTGAACGGCCGCCAGACCGGGAAGGTGGTGCCGGTCAATTACCGCGGCGGCCATTATTACATGACGCCGCAACAGCTGATTGACGCCGGGCTGCCGGTCGCCGACCAACAGGCGAAGGACGTCGCGGTCGATCTGCTGAACAAGGTCGATGTCAGCTACAGCGGCGAAAGCCAGCAGCTGCTGATCAACGTGCCCAACGACTGGCTGCCGCAGCAAAGAATCGGCGCGCAACACCCGATGCAGCCGCTGCCGGCGCAAAGCAGCCTCGGCATGCTGTTCAACTACGACGTCTACGCCAACCAGAGCAACGCCAACGGGCGCCCCGGTTACCTGTCCGCCTGGAGCGAGCAGCGGTTGTTCGACGGCTTCGGCGTGATTGCCAATACCGGCATTTTCCGCAGCGCCTTCAACGGTGCCGCCGGCGACAGCGGCGGCGGCCGCTACATCCGCTACGACAGCCAGTGGCATTACAATGACGATCGGCGGCTGCTGAGCCTCACCGCCGGCGATCTCACCACCGGGTCGTTGCCGTGGAGCAGCGCGGTGCGCATCGGCGGCCTGCAGCTGTCGCGCAACTTCGCGGTGCGCCCGGACCTTATCACCTACCCGCTGCCGCAGTTTTCCGGCCAGGCCGCGTTACCGAGCAGCGTCGATCTGTATATCAACAGCTACAAAAACAGCACCACCAGCATCAACCCCGGGCCGTTCACCCTCGACAGCGTGCCCTACATCAACGGCGCCGGCCAGGCGACGGTGGTCACCACCGATGCGCTGGGCCGCCAGGTCAGCACCACAGTGCCGTTCTACGTCGCCAGCAACCTGCTGCAAACCGGTATGAGCGACTTCAGCGTTTCCGCCGGCGCGCTGCGGCGCAATTACGGCATTGAATCAGCAGACTACGGGCAATGGGTGGCCAGCGCCAGTGGCCGTTACGGCGTCACTGATTGGTTAACGATGGAAGGCCGAGCGGAAGGCGCGGCGGCGCTGGCGGTCGGCGGCCTGGGCGCGGATTTTCGCGTCGGTCAGTTGGGGGTATTCAACGCCTCTTACAGCTACAGCCAGGCGGGCGATAACGCCTTCGACGGCGGCCCGCCGATCGTGCGGCAGAATGAATATGATCCGCTGACCGGCAGGCCTCTGCCCTCGCCGGATCCGCAGCCGGTTTACCGCTATGCCAGCACGCACGGCGATCAAAGCAGCTTTGGCTACACCTACAGCAATCAGCGCTTCAGCCTCAACGCACAGCGTGTGCTGCGCAGCGCCGGCTTCGGCGATATCTCGGTGTATAAGAGCGACTATCGGCTGAGCCGCCGTACCGACCAGCTAACCGGCAGCGTCAGCCTCAGCCGCCTGGGCAGCATTGGCGCCGGCTATTTCGACGTGCGCGACGCCATCGGCCAGCGCACCCGGCTGGTGAATTTTTCCTATAGCCTGTCGCTGTGGGGCAATACCAGCCTGTACGCCTCGGTCAACCGCGAAATAGGCAGCAGCGGCTACAGCGCGCAGCTGCAACTCTCCATTCCGTTCGACAGCTGGGGCACCGCCAGCCTCGGCGCCGCCCGCGACAATCGCAACCGTTGGAGCGAGCGCGTCAGCTACAGCCGCGCCGCGCCGACCGACGGCGGCCTGGGTTGGAACCTGGCCTATGCCGACGGCCAGGGCAGCGGCGCTTATCGGCAGGCCGACCTGACCTGGCGCGCCCGCACGCTGGAAGCCCGGGCCGGCATGTACGGCACGCGCGACGACTACAACCGCTGGGGAGAAATCAGCGGTTCGCTGGTGGCGATGAACGGTGGTCTGTACGCCACCAACACCATTAACGATGCCTTTGCGCTGGTTTCCACCCAGGGCTACCCCGATATCCCGGTGCGCTACGAAAACCAGCTTATCGGCGTGACCAATGCCCAGGGCTACCTGCTGGTGCCGACGGTCACCTCTTATTACCACGCCAGGTTCCAGATCGATCCGCTGACCCTGCCCGCCGACGTCGCCCTGCCAACGGTGGAAAAAACCGTAGCGATCCGCGACCACAGCGGCTTCCTGGTTGAATTCCCGATCCAGCCTATCTCCGCCGCAGACGTCGAATTGGTGGACGCGCAGGGCCAACCGCTGGCCAACGGCAGCCAGGTGGCGGTGATCGGCGGCAATCAGCAAAGCTATGTCGGCTGGGACGGCATGGCCTATATCGATCCGGTGCAACAGCATAACCGGTTAAGCGTGATCCCCGCCGACGGCGGCCCGGCCTGCCAGGCGGAATTCAGCCTGGCGAAAAGCCAGGGTATTCAGCGCGTCGGCCCGATCGTCTGCCGGTAAACCCACTACGGAGAATCATCATGTTTCGGGGATTGAAAGCCATACTGCTGAGTTTGTTGCTGTTCACCTGCCAGCGCGCGCTGGCCGACTGCGCCACCACCAACGGCACCATTACCCTGCCCGGCAGCAGCTCCTTCGTGGTGTATAACGGCCAAATCAGCGCCCAGGGCACCGCGGGGCTTAACTGCACCGGTTTGGGGCTGTCGCTGCTGTCGCAAAATACCGTGACGGTGAAAATCGCCTCCACCACCCACAATATGGCGATGGCCAATACCGACGGCTCCGGCGATCAAATCGCTTATCTGATTTATCCGGACGCCAATTACCAATACCCCTACACCGTCGGGCAGACTATCGACTACAGCTCGCTGAATTTGCTGTCGCTGATCCTCATCTCCTCCAACGTCAACTTCCCGATGTACGCCAAAACCACCGCCGGCGCCAACGTGCGCGCCGGCACCTATACCGATACCGTCAACCTGACCTGGAATTACCATATCTGTGGGCTGGGCGTATTGGGGCTTTGCATCTGGTGGGACGGCGTCAACAAAACCAGCACGGTGACCGTTAGCGTGGCGATCACCAAAGATTGCCTGATCGGCACCGCGCCGAACGTCAACTTCGGCAGCATGGCCCTGGTGGGCCAGTTCAACCCGGTGAACCAGAGCATCACCCTGACCTGCACCAAAACCGAAGGCTACGTCACCTATTTTACCAACGGCAATAATCCGGTCACCGGCTGGAGGCAGATGAAAAGCGGCACCGCCAACTTTATGCAGTATCAAATCTACCTGCCCAACAGCACCACCGTCTGGGACAGCACCAACAAACAAAGCGGCGCGGGGAGCGGGCTGGCGCAGAGTATCCCGTATAAGGCCGCGGTGAACGCGGCGCAAACCGAAAGGGCCGTTGGCACCTATCAGGACAACCTCAGCTTTGTGGTTGAATATTAAGCGCCACTGCTAGTCGCGAAAGCCAATTGTTGCCAGACTGTATTTTTTATGTGGCATTTTTTGCTCATTTAGCTATGCTCATACGGACGACCCTTAACTGGTCTTACCTCCTACCACTTGATTGAGCAAGGAGTTTCCATGAGCAAAACCGTCGTAAAAATAGGCAGCTTTGAGGTCGATGACGCCCATCTGAGCGCCTCAACCGAACGGACCAGCACCCTGGCCATCCCGTGCAAGTCGGATCCCGATCTGTGCATGCAGTTGGACGGCTGGGATGAACATACCAGCATTCCGGCCACGCTCGACGGCAAGCAGTCGCTGCTGTACAAGCAGCATTATGATCGCCAGGCGGACGCCTGGGTGATGCGGCTGGAATGAGGGCTTACCGGCAAAACTGACGACGCGCTGTCCTCGATGAAAACAGCGCGTTTTTTTATGCGATGGCGATGCCGCGGCCGGCGAAAAAGCGGCCAAACTGCCCCAACGAGAGCGTTACCTGCTGGCGAGTCGCCGGGCTGTCGCCCGAAGGATTGTGGAAGGTAACGCAGCCCCGTTCAGCGGCGGTGACTAACACCAGGTGACCGCCCCGCTGTGGCGGCGCGCTTTCGGGCCGGCGAATGGACGGATGCACCGAAGCGATAAAATAGCCGTAGTGGTTCAGCAACTGCGGCAATTCCTCCGCCGGTACCCCCACCTTAACCTCCGCCTGCAGCGCAAACTGCTCGCGCACGTAGTCGACGAAAGGCGCATAGATCAGCCCCTTGATCCGCTCACCCTCACGCACATAGGCGCCGTAAGGCAGGCTGCGGCGCGCCAGCTCCAGCAGGGGCGGCGCTTCGCCGTCGCGGTGGCTCAACACCATTTTCAAACAGGCCATGCCGCATACGTGGTTAGCCCACTCGACGTATTCCGCCCGATCGCGGGCGCCGCTGCGCGCCCAGTTGGCGTCTTGCGCCAGGGTTGCACGCCCGGCAATCAGATCGGCCGCCAGTTCCGGCGTTGCCCACTGGCAAACATAGGGCACGGCCCGCATGATTTAAAACCTGTCGACGACTTTAAAGTTCATCAGCACCAGCGTCATATCCGGCGAGAACAGATCGTATTCTTCAAAGAAACGCTGCAGCTCTTTACGCCAGTGCGCCAGCGAACGGTCACCCTCGCCTTCGGCATAGGCATGCGCCTCACCGACCTGATCGTAGGTTTGCATCTCTACGGCGGTCAGCTCTACCGCACACACCGGATCGCCCTTGCCATTGACCACCAGGAACACGTCGCCGGCCAGCGGAACGCCTTCCCCGTCCAGATTGGAGCAGGTCGCGGTCTTGGTGCCGTTGAGGATCAGTTGCACCACCTCGTCGGCCTGTTGCTCGGTGTCGCCGAATGCCCAACGCTCTGTGTGTTCGTATTTTTGCGGAATTGCCGTCGCCATTGCTTTACCTTATTGAGTGAATCATTAATGCAGACAGGATAGTACAACGTATTCACCGCCGCCTGCACCTGCCGCATCACCGGCCGCAGGTTTTGTGTTCAGCGGCTTTACGGGTTTTTACCCTAAAGCGCTGGGCCTGGGCCGGCGCAGCAGGCATACTGTGAAGCATATCCACTCATGGCGGACGGCCAGGCGGTAAAATGAAGCAAGACGACAAAGATCCCGATGACACCTTCAGCGATCTGTTAAAAGTCATTGCGCTGGTGGTAGTGGTGGCCATCGTGGCGATTGCCGGTTGGTATTTCAGCTAAGGGGGTCCGCTTGGCAACCAAACGAATGCGCACCAAACATTGGAAAATGTTCCTGATCCTGCTGCTGATCTGCCTGGCGCTGCTGCTGTTGCGTTGGGCGGCGATAGCCTTCGGTTAATGCCGCCGCGCCTCAGGTTCCAACAGTTCACGCAGATACGCAACGCGCGCCTCCCCCTGCGGCAGCCACAGCCGGCATAGCCGGTTTTGCACTTCGGCCTTGCGGCTCAGGCGGTAGTACTCCGCCAGTTGATCGACCAGTTTCATCATTCGCCCTCCTGATATTCCTCACATCAAGTATTGAACGTAAAAAGCAGAAGAAATACTGATGCCTTGTTTTTTATACTTCCTGTTTTAGATACTGCGACCGCTGCGGTGGCGAAGCCCCGGCTCAACTGCTACATTGACCAAAAATCAACCAGCCGAGGTAAATGATGATGTTCTCGGAACAGGAGATAAAGCCGGTCTGGGATGAAGTCGCCCGGTTGATCGGCGACGGTGTGATGCAGCTGCGTCATCGCGGCGAGGTTTTATCGGTAGAAACGCTGGCAAAATATCTGGCGCAGCAGTTGGCGGAGAGCCATGACATCGAACACCGTATTCTGATCGGCGCGGCGATTAACATGTTGAAAGACGGAAAGTGAATCGCCAACCGGAATGGTTGGCGATTCGGCAGAAGCCCGAGGTATGCAAGCCCGGCCTTCTGCGCGCTACTATGTCAGGCTAATATGACGATATTAATAGGAATTGTCGGGTTTTTACCCTAATTGCACTATTTTTGTTGCCTGTAGCCGTTATGCCAGCACGAAATCACCCGCTTCAAGCGGCTGACCAGGCCGATCGCTCCGCGGGTACGGGCGTCGCCAACATAATTCGATTGCCCATGCCGGTTCACCGCGCTGCACGAATCACTTCGCCAAATCGCTTGCAACTACGTTCGATCGCGCGCCGGGCCTCTGGCGATAGCTGCCCCATCTCGAAAAAGCCATGTATTAGCCCCTGACACCGCTCGATATGAACGGGCACTCGCGCAGCACGCAACGCTTCTCCATAGTCCAGGCCGACGTCCCTCAATGGATCAAATTGCGCGGTTACGATGACTGCCGCACAGAGTCCGGAAAAATCACCGGCATGAATAGGCGTTATCCGGGGATCTTCAACGTTTCGCGCTTCAGCGGAATAATGGCGAAGGAACCATTCGATCAACGGTTTATCGAGCAGATAGCCCGTCGCATTCTGCCGCCAGGATTGATGATGGATACCCGGTAGATCGGTCGCGGGATAGATCAAGAATTGGCCGGCCAATTCGACGCCGTCCGCATGGAAAGCTTGAGCCACCACCGCCGACAGATTGCCTCCTGCGCTATCTCCGGCGACGGCCACAAGGCGATTGCCCCCGAGAGCGGGCGCATGGTCAACCACCCACCGCATCGCGGCGATGGCGTCGTCGACCGCCGCCGGAAACGGATGCTCTGGCGCCAGTCGGTACGCTACCGACACGACAACGACCCGGCTCCATCGACAGATCTCTCGGCAGACGTTGTCGTGCGTGTCGAGATCGCCGATAACCCAGCCACCGCCGTGGAAAAATGCAGTGGTAGGAAATGGCCCGCTTCCATCGGGACGGTAGACTCTTGCATGCAACTCCCCAGATGCACCATCAACAACAATATTTTCAACGCTGCCAACGGGAACCGTCGCGCCAGGCGGATGCAAGCTGGCCGCCAAGGCACGATAGCCGGCTCGCGCCTCTTCAGGCGTGCCTTCATATAACTTCTTTTCGCCGGACTTCGCCAACGCATCGAGGAAAGCGGCAATATGTGGATCTACGGACATTTGGCCTCCTTATACTCGGTTCAACCGTAAGTCAGAATGCCATCGTCCAGCGTCGCTGCAGGAAACTCGTGGCGTTCTTCCGCGTATTCGCGCAGACTCTGCCAGGGGGCGTGGTCGCCTTGCCGATACATAATGTGCTGGGAGCGCATGATGTACCCCGGATTGAAATTATTCGGGTCGCAGAATGGCAGATGCGGCATGTTCTCTTCCTGAGGGCGCAGTACGGGAACGACCGTCTTTGCCTCTCGCTCGTCCATGTATCCGAGCAGTCGACAAACGAACTCGCTCACCAGTTCCGCGCGCATGGTCCAACTGGTACGCAAATAGCCCAGGGTGTACGCCATGTTTGGAACATCGTTGATCATCAATCCCCGATAGGTAACGTGCTCGGTAAAGTCCACCGGTTTCTCATCGATACTGAAGAGCACATCGCCGAAAAGACAAAGGTTGAAGCCCGTCGCCGTCACCACGATATCGGCCTCCAGAAATTCCCCCGAAGACAGGACGATCCCCTTTTCGTTGAAACGCACGATCCTGTCCGTAATAACGGAGGCCTTGCCGTCACGCAAAGGCACAAAAAAATCGCCTCCGGGAACAAATGCCAGCCTCTGTTGCTGTGGCCGGTAGCGAGGGCTAAAATGCTTTTCTACGTCGAAATCGTCGGGGAGCTGGGCGCGGACCGCATCCAGCAGCTGCTTGCGCAGATCTTCTGGTTGCTCCAGCGACATCCTGTTGAGCTCGAGATTCTGTGCGATATAGGCCCGGCGCAGGATCTCGTACGTCCACTCCTCAGGGATCCCCAGCGCACGCAGCGGTGCCGCCAGCGCGTGTTCCGCTGGCTCGACGACAAAAAATGTGGGCGACCGCTGCAATAACGTGACGTGCTCCGCCTCCCCGGTTAACGCAGGAATAAGGGTCGCCGCCGTGGCGCCCGAACCTATTACGACGATTCTTTTCCCCTTCCAACTCAGATCTTGCGGCCAGTTCTGCGGGTGAATGACCGCCCCCGCGAAGCGCTCCAGCTCCGGCCAGTCTGGAACATGTCCCTGCTGATGGCGGTAGTAGCCAGGACACAGCCACAGAAACCCGGCCGTGAATTGCAATATTTCGCCGGTATCGGTTCGGATCGCTTCCACGCCCCAACACCTGTCTTGGGTCGACCAGTTCGCTGCCATCACCCGATGCCCGTAACGGATATGTCGGCCCAGATCATTTTCCGCAATGACTTCACCGAGGTAATTGCGGATCTCCTCGGCAGTCGCAATAGAAGCGCCGCGCCAGGGTTTGAATGAGTAACCGTAGGTGAACAAGTCGCTATCGGAACGCGCTCCTGGGTAACGATGCGTCCACCAGGTACCGCCAAAGCCATCCATGGCATCCAGCATGAGAATGCTTCGATCAGGGCATCTTTGCCGCAAATGGTAGGCCGCATCTATACCCGAGATCCCTGCGCCGATGATTAGTACATCCACATGTTCACCCATAGATCAACCTCTCCAAATGTTCGAAGCCTTCCACGTGTTCGAATTTTTGCTGACAGCGCGCAGCTGCAGCATCCGATTGGCATCGTGATGGATATACTGTGCACTTTGAATGCAAAGAAATCCTAATCTCTATCGAGATCGTCCGAAAATGAACATTATCGTCATCCGGTAAACAGCATGACGCACGGCGGCCATCCCTGCATTTATCTGTTTCATCATTCACCCTGCTGACCAGCGTGGGGTACGGCAGGCTGCAGCTCAGCGCGAAGAAAGAATGTTATCAAGTAAAAACATCGAATTATGAAAAATCCCATGGCGGATTTTGGTTTTCCCAATAAGGAATAAAACGCTAGACGGCACCGAAGAGATGATAAAAATGGAGCAGTGAATTATGCCGCGGAAATTCCATGTTACGCCCTAAACCAATGTTGGTTTTAATTAACCATCGTCAGCATTTTGTAATTAAAGTAAGCAAGCTTCAATTCGCTGCTATATTATAGCGGGAAGCTAAGGCCTCCCGTTTTATTAATGAGAACCGGAACCGCAAAACCGGGGCAATCCAACCCCGGTGAACCATAAGTTTCTCTGGGCTCAAACTAACCAACCAAGCAATAACGTCGCGCCGATTACGGTGGAAGCGCCGCCGATGCGCGTGGCGATTTGGGCAAAGGGCATCAGCTCCATGCGGTTGGACGCCGACAGGATAGCCACGTCGCCGGTGCCGCCCAGGCCGCTGTGGCAACAGGTAACGATCGCCGCTTCTACCGGGAACATCTTCAGATAGGGCGCGATCAGGAAGCTCACCAACCCCATCGACAGCACCACGGAACCGCACACCACCACGTAGCCGAGCGAGAACACCGCCACCACGCTCTCCAAAGGCACGTACAGCATGCCCAGGCCAATCATCAGCGGCCATACCAGCGCCGTGGAGACGAACTTGTAAAAGCTGTGCGCCCCGGTTTCCATCGAAGCCGGTATCACGCGGCAGTATTTGCACAATACGGCAAACAGGATCATCAGCACCGGTCCGGGAATATGCAGGATATGCTCAAACAGGCCGCCGACGATAAAGAAAGCGCAAATCACCAACAACCCGCCGCCCATCAGCTGAAAATCGACGTTGCCGCCGGTTTCCTTGATGGCGAACACCGCATTTTCCTGGGCGGAGCGAATCAGCATGCCGTCGCCGCTCAGCGCCTTGCGTTGCATACCGATGCGCGCCAGCACTCCGGCGGTGACGATGGCGAAGATATTGCCCAGCACCGCCGCAGGCGCCAACTGCGCGACGTACAGGTCCGGCCCGCCGCCCAAAATGGCGGAATAGGCCAGCGACAGCGGCAAAATGCCCTCGCCGATGCCGCCGCCGACGATCGGCACAATGATAAAGAAGAAGGTGTGATAGAAGGTGAAGCCGAACAGCTTGCCCACCAGCAGCCCGGTCACCACCGCCGTCACCGTCCCCACCACCAACGGCACAAACATGCGCACCATGCCCTGGATCAGGATCACCCGGTTCATGCCGAGGATGCTGCCGACCACCAGGCTGGCGATGACGAAATACAGCAAATTGGCGTCTTTCATCAGCAGATGCACCGTCGCCATCACGTTTGGCTGGAACACATTGAAATACACCAGCACCGACGGCACCATCAGGCACAAAATGGCCGGCCCGCCGATATCGCGCAGCAACGGCATACTTTTGCCCAGCTGCGCCAGCGCAAACCCCAGCGTCATAATCACCGCCAGGCCGCCGATCATATTCTTCGGCAGGAAGTTAGCGTAGGCCGAAACGGCAACAATCGCGCAAATAGTGACAAACAGCGCAATCGGCACCGCACCGATATCTATCTGGCGGATTTGGTTAATTATTCCTGATGAGTCAGGCGACGACACATTCTTCTCACAGGCCATTTCTGCATTTATCTGTTTCATTATTCACCCTGCTGACACCTGTTGGGTACGGTAGGCATTGCCTCACCGTGATGAAAAAATTTTATCAAGTCAAAACAGCTAATTATGAAAAATCCTATTGCGAATTTTGGTTTTTCTAATAAGGAATAAAACGCTAGACAGCACCGAAGATATGATAAAAAATAAAATAGCAGAACTAAATTACGCCGCAGGAATTCAATATTGTGACCTTCAGCTAATGTTAGTTTTAATTAATTATCGTCAGCATTTTGTAATTAAAGTAAGCAGGCTTAAATTCGCTGCTATGCTATAGGGGGGACGTCAAAGCCCCCTGTTTATTAATGAGAACCGGAAACGCAATTAGCTGAATCCGGTCAGCTTTATCCGAACCTTAATCCTGCGCGCGGCACCGCTCAGCATTAAGGCATAATATGACTAATAAGGAAGTAGAATATGTCTTCACGCGCTGTTACCCCACAGACTCTCACCCGTTACGGCATTTCCCAGGCCAGCGAGATCGTCCATAACCCCAGCTACGAGCAGCTGTTCGCCGAGGAAACCCGCGCCGACCTGCCGCCGCTGGAGCGCGGCACCCTGACCCAGCTGGGCGCGGTCAATGTCGACACCGGCGAATTCACCGGCCGCTCGCCCAAAGATAAATACATCGTGCGCGACGACACCACGCGCGACACCGTGTGGTGGTCCGATAACGGCACCGGTAAAAACGACAACCAGCCGCTGTCGCCGGAGGTGTGGCAACGGCTGAAAACCCTGGTGGGCAATCAGCTGTCCGGCAAGCGCCTGTTCGTGGTGGACGCCTTCTGCGGCGCCAACGCCGATACCCGCCTGAAGGTGCGCTTTATTACCGAGGTGGCCTGGCAGGCGCACTTCGTCAAAAACATGTTTATCCGGCCGACCGATGCAGAACTGGCCGATTTCGAACCGGACTTCGTGGTGATGAACGGCGCCAAGTGCACCAACCCGGACTGGCAGCAGCAGGGCCTGCATTCCGAGAACTTCGTCGCCTTCAACCTGACCGAGCGCATCCAGCTGATCGGCGGTACCTGGTACGGCGGCGAAATGAAAAAGGGCCTGTTCTCGATCATGAACTATCTGCTGCCGCTGCAGGGCATCGCATCGATGCACTGTTCGGCCAACGTGGGCGAGGAAGGCGACGTAGCGGTATTCTTCGGCCTGTCCGGCACCGGCAAAACCACCCTCTCCACCGATCCCAACCGCCAACTGATCGGCGACGACGAGCACGGCTGGGACGACGACGGGGTATTCAACTTCGAGGGCGGCTGCTACGCCAAGACCATCAAGCTGTCTGCACAGGCCGAGCCGGAAATCTATCAGGCGATCCGTCGCGACGCCTTGCTGGAAAACGTGCAGGTGCTGGCCGACGGCAGCATCGACTTCGACGACGCAAGCAAAACCGAAAACACCCGCGTCTCTTATCCGATCTACCATATCGACAACATCGTCAAACCGGTGTCGAAAGCCGGCCACGCGCGCAAGATAATCTTCCTGACCGCCGACGCCTTCGGCGTGCTGCCGCCGGTATCGCGCCTGACGCCGGAACAGACTCAGTATCACTTCCTGTCCGGCTTCACCGCCAAACTGGCGGGCACCGAACGCGGCATCACGACGCCGACGCCCACCTTCTCCGCCTGCTTCGGCGCGGCGTTCCTGACGCTGCACCCGACCCAGTACGCCGAAGTGCTGGTGAAACGCATGGAAGCCGCCGGCGCGCAGGCTTACCTGGTGAACACCGGTTGGAACGGCAGCGGCAAACGCATCTCGATCAAGGATACCCGCGGCATCATCGACGCCATCCTGAACGGGGAAATCGAAAACGCCGAGACCTTCACCCTGCCTGTCTTCGGCCTGGCAGTGCCGACTGCGCTGCCGGGTGTCGATCCGTCGATTCTCGATCCCCGCAAAACCTACGCTGACGAGTCGCTGTGGCAGGAAAAGGCACAGGATCTGGCGCAGCGCTTTATCGACAACTTCGCCAAATACACCGTCACCCCGGCGGGCGAAAAGCTGGTAAGCGCCGGGCCCAAGCTGTAAATTCCCCACCGTTTTATCCGGGCGCCTGATGGCGCCCTTTTTTATTTTCGCCCCCCATAAATAAACAAAACTCATACCTCGTTAATCATTTTCCGGCAGACACTCACCGCCACAGTCCCTAAGTTGGTAGCTGAGCTGCCGACAATTATTTTTATAATTACATGTTTTAAATAAATAAAATGATATAAATATTCTAACGACACGCACTGGCGCTCATTTCTTACGTTTCCGGCCTGCGGCCAAAGTTTTAATCCGATCACAGATTAATAAAAAAAACAGAGAGCGTACCCGATGAGCAACCACAACATTGTCGACGTCAAAGCGTGGATCGATTCCCGCCCCATCTCCGGTTATCAGTGGCTGGTGCTGCTGCTGTGCTTCATCATCATCATGTTCGATGGATATGACGCCGCGGTGATGGGTTTTATTGCGCCTGCGCTGATCGAAGACTGGGGCATTTCGCGCGCCGAAATGGGCCCGATCCTCGGCGCCGCCATGTTCGGCGTGGCGTTGGGCGCGCTGATCGCCGGCCCCTACTCCGACCGTTTCGGCCGCAAAAAAGTGCTGCTGCTGTCGGTCCTGTGCTTCGCGCTGTTCAGCCTGCTCAGCACCTTCGCCCGCACCCCGCTGGAAATGGCGCTGCTGCGCTTTCTTACCGGCCTGGGGCTGGGCGCGGTGATGCCCAACTGCGTGACGCTGGTGTCGGAATACATGCCGGAACGCCGCCGCGGGTTGATGATCACCCTGATGTACAGCGGCTTCAACATCGGCTCCGGCGCCGGCGGGTTTATCGCCGCCGGCATGCTGCCGCACTACGGCTGGAAGGCGGTGCTGTTCCTCGGCGGCATCATGCCGCTGCTGATGCTGCCGCTGCTGATCTGGATCCTGCCGGAATCGACGCTGTACATGGTGGTACGCAACCACCACAAGGACAAAATCGCCCAGATCCTGCGCCGCGCCGGCGGGGTGTTCAGCGCCGGCACCACCTTCGTGCTGAAAACGCCGGTGATGCCGAAAAAGGCCCGGGTGCTGCAGCTGTTCAGCAACGGCTACGCCAAAGGCACGCTGGTGCTGTGGCTGACCTACTTTATGGGGTTGTTCGTTATCTACCTGCTGAACGGCTGGCTGCCGACCATCGTGCGCGGCGCCGGCTTCTCGCTGGAGCGCGCCGCCATCATCGCCGGTCTGTTCCAGCTGGGCGGCACCCTGGGCGGGCTGATGGTTGGCGGGCTGATGGACCGCTTCGTCGCCAAACGGGTGATCGGCCTGTTCTACCTGATGGGCATGTGCTGCCTGCTGTCGCAGGGCATCTGGGGCTTTGGCCCGACGGTGCTGGCGGCGCTGGTGTTCGCCAGCGGCGTGTGCATCAACGGCGCGCAAACCGGCCTGCAGGCGTTCTCCCCGGCGTTTTACCCCACCGAAATGCGCGCCACCGGCGTCAGCTGGATGCACGGTATCGGCCGCAGCGGCGCGATCATCAGCTCGTCGATGGGCGGCGTGCTGCTGGGAATCTTCCCCGGCGCCACCAGCATTTTCATTATTCTGGCGATCCCGGCGTTGCTGGCGGCGATCACTATCATTAATCATCAGAAAGCGCATCCGGCGGAAATGGTCAAAGGCATCGGGCTCAACGATTTGCCCGCGCTGTCGCGCACCATGAACAACCGGTAATTCTTTGCAAACAGAGGTACAGGATGGCTAAGATCATTGGCGGACTGGCGGTGTCTCACACCCCGACCATCGGTTTTGCGGTGGACCACAACAAGCAGCACGAGAGCGCCTGGGCGCCGATTTTCGACGGCTTCGCGCCGATGCGGCAGTGGCTGGAAGAGAAACGGCCCGACGTGCTGCTGTACGTGTTCAACGACCACGTCACCTCGTTTTTCTTCGATCACTATTCGGCCTTCGTGCTGGGCATCGACGACAGTTATGCGGTGGCCGATGAAGGCGGCGGCCCGCGCGACCTGCCGCCCATTCAGGGCCATGCGGCGCTGTCCCAGCATATCGGCGCCAGCCTGATGGCAGACGAATTCGACATGTCGTTTTTCCAGGACAAGCCGCTCGACCACGGGCTGTTTTCGCCGCTTTCCGCCCTGCTGCCCTGGCAGGACGGCTGGCCGATGCAGGTGGTGCCGCTGCAGGTCGGCGTACTGCAGTTCCCCATTCCCTCCGCCCGCCGCTGTTTTAAACTCGGCCAGGCGCTGCGCCGGGCGATCGAAAGCTTCCCCGAGGAGCTGCGCGTGGCGGTGGTGGCCACCGGCGGCGTCTCGCACCAGGTGCACGGTGAACGCTGCGGTTTCAACAACCCGGAATGGGACGCGCAGTTTATCGACATGCTGGTCAACGATCCGGAACGTCTGACCGAAATTACCCTGGCGGAATACGCCACCCTGGGCGGGCTGGAGGGCGCCGAGGTGATCATGTGGCTGATTATGCGCGGCGCGCTGTCGGCCAACGTCGAAAAACTCCATCAGGCCTATTACCTGCCGTCGATGACCGGCATCGCCACGCTGATCCTCGAGAACCAGGCGCGCGAAGCGCCGGTTGACGTGCACCAGCGCCAGCGCGACAAAATCAACCTGCAGCTGGCGGGCGTGGAGCAACTGCCGGGCACCTATCCGTTCACCCACGCCCGCAGCCTGAAGGCGATCCGCATCAATCGCTTCCTGCACCGGCTGATTCAGCCGGCCTGGCGCGAGCGCTTCAATACGGCGCAACAGGCGCTGTTCGACGAAGCGCAACTCAGCGCCGAGGAACAGCGGCTGCTGCGCGACCTCGACTGGCGCGGGCTGATCCACTACGGCGTCAGCTTCTTCCTGCTGGAAAAACTCGGTGCGGTAGTCGGCGTCTCCAATCTGCATATCTACTCGGCGATGCGCGGCCAGACGCTGGAGGAGTTCCAGCAAACGCGCAATCAACAGGTGCTGTATTCGGTAGCGGGGAAAGCGGCGAAATGAGCATTTTCGATCAGCCTAAAATCGACTGTCACCATCACGTCTTCGATCCGCAGCGCTTTCCCTACGCGGCGGACAGCGGCTATCACCCGGCGGGCCACGAGCTGGCTACGCTCGAACATTACCGCGCGGTGATGCAGGCCTACGGCATCCGCCATTCGCTGATCGTCGGCCCCACCTCGGCCTACAACACCGACAACCGCTATCTGCTGGCGGCGCTGGCAGAAGGCGAAGGCCGCCACAAGGGCATCGCGGTGGTGCCGCGCGACGCCGACAGCCAGACGCTGGCGAGCCTGCAGGCGCAGGGGGTGGTTGGCATCGCGCTCAACGTGGCGATGCTCGGCGTCGAACCTTTTCTGCAGCTGGACGGGCTGATGGGCCGTTTGGCGGAGCTGGGCATGTACGCGCAAATTCAGGTGCAGGACGACCAACTGCCGGCGCTGATGCCGCTGCTGGCGCGCAGCCGCACCCGGCTGCTGTTCGACCACTCGGGGCGGCCGGACGTGCGCGCCGGCCTGCAACAGCCGGCGTTTCAGGCGCTGCTGTCGCTCGCGCAGCGTGAACACACCTACGTCAAGCTGTCGGGGCTGGCGAAGTTTTCCCGTCAGCGCTATCCGTTCAGCGACGGCCAGCCTTACCTGCAGGCGCTGCTGAGCGCCTACGGCGGTGAAAAATGCATGTGGGGGTCGGACTGGCCATTCCTGCGCGCCACCGAACGGATGGACATGGGCACGCTGCTGATGCTGGCGGAGCAGCTGTTCCCTGACGCCCCCACCCGCCGACAGATTTTATGGCAAACGCCGCAGAGGCTGTTTGGCTTTGGCGATTAACCCGGAGAAAAACCATGAAGACCATTTACGTGCTCAACGGCCCCAACCTCAATCTGCTGGGCACCCGCGAGCCGGAAACCTATGGCCATAATACGCTGGCGACCATCGAACGGCTGTGCCGCGACACCGCCGCCGAGCTGGAGGTTAACCTCGAGTTTCGCCAGACCAACCACGAGGGAGAAATGATTGACTGGATCCAGCAAACCCGCGGCCAGGCGCAGGCGTTGGTGATCAACCCGGCGGCCTGGACCCACACCTCGGTAGCGATACGTGACGCCGTCACAGCCGTGGCGCTGCCGCTGTTCGAAGTGCATATCACCAACGTGCACAAGCGGGAGCCGTTTCGCCACCATTCCTATCTGTCCGACGTGGCCCACGGCGTGCTCTGCGGTTTCGGCATTCAGGGCTACCGCTACGCGCTGATGCAGGCTGCGCAGCTCTAAGCGGCGCACACCTGGCGCAGACAGTCGATCAGCGCCTGCGCCGCCGGTGAGTGCAGGCTGCCGGTGCGGCAGGTCAGCCCGATGGCGCGCTCGGTATCGGGCAGCGCCAGCGGCAGCCGCACCAGTTCGCCGGAGGCCAACTCATGCTCCAGCTGATGCGCGGAGACCGCAGCCAGCATGTCGGAATTCAGCAACAGCCCGCGCACCAGCGCCAGATCGCCGGTTTCCACCACCGGGTTGGCCACCGGTATCTCCATCGCCAGAAAACAATCATCCAGCAAACGCCGCGCCGGCGTGGCCGAACGCGGCAATACCCAGCGCGCCTCCTTCAGCTGCCCTGGCTGCAGGCCCGGCTGCGCCAGCGGATGACCGCGCCGCGCCAGCAGCACCATCGCCTCGGTGAACAGCGTCTCGTTGTAGACATCGGCGGCGTAGTCGCTGGCCCGCAGCGCACCGAAGATGAAGTCGATATCGCCGGAACGCAGCTCGCTGGCCAGCGCGTCAAACGCGCTTTCGTTGGTGACCACGCTGACGCCGGGGTAGCGCGACGTCAGCTGCACAATGGCCTGCGGCAGCAGCCGCGTGCGGCCCAGCGGCAGCGCGCCGACCCGCACCCGCCCTTCCAGCACCCCGCGACGCGCGGCGATGTCGGCGGGAATGTGCTGCAGCTCATTCAGCGCGCGGCGCACGTTGGGTTCGATCTCGCGCCCGGCCAGCGACGGCACCATGCCGTGCGGCGTGCGTTCCAGCAGCGCCACGCCGGCGCCGTTTTCCAGCACCTTCAGCGCGGCGCTGATCGCCGGCTGGCTCAGTCCGAGCAGCGTGGCGACGGTTTGCATATGGCGGGTTTCGCACAGGCAGACAAAAATCTGCAGCCGCCGCACGTTGAACAGGTACAGCGGCTCGGCGTCGCCGCGCGCCGTCCCTTTGCCCTGCAGGCGGTGCAGCAGCGCCGGGATCTGATGCAGCTCGGCTATCGCCCGCCGGGCGCGCGGCAGCACGCACTTGCCGAAGTCGGTCAACAGCATGCCGCTGGCGTGGCGCTCGAACAGCGGCACCGCCAGCCGCAGCTCCAGATCGCGGATCGAACGGGTGATGGCCGACTGAGTTCTGAATAGTTCGGCGGCGGCGCGCGATACGCTGCCCTGCGCCACCACCTGGCTGAATGCCCTGATTTGCATCAGGTTTGTCAGCGCACTTTCGTCATATTCCATTCTATCCTCCCCGCTTCGGCCTGCTGGAAATATAAATAAAACGCATACCTGCTGCAATCAAATGAATTATCCGCCGCCGGCCGGAGCTGCCAGCATGGAGTGAATCCCCGAGACCGAAGGAATCCGAAAATGAGTGATGCAACCCCGAACAAAACCGCCCTGGTGGTCAGCGCCCATTCCGCCGACTTTGTCTGGCGCGCCGGCGGCGCTATCGCGCTGCACGGCCGGCTTGGCTATCAGGTGCACGTGGTCTGCCTGTCGTTTGGCGAACGCGGCGAATCCGCCAAGCTGTGGCGCAAGGGCGAAATGACCGAACAACGGGTGAAGGCTGCGCGCCGCGAGGAGGCGCAGGCCGCCGCCGAGATCCTCGGCGCCAGCATCGAATTTTTCGACATGGGCGACTACCCGCTGCGCGCCGACAAAGAGGCGCTGTTCCGCCTGGCGGACGTGTTCCGCCGGGTGCAGCCGCACTTCGTGCTGACGCATTCGCTGAAAGATCCCTATAACTATGACCATCCGCTGGCCACCCACCTGACGCAGGAGGCGCGCATCATCGCCCAGGCCGAAGGCTACCGGCCGGGTGAGCCGATCGTCGGCGCGCCGCCGGTCTACCTGTTCGAACCGCACCAGCCGGAACAGTGCGAGTGGAAACCGGACGTGCTGCTGGACATCACCGAGGTGTGGGACAAAAAGTACCAGGCCATCCAATGCATGGCCGGCCAGGAGCACCTGTGGGAATACTACACCCGCGTCGCCCAACAGCGTGGCGTGCAGGCCAAGCGCAACGTCGGCATCACCAGCAGCAAAAACATCATTTACGGCGAAGGCTATCAGAGCATCTTCCCTCGGGTTACGGGGGAGCTGGCATGAGCATCATCGGCAAAAAAGGCGTGGTTATCCGCAATATTCCGCGCGCCGGCGGCAGCACCCTTGATGGGCTGGCGGCTTTCGGCGTGGCGACGGTACATGAAGCGCAGGGCTGCAAAGGGCTGCTGGATCCGGCCATTCGCCCGATTCAGCAAGATCTGGCCATCGCCGGCAGCGCGGTGACGGTGCTGGTGGCACCGGGCGATAACTGGATGTTCCACGTGGCGGTGGAACAGTGCCGGCCGGGCGATATTCTGGTGGTCGCGCCGACCTCCCCCTGTGGCGACGGCTACTTCGGCGACCTGCTGGCCACCTCGCTCAAAGCGCGCGGCGTGCGCGGCCTGGTGGCCGACCTCGGCGTGCGCGATACCCGCACGCTGCGCGAAATGGGCTTCCCGGTGTGGTCACGGGCGGTTTACGCCCAGGGCACGGTGAAGGAGACGCTCGGCTCGGTCAACGTGCCGCTGGTGTGCGCCGGGCAGCTTATCTACCCCGGCGATGCGATCGTCGCCGATGACGACGGCGTGGTGGTGGTGCGCCAGCCGGAAGCCGAGGGCGTGCTGGCGGCCAGCCGCCAACGCGCGGAATTGGAAGAGAGCAAGCGGCTGCGCATGGCCAACGGTGAACTGGGGCTGGATATCTACCGGATGCGGCCGCGGCTGGCGGAAAAAGGCCTGAAATATTACGACTCAGCCGACCTGCTGGAGGATTGATATGCGCCAACGCCGAATCCCTTGCCTGCTGATGCGCGGCGGCACGTCAAAAGGCGCCTTCTTCCTCGCAGACGATCTGCCCACCGAGCCCGCGCAACGTGACGCCGTGCTGCTGGCGGTGATGGGTTCGCCGGATCTGCGGCAAATCGACGGCCTCGGCGGCGCCGATCCGCTGACCAGTAAGGTAGCGATAGTCAAGCGTTCCGCCCGCCCGGACGCCGACGTCGACTACCTGTTCGCTCAGGTCGGCGTCGATCGCCCGCAGGTCGACTACGGGCAGAACTGCGGCAACATTCTGGCGGCGGTCGGCCCCTTCGCCATTGAGCGCGGGCTGGTCAGCGCCGGCGACGAAGTGACCGAAGTGCGCATCTTCATGCAGAACACCGGCCAGACTGCGCTGGCGCGCATCGCCACGCCCGCCGGTGAAGTGCGGTACGACGGCGAGCTGGCGATAGACGGCGTTCCCGGCCGCGCGGCGGAAATCGCGCTGACCTTCAACGACATCGCCGGCTCCAGCTGCGGCGCCCTGCTGCCGACCGGCCGGCCGCAAAACAGTTTTGACGGCGTCGCCGTGACCTGTATCGACAACGGCATGCCGGTGGTGCTGGTGCGCGCGGCGGATCTGGGCCGCAGCGGCTATGAAAGCCGCGAGCAGTTGGATGCGGATGCGGAACTGAAGGCGCGGCTGGAAAGCATTCGCCTGCAGGCCGGGCCGCTAATGAACCTGGGCGACGTCAGCCAACGCACGGTGCCGAAAATGACCCTGATCGCCGAGGCGCGCCACGGCGGCGCGATCAGCAGCCGTACCTTCATCCCGCACCGCTGCCATGCCTCGATTGGCGTGCTCGGTGCGGTCAGCGTCGCCACCGCCTGCCTGATCCCCGGCAGCGTGGCGCAAGGGCTGGCCCGCGTTGGCGACGCCGCCGAGCTGCGCCTGAGCGTCGAGCATCCCAGCGGCGAGTTCGGCGTGCTGCTGCAGCGCGATCCGGCGCGCGAAGGCGCCGATTCGCTGCGGGGTGCCGGGCTGCTGCGCAGCGCGCGGCTGATATTTGCCGGCCAGGTCTGCATACCCGGCGCGGTATGGCCAGAATAATCCAGGAGAACCTATGAACCCGACTCTACCTTCAGTGGCGCTGATCGGCTTCGGCGAAGTGGGCGGCATTCTGGCGCAGGAGCTGCGGGCGCAGCACCTCGCCGTTTGCGCCTATGACAGCCAACCTTCGCTTGCCATGGCGCAGAAAGCGGCGGCCTGCGGCGCCGTGCTGGCCTCTTCGCTCCCGCAGGCGCTGGCAGGCGCCGACCTGGTGTTTTCCGCCGTCACCGCCGCCAACGCGCTGGCGGTGGCGCAGCAGTGCGCGCCGCTGCTGCGGGCGGGGCAAACCTGGCTGGATCTCAACTCCGTCGCACCCAATACCAAACGCGCCGCCGCGGAGGCGGTGACCGCCGGCGGCGCAGGCTATATCGACGTGGCGGTGATGGCGCCGGTGCCGCCGCAACGCCTTAAAACTCCGCTGCTGCTGGGCGGCGCCGATGCGGCGGAAATCGGCGCGCGGCTTAATGCATTGGGGTTCAACAGCCGGGTCTACAGCGCCAGCGTCGGTGAAGCTTCGGCGATCAAAATGTGCCGCAGCGTGATGATCAAAGGGCTGGAGGCGCTGACTACCGAGTGTCTGCGCGCCGCCCAGCGCTACGGCGTGGATCAGCCGGTGCTGGCGTCGCTGCACGCCAGTTTCCCGTCGCTCGGCTGGGACGAGCAGCTTCCCCACTACCTGATCGGCCGGGTGGCGGAACACGGCAAGCGGCGGGCCGAAGAGATGCGTGAGGTGGTGCAGACGCTGCGCGACGTCGGGATAGAACCTCACCAGAGCCTGGCCACCGTCGAAACGCAGCAGGGGCTGGTTGACGCCATGCGGGCGCAAAATCTCGCCTATTCGCAACTGACGCCTTTCGTTTGGCAGACGGCGCTGAACAAAATTTACCCACCCGGTGATTAACATCAAAAAAACCATAATTTTTCATACGCCAATCATTGTTAACAACTCAGCAACTGCGTATTTTGTACCAAAAGATTCATAGCAAGCTAACTATAACATTACCCCAGGGAAGCTGCCTTCCCTTTGCACTGGAAGAACAACGCATGAAACATCTCATCCCTCTGAGCGCCGCAGCCTTGCTGGCGCTGGCCAGCGGCCATGCCGCAGCCGCCCTGCACCCGCAGTTGGACAACGCCCAGGCCAACCTGGCGATCGCCAGCGTGCAATCCAGCCTGAAAGCGCAAAACAGCACCGGCTGTGCGGCGGTAGTCGATAGCGCCGGCAGCCTGCTGGCCTTCCAGCGCTTCGATGGCGCGCCCCCCGGCTGCGTCGACGCGTCGATCGGCAAAGCGCGCACGTCGGCGCTGTACCGCACCCCTTCGCTGAAATTTATGCAGCGCCTGCAGGGCGGCGAAACCACCGTGTTGAGCATTCCGCACGCGGTCGCGCTGGGCGGCGGTTACCCGCTGACGCTGAACGGTGAAGTGGTCGGCGCAGTCGGCGTCAGCACGCCGAAGCAGGAGACTGACAACCAGGCGTCCGCCACCGCGGCCGGCGCGCTGAAATAACCACGGACCTACTACTCAGTTCAAGGAGCCGCCCCTGATGATCGCACTTTCTCGCCGCCGGCTGGTGCTCGGTTCGGCGGGCCTGTTGATGGCTGGCGCCGTCGGCCAGAGCCTGCTGGGCCGCGTCGCTTTCGCCCTGCCGCAACCGGCCGCCATGCCGGAAAATTTCCTGGCCATTTCCCGCCTGCTGACCGGCATACCGCTGCCGGACCCGGGGCTGGCGCAGCGGCTGCACGCCGCGTTACGGCCGCTGTTTCCACAGCTTGAACATCAAATAACCCTGCTTGGCGAGCTGCTGGCTCAGCATGCCGATCTGCGCGGCGAAGCCTTGCATGCGCTGATTGAACGGCAGCCGCAACGCCTCGCCGACCTGTATGAGGCGCTGATGAGCGGCTGGTATCTCGGCGTGGTCGGCGCCCCGACCAAACGGATCTGCATCGCCTTTGAGAACATCGTCAGTTATCAGCTGGTGCGCGGCTCTCTGACGCCGCCGAGCTACTGCCCCGGCGAGCCCGATTTCTGGACGCAACCGCCCCACAAGGAGAACGCCCATGTCTGATTCATTAAGTGCCGATATCGTGGTGATCGGCGCCGGCATCGCCGGTTCCCTGGCGGCGTTGAAAATGGCGCAGGCCGGCGCCTCGGTGTTGATGCTGGAATCCGGGCCGGAGATCAAGCGCGATGAGGCGGTCGAGCTGTTCCGCAATTCGCCGTTCAAAGGGGATTTCACCGAGCCCTTCCCGCCCGAACCCTGGGCGCCGCAGCCGAAGTTTGTGCCGAGCGATAACAACTATCTGATCCAAAAGGGACCGGACCCTTACCGCGCCCAGTATCTGCGCGGCGTTGGCGGCACCACCTGGCACTGGGCCGGGCAGGCGTTCCGTCTGCTGCCGAACGACATGCGGATGAAAACCCTGTATGGCGTCGGGCGCGACTGGCCGATCGGCTATGAACAGCTGGAGCCCTATTACTGCGAGGCGGAATACCAGATGGGCGTTTCCGGCGACAGCAGCCTGGATTCGCCGCGTTCGCGCCCGTATCCGCTGCCGGGCATTCCGTTGCCTTACGGCTTCGAACGCCTGAAACAGCGCATCGCCGGCCTGGGCTACGAAGTGGGCATTGGCCCGCAGGCGCGCAACAGCGTGCCCTACGACGGCCGCCCGGCCTGCTGCGGCAATAACAACTGCATGCCGGTGTGCCCGATAGACGCCCAGTATCACGGCGGCATCTCGGCCCGCAAGGCGCTGGCGGCCGGAGTGCGCATCCTGGCCAATGCGGTGGTGCACCGCATCGAGGCCGACGGCCAGGGCAATATCGTGGCGGTGCACTATCTCGACCGCAACAAGGCCAGTCACCGGGTCACCGGCAAGCGCTTCGTGCTGACCGCCAACGGCATCGAAAGCCCGAAAATCCTGCTGCTGTCCAGCAGCGAGCGCTACCCGAACGGCATCGCCAACGGCTCCGGCATGGTGGGCCGCAACCTGATGGACCATCCCGGCAGCTCGGTGGAGTTCTACGCCGACGAACCTGTCTGGTTCGGCCGCGGGCCGATGCGCCCCGGCAGCATCAACAACCTGCGCGACGGTGCCTTCCGTGCCGAACGCTCGGCGCTGCGGGTCGACGTGGCCAATACCTCGCCGGTGCGCTATCTCACCGAACGGCTGATCCGCCAGGGCTATTACGGCAAGGCGCTGAACGACAAGCTGGCGTTTCAGGCCGAACGTTACGTGCTGCTGAAGTGCCTGCTGGAGATGCTGCCGGAGCCGGAAAACCGCGTGCAGCTGAGCAAGACCGAAAAAGACGCCTGGGGCATTCCCAAGCTGGAGGTGTATTACCAATTCCCCGAATACGTGCACCGCGGCTACGACCAGTCGATGCTCGATTTCCAACGCATCGTCAAACAGATGGGCGGCACCGAAGCGGCCTACAGCAAACGCGGCGTCTACGACAACAACCAGCATATCACCGGCACCATGATCATGGGCGCCGATGGCGGCGACTCGGTGGTGGACGGCGACTGCCGCAGCCACGATCACCCTAACCTGTTCATCGCCGGCACCGGCGTCATGCCTTCCGCTTCCACCGTCAACTCCACCCTGACCGGGGTGGCGCTGGCGTTGCACATGGCCGACCGGGTACTGGACAGCCTGAAAGGAGGCATGGCGTGAAAAAGACCTTACTGGCGCTGTTGCCGCTGCTGGTCAGCGGCCAACTGTGGGCGCAAAGCGACGCCGAGCTTATCAAGCGCGGCGAATATCTGGCGCGCGCCGCCGACTGCACCGCCTGCCACACCGCGCCCGGCGGCCCGGCGTTCGGCGGCGGCTACCCGGTCAGCACGCCGTTCGGCGTGATTTACGGCACCAATATCTCCGCCGATAAACGGTTCGGCATCGGCGGCTGGAGCGACGACGAATTTGTCGCCGCGGTGCGCGACGGCGTAGGCAAAGACGGCCAGCAGCTGTATCCGGCGATGCCGTACGACGCCTTCACCAAAATGAGCCGCGAAGACGTGCTGGCGATCAAGGCCTACCTGCTGGCGCAGCCGGCGGTGGCCCAGGCCACGCCGCAAACCGATCTCGCCTTCCCGTTCAACCAGCGCTGGGGCATGCGCTTCTGGAAGTGGTTCAACTTCGAGCCTGGCGAACTGCGCCCGGACGCGACGCAAAGCGCCCAGTGGAACCAGGGCCGTTACCTGGTGGAGGCCCTGGCACACTGCGGCACCTGCCATACCCCGCGCACACTGACCATGGGCATGGACCAGGACAAAGCGTTCGCCGGCGGCGATCTCGGCGGCTGGATCGCCTATAACATCACGCCGGACCGCAACGCCGGCATCGGCAGCTGGTCGCAGCAGGACCTGGTCAACTACCTGAAGACCGGCCATGTGCCGGGCCGCGCTTCGGCCTCGGGCCCGATGGCGGAAGCCATCGAACACAGCCTGCAGTATCTGCCGGAAGCCGATCTGCAGGCGATGGCGGTGTATCTGCGCAGCGTGCCGGCCATCGCCGATGAGCGGCAAACCCGGCCGCGCGACCGCTGGGGCAGTCCTTCGCAGGCGGTGTTTGCGCTGCGCGGCAGCGGCGAACATCAGCAAACCGGCGCCACGCTGTTCAGCGGCAACTGCGCGACCTGCCACGGCATGGACGGCGCCGGCAAGGGCAGCGGCTTCCACGCTTACCCGGCGCTGTTCAACCACGGCAGCACCGGCGCCGCCGACGGCAAGAATCTGGTGTCGGTGATCCTCAACGGCGTGCATCGCGACATGCGGCAGGGCGAGATCCTGATGCCGTCGTTCGCCGAAGAGCTGAACGACGCGCAGATCGCCGAACTGAGCAACTACGTCAGCCGCCAGTTCGGCAACCCGGCCGCCGCCACCGTCAGCGCCGATCGGGTGCGGAAACTGCGCGCCGACGCCAACCTGCCCTCGCCGCCCACGCTGCTGCAGGGCGACAAACCTTAAGCCGCTCTCGACCAGGGCGCCGGCGGCGCCCTGGTTTTTCCTTTGTTTCCGCGCCGCTTAAGGTACGAACACGCCGCGAAAACGCATCTTGCCGGTGGCGAGGCGCTCATAGGCTTCCCCCGCCTGATCCAGCGAGAACGTCTCGACGATCGGTTTCACTTTTCCCTTGGCCGCAAGGTTGAGAACTTCCCCCAGATACTGTTGCCCGCCGTGCGTCGATCCTATCACCCGCTGGCGCATCATATGGAACGGCACCCCCTCGGACGAAATGGCAAAAGGCTTGCTGAAGTCCAGCCCGCAAAGCACCACCCGGCCATCCGGCTTCAACCCCGTCATCGCCTCCTGCGCGGAGTCAAAATCATTGGTTGTCACCAACAGAATGTCCGCGCCGCCGCTCTCCAGCAGCGCCTTCCCCGAGTCGACCACTCGATCGGCGCCCAGCTGCATCGCCAGCGCGTGTTTATCCGGTGAATGCGTGATGGCGATAGTCTCGAAGCCGCAGGCTTGCGCAAGCTGCAGCGCAACGTGCCCCAGGCCGCCAATGCCTAGAACGGCGACCTTCTCGTGGGGCTGCGGCGCCGCGTCGCGCAGCCCGCTCCAGGTGGTGTAACCGGCGCACATCATCGGCGCGGCGTCTACGTAGGACAGCTCATCCGGCAGCAGGACGGTGCCTTCCGCCGCGATGGCGATATATTCGGCATGCCCGCCCTGCGCGACAAATCCCGTGGTGCGCGGTGAAACGCAGTTCATCGCCGTTTGCCCCGTCAGAGGCCGATTCTCGCGGCAGTAGGCGCAGCGGCCGCAGGCGGACTGAACCCAGGTAGTGCCGACGCGATCGCCCACCTTGCGCGTATGTACGCCGGCGCCTACTTCGATCACGTCGCCGACGACTTCATGGCCAGGCGTCTGCGGGTAGATGTCTCCGCCGTACCCTTGCGTTGACCACACATCGGTGTAGCACATGCCCGAAGCGCGCACTTTCACCAATACCTGGCCCGGTTCGGCTTTGGGCATCGGCACCTGCCACACTTCCCAGGGGCGATTGGCGCCCGTCATTACCACGGCTTTCATCTTCTTTTCCATTGCGATCTCCTGGCTGGGTTGCGGCGGCAGAGACAAGCTCAGCACCTTGTCTGCCAAGCCTAAAGCAGCGCCATGGCCACAACAATGCGGCCCGGCTTCACTGTTAAAGTGAACGGCGTTCATCAATGGAAGGCGCGACTAGCGGGTTTGCGCTTCGCGAATGCAACCTATCAACGCTTTCAAAGCGCTTGATACGTGGCGGTGGCCGGAGTAATACAGGCATAGCCCTGGGTAGGCCGGGCACCACTCGTCCAGCACGCGCTCGAGGCGCCCGTCCCGCAGCGCTTCATCGGCCAGGTGATCGGGCACAAAGGCGATGCCGATACCGTCGATGGCGGCGTCGACCATCAATGGCTGGTCGGTCAAGGTTAGCGAGCCGGTGACGTTGATCGATTCGGCGACGCCATGCCGCTCGAACTCCCAGCGATAAATGGCTCCGCTGTCAAAACGAAAGCGGATGCAGTTGTGGCGCAGCAGATCCTGCGGCGCCGTCGGGCGGCCGTACGCGGCGAAATACTCAGGCGCGGCGATGGCGGCAAAGCGCACCGGCTCGCTGACCCGTATGGCCACCATATCCTGCGGCACGGCGTCGGCCAGGCGGATCCCGGCGTCGAATCCCTCGGCGACGATATCGCTGAGTTTGCCGTCGCAGACGATATCCAGGTGAACCTGCGGATAGGCGGCCAGGAAGCGCGCCAGCAACGGACGCAGCACCAGGCGAACGGCGCCTTCGCTGGCGTTGATTCGCACCGTGCCGCTGGGCGTTTCGCGAAAATCATCGACCTCTTGCAACGCCTGGGTGATGGAGAACAGCGCGGGGCGCAATTTGGCGGCCAGTTGCTCCCCGGCGTCTGTCAACGATACGCTGCGCGTCGTGCGATTAAACAGCCGGACGTCGAGGCGCCGCTCCAGGTTTTTCACGCAGTGGCTGACCGCCGAGGGCGTCACCTCCAGTTCAACCGCCGCCGCATGAAAACTGCGATGCGTGGCGACGGCAAGAAAAACGGTCAGGGCAAACAGGTCCCCTTGTTTAAATTGGTGAGCGTTGTTCATTTTCCAGGCCAAAAATAGTGAGACGACATTAATAATGAACATGTCATACTTCAACTAAAGCCACAACAATGGGGCCCGCCCCCTTAACCCCGCACCAACCCCGGCAGCACCAGCGCCAATGCCGCCGCGATGCGAGTGTCGATGTCGCTGCCCGGCGGCAACAGTCCAAGCGCCATCTGGCGCAAGGGTTCAGCCATCACCATCGCCAACAGCAGATCGCTGGTCTGCGCGCAGTCCAACTCGCGCAGCCACCCTCGTTGTCGCTGACGTTGCAACCAGTCCGTCACAATGCCCCGACCGCGTTCAATGCCGTTACACTGATAGGCCGCCAGCAACGCCTCCCGCCCAGGGAACTCGCTCTGCAACAGGCGAAATACCCCCACCGCCTGTACGCTCAGCACGTGACGCGCAATCGCGCGCAGGCCCTGCTCAAGCAGTGGCTGCACCTCTTCTGCCCGCTGCGCATCCTGTTCAAATGCAGGCTGAAAAGCGTCGGTCCAACTGGCTATCGCCTGCATCACCAACGCATCGCGATTTTCGGCAAATCGGTACAGGGTCTTCTTGGCCATGCCGGCCCGCTTCGCCACCGCGTCCACAGTGGTGGCGGCATAACCCTGCGTCAGCAACAGCGCCAGAGTAGCCTCAACCGCCGCCGCGCGCAGCTCCGCCTCCGGGGCCGAAGGTCTTCCACGCGAGCGCGGTTCTGCATCACTTTCATTTGCCATGATGGTTCCTCGAAATCGTTGACAGAGACAGCATACCGGCATAGCCTTAATTAAGAAACAAATACCGTTTCCAAATTTATAAGGATGACCGCCATGACACATCAATCGCTGATGCTTCCCTGGGGCGTTAATGATATCAACGCGTTGCTTAAACCGGAACCGCTGCGGCTGGAGATGGGTCTAACGCGCAGCACCGACGGTTTGCTGACCGTGGCGATCTGCACGGCTGCAAGGGCCGCATGCTGGACTGGTGGTTTACCTTTTTTGAGACCACCCAGCACATTCGCTGGTGGCATCCGCACGATCACGTTGAGCACCGCGGCTGGGACCGGCGCTGGAAAAAAGGCGAAAGTTACATTGGCGCCAGCATCGACGCGGTTGAATGGCTGGCGGAGCTGCCGCCGGTACCGGCCCGGCTCAAATTTCACGCCGCCGAAGATTTTTTTGCCACCCAACCGCTGCAACAGGCGCGCGACAGTCAGGCGCTATCTGCCGCCATTTGCGCCCGTATCGGCTTCGGCGAGCAGGTGGCGCTGGACGACAACGGCGATCCCCGCGACGGTGAAATGCTGCATTTGGCACGCGACACGCCTTACGGCTGCGTGCTGCGCAGCCGCTTTCTGCTGGGTAAATCCTGCGCAAACGCGCATGACGAGCTGTCGGACGAGATTGGCTTTAATCTGATGCGCCACTGCTATAACGAATTCAGCTATCTGGCGCAGTTCCTGCCGTCGTTGTACTACGCCGAAAATGGTCGTGAGGCGGCGCCTTTACTCTGGTAATAAGATGATGAGCCGACCATCGCGCTGGCCACCGGCAGTTTCGATCAAAGCGACCTGCCGGCGCCGCGCCCCACCGCCTTCGCCAACGGTTGCCCCCACGGGTGGAAAATCGACGGCATTGTCTGATGCCGCTATCGCCCTTCACACTTCCCGTTGAAAATAATTGATTGTTTTGTCATATGAATTTAGAACTGACTGACAATAATTCGAATGCATGGGAACGGGGATGGACCAACACACTATAGACGCACGCCAGTCGCGGCAGGCGTTGCTGGCCGGTTCAGTCGGCAACTTTATCGAGTGGTATGAGTTCGGCGTTTACGGCTTTCTCGCCACCGTTATCGCCGCCAACTTCTTCACCCTGCAGGGTGAAAGCGAAATCACCAGTCTGATCCTGACCTACGCCGCCTTCGCGCTGGCGTTTTTCTGCCGCCCTATCGGCGCGGTGATCTTTGGCCGCATCGGCGATCGTATCGGCCGGCGCCCCACGCTGATCGCCGTGCTGCTGCTGATGACCCTGGCCACCGCGCTGATCGGCGTGATGCCGACCTATGCCTCGATCGGCGCCGCCGCCCCGCTGTTGCTAACTCTGCTGCGCATGTTCCAGGGGTTGTTCGCCGGCGGAGAGTTCGGCGGCGCGGTCTCGCTGATGACCGAATTTGCGCCCAGGGGCAAACGCGGGTTGTTCGGCGCCTGGCAATCGCTGACCGTGGCGTTGGGGCTGTTGGCCGGCGCCGGCCTGGTGGCGCTGCTGGCCGCGTTGCTGACCCAGGAACAGCTGCATGACTGGGGCTGGCGCATTCCCTTCCTGCTGGCGCTGCCGATGGGCGCCGTGGCGCTGTGGCTGCGGTTGAAGCTGCAGGAGACGCCAACCTTCCGGCAGGCTCAGCAAAAGGATGCGCCGGGCGCCCCTGCGGCGGAAGTCACGCTGGGCAGCGTGCTGAAGACCATCGTGCTCGGCATCGGCCGCATGATGGGCTGGTCCGCCGCCGGTTACACCTTCCTGGTGGTGATGCCTTCTTATCTGCAAACGTCGCTGCACGCCACCTTCCAGCAGGCGCTGGTGGCCACGGTGCTGGCCAACGTCGGCTTCGCCCTGACCATTCTGCCGGCCGGCATCGTCAGCGATAAGCTGGGGCGCAAGACGGTGATGCTGACGGCGGTGATTGCAGTGATCCTGTTCACCTTCCCGCTGCTGCACCTGCTGCAGGACACTCAGGGCTCACTGGTAACCAAAGGCATCGCGGTACTGACCGCCGGCGCCGTCGTCGGGCTGCTGGCCGGCCCCGGCCCGGCGATGCTGGCGGAAATGTTCCCGACCCGGGTGCGTTATACCGGCCTGGGCCTGGCTTATTCGTTGTCCAACGCGGTATTTTCCGGTTCGGCGGGCCTGATTATCACCGGTTTGATCAAGCAGACCGGCAACATCGACATCCCGGCCTACTACGTAGTCGCCACCTCGGTGGTCAGCCTGTTCGCGCTGATGACCCTGCGCCGCGACGATCATTTGCGTTCGCTGAACGAGCGTTAATCGCCCGGGGCGCCCCGCCGCCCCACGGCATCTCGTGACGCCGATCACAAAGCAAAAATGTTAACGTTAACTTTTGTGATTAACATCTCAATCGCCATACCGGGGTGCTTTATCAGACTGAAGGTTAACGTTAACAATAAGCCACTCTCCTCCATCAGGGCCTTACTATGAACCGCGAAACCAAAAAATATTATGTGCTGCTCAGCGGCCTGCTGTTCTTCTTCTTTTTCACCTGGTCGTCCAGTTTTTCTCTGATCTCGCTGTGGCTCAATCAAAAGATCGGCCTGAAAGGCGCGGAGACCGGGCTGATTTTCTCCGCCATCTCGCTGGTGGCGCTGTGCGCGCAGCCGCTTTACGGGTTTATTCAGGATAAACTCGGGCTGCGCAAACACCTGCTGCAGTTTCTCGGGGTGATGCTGCTGCTGACCGGCCCGTTTTTCATTTACCTCTACGCCCCGCTGCTGGCGCACAGCCTGCCGCTTGGCGCGCTGGCGGGCGGGCTGTTTATCGGCGCCACCTTCTTTGCCGGCATCGGCGCGCTGGAGTCCTATACCGAGCGCGTCAGCCGCATCAGCGGCTTCGAATTCGGCCGCGCCCGCATGTGGGGCTCGCTGGGTTGGGCCTGCGCCACCTTCCTGGCCGGTTTTATCTTCAATATCAATCCCAACATCAACTTCTGGCTGGCTTCCGCTTCGGCGGCGGTGTTTCTGTTGCTGCTCAGCCAGGTGCGCGAACTGAAACCCAACGCCATGGCCGGCCTGGCGTTCGGCAAGCCGGAAAATCTGAAGCTGCAGGACGCGCTGGCGCTGCTGCGCATGCCGGGATTCTGGGCGCTGGTGGTGTTCGTGCTCGGTATCAGCGTCTATAACGTGTTCGACCAGCAGTTCTCGGTCTACTTCGCCTCACAGTTCAGTTCCCGCGCTCAGGGCAACGAAATGTACGGCTTCCTCAATTCGCTGCAGGTGTTCCTCGAGGCCGGCGGCATGTTCCTGGCGCCGCTGCTGGTCAACCGCATCGGCGCCAAGCGAGGCCTGCTGCTGGCGGGCGGCGTGATGGCGCTGCGCATGTTCGGCTCCGGGCTGGTCAGCGGCGCGCTGACTATCTCGGCCATGAAGCTGCTGCACGCGATAGAGTTGCCGATCCTGCTGATCGCCATCTTCAAGTACATCGCTACCCGCTTCGACAGCCGCCTGTCTTCCACGCTGTATCTGGTGGGTTTCCAGTTCATCACCCAGGTGATGGCCAGCTTCCTGTCGCCGCTGGCGGGTTACGGCTATGACCGCATCGGCTTCGCCGACACCTATCTGCTGATGGGCTGCGCGGTGGCCGCCACCACGCTGATCTCTTGCTTCCTGCTGCGCGGCGAGAACGCCACCAGGACGCCGCACTTTCAATCCGCAATAAAATCAAGTGAGTCTGTTCAATGAAAAATGCCTTAGCTCAAGCCGACCATGCGGTCGAAGCCCTGCGCGCCGAGCGCCGGGACGATTACTACCCGCAGTTTCATCTGGCGCCGTCCGCCGGCTGGATCAACGATCCCAACGGCCTGATCTGCATTGACGGCGTTTATCACGCGTTCTACCAGCATCATCCTTACGACGAGAACTGGGGGCCGATGCATTGGGGCCACGCCACCAGCCGCGATTTGGCGCACTGGCAGCACCAGCCGATCGCCCTCGCGCCCGGCGAAGACTACGACAAAGACGGCTGCTTCTCCGGCTGCGCGGTGGACGACGACGGCGTGCTGACGCTGATCTACACCGGCCACGTCTGGCTGGGCAAGGCCGGCGATGATGATCGGGTGCGCGAAGTGCAGTGCCTGGCCACCAGCGAAGACGGCGTGCACTTCGTCAAACACGGGCCGGTGCTGACGCCGCCGAACGGCATTCAGCATTTCCGCGATCCGAAAGTCTGGCGCGAAGACGGCGAATGGTGGATGGTGGTCGGCGCCAAGGAAAATGGCCTGGGGCAGGCGCGGCTGTATCGCTCGGCCGATCTGCGCGACTGGCGCTTCGATCGCCTGTTGGGCGGCGCTCAGGCGCTGCATCAGGGCTATATGTGGGAGTGCCCGGACTTCTTCCCACTGGGCGAGAAACACCTGCTGCTGTTCTCGCCGCAGGGCCTGGCGGCGCAGGGTTACCGCAACCGCAACCGTTTTCAAAGCGGCTACCTGCTCGGCCACTGGCGGCCGGGCCATGATTTCACGTCGACCCGGCCCTTCTGTGAACTGGATGCCGGCCACGACTTCTATGCGCCGCAAACCTTCACCGCCGCCGACGGCCGTCGCCTGCTGTTCGCCTGGATGGACATGTGGGAATCGCCGATGCCGAGCAAGGCGCATCGCTGGGCAGGCGCCCTCACCCTGCCGCGCGAGCTGACGCTGGGCGCAGACGGCGGCGTGCGGATGAATCCGGCGCGCGAACTGGCGGCGCTGCGGCGCGAACACCGAACGCTTATCCCGCTCAAGCTGCGCAATCAACGGCGGCCGCTGGCCGAAGCGCTGCAGGAGCTGCAGATAACCCTGGATCTGGCCGGCAGCGACGCCGAACGCTATGGAGTGGCGATCGGCGGCGCAGCGCGGCTGTACGTCGACAATCAGGCGCACCGCTTGGTATTGGAGCGATTCAGCGAGGAGCCGGGGCTGTGCGGCTGCCGCAGCGTCGCGCTGCCGGCGGGGGAGCGGCTGCCGCTGCGGTTATTCATCGACCGTTCATCGCTGGAAGTGTTCGTCAATCAGGGCGAAGCCTGCCTGACCAGCCGCATCTACCCGGCCGACGGCCGATGTGACCTCAGCCTGTTTGCCGAAGGCGGCCAGGCGCAGTTTGGCGATATGGAAGGATGGCGGCTGGAGAGCATCTGGGCCTAAGCCAGGCGGGGCGCGACGCCATGCGCCCTGCCAGCTACAGTGAACCACGCTCCAGCAGCGGACAAGGCAACTTTACCTGGTCGCGGTGTTCCCGTTGTTCAATCAGATGCAGCGCCGCCTGGCGGCCCAGTTCGTAATGCGGCAGTTGCACCGTGGTCAGCGGCGGCAGGAACAACTCGCCGATGCCGACCATATTGTCATACCCCAATACCGCCACCTGCTGCGGTATTTTCCACCCCTGCGCCAGCAACAGCTGATACACCAGAAACGCCACCCGGTCATTGCCGCACACCACCACGTCGCAATCGCGCCGGCCGGCGGAGAAATGCCGTTCCACCAGAGCCACGCAGTCGCGGTAGCCTTCGTCGCCGCCGCTCAGATCGAGATGATACTGCCGCAGCTGGGGCAATTCGCCGCCCGACTCACGCCAGGCCCGTTCCAGCCCGCGGCGGCGCAGCCCTGCGGCCAGCGTGCTTTCGGGCAGGTGAATGCACAGCGGCGCGCGATAGCCTTTGGCGATCAGCGCGCGCGCTGCGTGGTACTGCCCCTGTTCATCGTCGGGAATATAGCTGGCAATCTGATGTTCCGGGCTGATGCAGTTGGCCAGCACCAGCTTTTTATCCAGCAACCTGGCCGGCAGATTGACCTGCCGTAGCCCCATGGTGGTGAAGATCACCCCGTCTGGACGATGCGCCAGCAGCAGATCGACGGTCTGTTCGGCGCTGTCGTCGGCGAACAGGTTGACCACCAGGCTGTTCCAGCCGTGTTCGCGCGCGGTTTTTTCAATCGACAGAAGCATTTCAACCGAGAACGGCGTGGTGGCGGTATCCAGCGCCAGTACACCCAGCGTCTGCACCCGATTGCTGTCGCCGCGGATACGCTGCGCCGACAGATCGGGCACGTAGCCGAGCTGATCGATCGCCCGTTTGACGCGTTGGTAGGTCTCCGACCGCAGCTTGCCGGGCTCATTGATGGCGCGGGAAACCGTCATCAATGATACCCCGGCAAGTTTTGCGACGTCTTTCAGCGAGGCCATCCGTCTTTCTCTCGTTTAGCAATGGGAAAGACGAATAATCCCATAACCGGGCCTCTGACTCTACTCCGGTTTAGCGGCCGTGATGTCAGCCCACAAAATAACGCTATCTTGCCGCAACGGCTTCAGCGCACCGCTGAAGGTATCTTCCGGCCACCAGCCGCCCTGCCGCGCGCCCAGCGTCACGCCGCCCGGCAAAGACCACTCGCCGCTCAGCACGTACAACACGCCGGCATGCCCGGCCGGCAGCACAACCTGCTGCGCCACGCGCCGCACCTCGGCGGCCCGGCGGCCGCGCCGGGTCATAATATTGAAATCCTGGCTTTCGCCCCCCAGCAAGGTGGCGTTAAGCGCCACATCGCCGGAAAAGGCGAAGGGTTCGCCAACCCGCGCCAACGCGTGATCGATATGCCCGGCGCTGAACAGGCGCACGCCGTCGCCCTCCAGCAGGGTAATCGACCGATCGATGCCGGCAAAGGCGGAGAATGGCCCATCCTGGGCGATGGTGGCGATGCTGGCGCGCCACTCGAACTCCTGCGCGCCCGGCGGCCAGCAGGCGATCTCGCGGGTTTCGCCGCCGCCGTTGCGCCACGGGCTGACCGGCAACGCGGCGAAGTCAAAACGGGTCAGGCTCATCACGCCTCCTGCTGGAAGGTTTTCAACACCTGCAGGAACTCGGCGCTGCTCTGCTGCTGCAGCGCGTGCCGCCCCTGCTCTATCACCTGGCGCCCACCGACGAACACGTCACGGATCTGTTCTTTACCGCCGGCGAACAGCCAACGGTTGAGGATCGAGGCGTCCGGCGCGGCGGCCAGATAAGGGTCGTCGCCGTCCAGCACCAGCCAGTCGGCGCGATAACCGCTTTGCAGCCGGCCGATTGGCGCGCCGCACGCCTGGGCGCCGCCCTGCAGCGCCTGGTGGTACAGCACGTCCGCCACCGCCGGCTGTTCCGGCGTGGTCAGGCGGTTGCGGCGCTGATCGCGCAGCCGCTGGCCGTATTCGAACCAGCGCAGCTCTTCCACTACGTTGAGCGAAACGTGGCTGTCTGAACCTATTCCCCAACGCCCTTGATGGTGCAGGAAAGCGTCGCCGGGGAAGATGCCGTCGCCGAGGTTGGCTTCGGTGGTCGGGCACAGGCCGGCCACCGCTTTGCTGTGCGCCAGCGCCTCCAGCTCTTCGCGATCCAGATGGGTGGCGTGCACCAGGCACCAGCGCTGATCCACCGGCAGGTGCTCATACAGCCAGGCCACCGGCCGCTGGCCGCTCCAGGCCAGGCAGTCGTTCACCTCTTTCTGCTGTTCGGCGATGTGAATGTGCACCGGCAGGCGGGTGTCCGACGCCTGCAAAATTTGTTGCATCTGGCTCAGCTCCACCGCGCGCAGCGAGTGGAAACACAGCCCCTGGTTCTGCAGCGGTTGATCCGCCAACTGGCGCGCAATCACCTGCTGTTGCTGCAGGTAGCTGTCCGCGTCCTGAATAAAGCGCCGCTGCCCCGCCTGAGCCGGCTGCGCGCCAAAGCCCGCGTAGCTGTACAGCACCGGCAGCAGGGTCATGCCGATGCCGGCCTGCTGCGCCGCCTGGCTGAGGCGGCCGGTCATTTCGCCGCGGTCGGCGTAAGGGTTGCCGTCGGCGCCGTGGTGCAGATAATGGAACTCGGCGACCTGGGTATATCCTCCCTTGAGCATTTCGATATACAGTTGGCGGGCGACCACCTCTACCTGCTCCGGCGTCAGCCGCTGCACCAGCCGATACATCAGATCGCGCCAGGTCCAGAAACTGTCCTGCGGGTTGCCGGCCACTTCCGCCAGCCCGGCCATCGCACGCTGGAAAGCGTGGGAGTGCAGGTTCGGCATGCCCGGCACCGCATCGCCGTGCAGTCGGACGCACCCTTCGGGTTCGGCGCCGGCGGTGACGTCGGTCAGGTAACCGCGCGCATCAACATCAAGGCGGACGTTGTGCGCCCAGCCCTCAGGGAGCAAAGCGCGTGAGGCAAAATAAGCAGGCATGGCAGTATTCCACTGTTGGTGTAACGGCGAATAACGCGCAACGATGATGCGCATCCAGGAATTTTTGCGGCCGCCGGCATAAATCTGGCGCGGCGGCCCCTAGTTGTATATACATATACATACGCCGACATCAACAGTAAACTGGTGTTATTATTTTTTTATTTGACGAGGTTAACGTCGTGGTTGATCAACAGACCCTGTTACAGCTGGCTGCTGCAATGAGCGATACCCCCGCCCCGATCTACCAACGGGTCAAGCAAGCGATCGTAAACCAAATCCGCGCGGGCCACTGGCAGCCGCACCAACGCGTACCTTCGGAAAGCGAACTGGTGGCGGAGCTGGGCGTCAGCCGCATGACCATCAACCGCGCACTGCGCGAGCTGACCAGCGAAGGCTTCCTGATCCGCATGCAGGGCGTCGGCACCTTCGTCGCCGAAGCCAAGGCGCACACCGCGCTGCTGGAGGTGCATAACATCGCCGATGAAATCGCCGCGCGCGGGCATCGCCACAGCAGCAAGATCCTCGAGCTGAAGGCGCGCGCCGCCAGCGAAGAAGAAGCCACGGCGCTGGGCATCCAGCCCGGCCAACAGCTGTTTTATTCGCAGATCGTGCACTACGAAAACGATGTGCCGGTGCAGGTGGAAGACCGCTGCGTCAACCCGCTGATCGCACCGGACTACATGCAACAGGATTTCGACCGCGTCACGCCCTATACCTATCTGACGCAGGCCGCCCCGCTGACCGCCGGCGAACACATCGTCGAGGCGGTGGTGCCGACGCGGCGCGAACGCGAACTGCTGCAGCTGGAAGATCACGAACCCGGCCTGCTGATCCATCGCCGCACCTGGTCCGGTAAAACCGTGGTCACCTCGGCGCGCTTACTCTACCCCGGCAGCCGCTATCAGCTGTTCGGCCGCTTCACCACCGACGTCTAAGCCCTGTACGGGCGCCTCCCGGCGCCCGCTGGCACCGCTTTCGATCACATCCCGATAACAAATTGCCTCCCCCCTCTTGTGACATCCCGATGAATGCGCTAGGTTGTTTTTAATTGTATATACAACCATGTGGGAGCTGCGGCTCCGGCGGAGGAAAGCAATGACGTCTGAGATTCACTGCGACAGCCTGTGGCACGGGGCCGATATCGTCACCATGCGCGACGGCAAGTATCACACCCTCAGCGACGGCGCGATCGCCGTGCGCGACGGCAAGATTGTCTGGGTTGGCGAATATGCGGCGTTGCCGCCCACGCTGATCGCCGATGAAACGGTGAAATTCGACGGCGGCATCATCACCCCGGGCTTCGTGGACTGCCATACCCATCTGGTGTTCGGCGGCAACCGCAGCGGCGAGTTCGAACAGCGCCTGAACGGCGTAAGCTACGCCGACATCGCCGCTCAGGGCGGCGGCATCATCTCCACCGTCAAGGCCACCCGCGACGCCGACGAAGCGCTGCTGCTGGAGCAGGCGCTGTTCCGCCTGCGGCCGCTGCTGGCGGAAGGCGTAACCTGCGTGGAGATCAAGTCCGGCTACGGCCTGAGCCCGGAAAGCGAACTGAAAATGCTGCGGGTGGCGCGCAAGCTCGGCGAGCTGTTGCCGGTCGAGGTGAAAACCACCTGCCTGGCGGCCCACGCGCTGCCGCCGGAATACGCCAACCGCGCCGACGACTATATCGATCTGGTGTGCGACACCATCATTCCGCAGGCCGCCGCCGCCGGGCTGGCGGACGCGGTTGACGCCTTCTGCGAACATCTGGCGTTTTCTCCGGCGCAGGTTGAGCGGGTGTTCGCCGCCGCCGAAGCCGCCGGGTTGCCGGTCAAGCTGCACGCCGAACAGCTCTCCGCCCTCGGCGGCAGCGCGCTGGCGGCCAGGCATCACGCGCTTTCCGCCGATCACCTTGAATACGCCACCGAACAGGACGCGCGCGCCATGGGCGACGCCGGCACCGTGGCGGTATTGCTGCCCGGCGCTTACTACCTGCTGCGCGAAACCCAATGCCCGCCGGTTGACCTCTTCCGCAAGCACGGCGTGGCGATGGCCATCGCCAGCGACGCCAACCCGGGCACCTCGCCGGCGCTGTCGCTGCGCCTGATGATCAACATGGCCTGCACGCTGTTCCGCCTGACGCCGGAAGAAGCGCTGGCGGGCGTTACCACCCATGCCGCCAAAGCGTTGGGGCTACAGCACAGCCACGGCACGCTGGAGGCCGGCAAGGTTGCGGATTTTGTTCATTGGCCGCTGTCGCGGCCGGCTGAGCTGGCTTATTGGCTGGGCGGTCAACTGCCCTGTACGGTGATTTTCCGAGGAGAAGTACGTAAATGACCATTCGCGATCCCTTTAGTTTCCAGGCCGGCAGCCTGCCGCTGCTGATCAGCATCCCGCATGCCGGCACCCGGCTGACGCCGGCGGTAGAAGCCGGCCTGACCGACGACGCGCGCCCGCTGCCGGATACCGACTGGCACATTCCGCAGCTGTATGACTTTGCCCGGGCGATGGGGGCCAGCGTGCTGGTCGGCAACTATTCGCGCTTTGTCATCGATCTGAACCGCCCGGCGGACGACAAACCGCTCTACACCACCGCCACCACCGGCCTGTATCCCGACGTGCTGTTCGACGGCCGTCCGAGCTTCCTGCCGGGCAAAGCGCCTTCCGCTGAAGAGCGCGCCGGCTATCTGCAACAGATCTGGCAGCCCTATCACCGGCAGCTGCAGGATGAGCTGGCGCGCATCAAGGCCAGGCACGGCTACGCGTTGCTGTTTGACGCGCACTCCATCGCTTCGGTGATCCCGCGGCTGTTCGACGGCAAGCTGCCGGACCTTAACCTTGGCACCAACGGCGGTGAAAGCTGCGCCCCGGCGCTGAGCGACCGCCTGGTCAGCTGCTGTGAACAGCAACAAGAGTACACCCACGTGCTGAACGGCCGCTTCAAGGGCGGTTACATCACCCGCGCCTACGGCCAGCCACAGGAACGCCAGCATGCGATCCAGCTGGAGCTGGCGCAGGTGAACTATATGTCCGAACGGTACCCCTTCGCCTTCGCGCCGGAGCGTGCCGCCTCGCTGCAGCGCCTGCTGAAGCAAATGATCGAAAACCTGTTGGCGGGCGCAGCCCAGCTGCGTTAACGCCTGTGCAGGCGTCGTTCCCGGCGCCTGCTTCGCTCCCCCCACAATCCACGATCGAAACGACAATTTGCGCCCTGCATCAAAATTTTGAGTGAAACCCCGTATCTGGTCCGAACTGCGCACAAAACAGCGGCCCACGAATTGCGCGCTGCGCCACAATCTGCCGAAAACCCCGAACGCCTTCGCCTGTCGACGGCGGCCAGGAGATAAGGCCGGCAAGGCCATTTCGTTCACGCACTCTGGAGGCCACTATGTCTGAAACCCCGCTAAACTGGCGCGCCGCAAGCGCCGTTGCCGAACAATTGCTGGCCGGATGGCAAGGCCAGGGTGAACCCGGCGGGGCGATAACCCTGTTCGACGCCGGGCAAACCCGGGCGACAGCCTGCGCCGGCCTGGCCGATCTGGCGCAAAATAGCCCCTTCACCGCCGACAGCGTGGTGCGCTACGCCTCTGTCACCAAGCATATCTTCGCCGCCCTGGCGCTGAGCGCCACCGGCAGCGCCATCAGGCTGGATCAACGCCTCGGTGAATTGCTGACCGGCCTGCAGCCCGAGCTGGCCGAGGTCACCGTCGGCCAGGCGCTGGACATGACCAGCGGGCTGCCCGACGTGCGCGAAACGCTGGGCCTGTTGGGGATTTCGCTGCACACCGTCAGCGACGCTCAGCCGGTGATGCAATTTATCGAAGGGCTGGAAAGGCTGAACTACCCGGCCGGCAGCGAGATCACTTACACCAACACCGGTTACCGGCTGGTCGAAGCGGCGCTGAAGGCCCAGGGCCATGATTTCGATCGGCTGGTGCAACAACACATCGCTCAACCGCTGCAGCTGCAGCTGCGGGCGCCGGAGAGCTGGTTCGACGTGGTGCCCAATCTGGCGCCGGGTTATTGGCGCGCTCCGCAAGGCTGGCAACTGGCCAGCGCAGGTCTGCACCTGTCGGCTTCCGGCAGCCTGACCGGCAGCGCCAACGCGCTCACCCGCTGGTTGCAGGCATTGCTGGCCGATCGGGGGCCGGGCCGCGGCGTACTGGCGCTGCTCAGCGCGCCGCGCCGTCTCAACCAGGGCCAGCTCAGCGCTTACGGCTTAGGGCTGGCGCACACGCAGCTCGGGCGGCACTCCCTGCTGGGGCACGGCGGTTCGCATGCCGGCTACAAAACCTATTTCTTGCTGAGCCAGGATCGGCAGGCCGGCGTGGCGCTGGTGGCCAACCGCGAAGACTGCGACAGCTTCGACATGGCGTTGCGGGTGATGGCGGCGCTGCTGGATGAGCCACTGCCGCAGCGCAGCAACGCCATCCCCGATGGCGTTTACGCCACCGTAGCGGAACCCTACTGGCTGGAAGTGAAAGACGGCAACCTGGCCTACCTGGGGATCGGCGAACCCTTGTATCAGGCCGCCGACGGCTATGCGGAGTCGTTGTCCGCCCATATGCCGATCCGCTTGAAATGGACCGGCGAAGCGGTGGAAGGTGAAGTGGGCCACGTCGCGCGCAGCTTCCGGCCGGTGACGCCTAACGGCGACTGTCTGAAGCACGCGCAGGGGCTGTGGTATCACCCGCAGTATCGCACCGCCTTTGAAATTTGCGGCGATCGGGTGCATATCGGCGTCGGCCCGGCGGCGCAAACCGGCAGGCTGCTCCCCCTGGGGAACGGCCGCATGCTGGTGGAAAGCAACGACGGCCCCTGGTTGAAACGCTTTTGCCTCTATTTCAGAGGCTACAGCGTGGATTTAATCGCCAATCGCAGCCGGGTGCTGACCTTCAGGCGCAGCAGCGTCGGCCGCGACTAGCCTTCAGCCGGCCTTGTCAGTTTTGACCGCCAGCAAAGCGTCAAACAGGCGTCGTTTGTCCGCCTCGCCAAGATTGGTCTGGTTCAGCGCTTGCTGAAAGGCGCCCCGCTCCGCTTCGGTCAGCGGCCCGGCCTGCAGGCGTTTAGCCAGCAGCTGCAGGATACGGCTGCTCAGCCTGGCGATCTGCGGCCGCACGCTCTCCAGGGCACGCGGCCGCCACCCTTTCTCCGGTGACGCCAGCCAATCCGCGCGATAGCGATACTGAATCGCCTTGGCGGCATCCATCTGCGCCGCAATAAACGGCCGCACCGACGCCGGCTCCAGCCCCAGGCGCCCCGCCTCCGCCTGGCTGTCGGCCAGTACCCGGGCCTCCTGCGCTACATCCTCAATCGGCAAATGCTGCTGTGCCTTATAGCCGGCGACGTCTTTCATCAACGACAGCCGCTGGTTCACCAGGTCGCCTATCGCGACGGCGCTGTCGGCCAACGCCGGTAAGCTGGTCAGACAACAGGCTATCAGTAACGCCCTGAACATAACGCTCCCCTTCGCCCTTAATGGATAAAGCACCGAGTTCATCACGTTCGCCCCTTCTCAGGCAAATAAAAAAGCCCCGCCGAAGCGAGGCTTACTTTTCACCCTGGGCGTCAGTTAAACACGCCGTTGATGACCGAGGCCACAATGGCGGTACTGAGCGCCACCAGCACCAGATCGTCGCCGGCGATGCGCCATTCGTAACCCGGATAATGCGGCAAATCGCGCAACATTGACGACGGCACCATTTTCTTGGCGATGCCCGGCGGCAGCGGCTTGCCGCGTGCCAGATTTTTAGCGATGCCCGGCGGCAGCGAACGGTAACCGGTCAGGCCGTAGTTGTGCGCCAGCGAGCGGGCGCGATCGCGTGAAATGCTGACGGAAACCAGATCCTGCTCGCCGCCTTTGGCTTTATTGCCTTTGTCATGGTCACCATGGTTGCCATTGTTGCCATGATTACCATTGTTGCCATGATTACCATTGTTGCCGTGGCCGTTGCCGTTGCCGCCCTTATCGGCCAATGCCGGAGCGGATGACAATCCCAGAGATGCAATCAACGCCAAAACCGTTAGAGTTGTACGACGCTTGCTCATGTTGTATTTCCTGCGTGGGTGATTGCATTCACTATAGGCACTGTTCTCCACATAAAGCTTGAGGAAAACTCCGAGTTCTTTGGATCTCGGCCGCCGGCGGCTCACCGGCACAAGATGGCCTCAGCGCAAAACTATTCGAAAATCCCGAATTTCCACTCGGATTTTTCTTGCAGCAAAATAAGCGATCCGGTAGCGTGGAGTGGTAATAAAAAAGAGTTAGCGTGCTCTTTTTCGTTGCGCCTCAAATCTTATTCTTATCATTCACAGTGATAATACTGAATGCTTCCCGCCTTTACGTGCGGGATTCTTTTTTCTTGCGTTCTTTTGCACCAAACTGGTGCTTTATGTTGAGATTTGGTTGCCAATACTTTAAATTCGCTGTCTGAGAAACCTCAACCTCCCACGGTGGCCAGGCTGGCAACGGGTGGGCGTTCAGGAGCAAAAGATATGCAAATGACCCTCATGGAATACATCACGCAACACTTTAACGGCGATCTTCTTCGCTACGCGCAATCAGAAGGCGTAAGCCGGGAACAGATCATCAGTTGGATAGATAATGAATGCCACGTGATCAAAGGCCGGCTATTTATGCCGGTGAAGCATTTACCCGTTGAACAAGTGCAATGATGACAAAAATAAACCCCGCCAAAGCGGGGTTTTCTGTTTCTGATACCACGGAAAATCAGAAGTTATAACCGGCAACGATGTAATAGCCCCAGCCGGTAGATTTGATTGGGCCCTGCGGCGTGCCGATATCCGCGCCGTCTTGCCACTGGCCGCCGTTATGGAAATAACGCGCCACGAACGAGTAGTGCCAGTGATCGTAGTTCAGCGCCAGAATGTGGCTGGAGGCGATCGAGTTGCTGGTGCGCACCTGCTTGCCGGTGCCGTCGGTCCAGTTGCTGTCTTTGCCCAGATCGGAACCGAAGTCAAAGTTGGTGAAGCCGATATAGCTCAGGTTGCCGCCCCACAGCTGGGTCAACGGCACGAAATATTTCACCTTGAAGCGGTAACCGTCCCAGCTGTTTTCGTTGGCAGCCTGATAGTTTTCCCACTGGTATTTGGCATAGATGTTCAACGACAGGCTCATCGGCAGGCCGGTGTCGATATCGGTGCCCAGACCCATGAACCAGGTGTTTTGGCGGCCGTCGGCGTTGTGGCCCAGATCATAGATGTAGTTGTTGGCGAAGTACCACTCTTTGAACGGACCGAAGCTCAGATCGGTGCCGGTCAGCTTGTCGATGGAGAAACGCGGTTCGATCTCCATAAACATCGGCGACCCTTTGTCCCAGATACCGCGATCCGGAGTGTTACCCACGCCGAAGAACTTCGGCACGTCGACGTAGCCATAGAAATCGAACCAGTCTTTCTTGGCGAAGGCTTCGTATTCCAGATACAGATCGTTGTTCAGCTGCGGTCCGAAGCGGGTGTGATAGCTGCCCACCACGTTGACGCTCTGATGCCACCAGTCGGAGACGTATTGACTGTCTTTGCTATCAGCCATTGATGATGCGCTGTAAGACGCGGCGAGCAGGACACCTGCTGCGAGAGCTATTTTTTTCATTTTATTACCACATGCTTTAAAGGGCCATTTCCTGCCCGTTAGAAAAGATGACAATGAGTCTGACGACACCTGGCGTTGCCTTCACGAACAAACTCGGGCGACGCGCGCATTATAGAAATCACTGACTGTAAGAATCTGTGATCCAGTTATGCATTTCGCGAATAGGTAATCGATTGCGTTCACATTTGTCAAATTATGTTTCATGCAAATTCACGATCGTTGTGATTTTTGTCATGCACGATGATTTTTAAAGCAGTTTCTGTGCCAATTGTAATCAAGTGATTAATGGCAACGACAAAACGCAAAATGTCGGCTCGGCACAGCAAAGGGCAACGACAAGCGATGGATTGTAGCGGCGTGCGTTATTCGCTGGCGTGCTATTGCGCCGCCGGCTATCGAAAAATTCAGGTCAGCAGGAAGACGGTGATGTTAACCTAGAAGCCCGCCCAACATGCGCTGCAGGAATGGCTTTTTCTTGCGGGTGATCGGGTTGCCGTCATACTTTTCCTGAGACTGCTTGTTAAAGCAGCCGTACGGCAGCACGTTGCGATACTGCTCCAGGGTATAACCGGCCTGTAGCGCTTCATGATAATACTGTTCGAACAGCTCCCGCAGATCGTCACGGTAGTGGCCATAAATCTTACCGTCAAACCAGTGCTGACGATTTTCCGCTTTTAGCCGCGGCAACGAGTAACGGTGAGAGAACTGGCTCCCCATATCTGAATAGTGCAGCGCTTTCAACGATTCCAGCGGCAGATCATCGCCATCCAGGTTGCTGTACTCCGGCTTCAGTGGTGCGACAAATTCGGGGTGCTGTTCAAAGAATTGCTGCATTTTTTTATGGCCCAGGCGATCGCCGCGCAGCTGTTCGAGCGACGGCAAGAAACGCGCACCCGCTTCGCAATCCCACAGCATTTCACCCAGGCGCAAATCCTTACCGGTACCCGCGGCCAGTATAGCGGTGCCCTCTTCCATCGGATGATGCCAAATTTCAGCGATATCACTGAGATACAGCACGTCCGCATCAGAATAAAAAGCGCGCCCCTGGAAATTGCAAAAAGCGGGGATGCCCCAACGAAACGCGGAAAATGGCGTTGCCCAACATTCGGTCGTCCAGCCTTCACCTTCGCCGTCCGAGAACCAGAAGCTGGCGGGATCGCGCGATAGCTGCATCCATTCGATCTGAACGGGTATCGAAGCATGTTTACGCAAGCTGTACTCCAGAACCATCATCTGTTCCAGATCGCAGTCATTAGGGTCGCAGCCGATAAAAACGCGTGCGATATCCGCAGGGTGAGTCATAACAATAATATCCCTATTTGGAGCCACATCATTCCCATGATGCTACCAACAACTTTCGGATTTTTCTAATAGCAAATGATATTTTTTATCATTTACCGATATAAAAAATAGCCGTAAAGCGAATTTAACGGTTGATTATAGTGAATAACAAAAAAAATTTCAGCAAAAGCCCTGCATGAGGAAACAGCGCAAGGCTCGGGGAAAGCGCTTAGTTCACCGCCGGTATCGCTTTGGCGATATTCTCCTGGCGGAATACCACTTCTTCGCCATTTTTGACTTCCCAGCCGGCGACCGGAATGTCGGTTTTGGGCGCCGCCGCGACCACCGAACCGTAAATCAGCTTGTCGTCGCGGCGTAAAATGTAAACGTCCAGCTGATATTCATGCTGCAAATTCGCTGTGGTCAGGCGCACGGTATCACCGCGCTCATAGTGATGCACGTCAATCTCAGGTTGCTGGATAAATTGAATATCGCTTCTCATCGTCGTCGTTCCTTCAGGCATCATTGCTAGTTAAATTCTAGTTCAACATTGCGGCGGCAACGGAGAATTTCCGTTAATTTCCACGGGTTGCCCGCCAACAGATCAGCGAGCCCAGCGTAACCATCGCCACCCCTTGCCAAAAGTTGAGGGTCAACGCCGTATGCAGCACCGCGGCGGCGAACACCGCCGACAGCACCGGGGTAAAGTAGGAAACGGTGGCCAACAGCGTCATATTGCCGTGCAGGATGCCGACGTTCCAGGCGGCATAGCCGGCGCCCATCGCCACGCCGGCGCACAGCAGCGTCAGGGTAACGCCCGGCGTGAACTGCATACCGCTTTCCGTGCTGAAGGCGTATTTCAACCACAGCGCCAGCGCGGTCAGCGTGATAAACAGCACCACGCCGTTGCTGCCCTGAGCGATTTTCTTGGTCAGGTTGCAATACAGCGCCCAAATCACCGCGCCGCTGAAGGCCAGGCCATAGCTGAGCGGATTGCTGTGCACATTGGCCAGCATCTGCGCCGGCGACCAGCCGCCCTCGCCGCTCATGATCCAACCAATGCCGAACAGCGACAGCAGCAGGCCGGGGAGCAGCCACCATTTGGCCTTCTGCCCGTTGAACGCCAACGCCATCAGCACGGTGAAACAGGGCCACAGGTAGTTGATCATCCCCACTTCGATCGCCTGCAGGCGGCTGCTGGCATAGCCCAGCGACAGCGACAGACAAATCTCGTAGCTGACGAACAGCAGGCTGCCGACGATCAGATAAGGGCGAGGGAAACGGCGCAGCTTCGGCAAACCGAGCGCCAGCAACAAAAACGCCGCGCTGACGCTGTAGATCATCGCCGCGCCGCCGATCGGCCCCAGGCCTTCGCTGACGCTGCGGATCAGCCCCACGACGCTGCTCCACAGCAGGATAGCCAGCAGGCCGAACAGCGTCGCCCTGTTGCGGCTGGGCAAAGAAGCCATAAACCACATCCAAAAGGTTATTTTTTATCAGGATTTTCACTCTACTGCCGGGAAGGGGAAAAAGAAAGGCGGGAAGATCCCGCCCGGATGATTTATTGCTGCGGCTGGCGCTCCAGCTGCGGCGGCGGTTGGCGGAAGCGGCGAGTAAGATAGGCCAGGTAACCGAAGCCCAGCATCGCCCAAATCAGCCCCATGGTGAGCGAGCTTTTCTCCAGGTTGAGCCACAGCACCCCCACCGTCAGCGCGCCGACCAGCGGCAGGAACAGGAAGTTGAAACGGTCCTTCCAGCTCTTGTTGCGCCCTTCGCGGATAAAGAAGTGGCTGATCACCGACAGGTTAACAAAGGTAAAGGCCACCAGCGCGCCGAAGTTGATCAATGCGGTGGCGGTAACCAGATCGAAAGACAGCGCCGACAGCGCCACCAACCCCACCAGCAGCACGTTCAGCGCTGGGGTGCGCCATTTGGGATGGATATAGCCGAAGAATTTTTCCGGAAACACGTTGTCGCGCCCCATCACGTACAGCAGGCGCGATACGCTGGCGTGCGACGCCAGGCCCGACGCCAGCGTGTTGATAAACGTAACGCACAGGAAGATCGATTGGAACAGCTTGCCGCCCACGTACAGCGCAATCTCCGGCAGCGCCGCATCGGGCTGATGGAAGCGCTGAATGGTGGGGAAAAACAGCTGAATAAAGAACGAAACGCTGATGAAGATCACCCCGCCGTACAGCGCGGTGAGAAAGATGGCGCGCGGGATCACTCTGGCGGCGTCGGGCGTCTCTTCGCACAGCGTGGTCACCGCATCAAAGCCGAGGAACGAGAAGCACAGGATGGTGGCACCGGTAATGATCGGCAACAGATGCGCGTTTTCGCTGATGAACGGTTGCAGGCTCCACACCGTACCCAGCCCCTCCCCGCTGTGCAGGCCGCGCACCACCAGAAAGATGAACACCACGATGATCGCCACCTGGGCCAGCACGAACAGCGTGTTGAAATTGGCCACCAGGTTGACGCTCTTCAGGTTGATGGCGGTGATGATGATCACGAAGCCCACTACCCAGACCCAGGGGGGCACTTCGGGGAACAGTGCGGTCAGATAAATCTTCGCCAGCAGGGTATTGATCATCGGCAGGAACAGATAATCCAGCAGCGAGGACCAGCCCACCAAAAAGCCGACGTGCGGGTTGATGGCCTTTTGCGCATAGGTATAGGCGGAGCCGGCGGTTGGGAACTGGCGCACCAGTTTGCCGTAGCTGATGGCGGTGAACAGCACGCCGGCCAGCGCCAGCAAATAAGACGCCGGCACGTGGCCGTCGGTCAGGCCGGAGACGATGCCGAAGGTATCAAACACCGTCATCGGCGTCAGATAGGCCAGGCCCATCATCACCACCTGCCACAGCTTCAAGGATTTACGCAGCTGCGGTTTGCCCGCCTGATCGCATTCGATGGCTTTAATCGTCATGGCAGTTCCCCCCTTGGTCCTCTGCTGTTAACCGTTTAACGTCATTCAGAGAGGCCGCGGGGATACTGCTGCTCAGGCGGCGGGATGAGCGATGTGAAATCAGGGCGCTGCGGCACAGGCGTACGCCTGTGCATTCGGGTTGAACAATCATGGTTATTTCCTCGCTGGCGTCCTGTACGCCCAGATGGAAGAAATTCTGTACCGCTGCGCGCAGCCTCGCTGGCCACAGGATAGCCGGCGAAATACGCTGGACGCGCGCGGAAGTAGCGGGGTTGAGCGGATCAGGCGTTTTTCAGCATCCACTCAATTTCAGTTTCGGTGATCAGGCGCTCAAACTGCACCAGCTCATCGGTCTTGCAGGCCAGATAGACATGGCTGAACCTTTCCCCCAGCAGCGCCTTCAGCACCGGCTGGTGTTCGAACTCATACAGCGCGTCGCTCTGGCGGATAGGGAACGGCAGCCCATCCTGCTCCAGCCCGTTGCCGGTGACCGGTTCCTGTAGCGGCAGCGGCGTTTCCAGCCCGTAGACAATGCCGGCCAGAATAGTGGCCATCACCAGATACGGGTTGGCGTCGGCGCCGGCTACGCGATACTCCACGCGGTGGCTGTCGCGGTCGCCGCAGGGGATCCGCAGCGCCACGGTGCGGTTATTGTGCCCCCACGAGGCCTGGGTCGGCACATACATGCCCGGCTGGAAACGGCGGTAGGCGTTGACGTTCGGCGCCAGCAGCGCCATGGAAGACGGCATCAAGGCGATCATACCCGCCAGCGCCTGTTTCAGCAGCGTGGAGTCTTCGCCGTCGTCGTCGGCGAACACGTTGCTGCCCTGCCCGTCCAGCATGCTGATGTGCACGTGCATGCCGCTGCCGGCGTGCTCCTCGTAGGGTTTGGCCATAAAGGTAGCCTGCATGTTGTGGTTTTCGGCCACCATGCGCACCAAGCGCTTCAGCGCCAGCGCATGATCGCAGGCTTCCAGCACGTTGTCGGTATGATGCAGGTTGACTTCGAACTGGCCGGGTGAGGCCTCCGCCACCGCGCCGTCCGCCGGAATGCCCTGCAGGCGCGCCAACTCGTCGATTTCGCTCAGCACGTCGGCGAAGTGGTTCAGGTTATCGACGGAATACACCTGGCTCTGGGTGTTGCGTTCCTGGGTGCCCGGCGCGCACGGCGGTTGCAGATAGCCCTCCGTGTCGCGCTGGCGGTCGATGAGATAAAACTCCAGCTCTACCGCTACCACGGGGGATAACCCGCGCTGGCGCAAACGCTGCCACACTCGGTTCAGCACATTGCGCGGTTCAACGTCAAAGGGAGTGCCATCTTCATCCAGCATGGTGAGCAGCACCTGCGCGATATATTGCGGGTCGGCCGCCGACGGCGTCAGGGTGCCCAGCACCGGGACGCAAATATGGTCCGGTTCGCCCAATTCTTGCCCCAGCCCCGCCTCTTCCACCACGTTGCCGAGAATATCCATCGCAAACACCGACGCCGGGAAGTAGCAGCCCTTTTCCAGCTTGTTCAGGCCGCCGACCGGAATGCGTTTGCCGCGGAAGCTGCCGTTGAGATCGGTCAGCAGAACGTCGACGTGCTGGGTTAACGGATAACGTTCCAGATACTTGTTCACTTCGCGCTGGAACGCGCTACTTCGTCTTTCTTCATTGTGTTGAACAAAGTTTTCCACTTCTACGATGTTGGTCTGCATGATTCACCCGCCGTTTGTGTTTTGTCTGTCGTCGATGTTTATTGACCATTTTGCTCAATATAATGTCCACAAATGAAACGTAGATGAAACAATTTTGTTTTGCAAGTGTTACTTTTGGTTTGAATATTGCCCATTCCACTGCTAGATTTATAGAATATTGAACGAAAACGGCAGTGGAGAAGCTTATCGTTCATAATTTCGAACATACCAAGGGGATAGCATGGGCAATATATTTAACAGACCAGTCATCGGCGTGGTGATGTGCAGGTACAGGTTAAACGGACACCTCACACAGACCTTGCAAGAAAAGTACCTGAATGCCGCGATCGCCGCCGGCGGGCTGCCAATCGCCTTGCCGCACGCGCTGGCCGAGCCGGAACTGCTGGCGGAACTGCTGGAGCAGCTCGACGGCATTCTGCTGCCGGGCAGCCCCAGCAATGTGCAGCCGCACCTTTATGGTGAAAACGGCGATGAGCCTGACGCCGATCCTGGGCGAGATGAATTGAGCCTGGCGCTAATCCGCCACGCGCTCGACAGGCGCATTCCCCTTTTCGCCATTTGCCGCGGCATGCAGGAAATGGTGGTCGCCACCCAAGGCACCCTGCACCGCCGGCTGTACGAACTGCCCGAGCTGCTTGAACACCGTGAAGACCACGACCTGCCGCTGGAACAGCAATACGCCCCCGCCCACGAAGTCATCGTGCAGGAAGGGGGGCTCCTTTCGGACCTGATACCGGATTGCAACAGATTCTGGGTGAACTCATTGCACGGCCAGGGCGCCAAAAGCCTCGGCCCGGAGATCCGCATCGAGGCCCATGCCGCCGACGGGCTGGTGGAGGCCATCAGCGTGCGCGATCGGCCTTTCGCGCTCGGCGTGCAGTGGCACCCGGAGTGGAACAGCGAAGAGTACGCCCTGTCGCGCCTGTTGTTTGATGGTTTCATCACCGCTTGCCGGAACTATCAAAAGGAAAAACGCCCATGAGCGATGTCAGCTTGGCGCCGGGAAAACGTCTGTCGCAGATCCGCCAGCAGTTAGGGCTGTCGCAGCGCCGGGTAGCCGAACTGTCTGGATTGACCCACAGCGCCATCAGCACCATCGAGCAGGATAAGGTCAGCCCGGCCATCAGTACGCTGCAAAAGCTGCTGACGGTCTACGGCCTGTCGCTGTCGGCGTTTTTTGCCGAGCCGGATAAACCGGCGGAGCCGCAAATCGTCATCGATCACGAAGACCTGATCGAAATTGGCAGCCAGGGGGTGTCAATGAAGCTTATCCACAACGGCGATCCCAACCGCACCCTGGCGATGATGATAGAAACCTATGAGCCGGGCACCACCACCGGCGAGCGCATCAAACACCAGGGGGAAGAAATAGGCACGCTGTTGGAAGGCGAAGTGGTGCTGCAGGTCAACGGGCAGGTTTATCACCTGCTGGCCGGGCAGAGCTACGCCATCAACACCGGCATTCCCCACAGTTTCAGCAACACGTCGGCGCGGATTTGCCGGATTATCAGCGCCCATACGCCGACGACATTCTGATCAACGGAGCTAGGTATGGATTTCCACCACCTGCAGTATTGGCAACATCGGGCGCAAGCCCTGCACATTGAGAACCGACTGTTTATTAATGGCCGCTATCAGCCGGCCGCCGAAGGGGAAAGCTTTGCCGTGGACGATCCCGCCGGCCGGCTCCAGCTGGCGCTGGTGGCGTGCGGCAGCGGCGTCGATATCGATTTGGCGGTCAGCGCGGCGCGCGACGCGTTCGAGCGCGGCGACTGGTCACAGGCAGCCCCGGCGCAGCGTAAAGCCACCCTGCTGCGCTTCGCCGCACTGATGGAACAGCACCATGAAGAGCTGGCGCTGCTGGAAACGCTGGATACCGGCAAGCCTATCCGCCACAGCCTGCGCGACGACGTGCCGGGCGCTATCCGCTGCATCCGCTGGTACGCCGAAGCGATCGATAAGGTGTACGGCGAAATCGCCCCTACCGGTCGCGACGCGCTGGCGTTGATCGAACGTGAGCCAATCGGCGTGGTCGGCGCCATCGTTCCCTGGAACTTCCCGCTGCTGCTGGCCTGCTGGAAGCTCGGCCCGGCGCTGGCCGCCGGCAACAGCCTGGTCCTCAAACCGTCTGAAAAATCGCCGCTGAGCGCCCTGCTGCTCGGCAAGCTGGCGCAGCAGGCCGGGCTGCCGGACGGCGTACTGAACGTGGTCCCCGGCTACGGCCACGACGCCGGCAAGGCGCTGGCGCTGCACAACGACGTCGACGCGCTCACCTTCACCGGTTCCACGCTGGTTGCCAAGCAACTGATGAAGTACGCCGGCGAATCCAATATGAAACGCGTCTGGCTGGAGGCCGGCGGCAAGAGCGCCAATATCGTCTTCGCCGATTGCCCGGACCTGGACAAAGCCGCGCAAAGCGCTGCGGCAGGCATTTTCTACAACCAGGGCCAGGTGTGCATCGCCGGTACCCGCCTGCTGGTGGAAGAAAGTATTCAGCAAGATTTTCTGCAGGCGCTGCGTAAGCATGCGGCGGCATTTACCCCGGGTGACCCGCTCGATCCGGCCACGGTAATGGGCACGCTGATCGACAGCGGCCACTGCGAGAAAGTGGCGGGCTATATCGACCAGGGGCTGAGCCAGGGCGCCTCGCTGTTCCTCGACGGCCGTCGGCACCCGCAGGGCGATCACGCCGGCTACCTCGGCCCGACCATTCTCACCGGGGTGGATAACGCCATGAGCGTAGCGCGCGACGAAATCTTCGGCCCGGTGCTGGCGGTGACCACCTTCAGCGGCGAACAGCAGGCGCTGCAGCTGGCCAACGACAGCGATTACGGCCTGGGCGCAGCGGTCTGGACCCGCGATCTGAGCCGCGCCCACCGCATGGCGCGGGGCTTGAAAGCCGGCACGGTATTCGTCAACAACTACAACGACGGCGACATGACCGTGCCGTTCGGCGGGTACAAGCAGAGCGGCAACGGCCGCGATAAGTCGCTGCACGCGCTGGATAAGTTCACAGAACTGAAAACCACCTGGATCTCGCTGGAATAAGGGCCTCATCATGACTGAACACGTAAAAAGCTATTATGCGGCCTCGGCCAACGACCATCAGCCTTACCCACAGTTGAATGACTCTATCGAATGCGACGTCTGCGTGGTCGGCGGCGGTTACACCGGCCTGTCTTCGGCGCTGTTTCTGGTAGAAGCCGGTTATGACGTGGTGGTGCTGGAATCCGCACGCATCGGCTTTGGCGCCAGCGGCCGCAACGGCGGCCAGCTGGTTAACTCCTACAGCCGCGACATCGACGTAATTGAGCAACGCTACGGGCCGGAAAGCGCCCGGGTGCTCGGCAGCATGATGTTTGAGGGCGCAGAGATCATTCGCAGTCGTATCAAGCGATACGCCATCGAATGCGACTACCGCCCCGGCGGCATCTTCGCCGCGCTGAATAACAAGCAGTACCACGCGCTGATCGAGCAGAAGCAGAACTGGGAACGTTACGGCAACACCCAGCTCGAACTGCTGGATGCCGACCGGGTGCGCCAGGAGATCGCCAGCGATCGCTACGTCGGCGCGCTGCTGGACCACAGCGGCGGCCACATCCACCCGCTCAATCTGGCGCTCGGCGAGGCTGAGGCGATCCGCCTGCAGGGCGGCCGCATCTTCGAACAATCGGCGGTGACCGACATCCGCCACGGCGAACCGGCTATCGTCAGCACCGCCGGCGGCCAGGTGAAGGCACGCTACGTGATTGTCGCCGGCAACGCCTATCTGGGGGACAAGCTGGAGCCGCGCCTGGCGAAGCGCAGCATGCCGTGCGGCACTCAGGTGGTCGCCACCGAGCCGCTGGCGCCAGAGGTGACGCAGGCGCTGATCCCGCAAAACTACTGCGTCGAAGACTGCAACTATCTGCTGGATTATTACCGCATTACCGGCGATAACCGGCTGCTTTACGGCGGCGGCGTGGTCTATGGCGCACGCGACCCGGACGACATCGACAACCTGATCCGGCCAAAGCTGCTGAAAACCTTCCCGCAGTTGAAGGGGGTGCGCATCGACTATCGCTGGACCGGCAACTTCCTGCTGACGCTGTCGCGCATGCCGCAGTTCGGCCGCCTGGAGAATAACGTCTATTACATGCAGGGTTACAGCGGCCACGGCGTGACCTGCACCCATCTGGCGGGCAAGCTGATTGCGGAACTGATGCGCGGCGACGCGGAGCGCTTCGACGCCTTCGCCAGGCTGCCGCATTTGCCGTTCTTCGGCGGGCGCAACCTGCAGATCCCGTTCACCGCCATCGGCGCCGCGTATTATACGCTGCGCGATCGCATTGGGGTGTGATCAAAAAGGCCCGGCGATGCCGGGCCCAATGGCTAACGCTTAAACGATTTTCGGCTGACCGTCCGAGGCGGTCGCCCCGCCGTCGACCGGGATGTTGGCGCCGTTGATAAAGCTGGCGTCATCGCTGGCCAGGAACGCCATCACCGCCGCCACTTCTTCCGGCTCCGCCGCGCGGCCCAGCGCAATGCGTTCGTTGAACTTGTCGCGGATCTCCTGCGGCCAGCCGTTGGTCATGTTGGTTTTCACCAGGCTCGGACACACCGAGTTGACGCGCACGCCGTCGCCGCCGTGATCCAGCGCCATGGCGCGCGTCAGGTTGACCACCGCCCCCTTCGCCGCACAGTAATAAGCCGCGCCCCAGTCGCCGCCCAGGCCGGAAACCGACGCCGTATTGACGATGCAGCCTTTGGTTTTCAACAGGTACGGCAAGGCGAACTTGGAGCAGAACACCACGCCGTCGATATCGACCCCGGCGATGCGCCGCCAGTCGGCGACGCTGGTTTCCAGCACGCTGCCCGCCACGTGTACGCCGGCGTTGTTCAGCAACACGTCGATACGGCCCAGTTTCTCCACCACTTCATTCATCATCTTCTCGACCGCAACCGGGTCGGAAACGTCGATGTGCACCGCCAGCGCCCGGCCCTGCGGCAGCGAAGCGGCCACCTTGTCCACCGCTTCCCTGGCCCAGTCGGCCAATACCACGATGGCGCCCTCGGCGGAAAACCGCCGCGCCGCCGCTTCCCCCATGCCATTACCCGCACCGGTGATGACCACCACTTTATTGTCAAAACGCATGAGACCTCCTCCATGTGAACGTATTTATATAAATCATACAAATCATCATTACTCCCGAGGATAAAACTCCCGGCGGCGCCAGGCCAGTCAAAACGTGCGGTTTGTTAACCAAAAAGAGGTATCAAGAGCCATTTCAATGCGCTGGGGCAAGCATTCTCGGAATTAAGCCAAATTATTGATGGATATAATAAAATTTACCAGAGTGACTATTTCGATGGGGGCTATTGGGCGTGGGACGCGATAGAAACCCCTCGCCGGGCGAGGGGCTGCGCTATTTTTTGTCGATGGGGATCACCAGCAGATCGACATTCAGATCGTTGATCGCCTGGCGCGCCGAAGACATCAGCCGGCTCCAGACATCGTGGTGATGGCCGAAGACAATCAGATCAAACCCTTTGTCCTTAGCCGCCCGGTTCAGCTCTGCCGTCAGTTCACCGCGGCTGACGATCGCCTCTTCCACCGGGTAGGACGACTGACCGCGGATCGCATTGAGCATGTTCTTGACCCGCTCCGAAAAGGTGCGATCGGTGTAGTTATATTCACCCACCCCCAGTTCGGCGTAATAACCGGTGCGGTGGATATCGATATAGATCAGGGAAAGTTTGGCATTGAGCGCGGCGGCCAGCCTGGCGCCCTTGCCCAGCAGGAACTCGGCGTCTTCGCTGAGATCGGTTGCGACAACGATATGTTGATAAGCCATGACGACTGCCCTCCGCATCGAGCTAGTGAACAGAATGGCGCTCCCTGCCGGGCTTTCCGCACGCTTCTTATGCAGTTTAATTTTAGTTCAGCGTTGGGATGCTCGCCTGTCGCTCAATATCGTTCTATTTATGGAACGATTAATCCCACCTTCACCCTCTAGTGCAATTCCGCCAAGTGCCTAAACTAAGAGCACGAAATGAGATTAACCATCTGGTTGTTCAACATTAATTTTCATATCACCATCCGACTACAGAAGGAAAAAACCATGAGCGCTCCAGCAAACTTTAACGGTCAACGTCCTGTTATTGATGCCAATGACGCCGTATTGCTGTTGATTGATCACCAGAGCGGTCTGTTCCAGACCGTCGCCGACATGCCGATGACCGAGCTGCGCGCCCGCGCCGGCGCATTGGCCAGCATCGCCACGCTGAGCAAACTGCCGGTGATCACCACCGCCTCGGTGCCGCAGGGCCCCAATGGCCCGCTGATCCCGGAAATCCACCAGAATGCGCCGCATGCACAGTACGTCGCCCGCAAAGGCGAGATCAACGCCTGGGACAACCCGGAGTTCGTGGCGGCGGTAAAAGCCACCGGCCGCAAGACCCTGATTATCGCCGGCACCATCACCAGCGTATGCATGGCCTTCCCGTCCATCAGCGCGGTCGCCGAAGGCTATAAGGTCTTCGCGGTGATCGATGCCTCCGGCACCTATTCCAAAATGGCGCAAGAAATCACCCTGGCGCGCGTGGTGCAGGCCGGCGTGGTGCCTATCGATACCGCCGGCGTCGCCTCAGAGCTGCAAGGCAGCTGGAACCGCGATGATGCGCAGCAATGGGCTGAGGTATACACCAAAATCTTCCCGGCCTATCAGTTGCTGATTGAAAGCTATATGAAAGCGCAGGATGTAGTGAAAAACAACGAGCTGCTGGATTCTCAACGCTGAGAGAGCAGACATAAAAAAACCCCGGCGCCATGCCGGGGTTATCAATGTTTGCCGGTTACTTTCCCGGCTGTCATGTTATGGCGTAAGCGTCCATCCAACACTCCAACGTTACGCAGCCTAAGCACAACTTTTTCACAACAGAAAAATAGACTGAAAATCGGCATTATTATTTATGCGACAATCTGTTTTTCTGTTGCCAATAATAATTAATTATTGGAACGTCATCGAGGAATCGAACCCCAGTCCGCCAACGGATAATTTCGCTGCCGCTCTTCCTGCTGAGCTAATGACGTATTGACAAATACTCCGGGCGAACCCGGAGTTTATTCAGGCTGAGGATTTCATTTCTTAACTGCTCCGGCTTAAACCATCATCGCTGTCGTAAGAAATCGTACCTCGGCCGAAAATTATAACGCGACCACGTTGCCGGCAGAAGGCCCCTTCATGCCATTTTCGATAGTGAACTCAACCTGTTGGCCTTCGTCCAGCGTTTTGAAATCGTTGCTCTGGATAGCGGAGAAGTGTACGAACACGTCTTTGCTGCCGTCTGCCGGGGTAATAAAGCCAAAGCCTTTACCTGCATCAAACCATTTTACCAAACCAGTCATTTTATTAGACATAGAGATATTCCCTTTATATTTTTGCGACGCCATATGGCGATAGAGGTCTGTTTTTATTGGAAACTTATGGGGCACTAGAGAAGAAAATTCGCGGGAGAAGAGGTATCTGAGGGATATCGCTAATACTGAGAACTGCTTTACTAAAACTGCTTTCATAAGGTCTGTACTACAAACCGATGACGCTATTTACACACAGCTGAATTATTTAAGCAAGGCATATTTTAAATTAAATTCATAAGGCTCATAAATTTATTACCGCCTAAGGCCGCTGGCGCCTGCCGCTACGGGGCGGTAAAAAAGTTTCCGCACTGCTGGATCACGCCGACGATTCATTATAGAACTAGAGTTACCCCCTTCTGACAGGCAGTTAACCGATGATCGATATGTCAGCCGTGCTCGCCGTTTTCACCGTCTATATCGTCGGCGTGGTGATCCCCGGCCCCAACTTTGTCGCCGTTGCGCACAAAGCCGTTTCCGCGCGCCGCAGCGAGGCTTTCGCCCTGGTGGCGGGCATCGTATTGGTCAACCTGTTCTGGGCGAGCAGCGCCCTGCTCGGCGTCGGTATGGTTTTCGCCTTGTTCCCCTGGCTGGCGCTGGCGGTAAAAGTGGCCGGCGCCGGTTATCTGATTTGGTTCGGTTATCGGCTGATCGCCCATGCAGCCCCCGGCTCAGGCATTGCCGGCGCGGCGTGCGGGGTGAGCGCCGGCTTCAGATCGGCGTTCTTGCAGGGGGTCGCCACCAACATCGCCAACCCCAAATCGGTCGCCTTTTACGCCGCGGTGTTTTCGTCGGCAGCGCCGGCGCATATCTCCATGCCCACCTTTGCCGCCATGCTGCTGGAGGTCGCGGTGATCGCCAGCCTGTGGTATGGCCTGGTGGCGCTGGTGCTGTCGCACGCGCCCATCGCCAGCGCCTACCGGCGCAGTAAAGCCTGGATCGATCGCGCCTGCGGCGCGCTGATTATCGGCCTGGGCATCAGACAGCTCCTCAGCCGATAATCGCAATCCCCAGCCGTTCCATCAATTGGGCAGCCTGGTAGCTGTCCAGCTTTACGCCCTGCAGATCGGTATGGCGCAGATCCAGCTCACCCAGTTCGGAATTGCTCAGGTCGCACTGGGTCACGTTAGCCGCGCGCCAGTCGAAGCCGGAGAATTCACCGCCAGACATGTCGGAACCGCTGAAGCTGGCGCCGAGGATCTGCGCCCCATTCCAGCGGTTTTCCCACAGCTCGCACTTCTCAAGCACCACCTTGGAAAAGTTGGCGTAGCTCAGGTTGCTTTTGGTGATGTAAGCGCTGCAGAACCAGGTACGGCTGGTGATCATATTCATGAAGCTGGCGCCGCGAAAGTCCGCGCCCTGCGCCCGGCATTCACGAATTTCGATCCCCAGCGCGCTGGCGTTTCTGAAATCGGCCATCGACAGATCGCAGCTTTTAAAACTGGCGTCTTTCAACATCGCACGGCTGAAATTACCGCCCAGCCGGCTGTCGCGATCGTAAAACTGGCAGCCGATAAACTCGGTGCCGGTCAAATCGGCGCCCGAAAAATCACAGTTAATAAAGCTGCCGTTCTCGATTTTTTCGCCGGTAAAGCGGTTGCGATCGATTTTCTCACTCTTTAGCGCCAGGCCCATTATACACCCTGTTTATTTATACAGTCACCGGCGTATTATAGGCACATCACGGCTGCGCAGGAAACCCCGCGAGCGTTCGGCTGGCTCCTTGGCTTCAGCGAGCCCCGGCGGCATTGCCGCTCTCGGCAAACGCCACTTTGACGAGGCTAAACTCCCGCGTGCCATCCGCCTTGGCGCTGTCGGCAAACAGCTGCGGGTAGCGGGAATTAACCACCCAAACCTCACCGTCCTTGATAGCCGCGGCGGTCGGCCCGTCCAGCCCCGGCGGCGTAGCGACTGCGGCGATGCGGGCGCTGGCCCAGCCGTCGGATGAAGAGAGCAGCGTCACATCCCCCGACATCTTGCCATCCGCCCCCGAGAACGACTGCACCACCACCAGGGTGTCGGGGCTTTTGAGGCGCAAGCCGTCCGGCCCTTTCAGCGGCAGCGGCAGCGCGATCTCGCTTAGCTTGCGCGTTCCATCCAGCGCCACCTTCCACAGCAGGCCGCGAGAATAGTCACCGACGATCAAATAGCCGCCCGGATGGTAAACGATGCCGTTGAGATAGGGCTGAGCACCCGATGCCGCACCGGCCTTGGCGGGCATCAGCCGCTCGGAGCGCACCAGTATCGAAGCCGCGCCGGTTGCCCGGTCGATTTTATAAATTTGCGGCTGGAAGCTGTCGGTGACGTAAACATTGCCCTGCGGATCTATGGCCAGATCGTTGGCGAGCGTCGGCCCTTTGCTCAACGGCGAGAGATCATACACCCGTTGCAGCACGCCGGTATCGAGAGCGAATTCCAGCACCTGTGCGATGCGGTTGCGCGTGCCGAGGGACGTTTTCAGCGCAATGCCGACGTCTTCATTGCAGACCAGCACGCGGTTGCGCGCCGCATCAACGACAATGCCGGAGGTGGTGATTTGCGGGCGGCCGGCGGCGAAACGCCGATAGCGCCCGTCTTCAAAAACCAGGCCAAGCTGCCCGCCGCGCAGCGACGAAACCAGAAACGCCCCGGCGCGTTCATTCCAGGCGATGCTCTCAGGGTATCCCCCGGCGACATCGGGAACGAAGGTGATCGTCTGCGCGCCTTGCGCCGGCGCAGCGGCTGCCAGACACATAGCGGCGCCAAGACACAGTGATGCTACTGATGATGCGGTGTTCTGGAACATGGCAGGAAACCTGGTGATTAACCGGACCTGCATAATAGGTTGGCGCTGAAAACGGCACTAGCCGGGAAAAAGGCAATGCACTAATGAAAAAATCACAGTAATCCTGCCCGGCCAGTAAAACCGGCATAAAATCTATGGTCCCCCCACCCTGTCAGCGTACCGCTCACAGGGTGGGGGGGACCATCTCACTAACCGCCCGAATTCGGACGGTCGTTATTCAAGGCAGGCGGTTATTTCAACGCTTCCTGAATGGCGTCGGCCATCGGGCCAATGTGCTTTTCGGCCGCCTTCAGTTGGAAATCTACGCCGTTGCCGTCGTTGGTATCGGACAAGGTGGCCTTGATCAACTCCAGCGCCGCCTGTACCGCCACTAATCGTTTATGCTGTTCGTCCGTGACCGGTTTGGACCCCATATTTGCCGGATAATATTGTTCTAACATCGTTTTCTCCTTGTGATGACGTCAGCAGCCAACTTAACATAAAACCCCAAATTTTTTAAGGTGACAGATCGCAGTACGCTACTGCTCAGCGATAGACCGAGAATTTTTTGGTCAACGGCTTTAGCTGTTCGGTTTCGCCGTACAGAGCGACCGCCACAAAGTCCAGCTGGTCATACTCGCTATTGGCGGTGTCGGCAATCTGCTGCTCGGCCGAATGCGACAGCATGGTGGTGGTGAAAAAGTTGAACAGCACCCGCTCTTCGCGGCATTTCAGGATCAGACTGCTGAGCTGGCTGCTATTTTTAGCCTGCAGGATCACAACAGGATAGTGGCTCATATTGGCGCTTATGCCGTCGATACTGCTGGGATAATGATGGAATTCTCGCTGTTCAATCAGATCGGTGATACCCGCCGTCAGGTGGCAGGCGGCGTTGAACAGGGTCGCGGTTTCGTGGTTGCGGTTCAGGATGATATAAAACTTTTTCTCGTTATCGCTGTACATGCATTTCTCCTTTTAGGCCAACAGTTTTATCTGACCAGACGCGCATCTTCAATGATCGGGATCGGCCGCGCATCGTCTCTAACGCCTCCGCTAGCGAAAAAGCCCGAAATGTGCGCTTTCGCAACGGTGCAGAGCAATAATTGAACTGCCGAAACCAACGCGCCAGCGCATAGTCGGGCCTTTACCGCCCCTGGAGATTTTTATGTCAGCCATCAAACCCGCAGCCCTGGAGGCTGCCCCCAGCGCCCCCGCCACCCAATGGATTGCGGTCGCCAACGTCCTGCTTGCCGGCATTTCAGCCGCGCTGCACGTCGGCAAAGCGACCATCGCCCTGCCGGAGCTGCAGCGCGAATTCGGCCGCTCTTTGGAGTCACTGAGTTGGGTTATTTCGGCCTTCCCGTTTATCGGCGTGTTCGGCGGCATTGCCGCCGGCCTGCTGGTACGCCGCTGGGGCGATCGGCGCCTGCTGCTGCTCGGCCTGCTGATCATCAGCGTTGCCAGCTTCGCCGGCGCCGCGCTGCACGATTTCGCCGGGCTGATCGCCACGCGCTTTATCGAAGGAATTGGCTTTGTGATCGTGGTTGTTGCTTCACCCGCGGTGCTCAACCGGCTGGTTGAACCGCAACAGCGCAATCTGGTGTTCGGCATCTGGAGCACCTTCATGCCGGCAGGCATCGCACTGTCGTTATTTTTCGGCCCGCACCTCGGCAGCTGGCAGCAGAGTTGGTTCGCCGGCGGCGCCCTGACGCTGTTGAGCGCGCTGCTGCTGCCACTCACTACCCGCAACCCAGCGGCCTTTTCGTCTGCCGTTCCTCTGCAGCTGCGCCGCGCGCTGACCGATCTGCTGCGCGCACGACAGCCGCTGCTGCTGGCGCTGATCTTTACCGCCTATAATCTGCAGTTCTTTGCGGTGATGTCTTTCCTGCCGATATTCCTGATGCAGCGCGTCGGGCTTTCGCTCGCGGCAGCGGGCAGCGTCAGTGCGGTGATAGTGGCGGCGAATATCATCGGCAACCTTAGCGCCGGCCTGCTGCTGTCGCGCGGCATCCCCGCCCGTTCGTTGCTGGCCGCCACCAGCCTGATGATGGGGCTGTCCGGGGTGGGCATTTTCCTTAGCGCCACGCCGGTCGCGCTGCTGATCCCGCTGTGCTTCCTGTTTTGCGCCATCAGCGGCATGCTGCCCGCGACCCTGCTGGCGGCCACGCCGGCCGCCACGCCGGAACCCAGCCTGGTCCCGCTGAGCCTGGGGCTGGTAATGCAGGGCAACTATCTTGGGCAGGTCATCGGCCCACTGGTGCTGAGCGCCATCGTCGCCTATGCCGGTTGGACCGCCCCCGCCGGGCTGCTGTTGGCCGCCGCCGCATTGGCCACGACGTTGGCGCTCCTTTTAAAAACCGGCCGGCGATAGGCTGCGCCCCTGACTCAGGCTTTACGGATCCAGCCTCAGCCGCGAGCTGGCGCCGGATCCGTACCGCATGCAGGTATGGAAATTACGCTTATCTGGACGGATACGGCCAGTGGTGATCCAGGCCCGATAACGACAATGCGCCGGTTGCCGCCAGATAAAGCACCAATCCGGCAAAAGCGATCAACGCCATCTTCTCAATTACCCTAATCCGCTTGTGTTCAGCCATCTGCCTTTCCCTTCAGTTTGTGGTGAAATGTGATCCACTTCAAACTTAGGCTACGTATCGCCCATCATCAAGCGCGCTTCACAAAATGAAACAAAATCAATAAATTTTATTAATCATTTACTGCCTTTCCCCTCTTTGCCTGCCCTCCCGGCCCGGGCGAAAGCCAGGGTTCGGCACGCTAAAAATCCGCTACCGGTTAAACGGCGGTAATGATAGGGTTGTTTTCAGTCAGCGCCCATGGCTGGCGAATTTATCATTTGAGGGATGAGTATGATGTCTAAAGGTATTTCGAAGGGATTTTTTATTCTGATCCTTTTTATAGTGACCGCCGCTTTTCTGGACGTGTTGGGGCCCTACTACTCCTCGGTGCTGTGGGCCATCATTCTGGCGGTGATTTTCCACCCGTTGAAGAAAAAGCTTAAACAATACTTCGGTGAAAAAAATGGGCTGGTGTCGCTGCTGACGGTTGGCGTTATCTGCCTGATAGTATTTACGCCGTTGGCGATCATCGCCTCTTCACTGGCGATGGAGTTCAACGTCATCTACACCAAGCTGCAGAATAACGATACGCAGCTGCCGACGATGCTGGCCGACTTTATGCGCCATCTGCCCGGCTGGGCGCAGCATTTCCTGGCCGAACATAAGCTCGACAACGCGGCTGATATCCAGAAACAGCTTTCCGAGGTGGCATTGAAAGGCGGGCAATACCTGGCCGGCAGCGTATTCCTGATCGGCAAGGGCACCTTCAACTTCGCCGTCGGCTTTGGCGTAATGCTCTACCTGCTGTTCTTCCTGCTGAAAGATGGGCCATACCTGGTCAACCTGGCGCTCGAGGCCCTGCCGCTGTCCGAACACGTGAAACACCACCTGTTCGTGAAATTCGCCGCCGTTTCCCGTGCCACGGTCAAAGGCACCGTGGTGGTGGCGCTGGTGCAGGGCGCGCTCGGCGGCCTGGCGTTTTACATTACCGGTATCGACGGCAGCCTGCTGTGGGGCGCATTGATGGCCTTCCTGTCGATCATTCCCGCCGTGGGTTCGGCGATTATCTGGGTGCCGGCCGCCATCTATTTCTTCGCCACCGGCATGCTGTGGAAAGGCCTGTTCCTGGTGGGCTTCTTCGTGGTGATTATCGGGCTGGTGGATAACATCCTGCGCCCGCTGTTGGTCGGCAAAGACACCAAAATGCCGGACTACCTGATCCTGATCTCCACCCTGGGCGGCATGGAAATCTACGGCATCAACGGCTTTGTCATTGGCCCGCTGATCGCCGCGCTGTTCATCGCCTGCTGGAATATCCTGTCCGGCCGCGACAGCAAGGAAACCACCGACGAGATCGACGAAGAGTTTATCGAGGAAGGAAAAAATCATCCCGACGCCAGCTAACCCGGGTTGAACCTTTGATTGCAGGGGGCCAAATCTGGCCCCCTGGCTTTTGCGGCCTCGCCCAACGGCGCTATGCTGGGCCGGTATTGCTACACGCACATGGAAGACCTTTTTTCGTCATTATTATCTTATACGCCACCCTGGCAATCGCCTTCACCCTGCTCTGTTTGCTGACCTTTATCTATTGCGCCTATCGGCTGTCGAAGCACGGCGACGTCAGCACCTGGCTGAAACAGCAGGCGGTAGATGTCAGGCTGTAGTAGTGCGCCGGGATAAAAAATACCCGCTCAGAGTTGCCGTCATCGAAATTGTCGAGCTGGCCGCATGAAAACGCGGCCTGTTACTCTTTTCATGTTTATATTCAGAGAGTAATAGTCATCTGTTTAATTCTCTAACATCCCAGATGCCGCCCTTTACTTTCACTGCGGGCGAAATTCCAAGGTAACAGTTTGGAACGCATTATGGACCTCTGGCGTTGGCGGTTTAGGCAGACGTGCATCGGCAATCGCTTTCATGGCGGCCCAGCAAAGATCCGGATCGCCACCTTCAGTTCGAACACCCATTAGCATGCCGTCCGGAGCCAGCGTGATACGCAATCGGCAACGTTTGCCTGAGTAGGTGGCAGCATCTTTTAAATGGCTTTGAAGCTCAGCCTGCACCTGAGTCATGTAATGTTCTTTCTCTTTTCCTGGCTCAGACGCCTTTTGATCGCCGAAGTTGGCAAAAAGATCGTCAACCTCTTTATTCACCGGTTCGGTTTGGCTGGAGGTTGCGCTCTTGGCGCACCCCGTTAACGCCAGTGCGGTCATCGCCGCCAATAATGTGACGATGCCAGTTTTGTATCCTGAATGCGTTATTTTCATATCCCTGTCCTTATGGATGATTATCAATGGATAAATCGGTTAACAATTGGCCAGCCAACGATCTCGGGCCTATCGGATATATCGAGTTAGCATAAATCCTCATGGGCCTTGATGAAGGTGTATCAGCGCCAAAAACACTTAAACATACGTTATTTTCTCCGAATTAACAGCAGCATGTTTATCCCGGCGTCAACCTGGTTAATGTTGGAATAACAGCCGAAAATACCTATTTTTATGAGGCGTTACGATCTTCGCTCACACGCCGCTTAAAAAAGAATGGCTGGCTCGCGCTGACATTCCCTGCTTCGCCCCTATAGCCAAGACGGCGAGTTCCGCATACCTTACCTTTTCGGCGGCCCATTTCTTTGGTTCTGCCATACCCTTCGCGGTTTTCTCGGCGTCGGGCAGCTATAATTTGATAAGTGGAGTTATTTGATAACGATAAGGAGGGAGTATGTACAAAACTATCTTGGTTCCAGTGGATATTACCGAACCCGAATTAACACAGCAGGTCATCCCGCATGTCAACACGCTCGCCAAGCTCGAAGACTCCCACATCCATTTTTTGGCTGTGATACCGTCACGCGCCACCTATGCGGCTTTCGGATTTGCCGCCACTGCGGCGGTGGAAACCAAAGATGAAACCATTGCGATAGCGACCGAGGGGCTGGCGAAAGCGGCAAAACAATTCAGCGTTCCCGAGGACAGAGTGACCACCCATGTCGCCATAGGCGATCCCAAAGATCAGATCCTGGAACTCGCGGCTTCGCTTAACGCGGAGATTATTGTGATGGGTTCCAACCGCCCCTCTGCGTTCACTTACCTCCTCGGCTCTAATGCAACCGCTGTCGTCCGCCACGCCAATTGCCCGGTGCTGGTCGTCCGTTAATAGGTAACGATGCCCGCTCACCAGGAGCGGGCACTACGCCCATATCCTGCTGACCATGGGGCGCGATTATTGGCTTGAGGCAGCGTTGCTCAATGAGCCTGCCCGATACATCACACACTTCTGAACAATAAAAAAGGGAGCCCTAAGGCTCCCGTTCTCATTCAAACGCTCACACCATTACATGTGTTTAACGATAGCGTCGCCAAACTCTGAACATTTCAGCAGCTTAGCGCCTTCCATACCCTTAACGATCAGGTCAGCCGCTTCGAACCAGCCCATGTGACGCAGCAGTAGATTGCTGCCAACATCTTAATGCATTGAATATAATTAGAAAAACCATATTTAATCAATGATATTGTGTCATTTGATGCAATTTGTAAGCCTTTGATTGTAAGCAATGTTTATCAGGTTTTGATAATGCTTTTTTCCTGTGCGCACCGTCATGAGGTGTCGGGGGTCGGAGGTTCGAATCCTCTCATGCCGACCAATAATCCCCATTAAAACCACCCCGTTGCGGTTGGTTTTTTTATGTCTGCAATTTTAACATGGTAAAATGATGGTAAAACCATGATAAAACCCCCGACTCCCCTCCTCTATAACCGCGCACCTCTGAGCAATTTGTTGGCACTGGTCCATCTCGACGTTAAATTATGCACTGGAAAATTTCACGAACAAACCTTATGCTTACGATTCTTTACGGAAACACGACAGTTTGGTGGAAAAATGCTTTCAAACAAAGACATGCCTGTAGATCATCGCAGTAATAGTTTTGATATAATGCGCCATATAGCGGCATTAGCTGTAATAGTTAGTCACCATTTCGCGTTTAATGGCTTAGAAGAACCAAAAGCGTTTGGTGTAACAAAGCTTGGAACATTCGCCGTAATTGTTTTCTTTTCTATATCAGGATTCTTAATTACAAAAAGTTTTTACAGATCGAGTGATGCATTATCTTATATAAAAAAGAGAATTCTTAGAATTTCCCCAGGGTTAATAGTTTGTGCCTTCATTACATCATTTATAATTTGCGGAATATTTGGAAAGCTTGGGTTCATTGATTGGGTCACATCATTAAGAGCCGTGAAAACATTTGTATATTATTCTCTATTTGGTTCCCACGCCACAGGTGAAAGTGTAAATTATTTCACAAGTAATTACATATTCCCTAATTCCGTTAACAGTAGTCTATGGACCTTACTTTTTGAGTTCATGGACTACATTGCGGTTATAGTGATATTTACAATATTTAAAAATAAATTAATTGGCTCTTTAGTTTTCTTATTTTCTGCCATAGCACTATTAATAGTAAACAATCACTTCTCTATTTCTAGCTACCTAGTAGACAGGGCGGCAGCTTTATCTATTCCTTTCGCCATTGGGTCTTTATTATTTTCAATAGAGAATATATGGAAAGATAACAATAAAGTAAAAGCTTTATTGTTGCTTCTGTCAATTGTTGGCATTGCCGCTTCACCTGCTAATGATGAAAGAAGCATTCTATTCCTTACAGCAGCAGCTACTGCCGTGATAATAATAGGCATGAGTATAAAAGACATATTTATAAAGGGAAGGTTTGACTTTTCTTATGGAATCTATATATACGCATTCCCAGTACAGCAAATATGTAGCAATTTAGTATCATCTAACTTTTATGTGTCAATGGCATGCTCTTTCGTAATAACTATCGTTCTTGCTTCTATGTCTTGGTTCTTTGTTGAGAAAAAGTTCCTGCAAAGGAAAGTAAGCTCGAAATTAACACAGGCAAGCGCATAGATAATATTTATATTAGAATAGTGCCGAATACCACGGCACTTTCATTAAAATACCAATACTTCTTTTCTCGCCCCCTGCGGCAGCAATCCCGAGTTAATATTTTTAGATTTATCGCTTCCAGATTTAACACCACCGCTTCCTAGGCTATCGTTATCTTCTACCTTATCTAAAACCATTATGATAAACGGGAAAAGACATTTATTTGTTTTGTCATAGTTTATAGTAACAAACTAACCATTTTCTAATGAAAGCATTATCAACTTATTATCGCTACTCATTGGACGTGCTTTAACAATAAATGAGTGGTTAACATAATCATCACCATTTGGGATGGTTATGTGGAATGAGAATGATGAGTAGTCTTTATTTATATAATCAACAGCCGCGTATAAATATGCTCGTTCACCAAGCCAATCCCCACCGTCTTCTTTATAGTATTCATTGGAACTTAACCCAACGTATTCAACATAAGATAACGGAATTCGATTAACGGCATCAGCTAAATGAGGAATGTTCAATAGTTTTGATATTTAATTTTGATAATATAGTCATTCTTTTAATTACCATCCATGACACTTACTGTATGCAAAAAAAATCGGCGACCTAACGCCGCCGAGATCATAACAAAATTACGCAATGAGAGCACTCTTATCTTCTATAACATTCCTATAACAATTTGATTTATCAAATGAATAAATTAATCAGTGCTTTCCCATACACTCCCATTTCTACCCCGCCGGGGTGGTTTCTCAAATCAGAGCCACAAAGCGATGTCAGCGCCAACCCCATACCACCGCGCCCGTTGTCCTCTGTCAGCCAATTGGTAGGAACATAGGCTGCGCCACCATCGCGCGCGGCGTTATACGCCATGCGGTTCATGTAACGCCAATCCTTCAGCGAGTAGCGCCCATCCTCTGTGGTCGGCGTGCGCGGAACAGGCATGACGATAACTTCCATGCCTGCCGTCCTTGCTCGATTAATAATGCTGAGCATGTTGGTGTAGAGCATCGCAGAGGCGTTGTCGTTCATGCCAAAACACAACACCATTAAATGCGCGTTGGTCGCCACAATCGCATTCATGCGATTAGCCGACGCGCCACTGACGGAGTTCGTGCCCGACATACCGAAATTAGCTCATCTGCACCGGAAGTAGTCAGAAAATCATTGAGTGTCCCTGGCTTTGAGTCGCTATAAACCGTTATCTGTCCGACTTTCTCGAATGGCCGACCATACGCCTCAATCATTACATTGTGCGTGCCAACCTCCACCGACAATGAATAGCTACCATCTGCGCCGGTAGTAGAGCTGGATGGTGCCAGGTGGACAACTGCCGATGACGTTTTTACCGCTGTCAGCATAATGGTTACACTGGGGCGCGGGTCTCCGATTAAGCGGTTAGCCGGGCTGCTAACAAGGTGTACTGGCGATACCGTCATCCAGTCACGGGGAAATACCACGCTCTCGGCGATAATGAGCAGGAAGCTCGTGAGATTGCGATTGAAGCCAATAGCCGACTTGCGGAGCAACGTAGCCGGCAGATCCTGGCACTTAGCGATCGTGTGGCAAAAATTAAGGGTAAAGAGATATCTGTCAGTACATGGATTGATCGGTATTGGAAAATGCAGGAAGAACGGCTCGATGCCGGTGATATAAAACCCAACACGTTTAAACAAAAACGTAAACCTGTGGACCTTCTGCGCCAAAACTTTGCGATGAAATTACTACCAGCGGTTGATGCCAGGGATATAGCCACCTTGCTGGATGAATACACAAACTCCGGGCAGCCGCGTATAGCCCAAGTTGTTCGATCTGTCATGATCGACGTATTCAAAGAGGCGCAGCATGTTGGTGAGGTTCCCCCAGGCTATAACCCAGCGCTGACCACCAAGCAGCCTCGCAGGAAGATCACCCGACAACGCCTTAATCTGCAGGAGTGGCAGCAAATTTTCGATATCGCCGATAAAAATCATCAATATATGGGCAATGCAATGCTGCTTGCCGTGATTACCGGCCAGCGCCTGGGGGATATTTCTTCCATGAAATTCAGCGATATTTGGGATGATCACCTACATGTGATCCAAGAGAAAACTGGAGCCAAGCTGGCCATTCCTCTTTCAATCCGATGTAACGCGCTGAATATGTCCTTGCGTGAAGTAGTAGCGCGTTGCAGGGATTACGCGATAAGCCAATACCTGGTGCACTACTTCAGGGCGTCGTCCATGGCGCAGCGTGGTGCTCAGGTCACTGGTAATACTTTGACAACGAATTTTAGCAAGGCAAGGGATAAAGCCAATATCAACTGGGGCTCAGGAACACCAGCCACATTTCACGAACAGCGCTCTCTTTCGGAACGACTATACAGCGAACAAAGGGTTAATACCCAGTTGCTTTTAGGCCACAAATCGCAGAAGCAGACAGACAGCTATCATGATGATAGAGGGAAAGACTGGATCACTATCGCGGTCTGATAGCCGTTTTTCGAGGGGGTTTTGATAAAACGTTTTGATAATATTTTGATAAAAGTTGCAACTTGAATAATAAAAAACGGGAACCATCAGGCTCCCGTTATTATTTAACGCTAAAACACCATTACATGTGTTTAACGATAGCGTCGCCAAACTCTGAACATTTCAGCAGCTTGGCGCCTTCCATCAGGCGTTCGAAGTCATAGGTCACGGTCTTGGCAGCAATTGCGCCTTCCATGCCCTTAACAATCAGGTCAGCCGCTTCGAACCAGCCCATGTGGCGCAGCATCATCTCTGCGGACAGGATGATCGAGCCTGGGTTCACTTTGTCCTGGCCGGCGTACTTCGGCGCGGTGCCGTGGGTTGCTTCGAACAGCGCGCAGTCGGAACCGATGTTGGCGCCCGGCGCGATGCCGATGCCGCCAACCTGGGCCGCCAGGGCGTCGGAGATGTAGTCGCCGTTCAGGTTCATACAGGCGATCACGTCGTATTCCGCCGGGCGCAGCAGGATTTGCTGCAGGAAAGCGTCGGCGATCACGTCTTTAACCACGATCTCTTTACCGGTGTTCGGGTTCTTGATCTTCAGCCATGGGCCGCCGTCGATCAGCTCGCCGCCGAACTCTTCGCGCGCCAGCTCATAGCCCCAATCCTTGAAGGCACCTTCGGTGAACTTCATGATGTTGCCTTTGTGCACCAGGGTCACGGAGTCGCGGTCGTTAGTGATGGCGTATTCGATCGCCGCACGCACCAGACGCTTGGTCCCTTCTTCGGAGCATGGCTTAACGCCGATACCGCACTGCTCTGGGAAGCGGATTTTCTTCACGCCCATTTCGTCGCGCAGGAATTTGATTACTTTGTCTGCTTCCGCAGAACCGGCTTTCCACTCGATGCCGGCGTAGATGTCTTCGGCGTTTTCGCGGAAGATCACCATGTCGGTCAGCTCTGGCTGTTTAACCGGGCTTGGGGTGCCCTGGTAATAACGCACCGGGCGCAGACACACGTACAGGTCCAGCTGCTGGCGCAGGGCCACGTTCAGGGAGCGGATACCGCCGCCGACCGGGGTAGTCAGCGGGCCTTTGATGGCGACGCGGTAGTCACGGATCAGATCCAAAGTTTCGTCCGGCAGCCACACGTCTTTACCGTATACGTGCGTGGATTTTTCGCCGGTATAGATTTCCATCCAGGAGATTTTACGTTCGCCGTGGTAGGCCTTTTTCACAGCCGCATCAACCACGTGAATCATAGCAGGGGTAACGTCGACGCCAATGCCGTCGCCTTCGATAAACGGAATGATCGGGTTATTCGGAACAACCAGTTTACCCTGGGCATCAACCGTAATCTTTTTACCTTCTGCCGGAACAACTACTTTGCTTTCCATCAACCTCTCCTTCAAGCGCAATTTTTGTTAATGCTTTGTAAGATGCGTGTAGATACTACTTGAATATTCGCTCCGCGCCAATCCGAAACGGATTCGGTTATAATGCGCCTATCATCCGTAATCTCAACCGTTATGAAAAAATTCCCTGTTACAAATCACAAAGTTAAACGATTCAGCAAGCCCGCCGCCGCCAAAGCGCCTGCTGCCAAGGGCCCGCGCCGGGTGGTGTTATTCAACAAACCTTTCGACGTGCTGCCGCAGTTTACCGATGAAGCCGGCCGCGCCACGCTGAAAGCGTTCATTCCCTTTACCGACGTTTACGCCGCAGGGCGTCTGGACCGCGACAGCGAAGGGCTGCTGGTGCTGACCAACGACGGCAAGCTGCAGGCGCAGCTCACCCAGCCGGGCAAACGCACCGGCAAGGTGTACTTCGTGCAGGTGGAAGGCGCGCCGCAGGAAAGCGATCTGGCGCCACTGCGCAGCGGCGTCACGCTGAAAGACGGCCCCACCTTGCCCGCCGGGGTGGAGCTGGTGGCCGAGCCGCAGTGGCTGTGGCCGCGCAACCCGCCAATTCGCGAGCGCAAATCCATCCCCACCGCCTGGCTGAAGATCACCCTGTTCGAAGGGCGAAATCGCCAGGTGCGTCGCATGACTGCGCATATCGGGTTCCCTACCCTGCGCCTGATTCGCTACAGTATGGGTAATCTTTCATTGGGTGAACTGCAACCCGGTGAATGGAAAACCCTTGATTCCCTGTAGTCTGCAAGGAGCCGTCATGAAAAAAGCATTAACCGCGCTAGTATTTACCGGCCTGCTGTCGGCCTCTGCGGCGCAGGCCGCCAGCTTCGACTGCGCCAAAGCGGTCAACGCCGATGAAAAAGCGGTTTGCGCCAGCCGTTCGCTGAGCGACAAGGACGTGGAAATGGCCACCAAATACCAATTCCTGCGCGGCCTGTTCGCCATGGGCGCCCGCGGCGCGATGCAGGATCGCCAGCAAAGCTGGCTGGAGCAGCGCAAGCTGTGCGGCAGCGACGCCAATTGCCTGTCGCAGAGCTACAAAACCCGCATTGCCGAGCTGGATGACATCTACCAACGCATCGACAAACCGCTGTAAGGGGCCGCTATGTTCAAACCGCACGTCACCGTCGCCTGCGTGGTGCACGCCGCCGGCAAATTCCTGATCGTCGAAGAGACCATCAATAACAAAGCCCTGTGGAACCAGCCGGCCGGCCACCTTGAGGCCGACGAAACGCTGGTGCAGGCCGCCGAGCGCGAGCTGTGGGAAGAGACCGGCATCCGCGCCGCGCCGCAGTCGTTCCTGCGGCTGCACCAGTGGATCGCGCCGGACCGCACGCCCTTCCTGCGCTTTTGCTTCGCGATCGAACTGGCACAACCGTTGCCGACCGAGCCGCACGACGGCGACATCGACCGTTGCCTGTGGCTGAGCGCCGAAGAGATTTTGCAGGCGCCCAACCTGCGTTCCGGGCTGGTGGCGGAAAGCATCCGCAGCTATCAGCAGCCGGAGCGCTACCCGCTGTCGCTGGTCGGCAGCTATGCCTGGCCGTTCTGAACCTCAGCACAATAAGAGCAGTGCGCGGGCTGGCCCAACGTGATAAAATCCTGCGCTTGTTTTTATCAGCACGGTTCGTGTTCAAGCTCGTGAGAATCCCATGTCAGACAACAGCCAGAAAAAAGTAATCGTCGGAATGTCCGGCGGCGTCGACTCCTCCGTTACTGCCTATCTGTTACAGCAACAGGGCTATCAGGTCGCTGGGCTGTTTATGAAGAACTGGGAAGAAGACGACGACGAAGAATACTGCTCCGCCGCGACCGATCTGGCCGACGCGCAGGCGGTATGCGACAAGCTGGGTATCGAACTGCATACGGTGAACTTCGCGGCGGAATACTGGGACAACGTGTTTGAGCTGTTCCTCGAAGAGTATAAGGCCGGCCGCACGCCGAACCCGGACATCCTGTGCAATAAAGAAATCAAATTCAAAGCCTTCCTGGAATTCGCCGCAGAAGACCTGGGGGCGGACTTTATCGCCACCGGCCACTACGTGCGCCGCCAGGACGTAGACGGCAAAAGCCGCCTGCTGCGCGGCGTCGACGGCAATAAAGACCAGAGCTACTTCCTGTACACCCTGGGGCACGAGCAGGTGGCGCAAAGCCTGTTCCCGGTCGGCGAGCTGGAAAAACCGGAGGTGCGCCGCATCGCCGAACAGCTGGAGCTGGTCACCGCCAAGAAGAAAGACTCCACCGGCATCTGCTTTATCGGCGAACGCAAGTTCCGCGACTTCCTCGGCCGCTACCTGCCGGCGCAGCCTGGCCCGATCGTCAGCGTCGACGGCCAGACCCTCGGCGAGCATCAGGGGCTGATGTATCACACCCTGGGCCAGCGCAAGGGGCTGGGCATCGGCGGCATGAAAGACAGCAGCGAAGATCCGTGGTACGTGGTGGATAAAGACGTGGCCAACAACGTGCTGGTGGTGGCGCAGGGGCACGACCATCCGCGCCTGATGTCGGTCGGCCTGATTGCGCAGCAGCTGCACTGGGTTGACCGCCTGCCGCTCGGCGGGCCGTTCCGCTGCACGGTGAAGACCCGTTATCGCCAGCAGGACATCCCCTGCACCGTTACGCCGATCGACGACCAACGCATCGAAGTGCGTTTCGACGAACCGGTCGCCGCGGTGACGCCGGGCCAGTCCGCGGTATTCTATCTGGGTGAAATCTGCCTCGGCGGCGGCATTATCGAGCAGCGTCTGCAGTAATCGCCCCATTCTCAGGCTGAAGGCGCGGCAGTTCATCACTGCGGCGCCTTTTTTATTCAGAACTCGACCTGCGCGCCCAGCTCAATCACCCGATTGGGCGGGATCTCAAACAGATCCGGCGCGCGCAGCGCATTGCGCTGCAGCAGCTGAAACACCTTGCCGCGAATGCGCAGATACCAGGGCCGTTTGCCCAATACCAGCGTATCGCGCGACATGAAGAACGAGGTTTCATTCATGGTGAAGCTCATCCCCTCCAGCCCGCAGCGGTAAAGGATATCCGTGACGTTGGGCGTCTCGCGCCAGCCATAGTTGGCCACCACCCGCCAGAAGCTCGACGACAGCCGCTCGATGGTCACCCGCTGCACGTTGTGCACATAGGGCATGTCGAGGGTGGTGATGGTCAACAGCACTATCCGTTCATGCAATACCTTGTTGTGCTTCAGGTTATGCAGCAACACCAACGGCACCGCATGAGGCGTGCGCTCCATAAATACCGCCGTGCCGGGCACCCGCTTCGGCGGCGCTTTCTCCAGCGATTCAATCAGCGCGGTCAGGCCTTCCTGGTCGTCGCGCAGCCGGCGGATCAGGCGCGAACGCTCGGTCTTCCAGGTGAGCATGACCAGCAAAATCGCCAGCCCCAGCGCCACCGGCAGCCAGCCGCCGGACAGCAGTTTAATCAAATTGGCGCTGAACAGCGGAATGTCGATCGCCATCATCACCAGCAGCATCGCCACGCCCCAGTAGCGCGGCCAACCCCAGTTTTTCACCGCGACGATACTCAGCAGGACAGAAGACAGCAGCATGGTGCCGGTCACGACAATCCCGTAGGCCGAGGCCAGGTTGCTGGAGTGTTTAAAGCTGATAATCACGATCAGCACGGCGGCGAACAGCAGCCAGTTGACCACCGGAATATAAATCTGCCCGGACTCCTGATCGGAGGTATAGATAATGCGCATCGGCGGCAGGTATCCCAGGCGCACCGCCTGCCGCGTGATGGAAAATACGCCGGAGATCACCGCCTGCGACGCGATCACCGTCGCCAGCGTGGCGATCACCAACAGCGGGATCAACGCCCAGCCCGGCGCCAACAGGAAGAACGGGTTATTGATCGCCGCCGGATTAACCAGCAGCAGCGCCCCCTGGCCAAAATAGTTCAGCACCAGCGACGGCGCCACCAGGGTAAACCAGGCGAGGCGGATCGGTTTTTTGCCGAAGTGCCCCATATCGGCGTACAGCGCCTCGGCGCCGGTCACCGACAGCACCACCATGCCGAGCGCAAAAAACGACACCCCCTTGTATTTCATAAAGAAATTCAGCGCCCAATAGGGGTTGAGCGCCTGCAACACTTGCGGGTGCCGCAGAATGCCGCCGATGCCCAACAGCGCCAGCGTCACAAACCAAACAACCATCGCCGGCGCGAACAGTTTGCCGACGCTGCCGGTACCGCGTTTTTGGATCGCGAACAGCGCGGCCAGCACCAACAGCGACAGCGGGATGATAAAGCGGTCCAGCTCAGGCGCGATAATCTGCAGCCCTTCAATGGCCGAGATCACCGAAATGGCCGGGGTGATCACCCCGTCGCCATAGAAAAAGCTGGCGCCCACCAGGCCGATAAATATCGCCGCCGGCAGCCAGCGCGAGTCCAGCCGCCGCACCGCCAGCGACATCAGCGTGAGAATGCCGCCTTCGCCGCCGCTGTCGGCGCGCATCACGAAACAAATGTATTTGACTGAAACTACCAACGTCAGCAGCCAGAAAATCAGCGACAAAAAGCCATAAATCGACGCGGGCGTCATGGTGATGCCTTCTTCCGCGGTCAAACACTCGCGCAGGGTATACAGCGGGCTGGTGCCGATGTCGCCATACACCACGCCGATAGCCGCCAGCGTCACCGCCGGCAGCGGCTGCTTGTTTTTTACATGCATAGAGAAGTCTTTATTTGAGGGCTCACGTTGGCAGTATAGATGCCGCCGGGAAACTTTATTCATTGCCGCAACAATAAGTTCACCCTCCCACTCCGACGATTTTCGCTGCATGTTTGCGCAGTTCTGCGCCGCACGGCGAATCCGCCCCGCCGCGGGTGTATTAGACGCTGGGTTTAGCCCCGATTTTGTGGCATGATCTGTAACATTCGTTGTCGTCGTTGTCACTGCCACGCCCGATCGTCGCCGATCCGCGGCCGCCGCCGTTACCCTTTCGATACACACAACTTTACGCAGTAAGCCATGTACCGTTAACAGCGTTTACAGGAGCAATCTTGGCGAAGAATTATTATGACATCACGCTGGCGATGGCTGGGATCAGCCAGGCGGCGCGACTGGTCCAGCAGCTGGCGCACGAAGGGCAATGCGACCGCGAGGCCCTTCATACCTCGTTGAACAGCCTGCTGCAAATGGACCCGCCCTCCACGCTGGCGGTGTTCGGCGGTGAAGAGAACAAGCTGAAGGTCGGCCTCGAGACGCTGCTGGGCGTGCTCAACGCCAACAATAAAGGGCCGGGCGCCGAACTGACCCGTTACACCATCAGCCTGATGGTGCTGGAGCGCAAGCTCAACGCCAACAAGCAGGCGATGAATACGCTTGCCGAACGCCTCGGCCAGCTTGAGCGCCAGCTGGCGCATTTCGATCTCGAGTCAGACACCATCATCAGCGCGCTGGCCGGCATTTATGTCGACGTGGTCAGCCCGCTCGGGCCGCGCATTCAGGTGACCGGCTCGCCGGCTATCCTGCAGAATCCGCAGGTGCAGGCCAAGGTGCGCGCCACCCTGCTGGCGGGCATCCGCGCCGCGGTGCTGTGGCAACAGGTCGGCGGCAGCCGCCTGCAGTTAATGTTTTCCCGTAATCGTCTGCTCAAGCAGGCGCAAAATATCGTTGCTCATTGTTAATAGATCCCAGGAGTTGCTACCGATGGAATTATCCTCACTGACCGCCGTCTCACCCGTTGATGGACGCTACGGTGATAAAGTCAGCGCACTGCGCACCATTTTCAGCGAATACGGTCTGCTGAAATTCCGCGTGCAGGTTGAAGTACGTTGGCTGCAAAAACTGGCCGCCTGCGCAGAAATCAAGGAAGTTCCCGCTTTTGACGCCGACGCAAACGCTTTCCTCGACAAAATCGTCGCGGAATTCAGCGAAGAAGACGCGCAACGCATCAAGACCATCGAGCGCACCACCAACCACGACGTAAAAGCGGTTGAGTATTTCCTGAAGGAAAAAGTGGCGGCGATCCCTGCCCTGCACGCGGTGTCCGAATTCATTCACTTCGCCTGCACCTCGGAAGACATCAACAACCTGTCGCACGCGCTGATGCTGCAAACCGCGCGTCAGGACGTGGTGCTGCCTTACTGGCGCAAAATCATCGACGCCATCAAGGGCCTGGCGCTGGAATATCGCGACATCCCGCTGCTGTCGCGCACCCACGGCCAGCCGGCCACCCCGTCTACCGTCGGCAAAGAGTTCGCCAACGTGGCCTACCGCATGGAGCGCCAGTTCCGCCAACTGGAACGCGTGGAGATCATGGGTAAAATCAACGGCGCGGTCGGCAACTACAACGCCCACATCGTCGCTTACCCGGAAGTGGACTGGCATCAGTTCAGCGAAACCTTCGTCACTTCGCTGGGCATCACCTGGAACCCGTACACCACTCAAATTGAACCGCACGACTACATCGCCGAATTGTTCGACTGCGTGGCGCGTTTCAATACCATCTTGATCGACTTCGACCGCGATATTTGGGGCTACATCGCCCTGAACCACTTCAAGCAGAAGACCATCGCCGGTGAGATCGGCTCGTCCACCATGCCGCACAAGGTCAACCCGATCGACTTCGAAAACTCCGAAGGCAACCTGGGCCTGGCCAACGCCGTGCTGGGCCACCTGGCCGGCAAACTGCCGGTTTCCCGCTGGCAGCGCGACCTGACCGACTCCACCGTGCTGCGCAACCTGGGCGTCGGCCTGGGCTACGCGCTGATCGCCTATCAGGCGACCATGAAAGGCATCAGCAAGCTGGAAGTGAACCAGGCGCACCTGCTGGACGAGCTGGATCACAACTGGGAAGTGCTGGCCGAGCCGATCCAGACCGTGATGCGCCGCTACGGCATCGAGAAGCCGTACGAGAAGCTGAAAGAGCTGACCCGCGGCAAGCGCGTGGATGCCGCCGGCATGCAGGCGTTTATCGATGGCCTCGAGCTGCCGGAAGAAGAGAAAACCCGTCTGAAGGCGATGACGCCGGCGAATTACATCGGCCGCGCCGCCACCATGGTAGACGAGTTGAAATAAGCCTTCTCTGCCCGATAAACCAGGCGGCCTACGGGCCGCCTTTTTGTTAGTTTCTCAACGCCTGCAGCCGCCGTTTCTGCCGCCCTTGCGCGTCGAAGTTATCCGCCCTTAACCAACGTTCGAAGGCCGCGCCGATTGCCGGCCAGCGATCCTGGGTTATGGCGAACCAGTCGGTGTCGCGGCTGCGCCCCTTGGCGATCGCCGCATAGCGGAAACGGCCCTCGTAATTGAAGCCAAAGCGCAGCGCGGCCTGCCTGGAGGGCGCATTGTGGCTATCGCATTTCCATTCGCAGCGGCGATAGCCCAGCTCATCGAAGGCATGGCGCAACATCAACGCAATGGCTTCGGTGGCGCTCGAACGCCGCTTCATCGCCGGCGACCAGCTGACGTGCCCAATCTCCAGCACCCCATTGGCCTCGTCGATGCGCATAAAGGCCACCGTACCCACGGGTTCACCGCTGGCGCCGTCGAAGACCGTCAGGTTTACCAGCGTGCCATTGGCCTGCAGATTGTTCAGGTGTTGCAGCATCTGGGCCGGGTTATCCGGCCGTTCGATCGACAGATAGGTCCAGTCGCGCCCATCTGGCGCCTGCCGGAAAGCGGCGAATAGCGCCGCATGATGCCGCTGCGGATCGAGCGGCTCCAGGCGGCAGAAGCGGCCGTTAAGCGTAACGCTGCCCGGGCGGCGCGCCGGCTGCCAATCCGGCAGGGGTTCACCCACCGGCTGGCCGAATTGATTAAACGTCATAGCCTGCTCCGGTGAGTAGGGTTAACGGGTATAAACGATAAACGAACTTCTTCTGCCTATCTTGTCGTACAGCGACCGCGCCGGCGCATTGTATTCCTGCGTCATCCAGTACACCCGGTCGCTGCCGCGCGTTTCAGCCAACCGGTAGGCCTGCTCGAATAATTTTTCAGACACTTTTTTGCCCCGCGCCAGCGGCGATACGTAGAGATCTTCGATGTAGCAGTAGCCAGACGCACTCCAGGTGGACGGATGGAAAACCAGGTTCATCAGCCCCAGCAGTTGGCCATCCGGCCCTTCCGCCACCAGGCCATACACCTGCTGGTCGTTGCCCAGCCGTTCAAAGGTCAGCTCGCTCACCTGCGGCGCGATGTCCGCACGGTAAAAATGCAGATATCCCTGCCACAGCGCCAACCATTGGGGTTTATCGTCGGCGGTAATTCTGCGAATGGTTACTTCGGTATTTGATGGGAACATAGCGCCTCGCGGGTAGTAAGATATTATTTCCATTAGGGAAATAACCGATACCTGCAGCATACACCGGCGCCGGGCGCTGGTGTACAGACCAATCAGCCAGGGTGAGCAGACCAATTTTAACCGGCCGGCAAGGCGCTGAAAATGCGCGCCAGCTTGCTGACGAATTGCACGATTTCATCCGGCGTATAGGCGGAAAACCCCAGCACCAGCGCCCCCTGTTGCGGCAGGTCGGTGTAAAAGTCCGCCAGCCCGTAGACCTTTATCTGCTGCGCTGCAGCCGCCTGCACCAGCCGCCGCTCCGTTGCCGCGTCCGCCAGCGGGCACACCAGCTGCAACCCGCCCTGCGGCAATACCGGCTGCGTCCATTCACCGAGATGTTGATGCACTGCGGCATGCAAAATGGCCAGCCGGGCCTGATAAAGCGCACGCATGTTCCTGAGATGCTCGGCGTAAAAACCGCCGTGCAGGAAGCTGAACAGCGTCATTTGCGCCAGTGCGGAGGTGTAGCCGTCCTGAAACTGTTTGGCGGCCACCAGCGGTTTGATTAGCGGCGGAGGAGCAATCATAAAACCCAAGCGCAGGCCCGGGAACAGCGTTTTACTGAAGGTACCGATATACAGCGTGCGCCGGCCGTTATCCAGCCCCTGCAACGCGGCCTTGGTCTGGCGGTCGTAGTTGAATTCGGCGTCGTAGTCGTCTTCGATGATCCAGGCCCTTTCGCGCTGTGCCCAGTCCAGCAGCCGCAGCCGGCGTTCGAGGCTGAGCGAATGCCCCAGCGGATAGTGGTGCGAAGGCGTGATGTAAACGCCCCGCCCACCGCCGGGCGCGTTGATCAGCCGCTCCACCTCCAGGCCGGCGCTATCGACGGCGATCGGCCGGGCGATCACGCCCGCCGACTGCACCAGCTTTTTGGCTCCCTGGTAGCCCGGCTCCTCGACGAAAACCGTCTCGCCGGGGTTGAACAGCACCTGGGTGCACAGCGACAGCGCCTGCTGTGAGCTGGTTACCACGATCACCTGTTCCGCCGTCGCTGTTACCCCGCGCTCCCGCTGCAAATAGCCGGCGATTTCGCTTCTCAGCTCCGGCAGCCCCTGCGCCACAACATAGCCGAGCATCCGTTCGCCATGCTGCCTGACCGCCTGCTTTTCCAGCTGCAGCCAGCTGTCGATGGGGAATACCCGCAGATCGGGCAGCGAGGGGGTGAGTGAAAGGCTGCGGCTGGTATGCGGCGCGTGGCTCACGGTCAGCAGAGCGCGCCCGTGCTCGCTCAGCTCCCGCTCCGTCAGCAATGCCTCGGTTGCGCCGCCCGCCGCCAGCAGCTCGCGGCCGATCAACGGATTGGGCTGATAGCAGATAAAGCTGCCGCGGCCAACCGCACGCGCGATATAGCCCTCGGCCTCCAGGCGCGCATAGGTTTGTTCAACGGTATCGCGCGACACCCCAAGCCGCAGCGCCAGCCCGCGGCTGGGCGGCAGCTTCGCCAAACAGGGCAGCGCGCCCGCCGCCACCAGCAGCCTGAGCGCCTGATGCAACGCGCCCTTCAGCGTCATGCCACGCTGCACATGTGCGGTAAATTCGCGCTGTATCGCCTGCTCGGCGTCGGCGGGTTTGCTGTTGTTCATGGGATCCTGCGGTGGAGTGCGGTGCCGCTATGGTACCTTATTTCACGCCGGCGCCTACCGGCAAGCCGTCACGTCGCCTGTCATATGCCACCGGCCGAGGCCAATAGCGTTTATGTTTCGTTTAGCTTTGCCCCGCCGTTGTTTATTCAGCGTTTACCAGCCATTGCCGATAATAAGTGCGAACACAAATTGATAGCGCTTATTTTCCGGTTCCCTTGCGGCCCGAGCGGGTTATACCTACCATAACGTCAGCATTGATTTTGAATGATAAGGTGGCCGCGCGTTATCCCTCGGCACGCCGGAAAGCGTGTTACCTTTATAGCGTGGGTGACAGGATGTTCACCCGCATAGCCACAGGAGTCCGCCATGCGAGTACTGGTTGTTGAAGATAATGGGTTGCTGCGCCACCACCTTTCCGTTCAAATGCGCGAAATGGGCCATCAGGTTGATGCCGCAGAAGACGCCAAGGAAGCCGATTACTTCCTGCAAGAGCACGCGCCGGATATCGCGATTGTCGATCTCGGCCTGCCGGGCGAAGACGGCCTGAGCCTGATCCGCCGCTGGCGCGCGCACCAGATGAAGCTGCCGATCCTGGTGCTGACCGCACGCGAAAGCTGGCAGGACAAAGTGGCGGTGCTGGAAGCCGGCGCCGACGACTATGTCACCAAACCGTTCCATCTGGAAGAAGTGATCGCCCGCATGCAGGCGCTGATGCGCCGCAACAGCGGCCTGGCCTCGCAGGTTATCGTGCTGCCGCCGTTCCAGATAGACCTGTCGCGCCGCGAACTGAGCGTGAACGAGCAACAGATTAAATTGACCGCCTTTGAATACACCATTATCGAGACGCTGATCCGCAACGCCGGCAAAGTGGTCAGCAAAGATTCTCTGATGCTGCAGCTGTATCCGGACGCCGAGCTGCGCGAAAGCCACACTATCGACGTGTTGATGGGGCGCCTGCGTAAAAAACTGCAGGCGGAATATCCGCAGGAAGTGATCACCACGGTGCGCGGGCAGGGTTATCGTTTTGACGCGAAATGAACGCCATGTTCAACAAGGATAAAAAGCCGTTTTCGCTGCGCGCCCGCTTCCTGATGGCGACCGCCGGGGTGATCCTGGCGTTGTCGCTGTCTTATGGCCTGGTGGCGGTGGTGGGCTATATCGTCAGCTTCGATAAAACCGCGTTTCGCCTGCTGCGCGGTGAAAGCAATCTCTTCTTTAGCCTGGCGCAGTGGAAAGACAACCGCCTCACCATCGCCATTCCCCCCGATATCGATCTCAACTTCCCTACCCTGGTGTTCATCTACGACGATAAAGGCAATCTGTTGTGGAGCCAGCGCAAGGTGCCGGAGCTGGAGAAGCTGATCAACAAGGAGTGGCTCGAAGAGTCCGGCTTCTACGAGATCGACACCGACACCCGCATCAGTAGCGAAGTGCTGGGCAACAACCCCAAGGCCCAGGACCAGTTGAAAGACTATGACGACACCGATCAAAATGCGCTGACCCACTCGGTGGCGGTCAACACCTATGCCGCTACGGCGCGCCTGCCGGCGCTGACCATCGTGGTGGTCGACACCATTCCGCAGGAGCTGCAGCGCTCGGACGTCGTATGGGAATGGTTCAGCTATGTGTTGTTGGCCAACCTGCTGCTGGTGGTGCCGCTGCTGTGGCTGGCGGCCTATTGGAGCCTGCGGCCAATCAAGGCGCTGGTCAATCAGGTCGGCGAATTGGAAAACGGCGAGCGAGAACAGCTGGACGAAAATCCCCCCAGCGAGCTGCGCGGGCTGGTGCGTAACCTGAATATTTTGGTGCGCAATGAACGCCAGCGCTACACCAAGTACCGCACCACGCTTTCGGACCTCACCCACAGCCTGAAAACGCCGCTGGCGGTATTGCAGACCACCCTGCGTTCGCTGCGTTCCGGCAAGCAGACCACCATCGAAGAGGCCGAGCCAATCATGCTGGATCAGATCGGCCGCATCTCGCAACAGATCGGTTATTACCTGCACCGGGCCAGCATCAACTCGGGGCAAACGGTGCTGACGCGCGAGATCCACTCGGTGCCCGCGCTGCTCGACGGCCTGACGGTGGCGCTGAACAAGGTTTATCAGCGCAAAGGCGTGGTGATGACGTTGGACATCTCGCCGGAAGTGACCTTTATGGGCGAGAAGAACGACTTTATGGAAGTGATGGGCAACGTGTTGGAAAACGCCTGCAAATACTGCCTGGAGTTCGTGGAAATCACTTCGCTGCACTCCGATAAATACCTGACCATCGTCATCGACGACGACGGCCCTGGCATCCCGGAAAGCAAGCGTGCGCTGATCTTCCAGCGCGGCCAACGCGTCGATACGCTGCGCCCCGGCCAGGGCCTTGGGCTATCGGTGGCGGCGGAAATCATCGAGCAGTACGACGGCCAGATCACCATCAGCGACAGCCCGCTCGGCGGCGCGCGCATGCAGGTGACCTTCGCCCGCCAACACGACCCCCATCACAACGAGTGAATTCTGTCGTTCAGGCCCCGATCCACGGGGCCAAACCTCAGCTATATACTCTACATGATTCGAATTGCATTGCGGCGGCAAGCGAGCAAGCCCGATGAGCCTGCTGAAGTCAGTGATTCGGCTGAGCAAACGTAGCCAACAAAGATGCAGTTTGAAGCATGACGAGTATAATCGCACTCAGGCTCACTCCTCTCTCCTGGAATAGAACATGGATTATCAATTAGATCTGGACTGGAACGATTTTTTGCAACGCTATTGGCAAAAGCGTCCGGTGATTCTGAAGCGCGGCTTCAAAAACTTTATCGATCCGATCTCCCCGGATGAGCTGGCCGGGCTGGCGATGGAAAACGAAGTGGACAGCCGCCTGGTCAGCCACCAGGACGGCCGCTGGCAGGTTGCGCACGGCCCCTTCGAGAGCTTTGACCACCTTGGCGAAAATAACTGGTCGCTGCTGGTGCAGGCGGTGGACCACTGGCATGAGCCTTCCAGCGCGCTGATGCGCCCGTTCCGGCAACTGCCGGACTGGCGGATGGACGACCTGATGATCTCCTTCTCGGTGCCGGGCGGCGGCGTTGGCCCGCACCTGGACCAGTACGACGTCTTTATTATTCAGGGCACCGGCCGCCGTCGCTGGCGCGTGGGCGAAAAGCTGCCGATGAAGCAGCACAGCCCGCATCCGGACCTGCTGCAGGTGGAACCCTTCGACGCCATCATCGACGAAGAAATGGAACCGGGCGATATCCTGTATATCCCGCCGGGCTTCCCGCACGAAGGCTACGCGCTGGAAAACGCGCTGAACTACTCGGTGGGCTTCCGCGCGCCGAACGGCCGCGAGCTGGTGAGTGGCTTCGCCGACTACGTGCTGGCGCGCGAGCTGGGCAGCAAGCGCTACAGCGACCCGGACATCAAGCTGCGCGAGCATCCGGCCGAAGTGCTGCCGCAAGAGGTCGACGCCCTGCGCCAGATGATGTTGGATCTGGTGCAGCAGCCGCAGCACTTCCAGCACTGGTTCGGCGAGTTTATCTCCCAGTCGCGCCACGAGCTGGACGTCGCGCCGCCGGAACCGCCATACCAGGCCGGTGAAATTTACGAGCTGCTGCAGCAAGGCGAAGCGCTGCAGCGCCTTGGCGGCCTGCGCGTGCTGCGCGTCGGCGACCAGTGCTTCGTCAACGGCGAACTGATCGACACCGAACATCTGCAGGCCGCAGACGCGCTGTGCCAGCACTTCAGCGTCGACGCCGCCCTGCTGGGCGACGCGGTGGACGATCCGTCGTTCCTGGCGCTGCTCACCGCGCTGGTCAACAGCGGCTACTGGTACTTTAACGACTGATCGGGCCATTAAAACAGCAAGCCACCCATTTGGGTGGCTTTTTTTTATCTGCTACGCCTGCCGCGCCTGCGCCCGATACCCCTCCAGCGCGGCATCCGCCATGCCGGCCTGCTGCGCGGCGGCGCAAATCTGCCGCCAGGTATTGGCGTCCACCGGGATACCCTGCGCGAGCCGCGCCGCACGGTTGGCCTGCTCCCATTCGCCCGGCACCGCAATCGGCTGGCCGTCGCTTGGCGGCGAAGCCTTGACCCAGTCGATAAACGCCTCGGCCTCAGCCTGCATCGCCGGCGCGTCGAAAGCCTGCGGATTGAGGATCAGGGTGGTCATGCAGTTGAAGATCGCCTCGCTGCCGGCCTTTAAGGTCGCGTTATGGGTAGTGCGGCCGCCGGACAGCGCGCCGCCGAGGATTTCGCACATCGCCGCCAGCGCATAGCCCTTATGCGCGCCAAACGGCAGCAGCGAACCGAACGGCGGTTCGTGCATCACCCTGGGTTCGGTGGTTGGCTGGCCACGCTGGTCAATCAGATAGCCCGGCGCGACGTTCAGCCCTTTATTGTAAGCCACGCGGGTTTTGCCGAAGGCGATGCCGCTGGTGGCGAAATCCAGCAGCAGCGGCGCCTGGCCCGGCCGCGGGAAAATGGCGCAAAACGGATTGGTGCCGAAACGGCGATCGCTGCCGCCGAACGGCGCCACCATGGGATCGCCCACCACGTTGACGAAGTGAATGGAAACAAACCCGGCGCGCGCGCACTGTTCGGCCCAATGGCCGATGCGGCCGATATGATGCGCGTTGTGCAACGCCACCGCCGCCAGCCCCAGCTGCCCGGCGCGTTCAATGCCCTGCGCCATCGCTTCGCTGGCCACCACCTGGCCGAAGCCGCCGCCGCCGTTAAGGGTCAATACCGCCCCGGCGTCGCGCACCACTTCGGCATGCTGATTGAGCTGCAGCTGCCCTTCCGCCAGCGAGGCCATATAGCTGGGGATCATACCCACGCCGTGAGAGTCGTGCCCGGCCAGGTTGGCCGCAACCAAATGCTCCGCCACCAGCTCGGCTTCGCGCGCCGTGCTGCCGGCCTGGCGCCAGATAGCCTGAACGAACTGCCCGAGGCTTTGGCTGTCGATACGGTATTCGCTACTCATGGGGCGCTTCCTTTATGGGTAAAAATCGCTTATCCACATTATGAGCAACGCATTGTTGCGGCAAGCAATTATGCCAATCGCAACCACCCGTTACCTGGCCCGCTCCGCGGTCAGCGCGGCGATACGCATGATCACCGCCACCGCCTGTTCCATGCCCTCCAGCGTGATAAACTCGTGCTTGCCGTGGTAGTTATAGCCGCCGGTAAACAGGTTCGGGCACGGCAGCCCGCGGAACGACAGCTGCGCGCCGTCGGTGCCGCCGCGGATCGGTTTCATCACCGGCTCGATGTCGCAATCGCGCATCGCCTGCTGCGCCAGCGCAATCACGTGCGGGTGTTCCGCCACCTGCTCGCGCATATTGTAATAGCTGTCTTCGATGGTCACTTCGATATAGCAATCACGCGGCAGGCCCTGGCCTGCCTGGCGGGCCACCTCCAGCATCTTGCGTTTGCGCGCCTCAAACCCTTCTCGTTCAAAATCGCGCAGAATGTAGTGCATTTCGGCACGCTCCACCTGCCCCTTGATGCTGCTCAGGTGATAAAAACCCTGATATCCTTCGGTGGTTTCCGGTGCCTGGTCGGCGGGCAGCGCCTGGTGAATGCGGGTGGCCAGCGACAGCGCGTTGACCATTACCCCCTTGGCGCTGCCGGGGTGAACGCCGTTGCCGACGATTTTCACCGTTACCGAGGCGGCGTTGAAATTTTCGCATTCCAGCTCGCCCACGCCGCCGCCGTCCACGGTATAAGCCCACTCGGCGTCGAACGCCGCCACGTCGAACAGCTGCGCGCCTTTGCCCACCTCTTCGTCCGGCGTAAAGGCCACGCGAATGTCGCCGTGCGGGATCTTGCGCTGGCGCAGGCGCACCATGGCGGTGAGGATCTCGGCGATGCCGGCCTTGTCGTCGGCGCCGAGCAGCGTTTTGCCGTCGGCGGTGATCAGCGTCTGGCCCAGCATCTGATGCAAGATCGGGAACATCACCGGCGACAGCACTTCGTCGCCAATGCCCAGCGCAATGTCGCCGCCGCGATAATTTTCGACGATTTGCGGGTTAACGTGCTTGCCGCTGAAATCAGGCGAAGTATCCAGATGGGCGATAAAACCGATCGCCGGCACCGGCCAGGCGACGTTGCCCGGCCAGGTGCCCATCACGCAGCCATGCTCGCTGAGCGATACCCGCTCAAATCCCAGTTCGATCATTTCCTGTTGCAGCGCACGCGCCAGCTTCAGCTGCCCGTCGGTACTCGGCACATGCTTGACGTTCGCTTTAGATTGGGTGTCGAAAGAGACGTAGTTAAAAAAGCGATCAAGTAGTTTATCCATGGTTGCGGCCCTCAGAATATCGCGTTTCATTATGCGGAACCGATCCGGATCAAATATTGAGTCAGGTCATTTTTAACCAGATTTAACGAAAGTCATTAAAGTCCGTGATGGTTTCTGCGGTTGATTAGGCTGTCATACGAGGGTCATTTGTCGCTATCATGATGAAAAACGCAGCATCTGGGCCTGATTGGCTTTCAATTCACGCATTCAGCGTCTATCATGCGCGCTCTAAAAATTTCCATTGGCGCAGCTGGTTTTGAGCTTCATTCGATCAACGGGTTAGCCCCGCGAGCTCCGGCAGTCTTTTCCAGTTGCGGTTCTATCTGCATTAGCCCACGGGATAGAGTGACACTATAAATGACTGAGAAACCTTCTCTGACACCCCTCGTTGAACTGCATGCCCTGAGCAAGGGGTTCGACGGCAAAACCATCATTGCCGATCTTAATCTGACGATTAACCACGGCGAATTCCTCACCATTCTCGGCCCTTCCGGCTGTGGCAAAACCACCGTGCTGCGCCTGATAGCCGGTCTGGAAGACGCCGATCGGGGACGCATTCTGCTCGACGGCCAGGACATCACCGCTATCCCCGCCGAGCAGCGCCACGTCAACACCGTTTTCCAGAGCTATGCTCTGTTCCCCCACATGACGGTGTTTGAAAACGTCGCCTTCGGCCTGCGCATGCAGAAAGTCCCGACCGCCGAACTGACGCCGCGCGTCGAAGAGGCGTTGCGCATGGTGCAGCTGGATCAGTTCGCCCAGCGCCGCCCCGGCCAGCTTTCCGGCGGCCAGCAGCAGCGGGTGGCCATCGCCCGCGCGGTAGTCAACAAGCCGAAGGTGCTGCTGCTGGACGAATCGCTGTCGGCGCTGGACTACAAGCTGCGCAAGCAGATGCAGAACGAGCTGAAGGCGTTGCAACGCAAGCTGGGCATCGCCTTCGTGTTCGTCACCCACGATCAGGAAGAGGCGCTGAGCATGTCGGACCGCATTGTGGTGATGCGCGAAGGCCGCATCGAGCAGGACGGCACGCCGCGTGAAATCTACGAAGAGCCGAAGAACCTGTTCGTCGCCAGTTTTATCGGCGAGATCAACATCTTCGACGCCGTGGTGCTGCAGCGCCTCGATCCGCAGCGGGTGCGCGCCGACGTTGAAGGCCGCGAGTGCGATATCTATGCCGAGCTGCCGGTCGACGCGGGCCAGCGGCTGAAAGTGCTGCTGCGGCCGGAAGACCTGCGGGTAGAGGAAGTGAACGACGGCGAGCAGCCGGACGGCCTGATCGGCTATGTGCGCGAACGCAACTACAAAGGCATGACGCTGGAGTCGGTGGTCGAGTTGGAAAACGGCAAGACGGTAATGGTCAGCGAGTTTTTCAACGAAGACGATCCGGACGTCGATCACTCGCTGAACCAGAAAATGGCGGTGACCTGGGTCGAAAGTTGGGAGGTGGTGCTGGCCGATGAAGAAATCGCGTAAGGTATTCCAGAATACGGTGATCGTCGGCGTGGTGGCCTGGCTGCTGCTGTTCGTGTTTATGCCGAACCTGATGATCATCGGCACCAGCTTCCTGACGCGCGACGACGCCAACCTGGTGCAAATGGTGTTCACGCTGGACAACTACAGCCGGCTGTTCGACCCGCTGTACGCCCAGGTGCTGCTGCACTCGTTGAACATGGCGCTGACAGCCACCCTGTGCTGCCTGGCGATCGGTTATCCTTTCGCCTTCATCCTGGCGCGCCTGCCGCAGAAGCTGCGCCCGCTGCTGCTGTTTCTGCTGATTGTGCCCTTCTGGACCAACTCGCTGATCCGCATCTACGGCCTGAAGCTGTTCCTCAGCACCCGCGGCTACCTCAACGACGCGCTGCTGTGGATTGGGCTGATCGACAAGCCGCTGCGCATCATGTACACCTCAGAGGCGGTGATCCTGGGGCTGGTCTACATCCTGCTGCCGTTTATGGTGATGCCGCTTTATTCCAGCATCGAAAAACTCGACAAGTCCTGCCTGGAAGCGGCGCGCGATCTGGGCGCCGGCAAGCTGCAGACCTTCATCCGCATCATTGTGCCGCTGACCATGCCGGGCATAATCGCCGGCTGCCTGCTGGTGATGCTGCCGGCCATGGGGCTGTTCTTCGTCGCCGATCTGATGGGCGGCGCCAAGAACCTGCTGATCGGCAACGTGATCAAAAGCCAGTTCCTCAATATTCGCGACTGGCCGTTCGGCGCCGCCACCAGCATCTGCCTGACGTTGGTGATGGGGCTGCTGCTGCTGGTCTACTACCGTGCCGCCCGGCTGCTGAACAAGAAGGAGGATCTGGCATGATCGGACGCTTGCTGCGCGGCGGCTTTATGACGCTGGTATACGCTTACCTGTATATCCCGATCGTCATTCTGATCGTCAACTCCTTCAATGCTTCGCGCTTTGGCATCAGCTGGCAGGGGTTCAGCGCTCACTGGTACGGCATGCTGTTCAACAACGACAGCCTGCTGCAGGCCGCGGGCCATTCGCTGACCATGGCGGTGCTGTCCGCCACCTTCGCCACGCTGATTGGCTCGCTGACCGCGGTGGCGCTGTATCGCTACCGCTTCCGCGGCAAGCCGTTCGTCAGCGGTATGCTGTTCGTGGTGATGATGTCGCCGGATATCGTGATGGCCATTTCCCTGCTGGTGCTGTTTATGCTGCTGGGGATCTCGCTCGGCTTTTGGTCGCTGCTGTTCTCGCACATCACCTTCTGCCTGCCGTTCGTGGTGGTCACCGTCTATTCGCGGCTGAAAGGCTTCGACGTGAAGATGCTGGAGGCGGCGCGCGATCTCGGCGCCGGCGAGGTCACCATCCTGCGCAAGATAGTCCTGCCGCTGGCGATGCCGGCGGTGGCGGCCGGCTGGCTGCTGAGCTTCACGCTGTCGATGGACGACGTGGTGGTGTCTTCGTTCGTCACCGGCCCCAGCTACGAGATCCTGCCGCTGAAGATCTATTCGATGGTGAAGGTCGGCGTATCGCCGGAGGTCAACGCCCTGGCCACCATACTGCTGTTGCTGTCGCTGGTGCTGGTGATCGCCAGCCAGTGGATCATGCGCGATCGCAGCCCCAAAGCCGGCTAACGCCGCTGGGCGCTGCGGCGCCCTTTCGTGATCCCCCTCACGGCCGGCACCGGTTGTCATTCATTGAGCACCGGTGCCTATTTCCTCTCGCCAATTGCTTCGCCGGATCTTTCCCCCTATAACTGAACCAGGGCAGGGTTCGCCATTATCTCTTTCATCTTTCAGGGAGCATGATCAGCAACGTCGTATCCACTAAAATATAAAAAAGGAACTGCCATGAAAGGTATTATTGATAATATCTTAAACAAGCTGCAGCTTTTTTCCAAAGCCATGATGGGGCCGATATTTTTCCTGCCGGTTATCGGCCTGATACTGGCATTAAGTTCTATTCTCACCAACCCCACGTTGATTAATGAAAACTCCGGAATTTTTCATGTCGGAAAAATGATCGGCGATACCTTCTGGCCATTATTCGGCAATCTCGGCCTGATTTTCTGCATCGGCATTACCTACGGATTAGCCAAAGATAAAAAAAGCGAAGCGGCGCTGGTGGCGGTAATGTGCTTTATCATGTTTCTCGGCGCTAACGCCTCCTATCTGCAGCTCAGCGGCCACGTGGCGCAAAAAATCAACGGTGAATATTACGGCACCGGGCAGACCGAGCTGCTGGGCTTCACCGTGGTGGACATGGGCATCTTCCTCGGCCTGATCCTCGGCGTCACCATCGCCTGGGTGCATAACCGCCTGTGCAACGTCGAGCTGGGCGGCGTGTTCTCGGTATACGGCGGCGCCAAGCTGGTGCTGATCGCCATGACGCCGGTGATCCTGTTATACGCCATCGCCTTCAGCTACCTGTGGCCGGCCATTTCGCACGGCCTGATCTCGCTGACCGGCTTTATGAAAAGCTCCGGCTCGCTCGGGGTGTTCGTTTACGGCTTCTTCGAGAAATTCCTCATTCCCACCGGGCTGCACCACTTTATCTGGTCGCCGTTCCAGCTCACCAGCATCGGCGGTTCCATTATGCAGGATGGCCATACCGTCTCCGGCTCGCAGGCGATCTTCCTGGCCTATATGCGTGACCCGGGCATCTCACCGCTGATGAACGAGGCGCTGCGCTTCTCGCAACAGGGTATGGTGACTATCTTCGGCCTGTCGGGCGCGGCGCTGGCGTTCTACCGCACCGCCAAACCGGAGAAAAAAACGCTGGCCAAGGCGATCCTGATCCCCGCCATCACCACTTCAATTCTGGTGGGCATCACCGAACCTATCGAATTCACCTTCCTGTTTATCTCACCGCTGCTGTGGGTGATCCACGCGGTGCTGACAGCGCTGTCGCAGGTGGCCTGCAACCTGCTCGAGGTTCGCCCCTGGGGCGCCAGCGGCCTGATCGAGTTTTTGGTGTATAACCTGCCGCTGCCGGTCGCCCTTACCCGCTGGCCGCTGTACGTGGTGATTGGCCTGGTGCAATTCGCGGTCTATTACCTGGTGTTCAAAACTCTGGTGCTGAAACTCGATTTGAAAACGCCGGGCCGTGAAGACCAGGACGACGTCAAACTGTATTCCAAACAGGATTATCAGAACAGCAAGAATCAACCGAATGAACTGAGCGGCATTATTATTCGCGCCCTCGGCGGCAAGGACAATATTATTTCCGTCGATAACTGCTTTACCCGGCTGCGGGTGGAATTAAAAGATCTGCAACAGGTAGACGAAGCGGCATTAAAAAGCACCGGCGCCAAAGGGGTGGTGAAAAATCGGCGTGAGGTGCAGGTTATTTATGGCGTCACCGTCGGCAAGGTTAAAAATCAGGTTGAGAAGTATTTGGCCGCACTGTGAAATGATTAATGGGAGATATTGAATGAAACTTACCGTATTGGGCGGCGGCGGCGTGCGCTCGCCGTTCCTGGCAAAATCCATCGCCTATAACGCTCACCGCATCGGCGTTACCGAAGTGGTGTTTATGGACACCGACCAGCACAAGCTGGCGATTTACGGCGCCATCGCCCAGGGCGTGTTCCGGCGCATCCGCGGCGATATCGCCTTCAGCCTGACCAGCGACGCGCGCCAGGCGCTGAACGGCGCCGATTATATCATCACCACCCTGCGCATCGGCGGTGAGGAAGGACGCATCCATGACGAACGCATTGCGCTCAACCACCAGGTGCTGGGGCAGGAAACCACCGGCGCCGGCGGCTTCGCCATGGCGATGCGCTCGATCCCGGCAATCGTCGAATACTGCCGCCTGATTGAGCAGCTGTCGTCGCCGGACGCGGTGCTGTTCAACTTCACCAACCCCTCCGGCATGGTCACCGAGGCTATCATCAAATCCGGTTTCAAGCGCCGGGTATACGGCATCTGCGATGCGCCCAGCGAGTTTATCCGCGAACTGGCCGAGCTGCTGGGCTGCCGCGAAACGGAGTTGAGCATCGATTGCTTCGGCCTGAATCATCTGTCCTGGTTCCGCAATGCGCGGGTGAATGGCGAACCGGTGACCGACAGGCTGCTGGCGGATCCGCGCCTGTACCGCGACACCTGCATGAAATATTTCTCGCCGGAGCTGGTGGCGCTGTCGGATAACCTGATGCTCAACGAGTATCTGTATTACTACTACTACCGCGAGCAGGCGATCGCCGCCATCGTCAGCGCCGGAGAAACCCGCGGCGAGCAGATTGCCGCCATCAACCGACAGATGCTGGCGAGCCTGGCGCAGCTGGATATTCCCCGCCAGTTGGAACAGGCCTTCAGCGTCTATTTCGGCCATTACCTGGCGCGCGAGAACTCGTATATGCAGCGTGAATCCAGCCAGGGCAAGGTGAAAGAGCGTGAAATGCTGACGCTGCAGCAGTTTATCGAACAGCCGGACAGCGGCGGCTACGCCGGCGTGGCGATCGACATCCTGGAAGCGGTGAACAGCGGCCAGCAAAAACGCGTCGTCGTCTCGATGCAGAACAACGACACGCTGGATTTTCTGCATCCGGAGGACGTGATTGAAATCAGCTGTGAACTGAGCAGCGCCGGGATCCATCCGGTGAAAATGCGCGACATCCCCGATACCCAAAAGAACCTGATCGCCCGGGTGAAGGAGTATGAACGGCTGGCGGTGGCGGCGATTTTAACCGGCGATCGCCAAAAGGCCATCAAGGCGCTGATGGTGCACCCGCTGGTGAACTCCTATTCGCTGGCGAAAACGCTGGTGGAGGAGTATCTGCAGGCCCACCGGCAATATGCCGAACACTGGCGCTAGCGGCAACGGCGCGGCTTTCAGCGGCTGCGCCGTTCAAACCAAGCCTTGATCAGGTTTTCAAATCCGAGCAGGCAATGGCCGAAGAACGGATTGGGATAATAAATATCATGGTCATATTTTTGCCGATCTTCATAAACAAAGCGCATGTCTGCCTGCTGCGCCAGCTGGCTGTCGCCGTCGCCGCAGAACGCCGCCAGGCGAATATTGTTGCGCTTCACCGCCTCCCCCCAGCTCAGCGCCGAGCCGCTGTTGCCCGACTTTGAAATCACGATCACCATATTGAAAGGAAAGCGCGTTTCTCGATCGAGAATGTCGAAATCCGGCCACAGCGACAGGTAGCTGTCGATGCCCAGCGTCATAAACTTATTGTACATGTATTGCGCCACCAGCTGCGAGAAGCCGCTGCCGTGGATCAGAACCTTACCCTGGTCGAGCAGGTCGAGAAACTGCGCCTGCTGCTGCGCGCTGACCGCCGCAGGCCCCTGCCGCTCCGCCAGATAGGCCGGCGCCATCGCCAGGTTGAATTTGATGAAATACACCAGCTCCAGATAACCGCGGAAGCCCAGCTTCTTGGCCAAACGCACCAGGGTGGACGGCGAACTGTAGCAGCGAGCGGACACCGCGCGGATGCCGTCGTCGATGCAGGCGTCCGGGTTATCGAGAATACAGTTGATAATAGCCAGGTCCGTCTTGCTGAGATCCGCCTGGCTGAACACCTGTTTGAAATTCACCGCTACCCCCTGCTTATTCACTAAGATTATGTTTCTCACGCGCGTGCGCGGCTGTCCAGCAGGCAGCGATAAAATTGTGACGCGCTGTCAGTCAGTAAAACGCTGATTTGCCAACGGGATAACCGCCTTTACCCACCCGGCCACGGCACCTATAATGGCTTCTCTCTGGGGTATGGCGCACCACTGCAGGCGGCGGCGCATACGGGATCGGCTCAATACTGCTGAAGGAAACGCTGCATGAAAAAGTGGTCACATCTGCTCGCAGCCGGGATGATGGCGCTGGGCATGTGCTCTGCAAACGCCTCTGACGGCAAGACACTGTACTTCTATAACTGGACTGAATACGTTCCGCCGGGGCTGCTGGAGCAGTTCACCAAAGAAACCGGCATCAAGGTGATTTACTCCACCTACGAATCCAACGAAAGCATGTACGCCAAGCTGAAGACCTATAAGGACGGCGCGTACGATCTGGTGGTGCCCTCCACCTATTTCATCGCCAAGATGAGCAAGGAAGGCATGCTGCAAAAGATCGACAAAAGCAAGCTCAGCCACTTCAAGGATCTGGATCCTAACCTGCTGAACAAGCCTTTCGATCCCGACAACGACTATTCCATTCCCTATATCTGGGGCGCAACGGCCATCGGCGTCAACAGCGACGCGCTGGAGCCGGCCACGGTCACCGCCTGGGCCGATCTGTGGCAGCCGCAGTACAAGGGGCGGCTGCTGCTGACCGACGACGCACGCGAAGTGTTCCAAATGGCGCTGCGCAAGCTGGGCTACTCGGGCAACACTACCGACCCCAAACAGATCGAAGCCGCCTATCACGAGCTGCAGAAGCTGATGCCGAACGTGCTGGCCTTCAACTCCGATAACCCGGGCAACCCGTTTATGGAGGGGGAGGTCAACGTGGGGATGGTGTGGAACGGCTCGGCCTTCGTGGCGCGCCAGGCCGGTACGCCATTGGAGATCGTTTGGCCCAAAGAAGGCGGAATTTTCTGGATGGACAGCCTGGCCATTCCGGCCAACGCGCAGAACGTCGAAGGCGCGCTGAAGCTGATCGACTTCCTGCTGCGGCCGGAAATTGCGGTGCAGGTGGCGGAAACTATCGGTTATCCAACGCCTAACCTGGCGGCGAAAAAGCTGCTGTCGCCAGAGATCGCCAACGACAAATCGCTGTATCCAGACGAGTCGGTGATCAACAACGGTGAATGGCAAAACGACGTCGGCGACGCCAGCACGCTGTATGAAAGCTACTTCCAGAAGCTGAAAGCCGGCCGTTAATCGGCTGAATAGCGATCTTTAGTCGTTATCCGCCAATCATGCGGATAACGACTCTCCCCATCCTTACGCAGCCCCACCAGCATTGCGCAATCCCTTAACCGAGATTTTTCAGATAATTTGGCATTTACTTAGAGGGTATTAAATTAGACATTTAAACGTATTTTTAGCTATGCTAAATTAGCTCTAACAGTCTATTTTAAAGGTGTATACAATGCGTGTCGGGCTTGCGAATGACGGATATCCTGAAAAGCGATGCATAATTGGTAATCAAAATGATGATTTTATTAATTACAACGGTAAAAACATATACAAATACATTAACTATTTGAAAGGGAAAGTTTTTAAATCCGCTCCTGACTTTTTATTTAAACCTTATGCGCCATCCGCTATCGATGATGCGGAAATTTTTCATTTCTTTAATCACATTGGCCTTGTCAACAAAAGTTGGGTGTCGACTTTTGAGACTATTATACCCAGAATAACCGAAACAATGGATATTCATCGCCAAGCTGATGGTAAAAACAGTTATCATAAAAGCAAAAAAACGAATGAGTTGCTCACGGCCATTTCGAAAGATAACTGCTTGGGGATATTTGCTCTATCTCAATCCGCATATGACATTCAGATGGCAATGCTTGAAGCATATCCGGAATTATTAGAGCCAATCAGGGAAAAGATGCAGGTCATTCACCCTCCGCAGGAATTACTGACTTCCTCCCTGAATAATAAACATGCAACCGATGGGCCTGTAAAGTTTATTTTTGTCGGCAGTGACTTTTATCGTAAGGGAGGTGCAGAGCTGGTACTGGCCTTCAGCGAATTGTTGAGTAACGGTGACATTGCAGCCGATGCCATTTCCGTTACCCTTGTCGGCGACATCAGCAGAAGGGGTAATTATGTTCACGGCGATTTCCAAGATAATATCGAATTTTATGAAGATATAGAACACCGATTAAATAGCCTTCCCTGCATTACTCATTTTTCGTCGCTGCCGAATAAAACAGTTCTTGAAAACATTGCCTCCAGCCATGTAGGGTTACTGCCAACCTGGGGCGATACTTATGGTTATTCCGTACTGGAAATGCAGGCAAGCGGCTGCCCAGTCATCACGACCAATGTTCGCGCGCTGGGTGAAATAAATCCGCCACACGCTGGTTGGCTTATCGCCGCTCCGATCAATAAGTATCGTGAAATAGTAATAACCAGCGTAGAAGATAAAAATCATGTTCGCCGGAAAATGGTTGATGGTTTAAAAACGGCCATTATAAGCGCAGTTAACGATAAACAGTCTATTTCTGAGAAAGCACAAGCTTCAATCAACCGCATAAAAGCAGAGCACGACCCTGATACCTACTTCAAAAAGATAAAGTCAATTTATCGACAAAATAGGAATTAGCTGAGTCAATAGCCAGCGAATGGTTAAGCAATGAGTAAGGCGCGGATGCATTGCGCCTTTTCTCTTGATCATCTAAGAATCTGTTTAGGGTCGGTCCGCCCGCGCCACCTTGCCCACCAGGAATTTGTGCACGAAGCGCGGCACCACCTCGCTGGCCGGGCCGTAGTGTTTCTCGTCGAACTGGCTCTCCACCTGGCTCGGCTCCAGATTCAGCTCCATGGCGTACGCCCCGCCCAACCGCGCCTCATGCACAAAGCCGGCCGCCGGATAAACGTGGCCGGAAGTGCCGATGGCGACGAAAAAGTCGGCCTTGGCCAATGCCTGATAAATGTCGTCCATGCCCAGTGGCATTTCGCCGAACCACACCACGTGCGGGCGCAGCGGCGCCGGGAACTGGCAGCAATGGCAGCGGTCGTCGACGCTGAGGTCTTCCGGCCAGTCGAACACCTGGCCGGAGCTGGTGCAGCGCACCTTCAACAGCTCACCGTGCATGTGCAGCACCCGCTTGCTGCCGGCGCGTTCATGCAGGTTATCGATATTCTGCGTGACCAGCAGGAAGTTGTCCCCCAGCCACTCTTCCAGATCCGCCAGCGCACGGTGTGCGGCGTTGGGCGCTATCTCCGCCGTTTGCAGTTGGCGGCGACGTGCATTGTAAAATTCCTGCACCAACGCCGGATCGCGCTGATAACCTTCCGGCGTGGCGACGTCTTCGACCTGGTGCTCTTCCCACAGCCCGTCCGCGGCGCGGAAGGTGCGGATGCCCGATTCAGCCGAGATGCCGGCCCCGGTCAACACCACGACAAACGGCTTTTTCAGCTCGGCCGCCGCCATGGTGTCACGGTGAAAAATGCGTGAACGAAAGCGCTGATGCAGCACATGCTTACTCTTGCGAAACTGACACAGCCGATGGCGAGTGTGCATTAACTCTCTCCTTACTTGTCCTTAACCAACTGCCCTTCTTGCTTGACCTTGCCGCATTGTTGGCTGCCTTAGCGAGGCAAACCGCATGCCCGCAACGCCAATTAGCTCGGGCGTACCAAATTGAGGAACGCCGCCCCGCGTACGCCGCCGGCATCGCCATAGCGCGCCTTTTCAATCCGCGGCGGCTTGGCCACCCGCAGCAGGTGCGCCGGCAGGCGCTGCGGCAGTTCGCGATAGATAGCGTCAAAATTCGACAGCCCGCCGCCGATCACCACCAGGTGCGGATCCAGAATGGTCAGCAAATTGCCCAGGCAAATCGCCAGTACGTCCATAAAGCGTTCGACGTGAGCCACCGCCTGCGGCTCACCTGCCTGATAATGCGCAATAATCTGCGTGGCGGGCAAGCGTTGCCCGTAAAAGTGCGCGTACATCCACTCAAAACCGCGGCCCGAAATGTAGTTTTCTATGCAACCCTGGTGGCCGCAACCGCAGGCAACGCGAGGTATGTCACGTCCCAGCACTTCGAGAGCGTCCACCGGCAGGCGAAAATGGCCGAACTCGCCGGCGATATAGTTACGCCCGGTCAGCGTCTTGCCGTTGACGATCAGCCCGCCGCCCACGCCGGTGCCGAGGATAATGCCCAGCACCGTCGGGTAGCGGCGAAACTCGTCGTCCCAGGCTTCCGACAGCGCAAAACAGTTGGCGTCGTTGTCTACCCGCACTTCTCTGCCGATCAGTGCGGCCAGGTCGCGCGGCAACGGCTGCCCCATCGCCGCCGGCACGTTGGCGGTAAACAGCGTGCCGTCGTCGTCGTTGGGCAAGCCGGGAATGCCGATGCCCACGCTGCCGCGCCGGCCGCAACGGGCATCCGCTTCAAGAGTCAGATCGCGCAGCGTCGCCAGCAGCTGCGAATAATCCTCGCGCGGCGTCGGCACCCGTTTCTGCCAGATGCGCTGCAGGTTTTCGTCAAACACGCCCAGCTCAATCTTGGTGCCGCCCATATCGAAACCGTAGTACATAACCCACCCTCAGGCTAAAAAAATGGGGCGGCATCTCTGCCTCCCCGATTTGATTACTGTCCGCTCAACACCCGCGCCGGATCGATGCGGCTGGCGCGCCTGGCCGGATACCAGCTGGCCAACAGGCTAAGCACGATGGCGGTCGCCAGCACAATCGCCACGTCCAGCCAGTGCAGCTCGGAAGGCAGGAAGTCGATAAAGTAAATGTCGCCCGACAGGAATGAATGCCCGAGCAGTTTTTCGATGCCCTTGATGATGTTGGTCAACTGCAGCGAGGCGATCACCCCGACTACCACGCCGCTGAGGCTGCCCACCAGCCCGGCCAGCAGACCGTACCAAATGAAGATGGCGCGGATAAAGCCGTCTTTGGCCCCCAGAGTGCGCAGCACCGCGATATCGCCGCTCTTGTCCTTCACCGCCATCACCAGGGTGGAAACGATGTTGAAACAGGCCACGCCGATCACCAGCACCATCGCCAGGTACATGATGGCGCGGATCATTTGAATGTCGCGGTACATGTAGCCGTAGGTGCCGATCCAGCTTTTGATGTAAACGTAGGAATTGGTTACTTCGCCGGCGTCGCGCACCAGCTTGTTGGCGGCGAACACGTCGCTCACCTTGATGGCGATGCCTGTGACGCTGTCACCCATATCGAGATACTGCTGCGCATCGGCCAGCGGCACCAGCGCCAGGCTGTGATCCAACTGGCCGCTGAGCTGCAGAATGCCGGTCACGTGCAGACGAATGCGCTTCGGCTGCAGCAGCTTCATTTCCGGGTCGCTGTTGGGGATCATGACCGTGACATAGGCGCCTTGCTTAACGCCCAGCGCGTCGGCCACCCCCTTGCCGAGGATCACCTGCTGTTCGCCGGCCTTGAAGTTGGCCCAGGCGTCGCCCTGAACGTACTGCGGCAGCGCACTGAGCTGGCTTTCCTGCTGCGGGTTAACCCCTTTGACCTGCACCGCGCGCAGCTGCGCGCCGTTTTCCATCAGCCCGGTAAAGTTGATGTAAGGCGCCGCGGCCATAATGCCCGGCACCTTTTCCACCCTCTGCAGAATCGAGGGCCAGCCGTTAAACGGCTGCTTCACCGGTTCGATCTCGCCGTGCGGCACCACCGCCAGAATGCGGTTTTTCAACTCGCGTTCAAAACCGTTCATCGCGCTCAGGCCGACGATCAGGACCGCCACCCCCAGCGCAATGCCGATGGTGGAGATCACCGAAATCAACGACACCATGCCGCCGCGTTTGCGGCCGCGGCTAAAACGCAGGGCCGTCAGAAAGGAAAGTGAGGCTCCCGCCATTACTCGGCCCCCATCAGGGTCAGCTGCGCCTGCAGATGGCCGTCGGCCATTTCCAACTGGCGGCTCAAACGCTTGGCCAGCTGCAGATCGTGAGTCACCACCAGGAAGGCGGTGCCCTGGCGCACATTCAGTTCGCCCAGCAGATCGAAGATGCTGTCTGCGGTGCGTTTGTCCAGGTTGCCGGTCGGTTCATCCGCCAGCACCAGCGACGGGCTGTTGACCAGCGCACGGGCGATCGCCACCCGCTGACGCTCGCCGCCCGACAGCTCGGAGGGGCGGTGCTTGCTGCGCTTCTCCAGCCCGACCGCCGCCAACATTTCCATGGCTTTTTCCTGCGCCAGCGCCGGCTTTGCGCCACCGATCAGCAGCGGCATGGCGGCGTTCTCCAGCGCGGTAAAGTCCGGCAGCAGGTGGTGGAACTGGTAGATAAAGCCCAGCTGGCGGTTGCGCAGTTCGGCCTTGGCCGCCGACGACATCCCGTTCAGCGACTGCCCCTTGAAGACAACCTCGCCGGAGGTTGGCGAATCCAGCCCGCCCAGCAGGTGCAACAGGGTGCTTTTACCGGAACCCGAGCTGCCGACGATCGCCATCATCTCGCCCGGCTGCATGGCAAAGCTGACATTGCGCAGCACGTCGGTATGCAGATTGCCTTCCTGATAGGTTTTGCACAGGTTGTCGCACTGCAGCAAAAGATGGTTACTCATAACGTAAGGCCTCAGCGGGTTGTACGGCGGCAGCGCGCCATGAAGGGTAAAGCGTGGACAACAGGGACACCGCCATCGCCACCACGGCGATGACCGTCACCTGCAGCGGGTCGACCGCCACCGGCAGCGAAGCGCCGTCGATCAATGCGCCGAGGATCGGCATCAGGTTATTCAGATTGGTGGCCAGCAGCACGCCGAGCAGCGTGCCGAGCAGCGAACCTATGATGCCGGCGCTGGCGCCCTGCACCATGAACACCGACATGATCTGCCGGCGGGTCAGGCCCTGGGTTTGCAGAATGGCGACCTCGCCCTGCTTCTCCATCACCAACAGGCCGAGCGAGGTGATGATGTTGAACGCGGCCACCGCCACGATCAGGCTCAGCAGCAGCCCCATCATGTTTTTCTCCATGCGCACCGCCTGGAACAGCTCCCCCTTGCGCTCGCGCCAGTCTTTCCACTCGGTGCCCTGCGGCAGGGTTTGCTGGCTGAGCGTGTCGACCGCCAGCGGCTGCTGCAGGAACAGCCGCCAGCCGGTGACGTTGCCGGCCGGATAGCGCATCAGGCGCGAAGCATCCTGCTGATTGACCAACAGTTGATAGCCGTCGACCTCGCTGTTGGCGTGGAAGGTGCCGGCGATGGTGAACAGGCGCTGGCTGGGAATGCGGCCCATCGGCGTGAACTGGCTGGCGCTGGGCACCATCAGGCGCAGCGAATCGCCGCGCTTGACGCCGAGCTGGCCCGCCAGCTGCTCGCCGATGATGAGGTTGTACTGGCCCGGCTGCAGCTGCTGCTGTTTGACGTTGACCAGATAAGGGGACAGCGGATCGGCTTCGTCCGGGTTAACGCCGAGCATCACGCCAACCGCCACGCTGCGGGCGCTTTGCAGCACCACGTCGCCGGTGGTCAGCGGCGCGACGCGGCTGACGCCCTTCAGCCCCTGAACGGCCGAGGCCGGCAGTTGCTGAGGATTGACCGACCCCTGCCTGGCGGTGATCAGCGCCTGCGGCATCAGGCCGAGAATGTTGTTCTCCAGATCCTTTTCAAAACCGTTCATCACCGAAAGCACGGTGACCAACGCCATCACCCCCAGCGTGATGCCGATGGTGGAAAGCCAGGAAACAAACCGCCCGAAGCGGTCTGAAGCCCGCCCGCGCATGTAGCGCAGGCCAATGAATAACGCGACAGGTTGATACATGAAATCCGTTTTGTTGCCGTAGCTTAAGCGAAGTAGTCTTGGATAATAAAGGCTCTCCCCCGTTTAGGGAACACCCGGCGGCCTTTTATTGCGCCGGGCGCCGCCTCACCCGGCATCGCGTTTGAGCAGGTTGTAGACCGACACCCGTGAAATGCCCAGCGCTTCGGCCGTCATGGTGGCCGCGCCGCGCAGCTGCAGATACCCCTGCTGCTTCAGCTGTTGGATCACCAGAAAACGCTGTTCTGAAGACAGCGCGCGCGGTTGGGTGGCATGCGAAGCGGCAAAAGCGTTGATCACCGCCGCGATGTCCGACAGCGAACGAACGCCCTCAACCGCCTGTGGCGCGCTTTGTACCACCGCCGTCAGCTGTTGCAGGATAGCGGTGACGCTGTTGAAGATAGAGACATCCAGATTGAGGCAAATCGCCGCCACAAAGGCGCCTTGGCTGTTGCGCAGGCCGATGGAGGTGCTTTTGGCCGGGCGGCCGTCCGGGAAGACGCTGGCGTAGTTCTGCACCACGTCGGGGAACTCCGGCGAAGCGATGCGCTCCAGCCCCATTTCCGTCGCGGCGTCGCCGATGCGGCGATTGGACAGGTTATTGGCGATGGCGACAATGGCGTGATCCGGCTGGGTCAGGTCATGCAGCACCACCTCGCACCCCGGGGCGAACATCGCGCCCAGCGCCTGGACAATTTTTTCCGCTTCGCGCAGCAACAGCGCATTTTCCTGCCTGAAATCGCTCATCGAGTTAACCATTTGACAATAATTTTACAAAGAGTAAATTAAAAATTCGTGGCAATCAATGCCTCCTTCACCCCCGTGAGGTTGTTATGAGTTCAACGCTCCATTGCATCACCGCCGCAGATATTTCCACCGCCGCCGAGGTTATTGCCGGGCATGCCGTTCGTACCCCGGTGATGACCTCACGTCAGGCGGATCATATTGTCGGCGCCGAGCTGTTTTTCAAATGCGAGAATTTCCAGCGCGTCGGCGCCTTCAAATTCCGCGGCGCCTATAACGCCATCGCCCAACTGAGCGAGGCGCAGCGGCGTGCCGGGGTGATCGCCTTCTCTTCCGGCAACCATGCGCAGGCGATGGCGCTGGCGGCGCGCGAGCTGGGGGTTAACGCCACCATCGTGATGCCCCACGACGCCCCGGCGGCCAAGCTGGCGGCAACGCGGGGCTATGGGGCTAACGTGGTTATCTACCAGCGCCACCGTGAAGATCGCGAGGAAATCACCCAACGCCTGGCCGCCGAACAGGGCCTGACGCTGGTGCCGCCCTATGATTACCCGCAGGTGATCGCCGGCCAGGGCACCGCGGCCAAAGAGCTGTTCGAAGACGCAGGGCCGTTGGACGTGCTGCTGGTGTGTACCGGCGGCGGTGGGCTGCTGGCCGGCAGCGCGGTGGCGGCGCAGCACTGGTCGCCGGGGTGCCGCGTGTATGGCGTAGAACCTGAGGCGGGCAACGACGTGCAGCAAGCCTTTTTGCGCGGCGAACCGGTGCGCATCCCAGTGCCGAAAACCCTCGCCGACGGCGCGCAAACCCAGCAGGTCGGGCGGCTGACCTTCCCGATTATTCAAGATTACGTCGAAGGCATCCTGACGGTGAGCGACGCGCAGCTGTGTCGGCAAATGCGCTTCTTTATGGAACGGATGAAAATGGTAGTCGAACCGACCGGTTGCCTGGCGGCCGCGGCGGCGATGAACGCCCTGCTTGATTTACGCGGTAAAAAGGTCGGCGTCATCGTCAGCGGCGGCAATGTCGACGTAGACAAGATCGGGCAGTACCTGGCTCTGGCCGGCGAAAATTAACGTCGTTAATATCAGGCTAAAAATCAAGGTGTAGCGCTTTTATCTGTGTCAGTTTGGCGGCCGCTGGGCTACTATAACCAGGATAAAGGCGCTTGTTATTTGTGCCGGGGCGAACTCTAACACATTGATTAAAGATACCTGAATGAGCACTTCCGATAGCCGTAACCGTTCCTCATCCCCCCGTTATTCCCTGCCTGAACGCGCGGGCGACCTGCGCCAGCTAGGCCAGTTGACCGGCTCGGCCTGCGCCGTGGAGTGCGCCGAGATCGTCGAACGCCATAACGGGCCGGTAATGTTGATTGCCCCGGACATGCAGAATGCCCTGCGGCTGCGCGACGAAATCCAGCAGTTCACCGATCAGATGGTGACCACGCTGTCCGACTGGGAAACCCTGCCGTACGACAGCTTCTCGCCGCATCAGGAAATCATCTCCGCCCGTTTGTCGAGCCTGTATCACCTGCCGACCATGGTGCGCGGCGTAATAATTTTGCCGGTCAACACCCTGATGCAGCGCGTTTGCCCGCACGAATTCCTGCACGGCCACGCGCTGGTGATGAAAAAGGGCCAGCGCCTGTCGCGCGACAAACTGCGCGCCCAGCTGGAACAGGCCGGCTACCGCAGCGTCGATCAGGTGATGGAGCACGGCGAGTTCGCCACCCGTGGCGCGCTGCTCGATCTGTACCCGATGGGCAGCGAAGAGCCCTACCGCATCGACTTCTTCGATGACGAGATCGACAGCCTGCGCACCTTCGACGTCGACACCCAGCGCACGCTGAACGAAGTGGCAGCCATCAACCTGTTGCCGGCCCATGAATTCCCGACCGACAAAAACGCCATCGAGCTGTTCCGCAGCCAGTGGCGCGAGCAGTTTGAGGTGCGCCGCGACGCCGAACACATTTATCAGCAGGTCAGCAAAGGCGCCTGGCCGGCCGGCATCGAATACTGGCAGCCGCTGTTCTTCAGCCAGCCGCTGCCGTCGCTGTTCAGCTACCTGCCGGCCAACACCCTGATCGTCAACACCGGCAACCTGGAGAGCGCCGCCGAGCGTTTCTGGCTGGACGTCAACCAGCGCTACGAAAACCGCCGCGTCGATCCGATGCGCCCGCTGCTGGCGCCGGACACCCTGTGGCTGCGCGTCGATGCGCTGTTCGGCGAGCTGAAAGCCTGGCCGCGCATGGCGTTGAAAACCGAAGATCTGCCGGCCAAGGCCGGCAACACCAATCTGGACTACCGCACCCTGCCGGATCTGGCGGTGCAGGCGCAGAACAAGGCGCCGCTGGACAACCTGCGCCGCTTTATCGAAGGCTTCGACGGCAGCGTGATTTTCTCGGTCGAGAGCGAGGGCCGGCGCGAAACGCTGCAGGATCTGCTCGGCCGCATCAAGCTCGGCACCTCGCTGATCCACCATCTGGATCAGGCGCAGCCGGCCGGCCGTTACATGATGGTCGGCGCCTCCGAGCGCGGCTTCCTCGACGGCATGCGCAACCGCGCGCTGATCTGCGAAAGCGATCTGCTGGGCGAACGCGTCAGCCGTCGCCGCCAGGACAACCGCCGCACCATCAACACCGATACCCTGATCCGCAACCTGGCGGAGCTGCATCCCGGCCAGCCGGTGGTGCATCTGGAGCACGGCGTCGGGCGCTATGTCGGCCTGACCACGCTGGAAGCCGGCGGCATCAAGGCCGAATACCTGATCCTGTCCTACGCCGGTGAAGACAAACTGTACGTGCCGGTGTCTTCGCTGCACCTGATCAGCCGCTACGCCGGCGGCGCGGATGAAAACGCCCCGCTGCACAAGCTGGGCGGCGACGCCTGGAGCCGCGCGCGGCAAAAAGCCGCCGAACGGGTACGCGACGTGGCAGCCGAACTGCTGGACATCTATGCCCAGCGCGCCGCCAAGACCGGCTTCGCCTTTAAGCACGACCGCGAGCAGTATCAGCTGTTCTGTCAGACCTTCCCGTTCGAGACCACCCCCGATCAGGAGCAGGCGATCAACGCCGTGCTGAGCGACATGTGCCAACCGCTGGCTATGGATCGCCTGGTGTGCGGCGACGTCGGCTTCGGCAAAACCGAAGTGGCGATGCGCGCCGCCTTCCTGGCGGTGGAAAACGGCAAGCAGGTGGCGGTGCTGGTGCCGACCACCCTGCTGGCGCAGCAGCACTTTGACAACTTCCGCGATCGTTTCGCCACCTGGCCGGTGCGCATCGAAATGATGTCGCGCTTCCGCAGCGCCAAAGAGCAGCAACAGGTGCTGGACGAGGCCGTCGACGGCAAAGTGGACATCATCATCGGCACCCACAAGCTGCTGCAGAGCGATCTGCGCTGGAAGGATCTGGGGCTGTTGATCGTCGATGAAGAACACCGCTTCGGCGTGCGCCACAAAGAACGCATCAAGGCGATGCGCGCCGACGTGGACATCCTGACGCTGACCGCCACCCCCATCCCGCGCACGCTGAACATGGCGATGAGCGGCATGCGCGACCTGTCGATCATCGCCACCCCGCCGGCGCGCCGTCTGGCGGTGAAGACCTTCGTGCGCGAATACGACAGCCTGGTGGTGCGCGAAGCGATCCTGCGCGAGGTGCTGCGCGGCGGGCAGGTTTACTATCTCTACAACGACGTGGAAAACATCGAGAAGGCGGCACAGAGGCTGGCGGAGCTGGTGCCGGAAGCCCGCATCGCCATCGGCCACGGGCAGATGCGCGAGCGCGATCTGGAACGGGTGATGAACGACTTCCATCACCAGCGCTTCAACGTGCTGGTCTGCACCACCATTATCGAAACCGGCATCGATATACCCAGCGCCAACACCATTATCATCGAGCGCGCCGACCGCTTCGGGCTGGCGCAGCTGCACCAGCTGCGCGGCCGCGTTGGCCGTTCGCACCATCAGGCCTACGCCTATTTGCTGACGCCGAATCCCAAGGCCATGAGCACCGACGCCCACAAGCGGCTGGAGGCCATCGCTTCGCTGGAAGACCTGGGCGCCGGCTTCGCGCTGGCCACCCACGATCTGGAGATCCGCGGCGCCGGCGAGCTGCTGGGGGAAGACCAGAGCGGCCAGATGACCACCGTCGGCTTCTCACTGTATATGGAGCTGCTGGAAAGCGCGGTCGACGCGCTGAAAAACGGCCGCGAGCCGTCGCTGGAAGACCTCACCAACAGCCAGACCGAGGTAGAGCTGCGCATGCCGGCCCTGCTGCCGGACGACTTCATTCCAGACGTCAATACCCGTCTGTCGTTCTATAAGCGCATCGCCAGCGCAAAAAACGACGGCGAGCTGGAGGAGCTGAAGGTGGAGCTGATCGATCGCTTCGGCCTGCTGCCGGACGCGGCGCGCAACCTGCTGCACGGCGCGGCGCTGCGCCAGCACGCGCAGAAGCTGGGCATCAAACGCATTGAAGGTAACGAACGGGGCGGATTTATCGAGTTCGGCGAGAAAAATCGCGTCGATCCGAGCTACCTGATCGGTCTGCTGCAGGGCAACCCGCAGGTTTATCGCCTCGACGGGCCCAGCAAGCTGAAGTTTATGCTCGATCTGACCGATCGCCAGAAGCGGCTGAAGTTCATCGAAGACCTGCTGAGCGCCTTCCGCGAACACACATTGGCGGTTTGACCCTCTTTCCCCGGCCTCCGTGCCGGGGTATCTGCATCTCTCCGCACTCCCCCGAGCGTTCTATCTTATCGCCAAGCCGTCTATGCCGAATTTTCCGTTCGGGCTACTCTGTCCGCAGGCAAAACCAAGGGGAATATCATGACCATAGATGATGATTTGCGTGCGCTGAGCGAACAGGAAGCGGCGTTGACCTTTAGCCACTTTGACCACACCACCGCCTGGGAGCTGGGCGCGGCGTTGAAGGCCGCCGCGGAACAGCGTCATTTGTCGATCGCCATCGAAATCCAGCTGGCTGGGCAAACGCTGTTTTATTACGCCATGCCCGGCGCCACGCCGGATATCGCCGACTGGGTGCGACGCAAACGCAATGTGGTGAACCATTTTCACAAGAGCTCTTATGCCGTCGGCCTGCGGCTGCAACAGCGGCAAACCACGCTGGAAGAGCGATACGGCCTGACCGTACGCGACTATTCGGTGCACGGCGGTGCCTTCCCGCTCAACCTGAGCGGCGCCGGCTGCGTGGGCAGCGTCAGTATTTCCGGCGCGCCGCAGCTGGAAGATCATCATCTGCTGGTCAGCACCCTGGCGGCATTTCTCGGACTATCCTTACCTGCGGCGCACTAAGCGCCAAAAAACAGGCTTACCCTTTCCTCATGGCCGCCGGATGCGCGGCCATGCTGGATAAAATCAATCTCACCCGATAGCAAAACCGCAACACTCGCCTTTTCCACGCCAAATTGATGCAGGTCTGGTAATCCGCCATACAAAGGGCGTATGGTATCCGTTAACGTTACGAGACGGACCTCATCTGGCCCGCCATTCCTTTCTCTTTTAAAGATTTGGTTAGCAACTTAGATGAAAACGCACGAAATCAACAGAATTCGCCCATTCAGCGCGCTGATAGATGCCTGCTGGCGGGAGCCTTACAGCCTGCAACGCCTGCTGAAGGACGCCATCGCCGGCGTCACGGTCGGCATCATCGCCATTCCGCTGGCGATGGCATTAGCGATCGCCAGCGGCGTACCGCCGCAGTATGGGCTGTACACCGCGGCCGTCGCCGGCATCGTCATCGCCGTCAGCGGCGGCTCGCGTTACAGCGTTTCCGGCCCTACCGCCGCCTTTGTGGTGATCCTCTACCCGGTATCGCAGCAGTTCGGCCTGGCCGGGCTGTTGATCGCCACGCTGCTTTCGGGGCTGTTCCTGGTGATTATGGGGCTGGCGCGCTTTGGCCGGCTGATTGAATACATCCCGCTGTCGGTGACGCTCGGTTTTACCTCCGGCATCGCCATCACCATCGCCACCATGCAGATCAAAGACTTCTTCGGCCTGCAGCTGGCGCAGGAGCCGGAGAACTACGTCGGCAAACTGCTCGCACTGCTGCAGGCGTTGCCGACGCTGGATATCGGCGACACGCTGATCGGCGCGGTCACGCTATCGATCCTGATTTTCTGGCCGAAGCTCGGCCTGCGGGTGCCGGGCCACCTGCCGGCGCTGCTGGCGGGCACCGCGCTGATGGGCGTGCTGGCGCTGTTCGACCACCAGGTGGCGACCATCGGCTCCCGCTTCAGCTATCTGCTGGCCGACGGCAGCCGCGGCCAGGGCATTCCGCCGATCCTGCCGCAGTGGGTTCTGCCCTGGGAACTGCCGGGTGGCGACGGCAAGCCGTTCTCCCTCAGTTGGCATACCCTCTCCGCCCTGCTGCCGGCGGCATTCTCGATGGCGATGCTGGGGGCGATTGAATCCTTGCTGTGCGCGGTAGTGCTCGACGGCATGACCGGCAAGAAACACCACTCCAACACCGAACTGATCGGCCAGGGGGCCGGCAATATCATCGTGCCGTTCTTTGGCGGCATCACCGCCACCGCCGCCATCGCCCGTTCCGCCGCCAACGTGCGCGCCGGCGCCACTTCGCCGGTGTCCGCCGTCATCCATGCGTTGCTGGTGCTGTTGGCGCTGCTGGTGCTGGCGCCCTGGCTGTCTTATCTGCCGCTGGCGGCGATGGCTTCGCTGCTGCTGATGGTGGCCTGGAACATGAGCGAGGCGCATAAGGTGGCGTATCTGCTGCGCCGGGCGCCAAAAGACGACATTCTGGTGATGCTGCTGTGCATGTCGCTGACGGTGCTGTTCGATATGGTGATCGCCATTACCGTCGGCATAGTGCTGGCCTCGCTGCTGTTTATGCGGCGCATCGCCCGCATGACCCGGTTGAGCGAACTGAGCGCCGGGCACGGCCGCCTGGTGCTGCGGGTCAACGGACCGCTGTTCTTCGCCGCCGCCGAGCGCATCTTTACCGAGTTGCTGGCGCGCAGCGAAGGGTATCAGGTGATCGTGCTGCAGTGGGATGCGGTGCCGGTATTGGACGCCGGTGGGCTGAGCGCCCTGCAGCGTTTTATCGATGAGCTGCCGGCTGGTAAGCGGCTGGCGATCGCGGATATTCCGTTCCAACCGCTGAAAACCCTGGCGCGGGCGCGGGTGCAGCCGATCGAGGGGAAGCTGCACTTCTATCCGACGCTGCCGGAGGCGTTGGCGGCGCTGGAAAGCTAAAAAACAAAAAGCCCGACGCGTCGGGCTTTTTGATGGCAGCGATAACGCTTAGTTGCTGGTGTCCAGCTCCGGGAAGCTTTTCACCAGGTCGTCGATGGCTTTCATCTGCACCAGGAACGGCTCCAGCTTGTCCAGCGGCAGCGCGGACGGGCCGTCGCACTTGGCGCTGTTTGGCTCAGGGTGAGCTTCGATGAACAGGCCGGCCAGACCGACCGCCATGCCGGCGCGCGCCAGCTCCGCCACCTGGGCGCGACGGCCGCCGGATGCGGCGCCGAACGGATCGCGGGTCTGCAGCGCGTGAGTCACGTCGAAAATCACCGGATGGCCGCCGGTCACGTTCTTCATCACGTTGATGCCCAGCATGTCGACCACCAGGTTGTCATAGCCAAAGTTGCTGCCGCGATCGCACAGGATCACCTGGTCGTTGCCGCCTTCCTTGAACTTGTCGACGATGTTGCCCATTTGGCCAGGGCTGACGAACTGCGGCTTCTTCACGTTGATCACCGCGCCGGTTTTCGCCATCGCTTCCACCAAATCGGTCTGGCGCGCCAGGAACGCCGGCAGCTGGATCACGTCGACCACTTCAGACACCGGCTGCGCCTGCGCCGCTTCGTGCACGTCGGTGATGATTTTCACGCCGAAGGTTTTTTTGATTTCTTCGAAAATCTTCATCCCTTCTTCCAGGCCCGGGCCGCGGTACGAATGGATGGACGAACGGTTGGCTTTGTCAAAAGAGGCTTTGAAAACGTAAGGAATGCCCAGTTTTTGCGTCACGGTAACGTAGTGTTCGCAGATGCTCATCGCCAGATCGCGAGATTCCAGCACGTTCATACCGCCGAACAGCACAAACGGCAGATCGTTCGCTACGTTGATGTCGCCAATGCTGACTACTTTCTGTTTCATGCTTTCGCCTTTGTTGAGTAAATCGAATAAATTAATGCAGCGTGACCTGTTTCGGTTCAATCGAGTGGATCTGTACTTTGATCACTTCGCTGACCGGATCTTCAGGACACTGCTCGACAAAATAGTTGAGATCGGAAATGGCGATATGGTTGCACTCCAGCTGGGCGTAAATCAGCCCGCGATCGCGGATCTCGTACGGGTCGTCCGGATCGAAGCACAGCACGGTTTCGCTGGCGCGCAGCGCCATCTCCATCTGTTTCTCTTCCATCAGGGCGGCCTTCAGGGTGTCCAGCATCTTGCGCACCACCATCACGTTCTCTGATTCGTCGAGATCGTCGTCTTCCAGCTCGGCGCCCAGCCCCAGGTTGCCTTTGATCCACACTTCCAGCTGGTGCTCGTTCAGCGTCTCGCCGTTCAGTGGGTTAATCAACCACATCTCGTCGTCCAGCCAGTCGGCGCGCAGGATCAGCTGGGTGGGGAAAATCACCGGCATCAGCGGCAGCTCCAACTGATGGGCGATATGCAGAAAAATGGTGCCCAGCGACACCGGGGTGCCCTGGCGCCCTTCCAGCACTTTGTCCAGCCAGATGGCGTCGGACAGGCGGTAAACGCCGCTGGCGCCGCCAAAACCCCAGGTTTTGAAGAACAGCTCGATGAGTGCGTCCAGTTGCTGTTCCTGAGTGAGGCTGTCAGGCATCGCCGCACGCGCGTCGTCGACCAGCTGCTGCAGCTTGCGCTCAACCTCGGCCGCCGGAAAATCGCGCCGCACCGACTGCGACACCAGGATCACGCCTTCGCTCAGTGGCGAAGTGTTAAATGCAAAATCAGCAATGCTACTCATAGGTATCCCATCAGAAACGGTATTTTCGTCGTGGCAAGTTTAATGATCAGGTACAGACAGCCCAACGCCAGAACGAACGCCGTTACGCGCAGTTTCCGGCTTTTGGTCTTCTTGCCCAGTGCGACGTAGCCAAGCAGGATATAGATAATAACGCCAAACAGCTTTTCGGTCAGCCATGAGTCCATACCCAGCAACGGATAAAGCCCGAATGTCGCCACCAGCGCGATACCGCTGACGAACAGCAGCGTGTCGTTGAGGTGCGGCGCTATCTTGACCCAGCGCTGGTTCATGATGGCCGACTTGCGCCACTGCCAAAAGAAACGCAGCACAAACAAGGTAATACTGATGGCGACCGTCAGCAAATGGAATTGTTTCAACGCGGTGTATGCAGTCATAGTGCTTCCTTAAAATTGCCTGCGCTTCGTTATTATTGGTTTTCTGTTATTGCGGCCATTGGCCCAGAGTGACGCGATCGTTGCCGCCGTAGTCGCGGTGAGTGGCCACGGCGCTGAACCCGGCGGCCTGCAGCAGCTCGCGCACGCTGTGGCCCTGCTGCCAGCCATGCTCCAGCAGCAGCCAGCCCTGCGGCTGCAAATACTGCGGCGCCTGGTGCACGATAGCGGCCAAATCCGCCAGCCCCCGATCTGCCGCCACCAATGCGCTGCCCGGTTCGAAGCGCACGTCGCCCTGCGCCAGATGCGGATCGGCGGCGTCGATATAGGGAGGATTGCTGGCGATTAAGGCGAAGGTCTGGCCGGCCAGCGGCGCGAACCAGCTGCCCTGCAAAAATTGGGCGTTGCCGATGTTCAGCTTCTGCGCGTTGTGCTGCGCCAGCGCCACGGCCTCGGGCTGCAGATCGACGCCGGTAACCGCGCAGTCCGGCCGCTCGCTGGCCAACGCCAGCGCGATGGCGCCGGTGCCGGTGCCGAGATCGAGCATGCGGCAAGGCTGCGCCGGTAAACGCTCCAACGCCAGTTCCACCAGGCATTCGGTGTCGGGACGCGGGATCAGCGTCGCGGGTGACACCGACAGCGGCAGCGACCAGAACTCGCGCTCGCCGACCAGGTAGGCCACCGGCTCACCGCGCTCGCGGCGCGCCAGCAGCGTCTCCAGCTGCTGTTGCTGCGGCGGCGTCAGCAAGGTTTCGCCAAACGCCATCAGAAAAGTTCTGGCGCGGCCGGTGACGAAACCCAGCAAGATTTCCGCATCGCGCCGAGCGCTGTCGCTGTGCGTCAGCCTGGCGGCCGCGGCCTTCAGCCAGCCTTGATAGTCCATTACTCAAGCTCTGCGGACAGCGCGGCGAGCTGGTCGGCCTGATATTCCTGCACGATCGGCTGGATCAGCATGTCCAGTTTGCCTTCCATCACTTCGTCCAGGCGGTATAACGTCAGGTTGATGCGGTGATCGGTCACGCGGCCCTGCGGGAAGTTGTAGGTGCGGTTGCGATCGGAGCGATCGCCGCTGCCGAGCAGGTTGCGGCGGGTAGAGGCCTCCGCCTGTTGCCGCTTGGCCATCTCGGCGGCGCGAATGCGCGCGCCCAGCACCGACATCGCCTTGGCTTTGTTCTTGTGTTGCGAACGCTCGTCCTGGCACTCCACCACGATGCCGGTCGGCAGGTGGGTGATGCGGATCGCCGAGTCGGTGGTGTTGACGTGCTGGCCGCCCGCACCGGAGGAGCGGAAGGTGTCTATTTTCAGATCGCCGGCGTTAATTTCCGGCATTTCGGCCTCAGGCACTTCCGGCATCACCGCGACGGTGCAGGCGGAAGTGTGGATACGCCCCTGCGATTCGGTTTCCGGCACCCGCTGCACGCGGTGGCCGCCGGACTCGAACTTCAGCTGGCCGTAAACGCCGTCGCCGGAAACTTTGGCGATCACCTCTTTGTAACCGCCGTGCTCGCCTTCGTTGGCGCTCATCACCTCGACGCGCCAGCGGCGGGTCTCGGCATAGCGGCTGTACATGCGGAACAGATCGCCGGCGAAGATCGCCGCCTCATCGCCGCCGGTGCCGGCGCGCACTTCCAGGAAACAGCCGCGCTCGTCGTCGGGATCTTTCGGCAGCAACAGCACCTGCAGCTGCTGCTCCAGCTCTTCCGCCGCCGCCCTGGCCTGCTTCAGCTCTTCCTGCGCCATTTCGCGCATTTCCGGATCGTCCAGCATCATTTCCGCCGTCGCCAGGTCTTCCTGCACCTGGCGCCATTCCAGGAAGCAACGGCTGACGTCGGTCAACTGCGCATACTCTCGCGACAGCGCGCGGAACCGATCCTGTTCGGCGATAACGCCGGCATCGCCGAGCAGCGCCTGCACTTCTTCATGGCGCTCTTGTAACGCTTCCAGTTTGGCAACAATAGAAGGCTTCATGCGTGGTATTAAACCCTGTTAATAAGAGAAAACTAATGCTGATCCAGCCCGAGGCTGTCGCGTAATAATTGCAACCGCTCCACGTCGCCATCGCCGGCGGCCTGCTGGAGGGATTTGGTAGGGGCATGAATAAGGCGGTTGGTCAGTTTGTGGGCCAGCTCGTGGATAACCTGCTCCACGTTGGCGCCCTGCGCAATGGCGGCCATCGCTTTGGCTTCCATTTCCGCACGGATCTGGTCGGCCTGCGAACGGTAATCGCGAATGGTTTCCACCGCACCCTGCGAACGCAGCCAGGCCATAAAGTTGGTGCTTTCCTGCTGCACTATCGATTCCGCCTGCACCGCAGCAGCTTTGCGCTGCGCCAGGTTATTCTGAATAATGGCGTGCAGATCGTCCACGCTGTACAGGTAGGCGTTGGCCAGCTTGCCGACCTCAGGTTCGATATCGCGCGGGACGGCGATATCCACCAGCAGCATCGGCTGATTGCGGCGCGCTTTCAGCGCCCGCTCCACCATCCCTTTACCGATAATCGGCAGCGGGCTGGCGGTAGAACTGATGATAATGTCGGCGTCCGCCAGGCGTTCGTCGATCTCCGGCAGGGTGATCACTTCCGCGCCCACTTCTTCCGCCAGCAGCTGTGCGCGTTCGCGGGTGCGGTTGGCGATGATCATATGCCGCACTTTGTGCTCGCGCAGATGGCGCGCGACCAGCTCGATGGTTTCACCGGCGCCGACCAACAGCACGTTCAGATCCGCCAGCGATTCAAAAATTTGCCGCGCCAGCGTACAGGCGGCGAAAGCCACCGATACCGCGCTGGCGCCGATGTCGGTTTCGGTGCGCACCCGCTTGGCGACGGAGAAGGATTTCTGGAACAGGCGCTCAAGTTCGCCGGAAAGCGACTGGCCACGTTGGGATTCGGCGAAGGCTTTTTTCACCTGCCCGAGAATTTGGGGTTCGCCCAGCACCAACGAATCCAGCCCGCTGGCCACCCGCATCAGATGGCTGACCGCGTCGTTGCCGTGGTGCCAGTACAGGCTTTTTCTCACTTCTTCCGGGCGCAGTTGGTGGTATTCACACAGCCAGGCGACCAGCTGTTCGTGAATATGTTCCTGTTGCTCGACGCTGAGATACAGCTCGGTGCGGTTGCAGGTAGACAACACCACGCCGCCCTGCACCAACGGCTGTTGGAGCAAGCTGGAAAGCGCCTGATCGATAGACTCTGGGGAGAAGGTCACCCTTTCACGCAGAGAAACCGGAGCGGTTTTGTGATTAATACCTAACGCCAGCAGGGTCATTGCTTCGAGTAATACTTCTGTTGGTACGGGTTCTCGTTGAACGGCATTCTACTTGATGCGCGGGATCAATAAAAGTAACAACCGCATCTTCCGTTCAATCGCTGATATAGGCGAGGCCAATCAATGAATAATAATAAATTCAAAAAGTTAAATTATATCCAGATCAATAAGCACACTAAATTTTAGTTTGAAACGCGACGATACGCACGGTATTCGTCGATAAGTTATCCCGATTAAACGATTATGGCCGGTTAAATAGTATGCGGGGCCCTCTGCGCCGCCGGCTATGGCGCCGGCATGCTGCGCCGGCGCCTGTGGGCTGCCGCGGTTTATTTAGCTGCGGATACCCCGTTGAACTTTACGTCGCTGCAGCTGAAAAAGGTTTCTCTCGCCGGGTCTTCCCGTTCCCACTGCACATACAGCAGCGTTTGCTTCCCGTCGGCACGATCGGCCGGGATCTTGACTTCAATCTGATAGACGCCGGCATATTTGACATGGTTGCCTTTGGCCGGCGGCGGCACTATCACTTTAGTCACCTCAAGCGGGGTCAGATCGCTCCACTTCAACTTATCCGTGGCGGCATTGAAGCTCGGCCTGGCGAGCGACACCGTCCACTTGCTCGGCTCATGCACCTGGGTGGCATCGAAGTACAGCGTTGCCTGGCCGTCTTTTACCGCGACGCTGCTCACCTGCCAGTCGGCGTGCGGCTGGTCGATGCCTTCAAATTTGGCAATGCCCGCCGAACACAGCTGGCCATCTGGAACCTTGTCTGACGGATGCTGGGTGCCTTGCAGGTTTTGCGAATAAGCGGGCCATTCGGTAAACATCTGGCGGCGTTCCCAAATGGGAATAGTCTCCGCTTTGTACAAGAAGGCATTTCTGCAGGCCGCATTCGGAATTTTCGAGCCATCATCCGGATGGTTGTACCCGCCGTCATGTTCACAAATAACCTGGCGCGCCTTGGGAATCAAGGTAGCGCCGTGCTTTGGCCCGATCGCCTTCGGCTCGGCATTCTCGGCGGCATGCGCCGGCATTGTTAATGCCAACAGCACGCCTGTCAGCAGTGAAAAACGCTTTTTCATACGAAATACCTTATTTTCATTATGCGTAGGGTGAAATGCCCGCATCGCCTGCGTGGCATCGAGAATGGCAGCAGGTTATCCCTGCCATCTTTCTGGCTTTATCAGCATAGACATCTTTTAAATATTTACATAAATAAATCTAATCAATAATTATCGAAATTCGCATAAAACTGCGTAATCATTCATTAATGAGTCAATTAAACATTAAATAAATTGCTAATTAATGCTATTTTGGCGCAATGCCGGCATACCCCGCGGCCGAAGATATTCTCACGGCCGGCGCAGCACGAACGGACGATTGTGTTAATCTTAATGGCAACCGAAAGCTCGGCCGCCAGCGGCAAAAGTGCCTGTTATCACTTCAAAAAACGCTGATGCTCAGCAAGGGGGTGTGTTGACGTTGACGCGTTACCCCGCTAGCGTGAACGCTGAAAACGGGTTTCGCCGCGCATGCCCGCAAGGACAAAAGGACAAGAGAAAGTTATGCCAATCCGCAAAGTTAGTTTGCTTCGTCTGATCCCGCTGGCCAGCCTGGTGCTGGCCGCCTGTACCACTACCAAGCCGACCGGCCCGGCCACCAGCCCGACCTCGCCGCAGTGGCGCGCCCACGAGCAGGCGGTGCAGCAGCTCAGCCAATACCAGACCCGCGGCTCCTTCGCCTATTTGTCTGACCAAAAAAAGGTCTACGCGCGCTTCTTCTGGCAGCAGTATTCGCCGGAACGCTATCGCCTGCTGCTAACCAATCCGCTGGGCAGCACCGAGCTTGACCTGAACGTGCAGCAAAACGTGGTGCAGCTGACCGACAACCAGGGCAAGCGTTACGTCAGCGACAACGCCGAAGAGATGATCCGCAAGCTGACCGGCATGGCGATCCCGCTGGACAACCTGCGCCAGTGGATGCTCGGCCTGCCGGGCGAAGCCAATGACTTCGCGCTGGATGATCAATATCGTCTGAACAAGCTGACCTATCAGCAGGGCGGCCAGACCTGGGCGGTGGATTACCAGAGCTACGATAGCGATACCAAACCTGAACTGCCGAACCGCCTGGAGCTGAAACAGGGCGACCAGCGCATCAAGCTGAAAATGGATAACTGGACGCTCAAATGATTCGCCAGTGGCCCTCTCCCGCCAAGCTCAACCTGTTTTTGTACATCACCGGCCGCCGGGCGGACGGTTATCACCTGTTGCAGACGCTATTCCAGTTCCTGGACTACGGCGACACCCTGACCATCGTTCCGCGGCAGGACGACAGCATTCGCCTGCTCACCCCGGTGGACGGCGTGCCGGACGAGCAGAACCTGATCGTGCGCGCCGCACGCCTGCTGCAGCGGCATTGCGACCGCCACGCTTTGGCCACCGCGCCGCGCGGCGCCGACATCAGCATCGATAAGCGCCTGCCGATGGGCGGCGGGCTGGGCGGCGGTTCCTCCAACGCCGCCACCGTGCTGGTGGCGCTGAACGCGCTCTGGCGCTGCGGGCTGAGCGATGACCAGCTGGCGGAGCTGGGGCTGAGCCTCGGCGCCGACGTGCCGGTGTTCGTGCGCGGCCATGCGGCCTTCGCCGAAGGCATCGGCGAACGTTTGCAGCCGGCCAATCCGCAGGAAAAGTGGTATCTGGTGGCGCATCCCGGCGTCGGCATCCCTACGCCGGTGATATTTGGCGACGCGGAATTAAAAAGAGATACCCCGGTTCGCTCCTTAAGTGAGCTGTTACAGGCTCCTTACGCAAATGATTGCGAACCGATCGCAAGAAAACGTTTTCGCGAGGTTGAACAGCTTCTTTCATGGCTGTTAGAATACGCCCCGTCACGCCTGACTGGCACAGGTGCTTGTGTGTTTGCTGAATTCGACACAGAAATCGCCGCCCGTCAGGTGTTAAATCAAGCCCCGGAGTGGTTGTGCGGTTTTGTCGCGCGTGGCGTTAACGTCTCCCCACTACATCGTATCCGTTCCGGGCAGTTTGAGTCGTAGTTCAACGTTTCGCTGCGCAGGGTCATGCACACCTGGCCCTGTTATCCCTGCGCTGCCTGCGTCTCAATTTAGTTTTACATACCCGTATGTATATTGCGTCGGCGTCGCCAACTGCCCTTTGGCGAAGGCCGTATGACAATATCTTCTCTGGACGCAAGCCTGAGGTTCTTCTCGTGCCTGATATGAAGCTTTTTGCTGGTAACGCCACCCCGGAACTAGCACAACGTATTGCCAACCGTTTGTACACCAGCCTTGGTGACGCCGCTGTAGGTCGTTTTAGCGACGGCGAAGTGAGCGTGCAAATCAACGAAAATGTACGCGGCGGTGATATTTTCATCATCCAGTCCACCTGTGCACCGACCAACGACAACCTGATGGAACTGGTTGTTATGGTTGATGCCCTGCGTCGCGCCTCCGCAGGACGTATTACCGCAGTTATCCCTTACTTCGGCTATGCCCGCCAGGATCGCCGCGTGCGCTCTGCACGTGTGCCCATCACGGCCAAGGTAGTTGCCGATTTCCTCTCCAGCGTAGGGGTTGACCGCGTATTGACGGTGGATCTGCATGCTGAGCAGATCCAAGGCTTCTTCGATGTTCCGGTAGATAACGTGTTCGGTAGCCCGATCCTGCTGGAAGACATGCTGCAACAGAATCTGGTGAACCCAATCGTGGTTTCTCCAGACATCGGCGGCGTAGTGCGCGCCCGCGCTATCGCCAAACTGCTGAACGATACCGATATGGCCATCATCGATAAACGCCGCCCGCGCGCGAACGTTTCTCAGGTGATGCACATCATCGGTGACGTGGCGGGCCGTGACTGCGTGCTGGTCGACGATATGATCGACACCGGCGGTACCTTGTGTAAAGCGGCTGAAGCGTTGAAAGAACGCGGTGCCAAGCGCGTATTTGCCTACGCGACGCACCCGATCTTCTCCGGTAACGCCGTGGACAACATCAAGAACTCGGTGATTGATGAAGTGATCGTCTGCGACACCATTCCGTTGTCGCCTGAAATCAAGGCACTGAAAAACGTACGTACTCTGACGCTGTCCGGCATGCTGGCTGAAGCCATCCGCCGCATCAGCAACGAAGAGTCGATCTCTGCAATGTTCGAGCATTGATCCGCGTTCTTTCCGGTACGGCGCCCTGCCGCACCGGAAAGGAGCCTGTGCCAGGCAGCAGATAAAGAAAAACCCGTTGGTGCGTGAGCAACAACGGGTTTTCTACTCGTAGTCAAACATAACCTCAGACCTGGTTACGCGGCAGTTCTCCCTTGCCGTAACGCCGTGTCCCTTCTGATTTTTTAATCAATGCGACGAACGATGTTGGTCGTTTCGGCAGCGTTTATCAAAGTGTTTTACCCACCAGTAGCGATCCGCCACCTGCTCGCGCCCGCCGATACGTGCGCCTACCAGCCACAACAGCGCGCCGACGAAGATGCTCATGATTGCGCCGTGCGCGAAAAGCTGGGGTAGATTGAACTGGGATACTTCAGCAATAATGGAGTATCCAACCCCACCGATCATCACGACCAGCCCCAGCCCCATAAAAAAGTTGCCCATTCTGTCCGCGTTTCTACGTTTCATATGCCACCTCCATAGTGCCATGTGCCAACCGGGATAACGCTGCAACCTGTTAGCCCACTTTGATAAGTTAAGTATAGCCCTTGCCCGGTCGAGGGGATTGCGGAGGCGATCACAAATGGTAAAGAAAGATTGACACTTCTTAACGCCGCACTGACAGTTAGCGAACAAATTGAATTATTCATCTAATGAATTAATTATCTTTTCCCGCAGGACGCCGATACGGCATCAGAGTTTTGTCATTCCTGGCCCCGGCAGGTAGACTATTGCCCTTTCCCTTATCTCGATCATAGCGAATCTCCCAGTGAGCAGTATTAAATTGATAGTCGGCCTGGCGAATCCGGGTGCGGAATATGCCCAGACGCGGCACAACGCCGGCGCCTGGTACGTCGATTTACTGGCCCAGCGCCACAACCAGCAATTGAAGGAAGAGAGCAAATTCTTCGGCTATACCGCGCGGCTGAACCTGGCGGGCAACGACGTGCGCCTGCTGGTGCCGACCACCTTTATGAACCTGAGCGGCAAAGCGGTGCTGGCGATGGCCAACTTCTATCGCATCGAGCCGAACGAAATTCTGGTGGCGCATGACGAGCTGGATCTGCCGCCGGGCGTGGCCAAGATCAAACTCGGCGGCGGCAACGGCGGCCACAACGGCCTGAAGGACATTCAGAACAAATTTGGCAACAACCCGAACTTCTACCGCCTGCGCATCGGCATCGGCCATCCGGGCGATAAGAACAAGGTGGTGGGCTTCGTGCTCGGCAAACCGCCGGCCGGCGAACAGAAGATGATTGATGAAGCGATAGACGAATCGCTGCGCTGCACCGAAATGCTGATGAAAGACGGGCTGGAAAAAACCGTTCAGCGCCTGCACAGCTTCAAGGCGCAGGCCTGAGTCTTGCCGCAGCGGGCGTGGCGCCCGCTGCTTGCCGCTAGGTGCGGGTATTGAAAGTATCTTCCGCCACTCGCCGGTCGTCGGTATCGTAGCCCTCTTCCGCAACGTAGTAAGCGGGATCGTCCAGTTCATGGCTGCAGAACGGCCCGGCCCGCTTTAACAAACGCACGCAGTCGCCGCTCAGGTGGCGCAGACGAATGCTTTTCCCCGCCGCCAGATAACGCGCCGTCAGCTTGTCGATCGCCTCCACGCCGCTGGAATCCATCACCCGGGTGCCGGCGAAGTCCAGCACCACGTTCTGCGGATCGTCGTTCGGTTCGAACAGCTCGGCGAACGCTGCGGTGGAGCCGAAGAACAGCGGGCCTTCGAGCTGATACACCGCCACATCGTCCGCCACCTGCCGCTGGCGCACCCGGATGCGCGCCTGCTGCCAGGCAAACACCAGCGCCGAGATAATCACCCCGCCGATCACCGCCACCGCCAGATCGGTGAAAATGGTGATCAGGGTGACGATCACCATCACCAGCGCATCGGCCTTCGGCATGCGGCGCAGACGGCGCAGCGAGCTCCACTCAAAGGTGTTGTAGCATACCACCAGCATCACCCCCGCCAGCGCTGCCACCGGCAGCAGGCCGATGTAACGCGACAGGCTGACCACGAACAGGATCAGCAGCACGGCGCCGACAGCGCCGGAAATACGCCCGCGTCCGCCCGAGGTAAAGTTAATGATCGACTGGCCGATCATCGCGCAGCCGGCAAAGCAGCCGAACAGGCCGCAAATCGCATTGCCGGCGCCCTGTGCGATGCTTTCGCGGTTGCCGTTGCCCTTTTTGCCGCCCATTTCATCGAGCACCGTCATGGTCAATAGCGATTCAATCAGGCCGACCAGGGCGATCACCACCGCATAGGGCAGCACCACCTTCAGCATCTCCAGATTGAACGGCGCCACCGGCAGGCTAAAGTGCGGCAGCGAGCCGGAGATGTCCGCCAGGTCACCGACCCGCAGCGTGTGCAGATTAAAACCGATCGCCAACGCCGACACCACCAGCAACGCCGCCAGCGAAGAGGGAATGACCTTGGTCAGGCGCGGGAACAGCAGCACCACCAGAATAGCCAGCGCCACCAGGCCGTACATCAACGGCCCCTGCCCGGCGATCATATGTAGCTGCGCCAGCATGATGACGATAGCCAAGCCGTTGACGAAGCCGTGGATTGCCGGCAGCGGCACCAGACGGATAAACTTGCCCAGGCGGAATACGCCAATCAAAATTTGAATGGCGCCGGCAAAAATGGTCGCCCACAGCACGTAGCCCATGCCGTACTGCGCCGCCAGGCTCATCAACACCACCACAATCGAGCCGGCCGCGCCGGACACCATGCCCGGCTTGCCGCCGAACAGCGCGGTCACCAGGCCGATGATAAACGCGGTATGCAAACCGACGATCGGCGAAAGCCCGGCGACCAGCGAAAAACCGACCGCCTCGGGGATCATCGAGACCGCCACCACAAAGCCCGCCAGGACTTCATTCTTAACGTCCGCGATCCTGATATTGCTCAGGTTAAACATGGATTATTCACTTCCGACAGATGAAAACGTCTCCCCGCAGAGCAGAACGGGAGCGAGGGCCGCAAGGCGCGGCGAACGATCGGGCGGGGAGCACTCAGGGTGGACTGGGCAAGAAATACATCCGGCGCGTTTCCTGTCGGGTAATCGGAAGTGTCAGTATGTGTAAATGTGATCCAAATCTCAATCAAAAACCGGCCGCCGGCAGTTTGCTTCTGCCGCCCCAGCAAGTCAGATCGAGATAAACGCGCATTACGTGTATAATGGCGGCATTATTTTGCCCTTTATGCAGCCTGTTAAACCTAACAGGATGATAGTTAAGATATTTAAGGTGATTACAACATGGGATTCAAATGCGGTATCGTCGGCCTGCCTAACGTAGGCAAATCCACCCTGTTCAACGCGTTGACCAAAGCGGGCATCGAAGCAGCCAACTTCCCGTTCTGCACCATTGAACCGAACACCGGTGTGGTGCCGATGCCCGATCCGCGTCTGGATAAGCTGGCCGAAATCGTCAAGCCACAGCGCATTCTGCCAACCACCATGGAATTCGTCGACATCGCCGGCCTGGTGAAAGGCGCTTCCAAAGGCGAAGGCCTGGGCAACCAGTTCCTGACCAACATCCGTGAAACCGAAGCTATCGGCCACGTGGTGCGCTGCTTCGAAAACGACAACATCATTCACGTCAACAACAAGGTCGATCCGGCTGACGACATCGAGGTGATCAACACCGAGCTGGCGCTGTCTGATCTGGACACCTGTGAACGCGCTATCCACCGCGTGCAGAAGAAAGCCAAAGGCGGCGACAAAGACGCGAAAGCCGAGCTGGCCGCGCTGGAAAAATGCCTGCCGCAGCTGGAAAACGCCGGCATGCTGCGCGCGCTGGATCTGAGCGAAGAAGACAAGGCGGCGATCAAATACCTGAGCTTCCTGACGCTGAAACCGACCATGTACATCGCCAACGTTAACGAAGACGGCTTCGAGAACAATCCGTACCTGGATAAAGTGCGTGAAATCGCCGCTGGTGAAGGCTCAGTAGTGGTTGCGGTATGCGCCGCGGTGGAGTCCGACATCGCCGAACTGGAAGATGAAGACCGCGCCGAATTTATGGCCGAGCTGGGCCTGGAAGAGCCGGGCCTGAACCGGGTGATCCGCGCCGGTTACGAACTGCTTAACCTGCAAACCTACTTCACCGCCGGCGTCAAGGAAGTGCGCGCCTGGACCATCCCGGTTGGCGCTACCGCGCCGCAGGCGGCAGGCAAGATCCACACCGACTTCGAGAAAGGCTTTATCCGCGCGCAAACCATCGCCTATGAAGACTTCATCACCTACAAGGGTGAGCAAGGCGCCAAAGAAGCCGGCAAGATGCGTTCAGAAGGTAAGGACTACATCGTCAAAGACGGCGACGTGATGAACTTCTTGTTTAACGTCTAAATTAAATTTGTAGTTTCATGAGGTTTCAATATATCTCATGAATACTAACAAAACCCATAAAAACCACGCAGTTGCGTGGTTTTTTTATTTTCATGATGTCTCAAGTCATCACATGGAAACGCAATTAAAAAATGAGTACAGGCATGAGTACAATTAGCTTCCATCTTCATTTTTGGTGAGTACAATAGCGGTCTAAGAAATAGACAAGGTGAATCGCCAGGGGTTTAACAGACACCTCAGAGTCATTTAAGATGACTTAAAAGAGAGGTGCCTATGAGTGGTAAGCGTTATCCCGAAGAGTTTAAAATTGAAGCAGTCAAACAGGTTGCTGATCGTGGTCATTCTGTTTCCAGCGTTGCAACACGTCTCGATATCACCACCCACAGCCTTTTACGCCTGGATAAAGAAATACGGTCCGGATTCTTCTTCTAATAAAGAACAGTCAGATGCTCAGGATTAGATCCACCGACTCCAGAAGGAGCTGAAGCGGGTTACCGACGAACGGGACATATTAAAAAAAGCCGCAGCGTACTTCGCAAAGCTGTCCGACTAAGGTACGCCTTTATTCGTGACAACACCCGTTGCTGGTCTGTTCGTCTGCTCTGTTGGGTGCTGGATGTTCATCCCAGTGGCTTTTACGCCTGGCTTCAGCAGCCGCATTCACAACGCCATCAGGCAGATCTGAGACTGACAGGACAGATCAAACAGTTCTGGCTGGAATCGGGATGCGTTTATAGCTACCGCAAGATCCATCTCGACCTGCAAGATAGCGGGCAACAGTGCGGAGTGAACAGAGTCTGGCGACTGATGAAGCGTGTCGGGATAAAGGCACAGGTCGGGTACCGGAGCCAGCGAGCACGCAAAGGCGAGGCCAGTATCGTGTCGCCCAACAGACTCCAGCGATAGTCCAATCCGGATGCCCCGGATGAGCGTTGGGTAACGGACATAACCTACATCAGGACCCATGAAGGCTGGCTGTATCGTGCCGTGGTTGTTGATCTGTTCTCACGCAAGGTTATCGGCTGGTCAATGCAATCCCGGATGACAAAGGACATTGTCCTGAACGCACTGCTGATGGCTATATGGCGACGTAATCCCCAAAAACAGGTGCTGGTTCACTCAGACCAGGGCAGTCAGTACACAAGCCATGAGTGGTAGTCATTCCTGAAATCACAGGGTCTGGAAGGTAGCATGAGTCGTCGCGGTAACTGTCACGATAATGCGGTTGCAGAAAGCTTTTTCCAGCTACTGAAACGCGAGCGGATAAAGAAAAAGATCTACGGAACTCGTGAAGAAGCTCGCAGTGATATTTTTGATTATATCGAAATGTTTTATAATAGTAAGCGTCGGCATGGTTCGAGCGATCAGATGTCACCGGCAGAATATGAAAACCAATATTATCAACGGTTCAGAAGTGTCTAGATTATCTGTGGCGACTCAGTTGTTCTTTTCCGGTTTTTCTCGCCCCAAGAGAAAGCAACAGAAACACCATCAATACCCTTTACGTTCAATCGAATTCACCGGGCGAATGCAGGGTAATAATTACTCCTATATTGGATGGCGTAATATCAGCACCCAGTGAGATCCCATGAAAAATACAATTGCATTCAAATGACCAACTAATTGCATTTAAATAAAATACAGGTGGTTTTTTATGACCACCTGTTTTTGGTGTTTTATTTTAACCGTTCAGATCTATGCTTTTTTATTTTCAAGAAAACCATCTTTCTTGCATCATACGTAATTAGTAAAGAAATAGTCTGCATAAAAAGAGAAATGACGAAAAATAAAAATATTACACTAAATATGCCAAATGCCCATCTTTGTTTTTCTATTAAGGAATCGATGTATTCTAATGACCTTTTGCTATTAAAAGATTCACAAATTATATCTATAGTTTGAGGCGGTAGTTTTATGACTATGTCAGTTTTCTTCTCACATTCTTGTGGTGTTATAACCCAAAAGCTTTCCCTGCCACCTAAAAAGTTATACTCTATTGCCTCTTTTTCATTAAACCAAAACCAGCCTGTATCATTGATGTTTATTAGCCCCGCAGGTTTAATAGCTACAACCAGTGCTGCAAAGAAAAGAAAGAGGGGGATAAATAGAGATAAAAAAGTTAGTATTGGTACTGCTTTGTTGATTTTCTTTATTTTCAATGTGTCGATTATAAGGTTTCGTTTAAGTTTCGCGATGATTCTGAAGTTCAACTCATACTTTTTAATCCAATCCTCGAATTTTTTCTTTTGTTTTATCGATACAGCATCAGTATTGTAGTGGTAATTGAATTTTTCTATTTCAATTATGTCATTAATGAAGTCATGCTTGCTTTCTTTTTTATAGCCAAGCCAAAATGCCCAAAATCTATTTACAATGGAAAAGCCTGATTTCGCTTTACGCTTAATGTAATAAAGAGATGAAATCATCATTGTAAAGATGAATGGAAATAAAATGAACTTGTTATCCATTATTGATAATAAAGGAGAGATAAACGTATCGAACTGTGTATTCACAATGCTATATCCTTATATAAGATGAGATGTGGCAATGTTCTAACTCCTCTTGGTTCCAAAACTGGGTAGTGTTGATCGTCCATTCTCCTCAACCAATAGAGTTAACCCTTCGACATGCCATACAGATGTTATCTCGGCCCGATATCTTTTGGAATCTCATTGATAAATGTTCAACGCTGAGGTGTGAGTGTCACTACAATCCCTAGGTAATCAGCGGTCAGACCGCTGGCTACCAGCGCATCCACAACGATCTATGTATCACCAGCAGCGACCTTGAATGCTAAGTGGGGCAATCAGATCTCCTTCACTGTTGAAAGCTGATTGTAACGCAGCCTTGGTCATATACAGGACAGGTACAGCAGTAACTTCATCCAGCGCCCTAGAATCCCATTCCGCAGGTGTTACCAACTCGTTACGCCAACTCAACATTTTAAGACTCTCAAGCCGCGTAGTCAGCCTAAAGAACTCGCTCTGTTGCAGTATATCGTCGCTGCATGAGCGCGATATATACTCGAGATGCCCTTATACCTTGGCCTTGCATAAGGCTTTGGGTGAGAAATGGACTGAGTGGAAAGTCTTTCACAGTCTGCGGGGCATGTTCATCAGCCAGCTTGAGCGCGGTGGTGTTCCAGAAGAGAGGATCGTGCTGATCGTAGGTCACAAGAGGGGCAAACAGAATTCTTCCACACTTACAGCCAAGGGCCAGCATGAAGGAATTGGCGTGTTACGCTGAAATGGTAAAAAATGAACAAATACCCCCCCATAAATAATCAAAATACACAATACATTCAGGATAAAATGCCAAGAGAGTGAATCACTGTAAATTTATACATAACTGTTTGATGCAAGCATTGTAAAGCGAAGCGGGTAGGGTTATCTTAACACTACATGTAGTATCTTTTACTGAAAAGCAGTACTACATATAACCTATCAACCTCCGTAAAGGGCTAAAATATGGCTAAGAATCCTAAGCAAACGTCAAGTAAAGTCGCTTCTGTTGCTGGTCGAACCTTAAACGATTCGAATGCATCTAAATTACAGAAACAGCTTGCGGCCTCAGCTCTTGCTCAACGAACTGCATCTAGTCACACCAGTGATAAAATGGAAACTATTGCGGCTAAAGCTCTTGATAATCCACGTTCAGCCGAGCTAACAAAACAGCTTGCTGCTACGGTGTTGGCACAAGCGACAAAATAAGACTGAATCACAGGGGCAGAAGTGCCCCTGAAACAGCTATTAATCTGGCGAGCTAATAAGGCGAATTACCTTCCAACACAAGAATATTGTTGCAATCCTTGTGACCTGCTCCCCGTTGATTAATACACCGCGATATTAGTAATGTCTTCATAAGCCACATGAGGACATCCCCATGAAGAAGCGTTTTTCCGACGAACAGATCATCAGTATCCTCCGCGAGGCTGAAGC